>OMGY01000260.1_pt1 | contig 63332 bp, 51 predicted proteins | sample 1674461 | NCBI WGS metagenome assembly OMGY01 (sample SAMN05578579, study PRJEB25193) | human gut metagenome | biome: Human Microbiome; feature: human-associated habitat; material: feces | host: Homo sapiens | place: USA:Birmingham | reverse complement strand
AATGTTTTTCTTCTCATTAAGAAAGCATTATTTAATAAATTATATAATTTCTTTTATAAGTTTGATTTAATAGTAATAACTTTTAATTAAATAGTTGTAACTTCTTTTATAAATTTCTTGTTAATTTGTATACTGCATCAGCAGATTTTGCAACAGCAGGAGAGTGAGTTACTAATATTATGCACTTTCCTTCTTTAGATAACATATGGAATATATCCATAATTTCATCTTGTGTTTTTCCATCAAGATTTCCTGTTGGTTCATCAGCTAAAATTATTTGAGGATCATAAGATAATGCACGAGCAATAGCTACACGTTGCTGTTGACCACCAGATAATTTTAATACTCTACGATTAGCTTCTTCTTCATTTAATCCAACCTTTTTTAACATTTCTATGGCAGTTTCCTTTTTATTATCAAATTTCTTTCCAGAAATGTTCATAGATAAAACTACATTTTCAAGAGCAGTTAAATGAGTAAGTAAATTAAAGCTTTGGAATACTACACCAACATGATTGCTACGAAATTTATATTTATCAATTTTATTAATATCTTCACCATTTAGATATATCTTGCCACTAGTTGGTTTAGCAAGGCTAGAAAGAATTGATAAAAGAGTAGTTTTACCAGCACCAGATTGACCTACAATTGCATATATTTTTCCTTTTTCAAATTCAAAGTTTATATCTTTTAAAACCTGTTTTTTATTACCATCATATTGATAGCATATATTTTCTAATTTTAAAATACTCATTGTATTATCCTCCTAAGATCTGCTTGATAAAATTTTCAATGGTTCATATCTCATAATTGAAATTAATGCAGCCAAACCAGAGATAATAGTAAGCAAAATACCAACAGCTATTAATTGAAGAACAACTGTTAAGTTTGTTGCGCTAGATATAGAGTCAATATAAGATATTGATGTAGTACCTGGCCTAGATCCTGGCATTTTATTTGATCCTACATTAACATTAGTGTCTTTTGAGAATCCAAAGTTTTCATTTATAGCATTAAAAGAAGCTTCAGCACTTTCAATTTGATTTGCAAGTAATGAATTTGTAACTGGAACAGATATGGCACTACCTATAGATGTACCAATTACTATAGCAATTAAAGTTACTGCAAATAATTCAGTAATAAATTGTGTAGCAACTTTATGTTTTTTCATTCCTATTGCAGTAAGAACTCCAATCTCATATTTTCTTTCGCGTAGGTTAAAAATGTTAAATACAACAAGGATAATTCCACCAATAGCAAGTACTATTAAAAAGAACCAACCAGCCATAGTACTTAATGTATTTAGAGGTGTTAAACTGTTTTCGTAAGCTGAAAGATCAGTAGATGAAACAATATAATCAGTACTTAGTCCATAATCATAAATTTTTTCAGCAAAGTTGTAATAATTATCAGAGTTTGCAAAAGTATAAGTAAAGTTTAATTGACTAGTTAATGCCGTAGATGTTTCATTAACACTGTCGTTAGTTTCAGCATTTTCAATAGCTTTAGATGAAGTAATTATAGAATTTAATGCATTGTAACTCATATAAATATTATTTGCTGGATCTGACATAGCAAAAGTTTGGTTACCTTCTGAAGATGCACTATTTGTATATATACCTGAAATAGTTAAACTATAAGTTTCATCTTCGTTATTTGGATTTACTAGTGTAATTGTATCTCCTACAAGCAATTCATTATACATAGCTAATTCGTCACTGATAACACAAACTAAATCACTAGATTCTTCATCAAACATTTGACCATCTGAAATAGAGTAAGTTCCATCCTCTCCAAATAAAGAAATCATAGCATCATATGAAGAGTATCCAGTAATAGAGAAATCACCTTGAACCATAAATGAGAATTTATTTCCAGATCCCCTCATGGTACTAGTTCCTTGATCTAAACCAGTATAAGGTTGAGTTGTTGTAGATTCATCTTCATCTTCAGATGTGGTCGAACCATAGGGTAATAAATCATCATTTGCATTTAATGATGCAGTGATAGTGTAATAATAAGAATCACCTTCATTTTCAGCTTCAGCATAGTTTAAATAATCCTCAAGAGATAATGTTGTACCAGCTAAACTTGAAATATCAAAGTTACCCTTACCACCTTGTCCTGAAGCTTGCATATTAGACATAGCTTTAGAACGATCATAAGATATTTGTGCTGTAATTGTTAAAGAATCTAATGTATCTTCTTTAGCTGTTTCAGCAGCCTGTCTAATAGATAATGCGACACAAGAAGCAGTTGCAATGACAAGAACTATAACACCAATTAAAATGTTACGGGCTTTGTTTCTAGCAATACTTTTAAAAGCATTTTTTATTATATACATTTAATTTCCTCCTATAGATGTTTTTTTACTTCACATAAAGTATATAAATTCAAACTAAATTGAAACTAAATGCATAAGTGAATAATATGTGAAGTTTACTTTAAGGTTAGATTAAGTTAGAAATGGTATATTTAAATTAATAAGGAGATATTAAAGAGTTATATAAAAGAGTTATATAAAAAGTAAAATATATTTAAATAAAAAAAAGGAGATAAATATGAGACTTTTAATTGCAGAAGATGATAGGGATATATCAAAAGCTTTAGTTATGATATTAGAAAAAAATAATTATAGTGTAGATTCAGTTTTTAATGGGAAAGAAGCATATGAATATGCTGTTTCAGATAACTATGATGGTATAATTTTAGACATTATGATGCCAGAGTTAGATGGAATAGAAGTATTAACTAAGTTAAGAAGTGAAAGAATATCAACACCTATATTGTTATTAACAGCAAAAGCTGAAGTAGATGACAGAGTAGCTGGATTAGATGCAGGAGCAGATGATTATTTAGCAAAGCCTTTTGCTATATCAGAGCTTCTGGCTAGATTAAGGGCAATGCTTAGAAGAAAGGGGGAGTTTCAACCCGATATATTAGAGTTTAAATCTGTAACATTAAATAAAGCAACTTATGAACTAGGATATAACGATAAATATGTGAGATTAGCTAGTAGAGAGTTTCAAATGCTTGAAATGCTTATGAAGATGCCAGGCCAAGTAATACCTACAGATCAATTTATGGATAAGATTTGGGGCTGGGATTCTGAGGTGGAAGTAAGTATAGTATGGGTATATATATCTAATTTACGTAAAAAATTTGCGACAATACAAGCGCCTATTGAAATACATGCAATACGTGGAGTTGGATATTGTATGGGGGCTAAAGATGATTAAAAAGCTTAGAAAAAAGTTTATAATGGTCACTGCAATGGCCTTATTGGGTGTAATTGCAATTTTAATGACTTCAATTAATGTGATATATATTTTTAAAAGTGAAAAGAATTTAAATCATATATTAAATATAATAATCGAAAATGGCGGTAGATTATCAATTACTGATAAAGGATTTATTCCTAAAAAAGAATTAAGTGATACCATGACAAACCATAATTTTTGGGGAGGAAAGTATAGTGGAAATAGAGAGATTGCTTTTACAACAAGGTTTTGTGTTATAGACCTAGATGTTAATAAGCAAATAATTAATATTTATTCAGATAAAATTTCGGCTATTTCAGATGATGAAATTAAAGAGTATACGGAAAAAATATTAAAAAAGAATAAGTTAAGTGGGTGGATTAATGAATATAAGTATAAATTAAGTGAAAGTAATGATGGTTATATGTTAGTAATATTAGATGGATCAATGGCAAAACAATCAAATTGGTCTATATTTACTACATCTATATTAGTATCAACTATTAGCTATTTAATAGTTTTATTTATAATAGCGTTGTTTTCTAAAAGAGCGATTAAGCCAATTGCAGAAAGTTATGAAAAGCAAAAGCAATTTATTACTGATGCAAGTCATGAATTAAAAACACCACTTACTATTATTTCAGCAAATTCAGAAATTTTAGAAATCACATATGGAAATGATGAGTGGATTGAAGGAATAGAAAAGCAAGCAGAAAGAATGCATGATTTAGTAAATAATTTAGTTGTGTTAACAAAGATGGATGAAGAGAAGCAAACTATTATTTACAAGGAATTTAATTTTAGTGATGCAGTTTATGACACTACTATGGCTTTTGAAGGCTTATGTAAGAAGAATAAAAAGAAATTACATATAGATATTGATTCAGATATAAGTATGAAGGGAGATGAATCTGAATTTCGTAAGTTGATATCAATATTATTAGACAATGCAGTTAAGTATTGTGATGAAAATGGTAATATTTATGTTAGATTGAAAAAAGAAAAACATATTGTTATGAGCGTAAGAAATTCTTATAAAGATGTAAGTAACATTGAATTAAATAGGTTATTCGATCGTTTTTATAGAGTTGATAAAGCTAGAACTAGAAATGGTAGTTATGGTTTAGGTCTTGCAATTGCTCAAGCGATTATTGATAGGCATAAAGGAAAGATTAAGGTTATGAATATTGATGATAAAATGATAGAGTTTGAAGTTAAATTATAATATTAAGATTACTGAAATTATAATAAGTCCAGTAATTTTCCAGTAAAATATAGACAAACTTTCTATAGTTAGATATACTGAGTAAGTTGTTAAATATAATGATAATAAGTAATATTGGTTAAAAATAGTTTTCTTAATAATCTATTTTTATTAAAAAGGAAGTTAGGTGAAAATCCTACACAGTGCCGCTACTGTAATTAGGGAGTAGTAATTCAATATGCCATTGAACATAAATTATGTTTGAGAAGGTGAATTAGTATGATGATCTTTAAGTCAGGAGACTTGCCAGTATTATAATATCGATACTCTTCGGTAAAAGAGTGATATTAATAAGATTAAATATCAAATCGTAAGATTTTAAGTTTCATCTATAGGGGAAATATGTAATTTAATTAATCGAACTTAACTGAAACTCCAAAAGTGAATTATTAAATATGTAATTTAGTTTTTACAGTATAAATTCAGATTTGGAAAGTTGAGGTTATACACCGTAGGCTTATTCTATATATGAGAATGAGATTAAAGAGTATCCTTATATCTTTATATTAAAATAGCAAAATATAAATAGATAAAGGGAGAAAAAAATGAAAAAATTAAAAAAACTAACAACACTTCTATTAAGCGTAATGCTTATCGTAGGACTTGTTTCTTGTGGGACAAGTAAGCAATTATCATCCAATAAAAATTCTAATGTACAATCTCAAGAAAATAATGACTCACATTATCCAGTAACAATAACAACTTATAATTATTTAAAAGAGCCTGTTGAGATAACTTTTGATAAGGCACCGGAAAGAGTAGTAGCTATTTATCAAAATTCTATAGAAACTTTGTTAGCTTTAGGATTAGAAGATAAAATAGTTGCAGCAGCAGGTTTAGATCATGACGTTAAAGATGAGTATAAAGATGCTTTTAGTAAAGTAAATTATTTAGAGGATTTTACTCCATCAAAAGAAACAATAATAATGGAAAAACCAGATTTTATATTAAGTTGGTATTCTATATTTGATGATAAAAGATTAGGGGATATTGACTATTGGAATGAAAATGGTGTAAATACGTATATGTCATTAAATAGTGGTGTAGTATCAGAAAGAACTATAGAAAATGAAATAAATGATATATTAAATTTAGGAAAGATTTTTAATGTAGAAGAAAAAGCTCAAGCTTTAGTAGATGAGATTACATCAACTGTAAGTGAGGTTTCTTCAAAAGTAAGTAATGAAGAAAAGCAAAGTGCTATGGTAATAGAGTTTTATGATGATGAAATATACACATATGGTTCTAAAACTTTAGCTGGAGATATGGTAACAAAATTAGGAGCAGAACTTTTAAATCCAGAGGGTGGAAATATAGGGGCAGAAGATTTAATTAAATTAAATCCAGATTGTATTTTTGTTTCTTACATGGATAGAGGAAATGAAAATGTTCCAGTTGAAGAAATAAACAAGATATTAGAAAATCCAGCATTTGCAAGCCTTTCAGCAGTTAAAAACAAAAGAGTTTATTCTATACCATTAGGTGATATGTATTCTAGTGGAATAAGAACTATAGATGGTATAAATACTTTTGCAAATGGATTATATGAAAATGAGAAATAAGTTTTTTAAAGAAGTTCCTATATATATAGGGGCTTCTGTCATACTATTAGTTATACTTTTTTTATCAATAGGCTTTGCTGTTACAATTGGATCTGTTGATATTAGTATAAAAGAGGTTTATCAAGTTATACTATATAAATTATTGAATATTGGAGATTCATATATTGGGACAGGTGCTGTGGCAGATGTAGTATGGCTTATAAGAATGCCAAGAATAGTGTTAGCTATAGCCGTTGGAGTAGGATTATCAGTAGTTGGTATTGTAATGCAAGCAATAGTTAAAAATCCATTAGCAGATCCATATATATTAGGAGTTTCTTCTGGGGCTTCTTTAGGAGCAACACTTGCAGTAGTATTAGGTATAGGAAGTTCATTTGGAAGCAACTCACTTGGAATTATGGGGTTCATAGGAGCCTTTGGAGTTTCTATATTAGTTTTGATTATATCTAATATAGGGGGAAGAAGTAACTCTATAAAACTGCTTTTAGCAGGAATGGCATTAAGTTCTGTTTGTAGTTCTTTTTCAAGTTTTTTGGTTTATATATCAGATGATTCACAAAAATTAAAGACTATAACATTTTGGTTAATGGGAAGTTTGGCTGGAGCAAAGTGGAATGAAATAGTGATTATAATGCCTATTATAATTTTAGGAGTAATATTTTTTATGACTCAATATAGGACTTTAAACTTAATGTTATTAGGAGATGAAGTATCAATTACACTAGGTACTGATTTGCATAAATTTAGGATTATATATTTAGTAATCACTTCTTTGATGATTGGACTATTAGTTTATGTATCTGGAATGATTGGATTTGTAGGTCTTATAATTCCTCATATAGTAAGAATGATTTTTGGAACTGATCATAAGAAGATAATACCAATATCAGCTTTATTAGGAGCTATAATTTTAATATGGGCAGATGTACTTTCTAGAGCATTAATAAAAGGTACTGAAATACCAATAGGAATAGTTATATCGATAATAGGTTCACCTTTATTTGTATGGCTTATGATTAAAAAGAATTATGGGTTTGGTGGTAGTAAGTAAATGAATATAAAAACTGAAAATATAAATGTTACTTTAGAGAAAAATAATATATTAAAAGGCATTAATATAGAGGTAGATAATAAGGAGTTTGTGGGAATAATTGGACCTAATGGAAGTGGAAAATCTACTCTTTTAAAGTGTATATATAGAATATTAAAACCAAGTGAAGGTGTAATAAAGTTAGATGGTATTGATATGAAAAATATATCTATAAAAGAAAGCTCTAAAAAACTATCTGTATTATCTCAACATAATAATTATAATTTTGATTTTACTGTTAAAGAAATTGTTTTAATGGGAAGAGCACCTTATAAGAAGTTTATGGAGCGAGATAATAAAGAAGATTATGACATAGTAAATGATGCTTTAGAAAAGGTTGATATGCTAGAGTTTAAAGATAGAAGTTTTCAAAGTTTATCAGGTGGGGAACAACAAAGAGTAATACTTGCAAGAGCATTAGCACAAAAGCCTAAGTGTTTGATATTAGATGAACCAACAAATCATTTAGATATAAAATATCAATTGCAGCTTATGAGAATAGTTAAAAGCCTAAATATAGAAGTTATTGCAGCTATTCATGATTTAAATATTGCAGCAATGTATTGTGATAAAATATATGTTTTGAAGGACGGTAAAATTGTTAAATGTGGTAAGACAAATGAAGTGCTTACAAAGAAGCTTATAAAGGATGTTTATGAAGTAGATGCAGATGTTATTATAAATGAAGATAGGGTTCATATTTGTTATATTTGTTAGGTAAATAATATTTTTTTAGATAAAATTTATATAATATGTGCTACCTTTTTGTATGTACTATTTTTTATGAGTAATATGCACTTTACATATAAAAAATAGTAAGTAGCAGTATATAAAATGCAACACACATTTAAGTATATTGTTTATAAACTTATTTTAGTATAAATATAGTACATATCAATATTTAAGGTAGGTGATTATATGAAATATGATGTAATTGTTATAGGTGGAGGTCTCGCAGGGTTATCATCAGCTTTAAAATTATCACAATGTGGAAAGAAAGTAGCGGTATTTGAAAAGCACTTTATGGCTGGTGGATATGCAACTAACTTTAAAAGAAAAGATAAAGAAGGAAATTTATATACATTTGATGTAGCATTACATGGTATTGGTGGATTACTACCTGATAATGCTTTTTATAATCATATGAATAATATTAATATGATTGATAAGGTATTGTTTTTAAGAAAAAATGAAACTGGGACAATATATGAAAATGGAGTTGAAATAGATGTTCCGGATAGTTTTGAGGCATATAAAGAACACTTAATAAGTAGATATAGCACTCATAAGGAAAAAATAGTACAGTTATTTCAGGAAATATATAATTTAAAAGAAGAATTAGAATCAGGGAAGGTACCAATACTATTTCAAAAGCTACAGACTATAAGTTTATATGATTACTTAAAATCTTTTATAGATGATGATGCATTTATTGAAGAATTTAGTTTTTTATGGTTATATTATGGTTTACCACCAAAAAAGTTAAATGCATTATATTACTTGGTAGCTTGGGTATCTTATCATATTGGAGGAACATTTTATGTAAAAGGTGGTTCTGGAAAGTTATCTGAAGTATTTGTTTCAGAAATTAAAAAAAATAGTGGGGAAGTATATTTATCTAGTGAAATTGTAAAAATTGATATAGAAGAAAACAAGGTAACTGCTATATATACAAAAAAAGGATATAAGTATAAAGCTGATAAATTTATATTTGCATGTGATCCAAAGCATTTAATAAGTTTAATGAATAATGAAAATGACGTTGTTATTAACTATAAAGAAAAATTAGATAAACAAGATGTTGGTATTAGTTTATCACAGTTGTATATTGGATTAGATTGTAAAACAACAGAAGTTGGTATTACAAAGTCTGATTATTTTATTACAGAAGTAGATCATGAAATAGCTTATGAAAATGCAATCAATGGAGAATATTCAAAAACTAATATTGGAATAACAAGTTATGATGTATTAGACCCGGAGTTAAATAAAAACACAGGGGTATTTGTAGTTGTTTTTGGAGATCATATAAAAAATTGGCCAATTTATAAAAGTGATGATTATAAAAGAAAAAAAGAAGAAGTTACTAATGAAATATTAGATATTGTGTATAAGTATTTTCCTAAGGTAAAAGGTCATATAAAGGTTTTAGAACTTGGTACACCATATACAATGAAGAGGTATACAAATAATAGTGATGGTGCTGTATATGGGTGGGAACAAAATGTTAAGCAAGGTGGATTTAATAGACTTTCGAATAAATCAGATTTTAGCAATGTATTTTTAGCCGGAGCTTGGACTAATCCAGGGGGAGGATTTGAAGGAGCTATTACAGGAGGAATATTAACTGCTGAAAGAATATTAAGAATTATTAGTAAGATAGAAAATAATACAAAAGAGTATAATAATGGTTTAATTGAGCCTGATATGTCTTTAAAGCAATTTATTATAGGGATGGTAGCAAATTTTGATAGTAGTACCGTATCAAAAGATGATAATTTATTATTAGAATTTATTTTTGATAATAGTGATAAATATTATATTAAAATTAAAAATAAGAAGGCTAAATTATTAACTAAGGAAATTAATGCAAAGCCAGATGTAATAATAAAAACAACTTATAAAACTTGGTATAATATAGCTTTTAATGGATTAGATGGAGAAGAAGCTATGTTTGATGGAAAATTAAGTGTATTAGGTAATAGTGATGTATTTATGAATATTCCAAAGTATTTTAATACAAATTCCTTAAGTAATGATTCTAAGTTAGAAGAGAGAAAACTTAATACATTATTTTGGCTAACATTAACTTTAGTACCATGGATAGCAACTGATCTAATAAGTAATTATTATTTAGATGGAGTTGGTATTTCATTATTTGCAATTTTATATACTGCTTTAACTATAGTATTTATGAAACCAAAGCAGTTTAAAGAAATTACTATATTAGAAGGGTTAACGTTTATATCCTTTTCTATTTATGGAATAGTGTGTAAATTTATTCCGGGGATATTTGAAGTTTTAGGTAGTTATATGCTTAAAATGATATTAATACTAGCTTTTGTTATTTCGGCAATAGTAAGAAAGCCTATAACAAGTGATTATTCTAGGCAGTCTTATAAAAAGAGCATTACAGTAACAAAGTTATTTATTGATATAAATACAAGTATTACTTTATTATGGGCAATTATATTCTCTATTCAATTCATATTTAAATTTATAATTCTATCTCCATGGAATAATTTACTTTATATTTTAGATATAATTGGATTGATAATATCTTACTATTATCCTAAAATTAAGCTAGGAGAAGACTAAGAAGTTTAAGTGAGGGTATATTTTGAAAATTAATATAGAAGAAATAGAGGACTTTGGTGAAACAGAAATCACAATTAAATGTCAATCAATATCTAAAGAAATATTAGATTTTATAAATGAATATAAGTTAATAGATAATAGATTATGGGGGATTTTAGATAAACAATCTTACATATTGAATCTTATGGATATCTATTATATTGAAACAATAGATAATAAGGTTTTTGCTTATACTAAAGATAAAGTTTATGAAATAAATCACAAGCTTTATGCTTTAGAAAATATGCTTCCAAGTAAATATTTCTTTAGATCATCTAAATCTATGATAATAAATATTTCAAAAATTGTTAGTATAAAATCTTTATTTAATGGAAGAATGCAAGCTAGCCTTGATAATAATGAAAGTGTAATTATATCAAGAAGTAATGTGATTTTATTTAAAGAAAAGTTGGGAGTTGGTAAGTAGTGAAAAATATAGTAGGATTTTTTATTAAACTTTGCGTTATGTTTACCGTTACTACTATAACATATAGCATATTTAATTCATTTATAGACATATATCAATTCTTTTATCCAGCTTTTTTACAATGTATAGGGTTATCAGTATTATTTAGTATTGCATTAACTATATTGGAGTCCTTAAGTAATAAAATAAAAATATTATCAAGCAATCATTTTATATGGATACAATATTTTATGTTAATTACTATTATAGTAAGTTGGGCCATTTTCTTTAATTGGGGTGATTGGAGTAATAGGATTTATATATTTATATTTATTGGAGTTTTTACATTAATATATTTATTTATATATTTCTTTGTAGATTTATCTAATAAAAAATTAGATGATAAAGTAAATCAACAATTAAAAAAGTATCAAGAGCAAATAGGAAGAGAGTAAAAAATGCTGTGTCAAGATGAGTGGTGACACAGCATTTCTTCTTATTAAAACAGGTATTAGCATAAATCAAAGTGAGATGTAATAATTTTATTAACTAAACCATATTCTAAAGCTTCAGTAGAAGTTAACCAATAGTTTCTATCAGTATCTTTATTAACTCTTTCTATAGGTTGATTAGTTGCTTCACTAATTAAATTATTAATTCTAGTTCGGACTCTAAGTATTTCTTTTGCTTCAATTCCTATATCGGTAGCAGGTCCGTTAAATCCACCTAATGGTTGATGTATCATATATCTTGTATTAGGTAGTGAATATCTATTTTCCTTTTCAGCTGCAAGATAAATAGTTATACCTGCACTTGCTACCCAGCCTGTACCAATCATAATAACCTTTGGCTTAATAAATTTAATAATGTCATGTATTGTATCTGCAGATTCAACATGTCCACCTTGGCTATTTATAAATATTTTAATTGGTTCATCGCTTAATTCTTCAAGAATTAATAGTTTAGTACATACCTTTTCAGCTAATTCTTGATTAATTTCACCAGAAATAAATATAGTTCTAGATTTTAATGATTTTTCTGTAATTAAACTAGAGAAGTTTTTTGACTCTTCATTACATTTTTCATTTCCATTTACATTTTGATTATAATAAAACATTATAGTGACACCTTCTTATTTTAATAATATTATTTTACTAATTAATAATATATTACCTATAATAGGAAAATAGAAGTTTATAGACTTTAATATTTGAGAAATATTCAAAATTTATTTTTAGTATAAATTAAGAAGAGAAAAAATACTCTTTTGTATAGGGTATCTTTTTTAGGTTTTATGTGATTATAATTACTTATAAAATGTATAATTGTAAGTTGTAGTAATATTATAAATAAATATATAATTATATAAGAAAATTACTACAGCAATAATATAGAGGTAAGTTATGAAAATAGATGAATTAATAAATAAGAATTATGATAAGCTAACTCAAAATGATCATCAAATATTTAATTATATAATAAACAATCAGAAACAATGTAAAGAAATGACTTGTGAACAAATTTCAGACAAATGCCATGTTTCGAGGACGACATTACTTAGGTTTTGTCGCAAGTTAGATTTGAATTCATTTGCAGAGTTAAAATATATATTAAAATCATCAGAGTCTAAAGTATATGAAAATACAAATTTAGATATAGAAGAAGCATGTCAAACATATCATAAAATAATAGATGAAATAAAAGAACATGAATATACAAAGGTGTGCTCATTAATACATAGTGCAGAAATTATCTATATTTATGGGACAGGCAATGCTCAAAAAGCAGAAGCAGAAGAATTTAAAAGAATATTTTTATCCGCAGGAAAATGTGTTATAGATTTATTTGATTTAGGTGAAGTACAGTTTATGCAAAATAAATTTTCGGATAAAGACTTATTTGTAATTATATCACTTTCAGGAGAAACATCAGAAGGAATTCAAATATTAAAAGCTATTGAAAGTACGAAAATAAAGACATTATCAATAACTCGTTTTGAAAATAATACAATTGCAAGAATATGCAAGGACAATCTTTATGTATCAACAAAGATGCTACATGGATTACAAAATTTATCTTATGAAATGACAGCAGCTTTTTATGTGCTCTTAGATATATTATTTGTAAACTATCTTGAGTATACTAGGGAGAATAATAGATGAATATAGAAGAATTAATGAATATATATTATAGTAATTTAAATGAAAATGATAAGTTAATATGCAAATATATAATAAATAATAAAAACACTTGTTATAAGCTTTCTATAGATGAATTTGCAGCAAGGTGTAATGTATCAAATACCACGTTATTCCGTTTTGCAAAGAAGATTTCTCTACCTGGCTTTAGTGAGTTAAAGGCTAGATTGCGCCTTGAAGTAGAAGATAAAAGCAATGAAGGAACAGACCTTTTAGGCACTGTTACTGATAGTTATCATAAGATGGTTGAAGATATTAAAAATCGTGATTGTACTAGTATATTTAATAAAATGTATAAAGCTAAAAGAATTATTGTATATGGTAGTGGATATGCACAAGCTAGGGTTGTTAGTGAGTTTAAGAGAATATTTCTACCTACCCAAAAAACTATTTTTAATATGCATGGATATGATATGGTTGAGGTTGTTGGAACATTAGCAAATGAATATGACTTTGTAATTATTATTTCTCTTTCTGGAGAATCAAAGGGAGTAATTAAGCTTGCAAAAGACTTAAGATTAAAAGGAGTTCCAACTTTATCTATAACAAGGATGATGAATAATACTTTAGCAGCTTCATGTGAAGAAAATCTTTATATAAATTCAATAGCATTACCAAAGGAGTATATTTTAGATTATGAAATATCAACTCCATACTTTATTTTAATAGAATTGTTATTTTTAAAATATCAAAAATATTTAGCTCAAATATAAGTAATATTTTTATGTACATATTTTCAACAAGTGAAATAATGTGCAGAGTATGGACATATTTTTTAAAAGAGGCAACATTATTGATTGCTTCTTTTTTATTTGATACTATAGCTTTGACAGTAAAAGAGAGGAGCAGGATATGTATCGAATACTATTTTTTGATATTGATGGTACTTTAAGAGATGAAGCTTATGGAATACCTGAGACTGCTAAGACTGCGGTAAATATATGTAAGGAAAAAAAATATTATATTTGCTTATGTACAGGTAGAACTATTGGAACAATAACAGAAGACGTATTAGCTTTAAATGTGGATGGAGTTATTGCAGGTGGAGGCTCTCATATTGAGTTTCATAAGAAACTTATTAAAAAATCTTTCTTTAAGGAAGAGAAAGTTAGAGCGGTAAATATTTATTTGAAAGATAAAAATGATAATATCGCTTTTACATTTGAAACAGATGATATCGTTTTTATGAATGAAGAAGCAGTAAAGATACTAACTTCTCTTAATGAGGAAAAGTTTAAATCATTAACAGATAAACAAATGCAATTTATTGAAGAACATCAAAAGATAGTTTATGAAGAAAATATACACAGATTCAATGAAAAGCTTCACAGAGTTAATAAGATTTGCTTATGGGCAAGTGAAGAGATATTTGAAGAAATAAAGAGCATTTTTTCAGAAGATGAAATACAGTTAGCTCAAAGTTTTAGATTTGATTTTCGTAATTACTATGAAATAATTCAAAGTGATTGTAATAAAGGGGAAGCTATACTAGATTTGTGTAATCATTTAGATATTCCTATAGAAAAAACTATAGCTTTTGGAGATGGAAGAAATGATATAGATATGCTAAAAACAGTGGGTACAGCTATTGGAGTTAAGGGTGGAAATGAGGAAATATTTCAGTATGTTACTTCAATTTGTGAAGAGCCAATGAAAGATGGAATTTATTTAGAATTAAAGAGGAGAAATATTATATAAAGGAGTGTAGTTATGAATAGACAATGGTGGCAAAAAGAAATTGTTTATCAAATATATCCAAAAAGCTTTAATGATAGCAATGGAGATGGAATTGGTGATATAAAAGGAATAACGGAAAAGTTAGGTTACTTAAGTGATTTAGGAGTAACAATGCTTTGGATTTGTCCAATATATAAATCGCCTATGGATGATAACGGATATGATATAAGTGATTATTTTGATTTAGCACCTGAATTTGGGAAAATGGAAGATTTAGATGAGCTTATTGAGAAAGCTAGTGAAAAGGGAATAAAGATAATTCTTGATTTAGTTATAAATCATACATCAGATGAGCATAAGTGGTTTGAAGAGGCTATTAGTAATCCAGAGAGCAAGTATCATGACTACTATATATTTAAAGAGGGGCAAGAAGTTCCAAACAACTGGAGATCAGTATTTGGTGGTAGTGTTTGGGAAAAGGTTAAAGGAAGAGATGAATATTACTTCCATGCATTTGGGAAGAAGCAACCTGATTTAAACTGGGAAAACGAAGAAGTTCGTAAAACTTTATATGATATGGTTAATTATTGGTTAGAAAAAGGAATTGCTGGGTTCAGAATAGATGCAATTACATTTATAAAAAAGGATTTAACATATAAAAGTTTAGAAGCTGATGGAGTTGATGGATTAGTTAAATGTACAAAGACATCTAGAAATCAGCCAGGTATAGAAAAGTTTTTACATGAGCTTAAAAGAGAAACTTTTGATAAATATAATTGTGTTACAGTAGCTGAAGCTCCAGGTGTAGGTTATGATGAACTAGATGATTTTATTGGAGAAGATGGTTATTTCTCAATGATATTTGATTTTAAATATGCTGATTTAGATGTTGCATCGGGTAGTGAGTGGTTTAAAAGAATACCTTGGACAGTTAAGGATCTAAGAGAAAGAATAATGGCAAGTCAAATGGCTATTCAAAAGTATGGATGGGGTGCAAACTTTATTGAAAATCATGACCAACCAAGATCAACAACAAAATATTTAATAGAACAACAAAATAATAAAGATGCAATTAAAATGCTTGGAGCTATGTATTTCTTATTAAGAGGAACTCCATTTATATATCAAGGGCAAGAGCTTGGAATGACAAACTTTGAAAGAAAATTAATAGATGAATTTAATGATATTTCAAGTATTGATCAATATTATAGAGCTATTCAAGAGGGTCTTAGTGAAGAGGAAGCTTTAAAAGTTATAAATCTTAGAAGTCGTGATAATTCTAGAACTCCATTCCCTTGGAATTCCTCAGAGTATGGTGGATTTTCAAAAGTAAAACCATGGCTTGGAATGATAGAAAATTATGAAGAAATCAATGCAGAGGCTCAAATTGGGAAAGAAGATAGTATATATGAATTTTATAAAAAAATGATAGGATTTAGACAAAATAGTAGTTATTCAGAGTGTCTAATTTATGGGAATATTACCGCAATAAATACAGAAAATGATGAGGTAATTGCTTACACTAGAGAAAGTGGAAATGAAACTATATATTGTTATTTTAATTTTGGTCAAAACAGTGTTTTTGAACCTTTAAATATAAAATCTAAAAAAGTTATTTTTAATAATCTTAAAGAAGTAGAGATTAATGAGGATGGTATAATTTTAAAACCAAATCAAGCTTTACTAATTACTATTTAATAATAGGGGAAGAGGTGTAATAATGAGTAATAAATATTTAAATATTGCTGAAGAGGTTATAAAGGTGATAGGGAAAGATAATATTCTTTCCGTTACTCACTGTGCTACAAGATTACGTTTAATTGTAAAAGATCGTAATTTAATTAAGGATGAGGAAGTAGAAAAGATAAATGAAGTAAAAGGTGTTTTTTATACTTCAGGACAATATCAAATCATTTTAGGAACTGGAATAGTTAATAAGGTCTATGCAGAAATCCAACAGTTAGGTTTAAAAACTATTAGCAAACAAGAACAAGATGCAGCTGTGAAGGATAATGAAAAGGGTTTAAAAAGATTAATGAGAATATTAGCTGATATATTTGTACCTATAATTCCAATTATAGCAGCAACAGGACTTTTCTTAGGACTTAAAGGTGTTGTATTTAATGATTCTATACTTGCTTTATTTGGAGCATCAAGCGCTGGAATACCAGAATCACTTCAAGCTTTAGTTTCAGTGCTTACTGATACAGCATTTGCTTTCTTACCGGCTATAATTTGTTGGTCAGCATTTAGAGTTTTTGGTGGAACTCCTGTAATCGGTATAGTAATCGGTTTAATGCTTGTATCACCAATATTGCCTAATGCTTATTCAGTTGCAGATCCTAGTAGTGGTGTTGAAGCATTAAGATTATTTGGTATTCCAATAGTAGGATGTCAAGGTAGTGTTATTACAGCGATTATTACTGGATTCTTAGGTGCTACACTTGAAAAGAAGCTAAGAAAAGTAATGCCTAATGTTTTAGATTTAATATTTACTCCGTTTATTGTTATGTTAGTTATGCTAGTAGTTGTTTTCCTTGGTATAGGACCTATAATGCATAATATTGAGCTTGGTATGGTTGGAATGATAGAGAACTTAATTAAATTACCTTTTGGTATTGGTGGATTTGCTATTGGTGTCATTTATCCATTATCAGTTTTAACAGGATTACATCATACATTTGTAATGATAGAAACATCATTACTTGCTAATACTGGATTTAACCCTCTTATTACATTATGTGCAATGTATGGATTTGCAAATGTTGGTGTGTGCTTAGGCTTTGCTTTAAGAAGTAAAAATGAGAAGATTAAAGCTACAAGTATAGGTGCAATGCTTTCTCAATTATTTGGTATAAGTGAGCCAGTACTATTTGGTTTATTAATTAGATATAAGTTTAAACCTTTATATGTAACATTAATAACTTCAGGTGTAGGAGCAGCACTTTTATCAATATTTAATATTCAATCTAATTCTTATGGATTAGCGGTTGTACCATCAGATTTAATGTATATTTATGAAGGTAAACAATTACTATTCTATACATTAATATCATTAGGCTGCGTAGTGGTAGCATTCTTATTAACTTGTGCCTTTGCGATACCAAAAGAGATTACAAGGAAAGAGAAAATTATAACTTCTAAGAATAAAGAACAAGTTGTGTAGAGAAGTATAAATAAGATGAATTCAAAAAATGAGTTCTAGATAAATAAAAATGATGAGATAAAATAATTTTATCTCATCATTTTTATTTATTCAAAAGGTCTAATTCTTAAAGTTATACCTAAATCATCACATACTTTTTGGCTAGCTTTAATATCTTCTTTGCTTATACAATCAACTACAGTAAATACAACATTTGGAATATAAGACTTGCATGATACGGCAAACTGCTTCATTGCTTCGTAAGATTCAATTCCAAATTTATTCTTAGTTATTTCATAAAATTCTTCAGCAGTTGGAGCATTAAGACTAATTGAAACTGTATCAATTAAATCTTTTAATAAAGGTGCAATTTCTTTTTTGTTAATTAAGTCGCCCAATCCGTTAGTATTTATCCTTGTTGGCATATTTGAATTTCTTTTCTTTATATATTTTGAAATTTCAATTATTGCATCTAATCTTTCTGTTGGTTCTCCAAAACCACAGAAGATAATTTCATCATAAAGGCTAATATCTATAGATTCAAACTCAGCAATTACTTCTTCAATTGTTGGTTCCTTTTGAAGCCATAAGCTATTAGTTTCAGCCATTTTTTTTGTCGTTCTTAAACAAAATGTACAGGCACAGGGACAACGATTAGTTAAATTCACATAAATATTTTTCTTTATTCCCCTTGCTTCCATTTCATCAATAGTTATATTTTTTAAGCTTATAAAATTACCCTTATCACTAGTATATAAAATAACCATTTAAACACATCCTTTTATATTATTTTAATTCAGTTAAAAATTCTTCAAAACAAACACCATAGCTTCCAGGTAAGTTTAAATCAGTAGTAAACTTTAATGATTTACTAATAAAGCTCGTAGCCTTTTCAACCGAAGACACAAAATCTTCTCCTTTAACAATACTAGCTGATACAATAGAGGAAAAAACATCACCGGTGCCTGAACGATCGCCACCTATTTTTTCAACCTTTATAATTTTAAAAGGTTTATCAGTTTCAAATATAAAGTTTTCTATTGCTCCTTGTCTTTGTAAACCCGTAATTACTATTTTACTTGGACCTTCAAGTGATAATCTTTCACATAAAGAATATAATTCTTCATGAGTTGGAGTTTCATTGGGATAAGGTAAGTCTAATAATCTACAAAGCTCAGTAAGATTAGGTGTTAAAACATCTGCATATTTTATTAAGTTTTGCATCTCTTTGCACATTTCATCTGTATAAGTGGAATAAAGTTTTCCATAATCACCCATAACGGGATCGATTAAAACTATATTATCTTTTGTTTTAAATTTTTCTAAAAATTCTATTACTATTTTTATTTGCTCTTTTGATCCTAAAAATCCAGTACAAATTCCATCAAAATTTAATCCTAGAGTTTCCCAATTATTTACATACTCTCTCATTTTAGGAGTATAATCTTCAAAGAAAAAATTATTGAATCCAGTATGATTAGATAGGATTGCTGTTGGTATAAAACAACATTGAACTTTAAGTGCTGAGATAATAGGTAAAGAAACTGCTATAGAGCATCTACCAAAGCCAGTTATATCATTTATAAGCGCTATTTTTTTCTGATTAAATCCCCTCATTTTTTTCACATCCTTTAAGTAATAATTATAAAAGAAGAGTATAGGAAAATCAATTTTAAAAGCTTTGTAACGATACAATATTGAAGTTACAAAGCTTATTAATTGATATTATATTAGAGTATTACTATCTATTTATATTTTTTATTATTAAGATATTTTTGTAGGAAATTTCATAAGTAATATAAATATTATAGGGGATTTTTTGTAAAGTGATAAAAGAAATTACTAATAATGACATAAAGTATTATTTTAAAGATAGAGTATTTGATGAATAAGTTTGAAATAATATATTTAAAAATAGATAAGATGGAGTAAACTTATGTTGTACAGTATATTAAAAGTACTATAAAAAATAATTTATATGTAAAATTTTTTTTTAATAAAAAAATACGACTACAAATGTCGTATTTAAGGAATATTATATATAGTGAAAATGAATTAATGAATAAAAAGATTTTAATTTATAAGGAAGTGTAGACATGAATAAATTTATGGAACAAGCAAATTTAATAAAGGATGATATCGTAGAATTTAGAAGAACCATCCATAAAAATCCAGAGGTTGGGGATAAATTGCCTAAAACTAAAGCTTATGTAATGGATAAGTTAAAGGAGTTTGGTTATGAGCCAGAAGAGATATGTGAAAGTGGTATAGTTGCTACAATTAAAGGAAATAAGCCAGGTAAAACATTTTTACTAAGAGCAGATATGGATGCGCTACCAATGGCAGAAGCTACTGAATGTGATTTTAAATCAAATAATGGATGTATGCATTCTTGTGGACACGATATGCATACAGCAATGCTTTTAGGTGCAGCAAAATTACTTAGACAAAATCAAGATGAGATAGAAGGAACTATTAAACTAGTATTCCAACCAGATGAAGAAGGATTTACTGGAGCTAAAAAGATGTTAGCGGCAGGCGTACTTGAAAACCCTAAGGTTGATGCAGCTATGGCAATGCACGTACATTCTTCTACACCATCTAATGTTGTATTATGTGGTTTAGGAACTAGTATAGCTGGATGTAATAGATTCAGAATAGTTGTAAATGGAACAGGATGCCATGGAGCTATGCCAGAACTTGGGGTAGATCCAATAAATATAGCAGCACACATATATATATCTTTACAAGAAATTATTGCAAGAGAAATATCAGCTACAAAACCAGCAGTTGTAACAATAGGAAAATTTGTAGGGGGAGAAGCACCTAATATAATACCTGGAGAAGTTGTTATGGAAGGTACAATAAGAGCTTTAGATAAAGAAGTTGGAGAATTTATATTTGATAGAATGAAGGATATAGTGGAATCTACAGCTAAGATGTTTAGAGGAGAAGCTAAATTAATAGAATTATCATCAGTACCACCATTAACAAATGATACTGAACTAGCTAAGGAAGTTACTTCTTATGTAAAAGACTTAGTTGGTGAAAAGGCTGTGTGCTTATTTGAAGGTGGAGGAATGGGATCAGAAGATTTTGCATCTTATTCATATGAAGTACCAAGTGTTTACCTTATGTTGGGTGCTGGTACTAAGCAAGAAAATCTATTATATGGTGAACCAATGCATAATGAAAAAGTTGTATTTAACGAAGATATATTAGTTACTGGAGCCGCTATGCATACATATTGTTCTATTATGTGGCTAAAAAATAATAAATAAGAAATTTAATAGCAATAATTATGAGATTATTGGAAATTTTATTTTATTTATTAAGAAGTAGTTCTAAAGTTACAATTAAGGAACTTGCTACAGTTTATAATGTATCACCTAGAACGATTCAAAGGGATTTAGATAAATTATCAGTATTAGGTATTCCGATAATAATATATAGGGGAAAAAATGGCGGAGTTATTATAGACGGAGATTATGTAATAAACAGACAAATATTAAGAAATAATGATTATGAAAAGCTAATGTTTTCAATATATATTTCTGAAAATATAAGTAAGGATATAGAAGAGGCAAATTTAATTGATAGGTTTAAAATTTTGGATAAGGGTAACTCTACGAAAGCCCTAGAAAAATTAAAGGAGCATTTTATAGTAGATTTATATGATGAAAAGTTTGATGCTGAAAGTAATATATGTAAGGAAATTGATAAAGCTTTAGAAAATAAGAATTATATAGAGATAGATAGTAAAAAAGGTAAAATAACTTTACTTCCAATTTCTTATGTTTTAAGAAAAGAAGGACTATGTTTATATGGATATAATGAAGAATATAAATTACTTTTAATAAAAGATATATATAATGTTGTAGTTATAAATAAAAAATGTAAAGCTAACATAATTGATTATAGAATAAATAAAAAAAATATCAAAATAGTATAAAAATATGAAAAATAAGACATTAAATGTCTTATTTTTTTTATTATCATTATAATTATTGGAATAATTATGAAAATGTAATTGTATTAATTGGATAGTGATGGTAAAAGTGGAGAATGATATAAATGAAAAGAAACTTAAAAAAAATAATATTATTTATTATGGTATTATTTAATTTATTAATTAAATATAATGTAGTTTATGCTGATAAAATAGAATTTTGTAATGAATCAACTGTACAGGAAAATAAAATAAATTTCAAAAATCTAACTGTAAATGATGGATTATCAAGTAATCTTATAAAAGATATTTATCAAGATTCCATAGGTTATATTTGGATAGGTACAGAGGATGGATTAAATCAATATAATGGTAATATGCTAGTAAAATATTCTTATGAAAATAATACTGAAAACAGTATTGCATCACCACATATTACAAGTATAAATGAAGATAGACATAAGAATATATGGGTTGGGACAGATTATGGATTAAATATTATCAACAGAGATAGAGATAAGATAATAAGAATAGGAGCGGAAGAAGGTAAGGACTCTGAATTATCTAATGGGGATATAACAACGATATATAGGGATAGTAATGATACCATGTGGATTGGAACTAAATATGGATTAAATAAATATGATGAGGTTAATAATAGATTTATAAAGTATTATTCAGATGGTAGCAATAGTAGCATAACTAATAATTACATAACTGACTTACAAGAGGATGATTTTGGATACTTGTGGATATCGACTATAGATGGAATAGATGTTATGAATTTAAATACAAATTCTATATATAATAGCAAAAATGAAAATGATAAATTAGAATATGTATATGAAATAGATAAAAATTGTAAAGGAGAAATATGGATATCAGCTAAAAGTGGTATATTTAAAGTAATAAATATAGATTATGAAACAGGAAGTTTTAACGTTGATATTAGAATAGAAACAGAATCATATAATAATGTAACCCAATTATTACATAAAAGCAATGGAGATATGTGGCTTTCAGAAGGAAATGGGTTAATAAGATATATTATAAGTAGTAATAAAATAAAGATATATAATGCGGCACCTAATTATTTGTTGAGTAATTCAATAACATGTTTATATGAAGATAGAAGTGGAGTGCTATGGGTAGGTACTAATAAGGGAATTAGTATATTAAATATAGAGCAGCAATTTAGTAATACAATAAATAATATATTAAATAAATATGGAATATATGAAAGTAGTATAACAACATTTTGGGAAGATGATAATAACGATTTATGGATAGGAACTGATGAAAATGGATTAATTAAGTTTGATATATCTGAAAATGATATGGTGAGATTTGTTTTTGATGAAAATGACATTTATTCTTTATTAAGTAATAAAATTAAGTGTATATTAGAAGGAAGGAACAATAATATAATAATATTAACTGAAAAGGGAGTAAATTCAATAAATAAAGAAACATATAGAGTTAAGTCATATCCTTATGATGAAATGAATATAAAGCTTTTTATGAATAAAAACTTTAAAATTATAAATGATGGTAAATATTTATGGATAGCAACTATGGATGGATTATATAGGGATGGATATGAAGATCATGAAGTAATTGATTATAAAGATAATTTTTTACAAAATGGAATTAAAAACTATAAAATATACGATATTTTTCAAGATGAAAGTGATGAAAATATTCTTTGGTTAGCTGGAGGATTAGAAGGGGGATTAATAAAATTTCATAAAACAGAAGGGGTAATTAAGAATTATTTATCAAGCTCAGATAAAAATTCATTAAGTTATGATTCTATAAACTGTATTCAAGGAGATGGTAAGGGAAACCTTTGGATAGGAACTGAATCTGGTTTAAATAAGTTTAATATTAAAGAAGAAAGCTTTATTAATTATTATGAGCAAGATGGATTAGCTAATGATTATATAAATAGTATAATTATAGATAATAGTGAGAATATATGGATTGGAACAAGTGATGGATTAAGTAAATTTATTATTAATGAGAATAGATTTGTAAGATTTACTGAAGTAGATGGATTATGTGGAAATCAATTTAATAAAAGAGCTGCATATAAGACAAAAAGTGGACAACTATTATTTGGGACAACTAAAGGAGTAGTTTCATTTAATCCTGACAATATAGAGGAAATATCGGTTAAAGAAGATAAAGTAGTTTTAGATTAATTATGGATAAATAAAAAGTTAGTTATTAATGATGGAGAAGAAATGGAACTTAATTATAACGAAAATAATATATCTATTTCATATTTTCTTCCTGATTATACAAAGATAGGTGTAATAACTTATTTATACAAGATGGATGGAGTAAATGAAGAATGGAATGTTGGTTCTACAGAGGGGTATACAATTTATACCATGTTAAAGCCAGGTAAGTATACATTTAGAGTAAAGGCTGTTAATAGTGATGGAAGTTTTACAGAGGAATCTACTATACCATTTATTATAAAAAAGCCATTCTGGAGATCAAGTATTGCATATTGTATATATATCAGTTTGGCATTAATAATAACTATTTTTATATTATATAGAGTTAAATTTATGAAAAGATTAATAGATAATCAAACAAAAGAAATAAATCGTCAGCTTGAGGAAAATAAAAGGCTTTATGAAAGAAATATTAGAAATGAAAAATTTAAAAATGATTACTTTGTTAATTTATCACATGAATTAAGAACACCATTAAATATAATTTTATCTGTGCTTCAATTATTAAATTCCTTAGAGGAGAAGGGAAATATAACTAGGGAGAAAGCTTTGTACTATATAGATGTAATAAAGAAAAGCTCTAATAGTTTATTAAGTATAATAAATGATATTATAGATAGTTCTAATATAGAATCTGGTGCTTATAAAATAAGTAAACAAGAAAATATTGATATAGTATATTTAGTAGAAGAAACTGCATTAAATATGAGTGAGTATATTAACAATAAGGGAATTGAATTAATAGTTGATCCAGAAATTGAAGAATTACCAATATGTTGTGATTCAAAGGAAATAGAGAGATGTGTTGTTAACCTTATTGGAAATGCAGTTAAGTTTACAGAAAAAGATGGGAAAATTAAAGTTTTAATTAAAGAGCAAGATAATACTGTAAGTATTTCTATTGAAGATAATGGTCTTGGAATATCTAAGGATGATCAAGAATTTATATTTAAGAGATTTGAGCAAGGTGGTAATGTTAATTTATTGTATTGGGAGTCCTATTATAGGAATAATATTTACTATGAGTGGATATTATCAGGCCATTGGTAAAAATATTTATGCAAATATAATATCTATAGGAAGAGGGTTTGTATTTCAATTTATATTTACAATAGTGTTGCCTCCTTTTATAGGAACTACCGGGGTATTTTTATCATTGCCTTTAGCTGAATTAATAACATTTATAATCTTAGGTGTTATAGTATTAATAGAATCACGTAAAAAGTCTATAACTTTGTTAAAAAATAAAAGTATATTGATAAATGTACCATAAAATTTATATGTGCATTCAGTAAATGTTTTTGTTTGCTGTTGAGAGGAGGCTTTATTTATATATTAATATGCATATAATAATTAATTATTAAGTATATTTAATAATTAATATGTTTATTATTAAATTATATTAGTAGAAATAAAAAGGAAGATGAAGATAATGAAAGTTGATAAAAGTATTTGCCCTATTTGTGGAAATCCCAATAATTGTGGATATGAAAATGGATTAACTCATGAAGGATGCTGGTGTGAAAAAATTAAAGTTCCTAAAGAGTTAAGAGAACAAATACCAGCAGAGTTAAGGGGAAAGGCGTGTATTTGCAAAAAATGCATAATGGAATATAAAGAAAAATTTAATAAGTAATTATATTTTACGGTATCTTTATTAAAAATAAAGATACCGTTTTTAGATATAAATATAATTTAATTAGACAATATTATATTGAATATATATCTGAAAATTCTATATTACATTTTTCAATTTTTGATGAAGGTGTACTTTGATTTAAAGTATCAAATTTTTCGCTATTAGTTAATTTTATTGGTAAATAAAAAATGAATTCTGCACCATTTTTAAAGTTAGGGTTGGCCCATATTTCACCACCATGCAATTCTATAAAGGATTTACACAAGAATAATCCAATTCCAGTTCCTTGATTTTTTTTTGTAAACAACTCATCACTTTGAATAAATCTGCTAAAGATTTTCTTAGAATCTGATACAGAAATTTCAGGGCCATTATTTTGAACATGAACAAAAAGTTTTTTTGATTCATAATCTGTAAAAATTTTAACTTTGATTTTTCCATTACTATCTGTAAATTTTAAAGAATTCGAAATTAGATTTAGTATGACTTTTTCTATTTTATCAGGATCGCATGAAAGAAAGACTTCTTCTTCATCAGTATCAAAGATTATTTCTTTATTGTTTTGTTCTAAATAATCGCATGTTGATAATACTATATTTTCGATTATGTTTATTATATTGCAATTAACTAATGTTAAATCAGTAAAATTATTTTCTAGCTTGCTACTATCTAGTACGTTATTGACAAGTCTTAATAATCTATAAGAGTTTTGTTTTAAAATATTTAAATATTTTAAAAGTGTATCGTTATCGATTTCACAGTTATCAGATAGTAGTTTTAGAAGCAATTGAATACTTGAAAGTATAATATTAATTGGAGTCTTAAACTCATGAGAAAGAGTAGCAAAGTAATTCATTTTACTTAAAAGTATCGAAGGAGAATATTCAACTGAATTAATCATATTTTTCTTAAAAACATACTTTTCAAACTCGTTTGTTACGTTAAAGCTTACTAAAAGTGAACTTAAATTGTCACATATGTCTTTAATGAGTCCTTCATTGTTTATTTGGTATTTAGTAATATTATCATAATTTATATGCAGTATGCCTATTACCTTATTTGCAAAGCATAATGCTTTAACTATAAATGATGAGGTATTTTTAGTAGTATATTCTTTTTTATAATATTTAGAAAGAATTGAATTTATATATTTATAGCGTTTAAATGAATTCGTTTTATTATCAATTTTTGATAATAGAGGTTCATCAACTTTAATAGTTATATTTTCATAAAAAATATTTTCGTTAATAGTGGATGAAGCATATGAGTTAATTACTGAATTATCACTATTAAATAGGAATATGTTTACATTCGAAGCTGCAAGTATAGTACATAAGTTATTTAATATTTCAATTATGAAATCTGAGTAGTTATTTTGGTTATCAATGTTAGTTTTTTTATATGTAATTTTTTTGAAGTCAATATTTGTTGTACTGTTTATATCTAGAGGTCTTGAAACAGTAACAACATTTTTTGAGTTAAGTAATGGAATTTTATAAACACTAAAAGGTGTATTTTGCGTTTTGTTTATGCCATATTCCTCTGTAAGTAAGGGAATTCCATTTTCTAAAGTTTTTTTATCAGATCTCAGATTTTTGTATGCTTCTCTACTATCTTTTAAATCAAAATCAGTTTTACCTATAATAGAGTCTTTTTCTAATGCGGAAATATCTGCAGCAAATTTATTAGTATAAATATATTTTCCTTCTTTATCTTTTATATAAATGCTACAGGGTAAAGAATCTAAAATAGTTTCTAAATCTTCTATAGTGTATAAGCGTTTAGTATCTATCATTAGTACCTCCATTCAGTTAATTAATGCATTTTACAAATAATGTAACACAAAAATACATGAATTTATCCTTTTATTAATAAAAGGACTATTTATGTACATAAATGGCAAGATAATATAATGAATTTTTATTGAAAATATAATGTGAATTGATATAATATACAAGACTATATTTAAGAATTATGCTTTATGGGGGTAAAATGTTTAAAATAGCTATATGTGAAGATGATAAATATCAAATTGATATTAACAAACTTTTAATAAATAAGTGGGCAGAAAAAAAAGAAATTTCACTTAGTATAAGGTCTTTTCTTTCAGCTGAAGAATTTATTATTAAGAATGAAAGTATTATAGAATATGACTGTATAATAATAGATGTAGGATTAAAAAAGATAAATGGAATAGAGCTAGCAAAAATAATAAGAGAAAATAATAAAGATGTTAGTATTATTTTTATTAGTGGATTAGAGCAATATATATCATATGGATATGATTTTGAAGCTATACATTATTTACTTAAGCCGGTAAACGAAGAAAAATTTTTAGTTTGTTTGGATAAAGCATGGAAGAAAAAGTGTTCATATAAAAAAGAAAAAGATATCATTACTATTAAGAGATTTGGTGATATTATAAATTTAAAATTTGACGATATAGCATATTGTGAATCTTATCAACATTATATAGAAATTAATACTAAGGATAGTAAAGTAATAGTTAAAAAGAAAATATCTGATTTAGAAAAAGAATTAGATGGAAATTTATTCATTAGAACTCATAGATCTTATATAGTAAATATTTCATATACAAAAGAGATAAAGAAGAATAGTATAATATTAAAAAATAACATTGAAATTCCAATTAGTAAAATGAAAAAGAATAAAGTAAAAGAGTTTTATTTTAAATATTTTTAAAGATATAAAAACTCATATTTTATAAAGTTATAGTAAAGTATGAGCTTTTATTTCTGAATGTAATATTTGTGAACTATTTAGCATATTTGATGAAAAAAATAGTTTTATACTTATAATTTATATATAATAATTTTAATAGTAAAAGAAATATAATAATAATTATGCAATTTAATATTAGGAGCGTATTGAAAATAATGCAGTTTATAGATTATTTTATTAAATTAATAATTTGTATATTTAATATAGGTACTACTTTATATTTTTTTGATAATGTACTAAATTATAACAAGACACTTAAAAGTAGTACTAGAGTATTATATGTTATAGTACATTTGCTTTTTTTATATGTAGGAACATATATAGGTGTTATTCTTGCAATTATAGGGTATTACAGTATATTGTTAGTATGTGGAATTTATATAAAGGGAAGAATAAAGTTAATAAATTTTTTTTGGATAATCCAATTTGTGTCAAATTGTTTATCTGTATATTTTATAGTATATACTTTAGGAAGGATATTGAGAAAGTATACTATATTAGCATTATTAAATCAAAGTTTCTTATTAGATGAAAGTTTACATTTGATTTCCGTATTATTACAGATTTTTATTATAAAATTTCATATAAAGCAAAAAGATTTTATTGAAAAATTTAGTAATAGTCAAATATTAATATCAAGTTTTATATTTATTATAATACAATTGTGTTTAATTATTCAATTATTAGATAATATAGGTATTGTTGCTTTTAATATAATTTATAAAACTGAAATAAGTATATTATTATGTTGCATAAATGGTTTTTTATATAAAATTTTAATAATTCTTTCTAAAGAAATTGAAGAAAAATATTTATTAGAAATGAGTATTAAACAAACAGAATTAGAAGAAAAATATATAAAAGAAATATCTGAAATATATACTAATATAAAATCTTGGAAACATGATTATAGAAATAATATAAATGTTATTTGTAACTTAGCAATTGCAAATGAACATAAGAAGTTGTTTGATTATATTGAGGAATTAGATAAAGAAATATTGATTGCTGAAGCTTTAATTTATACTGAAGATTTTCTTATAGATTCAATAATAACATCTAAATATTTATATGGAAATAGCAAAAAAATTGAATTTAATATTAAATCTGAAAAATACGAAGAGGAAATATTTCGGATTTTGATATAAATATAATTCTTAGTAATATATTAGATAATGCTATAGAAGGTGCATTAAAATCTAAAGAAAAGATAATATACATTGATATATTTGAAAAAAATAATAATATTGTTTTTAAAATTAAAAATACTTTTGATGGAAAGATAAAAAAAATCAATGAAAATTACATAACAACAAAAGAAGGAAATATTCACGGATTAGGAATACATAGAGTAATAAGTACTGTAAATAAATATAATGGAGTTATTTATATGAATAATGATGAAAATATTTTTGAAAATAAAGTAATAATTCCTATAAACTAAAATAACGGATAATTTAAAAAGGCTAGTGTTATTAAAATAACAAATTAAGAGATTATAAAATAATAAAATGCAGCTATCTTAGATATTAAAAAGTAGCTGCATTAATTATTTAAATAAATCTAATTTTATTAGCTTACGAAACCATGTTTAAATTTAGTAATAAAATTTACTAGTTTATCCTTGGTTTTACTACTTAATGATAAGGAGTAACTTTCAGGATTTTCAATGACACTTATAGGAATAATAGATCTTTTCTTGCCTGACAACCTATCATTAATATTTTTTAAATATATATTAACAAATTTTAAATTTGAATTAAGTTTGCCTAATTTTTTAAAATATTTTTTTGCGTTAATTAAATTACCAGTATAGTAAAAGCTTATTGCATATTTAGTTAAGAAGTCTTCATTATCTAATAATAAACTACCAGCTGGAGTATTTACACTTTTATTTAAATAAATAAGTGCTTCTTTATAATTTTCAACTTTAGTTAATAATAAGGCTAAACTACATATAGAATAATAATCATCTTCTTTAAATGAAAGAGCAAGCTTGTAGTATTTGATTGCTTCATCATATAAGTTATTATTTAAACAATATTGACCATATATTTTGTATAACTCAAAATCACCGTTAAATAAATTTAAAGCAGCATTTAAATATTTTTCAGCATTTTTAGAATCAGAACAAACTGAGTCGTAAGCTAAGGAGCGTAACTCAATATATTCTTCTAAATTATCAGATTTAATATTTTTTAATGAATCGTAGCTTAATGATTCATTAAAATATAGTTTGTTAAATAATACATCAATCCTTAGAGATGGGTAAATAGACAATAATTCATTATGCCTTGAGGTCCACCTAAAGTAATTATTTAAGAAATCATAAATGTTTTTAGGAATATTTTTATTAGTAGTTATAAATTTTATAGTTTGTTGCTCGAATAAATAAAATAACGCTTCGTTTGACGCAATAGGCAAAGATAATAACTCTTTCCAACTTTCCTCATTTACCCTAAGTGAAAAATTTTTATATATTTCTTTAAGCTTATAATTAAAAGGATCTATATAAGAATTAATGTACTTTTTATATACTGGAATAGTCAAATTATCTGAACTATCATCAGCAGAAATTTTATTTTTAATACTCTCTAATTCAAATCTTATTGATAGATCCCAAGGGCGTAAAATAAGTAATAAATCATACAAGTCTTTGGCTTTTTGTAATTCATAAGAATAGTGATAAGCATGAGCCAAATCTATAATTGCTTCAATATCAATAGAATTTCTAAGAAGCTTGATATAGCGCTCTAAATAAGAAATTGCACTTGAATATTGATTGTTTATGGTTAGTAAGTGACCGAATTTTGAAAGGCTGTATAAATCATTACTGTTAATGTTAATAGCTTCTCTAAAATAGTTTAATGCCATAAGATTATCATTTCTATTTAAATAGTAAGTTCCTATAATTTTTACTAAATCTAAATCTTTTGTATATATTGAATAAGCAGCAAATAGACATTTTTTTTCAGGATCTAAATTATTATTTTGTAATGATAAATATGCTTTTTCTCTAATTTCAAGATATTCATCTAGTTTTTCAGAATTTATGCCATCTAAATAGTTATATGTTAATGGAAGTGGATTTTCTATGCAATTAATTAGAGAATCTACTAATTCTGATGAAAGCTTTGTTTTCAATTTAATCTTATTACTTGTCCATTTAAATTTAGAATTTAATAATTGATATACTTTATTAGGTAAATATTTATGTGAATTTAAATATTTAATAAGTTCTATATTTAAAGAATCAATAGAAGATGAAGTTTCCAAAATCGCGGAAGTCAATAAATTAATCCAAGGCTCAAGTTTGAATCTGAGCAGAGGATTTGTATAAATTTCATCAACTTTAATAATAAACTTTTCAATGGTATCAATAGATTTACTATCCATAGATGAGTTGATTACTGCTGATAAAATATCATAATTAGAACTTCCTAATAAAGATAAATTTAAATCACTGATTGATACTTTGGCTAAAGATAAAGCTTTATTATATGCTGATTTTAAAGTTTTAAAATCAATATTGTGATTATTACAATTTTTAGAATTACTTAAGTTAGAATAAGCCTCTTTAATTTTATCAATATTTTTAGTAGGGGTTATACCTAATACTGTCCAACAACTCATAACTATAAATTATCCTCCTATTCATCAAATTTTTAAATTATTATGTAGATTATAGATAAGAAAAATTGGTGAAAAATATAAAAAATACTATATACATATTCTATAATAAATAGAAAATAATGTAAAAATAAATAAAGACAAATATTTTTACATTATTTTTGGATGTTCAATAAATAATATGTAAAGAATACGAGAAAATGTGAAAAGTTGTAAAAAATAAAATTGTAAAAAGCATAATAATTGAATAATATAGAGAATTTAGAGAGAAAAAAATCATTAATAAAATTTACTAATAGATTAAGAGAATTTTTGGCAGATGAAGAAGAATATAAGGAGCGAAATAATGCTTGAATATATAAAATATATACTTAAGAGAAAATAATCTTGAAATAAAGGAAGAAGATATTTAGTAATAAAAGAAAAAATTATTTAAATAAATTAAAAACAATTAAAAAGTTGTATAAATAATATGTACAAAAAAGGAAGAAGTGGTAGTATAATTGTATTAGATACATATTAAAGAATGTGGGGAAAAAGATGGGGAAAATTGAAAAAGTAATTTATGCCGTAATAATTTTATTTATAGTAGTATTAACAACTATGGAATCTAAGACTTATTATGTAAGTGCAACTAATAAGAAGCTAAATATATTATTTATTAGTTCTTATGATTTTAATTTTATTTCATTTGATGATCAAATAGCAGGGATAAAAGATGGCTTAAATAATAATGTCAACTTAAGAGTTGAGTATCTAGATTCAGAATTAATAAGAAGTGAAAAAAGTATAGAGAATTTTTATAATATAATTAAGTATACTATTGAAAATTATGATAGGTTTGATGCTATTATTACAGGTGATGATGAAGCTTTAGAATTTGCTTTAAAATATAGGGATGATTTGTTTAAGGGAATTCCAATTTCATTTTTAGGTGTGGAAAAATTGGATTTATTAGAAAAGGCATTTGAGTATGATATGGTTTCAGGGGTTAGAGAGATGGAATCTATTTCGGAAAACTTGGAATTAATAAAATGCAATCATCCTAATGTGAAGAATATAGTATTCGTTAATGATGCAGGTGATAAATTTTATCCTGATATAGTAAAAGAATATTCAAATTTTGACTTCAGTGTAATTACTACTAAAGATATTTCACAAGAAGAATTTAAGGATATATTATCAGAGTTTAAAGATAATACTGCGATAATCTCATTGTATCCTGGTAAATTTAAAGATGGAAAAACTTTAAGATATTTAGAGGTAAATAAAGTAATTACTGAATACGCAAATGATGTACCAATTTATAATATTTTAGAGTATGGTATCGGTACAGGCAGTATTGGAGGAAAAGTAGTTGACCATTATAAGCAAGGTGAAATGGCAGGAAGAATAGTTTTAAAGTTATTGCAGGGAGAAGAGCCTTTAAGTATATTCATAGATAATGATAATGCAAATAGTTATGTATTTGATTATGATGTGTTAAGGAAATATAATATTAGTAAAAAAAACTTGCCTAAAGATTCAGTAGTAATAAATGATCCAAGTGATATTATTGAGCAATATAAATTTGAAATATCAATAGTTATTGAATTTATTGTTTTTTTAATATTTATTGTATTTATCTTAATTAAATATATACTGTCTAAAAGAAAGTATGAAAAAAAGATAGTGAAGGCTATGAAAGAAGCTGAAGAAGGTAATAAAATAAAATCTCATTTTATTGCTAATATAAGTCACGAAGTAAGGACTCCTGTTAATGTAATATTATCTGCAATTAAGCTATTAGAAATAAATAAAACAACTGATTTGAATAAGTTAGCTATAATAAAAAGTAATTGTTTTAGATTAGTAAGGTTAATAAATAATGTTATAGATGTTGGAAAAGTTGAATTAGGAGACATAAAATTAAATCTAGTTCATATTAATATTGTAAATTTCATAGAATCTTTGGTAAATTCTATTTTACCATATGCGGAACATAAAAAATTAAGTGTAATATTTGATACAAATGAAGAAGATGTAATAATGAGAGTGGATGCTAATAAAATTGAAAGAACTATTTTAAATTTATTATCTAATGCAATTAAATTTTCTAATGAGGGTGGGGTCATAACAGTAAATTTGGAATTTACTGAAGATTTATTAAGAGTTGTTATTGAGGATAATGGAATCGGAATAAATTCTGAAGATAAAGAAAGGATTTTTGATAAATTTGTACAAGTTGATAATAGTCTTACAAGAAATAATGAAGGCTGTGGAATTGGATTAACTATTGCAAAATCATTTGTAGAACTTCATAAAGGAGTAATTAAAGTTACTTCTGAAATAAATAAAGGAACAAAATTCATTATAGAATTGCCAAGGTTTGAGCTTGATAAAGAAAGTGATGAATTTATTGAATTAAAAGCAAATAAATTAAAGCAAAAAACAGAAATTGAATTTTCTGATATATATATATAGTTAGTAAACAAAATTATAAAATATGAACCTGCTCCAAGATATAAGATAGGAGTGGGTTCTTTTTTATTAGAATATATGAAAATTTAATTATGTTAATTTGTGGTATAATTAATAGAGTTATAAAATCAAAGTATTAAGATATGATTTTTATGGAGGAAAATTAGATGAAAATAGATATTAATAATATTAAGTCTATAATATTTGATATGGATGGAGTTATATTTGATACTGAATTAGTATATTTAGAGATTTGGTCAAAAGTCTTTGAGAAATATGGATATAAGCTACAAAAGGAGGTTTATGCTGAGGTCTTAGGAACAGGAAGGGAAAATGTAAAAAAAGTGTTTCTAAATAATTATGGAAATGAACTTCCAATAGATAAAATGTATAGGGAAAAGGATGAAGATTTAGAAAAAGCCGTAGATAAAGGAATTCCTTTAAAACAAGGTGCTTATGAAATTTTATCTTATTTAAAGAATAATAATTATAAGATTGCATTAGCAACTTCGGCATCAAAGGAAAGAGCATTAAAACAATTAAGATATGCTGATATAGAAAAGTTTTTTGATGTTATTGTATCGAGAGATGATGTAAAAGAAACTAAACCTAATCCTGATATATTTTTAAAAGCAGCAAAAAAGCTAAATGTTAATCCTAATGAATGTATCGTAATTGAAGATTCTAGTGCGGGTATCAAAGCGGCATTTAATGCAGGAATGGCAGGGATTCATGTTGTTGATTTAAAAGAACCTGACAATGAAATAATAAGAAACTGCTATAAAAGTTTTAATAATTTAAATGATATAAGAAAAGAAATTGAAATGCTTAGAGGATAATACTTATAATAAGGCAATATTTTTATATAATTATAAAAAAGGGGGAATTAATATGCTATTTAAGAATAAGAGTAATGAGATAAGAAGTGGTTGGAAGATATTATTGGTATTTCTATTAACATATGGGTTATCTTTTATTGTATCGATAATTCTAGGTATTGTTTTGGCGATAATAGGAAGTGTTACAGGTAATACAGAATATTTATTAACAGGAAATATAGCTTCTATAATAAATAGTGAATTAATATTCTTAGTTTCTGTAGTATTAAGTAATTGTGTTAGTATAATTTCATGTATTATAGTGTGGAAATGGCTTGATAAAAAGAAAATAAGAGAAATGGGAGTAACATCTATTAAAAGAGGTAGGAATGAATTTTTAGTAGGTTTAGGGGTTGGTGCTATCACTATTAGTATAGTTGCAGTAGGAATTATATGTTTCGGTAATGTTGAATTTGTAAATCCGATAAACAAACCCAATATAAGTTTATCATTAATTTATGGGTTAATTTCATTTGTTTTTGTAGGTTTTGGTGAGGAGATATTATCTAGAGGATATATAATGAGTGTATTAAAGCAAACAAGGAGTAAGTGGGTTGTATTAGTGGGTCCTGCATTGATATTTGCAATGTTGCATTTAGCTAATAATGGAATTAGTGTTTTGGCATTTATTAATTTGTTTTTAGTTGGTTTATTGTTTGCTTATATGTTTATGAAATCTAAAAATATCTGGATGCCAATAGGATATCATATAACTTGGAATTATTTTCAAGGATATATTTGGGGATTTGGAGTAAGTGGAAATGATGTTCAAGGATTATATAAAATTAAAAATGTTAGTGATAATATAATAAATGGTGGTGCTTTTGGACCGGAAGGTGGATTAATGGTTACAATTATCATTTGTTTAACTTTTGGATTTGTATACTGGTATTATAAAGATGAAAACATAGATAATTTTATGGGGATTAAAATTAAGGAAATAATAGATTTGAAATAAAAGTAAAAACTAAAAAATTAACTACTTCCTATACAGTAAATTAGGAGGTAGTTAATTTTTTTTATTTTTTATTTTTTAAATATTCATCTCTGAATTCTAACGGAGTTTTTGAAGTAATTTTTTTAAACACTGTACTAAAATAACTTTGATTATTATAACCAACAGATAATGAAACATCAAGCAAGGAGATATTAGGATTTTTTAGTAATTCCTTGCTTTTTTCAATTTTATAATTATTTAAATAATTTATAAATGTAGAGCCGGTTTCTTTCTTAAAAACACTACAAAAGTAACATTTATTAATATTTAATTCACTACAAATATCATCTATTGAAATTTCGGTAGTATAATTTTTTTCAATATATTTAATAGCATGATTTACACATGGAGAATTATTTGTAGCGGTTTTATCAATACAAATGTGATTATCTATTATATAAGAATGCAATTTTATTATGTTATTTAACCATTCTTCTGTAAGTGTATTAATAGCATCAGAATAATTAGCATCCTCATTAATAGTATATGGACCTAGTAATAGATGCATTTTATTATTGTCATAATGATTAAATGTAATGCAAGTAAAGGCAATATCACTAGTAATATTTAATGAAAATGTATTAGAAGAACAATCGATATTTTTTAGTTTTTCTATAGCTTTTGATATATATAATGAATTATTAATATCTGAATCATGATTATAAGTAAAAACAGTTTCAAATTTATGATTTAAAACTAAGATAGGAACAGAAAGGCAATTAAAGAAACTAGTTAATATATTTGAAATCATTGAGATTAATATCCTCCCCATAAAAATTCTTTTTATTTTATAAAATATAAAAATATTGTTAAAAAATATATAAATATTGTTGAAACATTTTAGTAAAATATATGATATTATTCTATAAGCAAATGAGAATCAATATCATTTATTATGAGATATAATTTATGATATGTCAATGAAGATAAATGAATTTTGAAATAAATTTAGGGGGATAAGATTTATGTTAAAGAAGAAAATAAGTCAATTATTAGCTGCAGTAATGGTAGCAACTACTGTATTAGGAGCGAATGTACAAGCTGTTGGGGCTACGGTGGTAGATGATACAATAGCAGTTACAGCATCAAAAGTTGAAAATGGAACTTATGTAGTACCAAATACTGCAATGAAAATAGATGGTTCTGGCGAAAGTACTATGAATAAGTTTATGGACAGAGAATCAGTTATAAAGGTTGATGGTGATAAAATTACAGTAACTATGAAATTTAATGAACAAGGCTTAAATGTTGTACAAGAAGTACATGGTGGTACTGTAAATGATGAAGCAGTAGAATTAATTAAAAATGATGATGGATCATTTACATTTGTAGTTCCATCAGTAGATTCAAAAATTAATATTGAATTAACATATGCAATGGGAACTTGGGTTCACACAACAAACTTCTACTTAGTAAATGATATAACATCAATTCCAACAGTTGATGATTCAGTAAATGGTGGAGAGAACATAGAAACTCCAGATAATAGTGGAGATAATGTAGGAAATGATGGTTCAGAAGACAATGGAAACATTGGGGGAGAAGAATCAAAGGTTTTAGAAGATGGAAATTATACATTAAATAATGCTGTTAATAAACTTGGTACATCACAACAAAGTATGGCTAGACAATTTATAGAAGAAAAGACAGATGTTACTGTAAAAGATGGAAAAATTACTATGACATTAAGATACAAAGGTCTTGGATTAACATCTATAAGAAATACTAATGTAAAAGTTAATGGTGTTGCAACTGCTTCTACTGTAAATGAAGATAAATCAGTATCGTTTGAAGTTCCATCAATAGATGCAAAAGTTGAAGTTGAAATGGATATATATGTTCCAAACTTAATGACTGAAATACAATCAATAGATTTAGTAAATGATGTGAATTCGTTAGTAAAAGTTGATGATAATAATTCAGGAAGTGATTCAGAAAATAACGGTGGAAGCACAGATAAGCCTGAAAATGGTGAAGGGAACACTGGAAATGATACTGGGAATGATGGATCAAACAACGGTGGTTCAAACAATGGAACAACTGAAGAGCAAGGTACAAAGGTTTATACAGGAAAACTTGAAGTTACTCATGAAAGTGAAACTGGATTAAGCATGGCTAAAAAGGCATTAGAAGAAACATTAAAAGTTGAAGATGTAAATGGAAAGAAATATGTTACATTAACATTTACTCCTATGGGATCAACAATGATGAATAATCATACAATATATGTTAATGGAAATAAGGTAGATGCAACTAAAACAATGAATGGTGAAATTGTTAGTTTAAGATTCCAAGTTGGAAGTCTAGAAGATTCAATAAAAGTATCAGCTTATGTTTCTATGATGGGAAGTAATGTAGAATTTGGAGTTAACGTATTAGAAGATACATTAACATTAGTTACAAATGGGACAACTGATAATTCAGGAACTACTGGAGGAACAACAGGTGGTTCAACAACTAATAATGGTACAAATAATGGTACAAGCGGAAATACAACAACTACTCAAGATGAAGTAAAAGTAACTAAGGGTAAATTATACTCTATTCAAAACAGTGTAACTCATGAAAGTGAAACTGGAAGATCAATGGCTAGAAAATACTTAAATTCTACTTCAAAAGTTGAAGAAATAGATGGTAAGTACTATGTTACTTTAACATTCACTGGAGCAGAATTTATGCAAAATCATGTGATTTATGTTAATGGTAAAAAGGCAACTATAACTAAAAATACAAGTGGAGACACTACTAATATTAGATTTGCAGTTTCAAGCTTAAGTGATAGTATAACAGTTAAAACTTATGTAGTTCCAATGGATAAAGAAGTTGAGTTTGGTGTTACATTATTACAAGATACTTTAACATTCATTAAGGAATATACAGTAGATACATTACCACAAACAGGAGCGCCAATTGGAGCAGGAGCTGTTGCAGGTTTAGGTTTAATTTTAACATCTGCAGGAACTGTTTTAGTAAAGAAAAGAAAGTAATCTAAATTAATTTTAGTAGGTATATGATATGAGGGGGTAAATAAAATAGGAACACTATTTATTTGCCTCCTAATTTAGGTTTAATGATTAAGGAGAATAGAAAAATGAAAATATTAAATAAATTTAAAGGGATTATAATGGCTGTAATGGCTTTAGGAATTTTCGTAACTATAGGAAGTAAATGTGTATATGCAACTGAAACTGACATTGCAAGTGGTATATATGAAATTGAAAATGATGTTTATCATGAATCAGAAACTGGTATGGCTATGTCAAGAACTTATCTTTTACCATCAATGAGTGTAGAGGTAACAAAAGAACATGTAATTTATACTATAGGTTTTTCAGGAAGTGATTATATGGAGAACTATAGAATGAAGGTTAATGGAGAAGAAGTTCCAGTTGAAATATTAGAAGAAAATAGTGAAGAGGGAACTGTTAAATTAAATGTTGAAGTTGATAAAGTAGATGCAGATATGGCAGCTATTATTTACGTTGGTCCAATGGAAAGAGATGTTGAGTTTAAGGTTATACCTAAGATGGAAACTTTAACTTTAGTACAAGCAATTGAAGATGAAGTTGAGGAAATAGTACCAGAAGATGAAAGTGAAGAAGTTGAAATAGAAGAAGAAAATTTAGCAGTAGTAGCTGATAATGAAAAAAGCAGCAATAATGTTATTTTAATTATAGCTGGTGTAGCTGTGGTAGTTGCAATTGGAGCAGTAGTAATTGTAAAAGCTAAAAAGAAATAATGAGTTATTCAAATCAAATATTTATAGGAAGGTTATAGGATATGAAATATAAAAGAATTATATCTATGATAGCTGCAGGGGCTATGACTTTAAGTTTTATGAGCTGTAGTTCTGATAATAGTGAAAATAAAAGTGTAGCAGTAGGTACTGGTGAAGAGGTAGTAGTAGCAACATCTGTTGCAGTAACAGAAATATTAGATGCATTAGGTGTTAAGGTTTCAGGGGTTCCAAGTACATCTTATGAATTGCCTGAAAGTACTGAGGGAGCTGTTGAAATTGGAAATCCAATGAGTCCAGATTTAGAGATAATTAAATCATTAAATCCAACAGTAGTAGTATCAGTAGATACTTTAGGTTCTGATTATATGAATTTGTTTATAGAAAATAACATTCCAAGTGAGTTTGTTTCATTAGAAAGCTTAGATGGATTAAAAGAAGCAATTATTAGTTTAGGTGAAAGATTTGATAAGGATGATGAAGCAACAGCTTTGATAAATGAAATACAAGCAAAAGAATTAGAAGTTCAAGAAAAGGCGGCATCATTAGAAGATACAGATGTTTTAGTTTTATTTGCAGCACCAGGTTCAACTATGATTGCAACATCTAAATCTTACATTGGAAGCTTAGTCGAACTTGTTGGAGGAAAAAATATTATTGAAGATAATAGTACATCATTTACTACTTATAATAAAGAAGATTTAGCAATGCTTAATCCAGATAAGATTTTAGTTATGGTACATGCACTTCCAGAAGAAACAAAAGCAGCATTAGAAGCTGAAATGGCAACTGATTCTGCATGGCAAAATATAGATGCTGTAAAAGAAGGAAATGTAGTTTACTTAGATAGTGAATATTTTGGAATGAGCGCAAATCTTAAAGTAATTGAAGGATTAGATATGTTAAGTGATATAGTTCATGGTATTGGAGAATAATTATGAGAGTTTCAGATAAAAAGTTTAAAATATCATTTATAATAATATCCTTATTAGTATTATTAGCAACAATATTAGTTTCATTAAAATTGGGTAGTGTTAACATAACATTTAAAGAACTTATAAGTGGATTATTTTCAGGGCAATCAGATGGAAATATAGGAATTATCAAAGATTTAAGAATGCCAAGAGTAATAATAGCTGTATTGGTTGGAGCTAATTTAGCAATAGCAGGGGTTTTATTACAATCGGTAATAAGGAATCCACTAGCAGATCCATATATAACAGGTATATCTTCAGGAGCATGTGTAGTTACAGTTTTCTTTATGGTATTTATACCAAGTGTAACTAACTTAAGACCTATATTTGGGTTCTTTGGAGGATTAGTATGTTGTGTGATTATTTATTTTATGGCATATAAAAATGGGTTATCACCAATAAGAATTGTACTTGCAGGTGCAGCTTGTAATGCATTATTAAGTGGACTTTCATCAATGATTACTGTTAGTGCAGGACTTGGAGCGAGCAATATTCAAAAATGGATGATGGGAAGCCTGGCTACAGTTAATTGGAGTAATGTAAAGATATTATTAGTTTATTCAGTTATAGGAATAATTGCAGCATTATTATTAAGTAAGATATGTAATATATTAGCGCTTGGAAGTAAGAATGCGAGAAGTTTAGGATTTAATTCAGATTTATATATGATAATAGTTACTGCTGTAGCAGTATTCTTAGCAAGTATATCAACAGCAATTGCAGGGGTTATATCTTTCGTTGGATTAGTTGTTCCTCATGTTTGTAGAATAATTATAGGATCAGACCATAAATATTTAATCCCATGTAGCGGAATAGTGGGAGGATTCTTAGTCTTATTTGCTGATACTGTTGGAAGAATGGCCATGAGACCTAATGAAATACCGGTTGGAGTAGTAACAGCTATATTTGGAGCACCATTTTTCTTATATCTTTTAAGAAGGAGTGACTTAAAATAATGATAAAAGCAAAGGATTTATACTTCTCTTATGATAAAGATAAGAGTTTTATTACTAAGTTAAATGTTGAAATAGAAAAAGGAAAAATAACAACTATATTAGGTCCTAATGGTAGTGGTAAATCTACCTTGTTAAGTATATTTGCAGGATTAAATAAGCCTACTTCTGGAGACGTAATCATTAAAGGTAATTCTATAAAGTCATTAAAGCAAAAAGATTTGGCAAAAGAAATCGCCACAGTTCATCAGCAAAATACAGTTCCTAGTGATATTACGGTTAAAGAATTGGTGTCTTATGGCAGAATACCTCATAAAAAGTATTTCCAAGGAAATAACGAAAGTGATGATGAAATAATAGAATGGGCAATAAAAAGAACAGGCTTACAAAGTTTAAAAGACAAAGCTGTTATGAGTATGTCGGGTGGAGAAAGACAAAGAGCTTTTATAGCAATGGCATTAGCGCAAAAAAGTGAAATTTTATTTTTAGATGAGCCTACAACATATTTGGATATTTATCATCAAGTTGAAATACTAGAACTTGTTAAAGAGTTAAATGAAGAAAGTAACTTAACTGTTGTTATGGTATTACATGATATTAATCAAGCTATAAAATATAGTGATAATGTTATAGTTATGAAGTCAGGACAAGCAATAGCAAGTGGTAAGGCAAATGAGGTTATAAATATGAATTTACTTAATGATGTTTATAAAATTGGTGGTTTCATTAATGAAATGGAAGAAGAAACGGTATTTGTACCATTAAAATTATAATTAGAGTAAAGGAATGTATAATATGAAAGGTAAAAAAAATAAAATATTAGCTGCTACTGCTTGCGGTGTTATAGTAACTTCAATAGGAGCAAGTTTTTTATTCAATAAGCCTAATGAGGATAAAGCAGAGGATATAAAAAAAGATATTGAAGAAATTGAGAATAACGAAACAGAAGAGCTTGCTGAAGAAATAGAAAATACTGAAGAAAGTATTGAAAATATAATTGAAGAAGATAACAATGAAGAGGAAGTAAATATAGCTATTAGTGAAAGTTCATCATCAAACAATAATACTGATAACAGTACTACAAGTAATGCTACAAACAATTCTAATACAGCAACTTCACAAAGTACTACAACGAACAATAGTACAAGTAATTCACAAGCAGGAAATGCTATAGTTGAAGAAGTGAAAGATGAAGTAAGCAATAATGGTGGAGGGTCAAGTTCAACGACTAATGATAGTGTGGAAAGTACATCTAAATATAAGGATGGTACTTATTCAGGGTCAGCAACAGGATTTGCAGGAACGCTACAAGTTAGTGTACAAATATCTAATGACGTAATAACAGGTATTACTGTTATTAGTCATAATGATACGCAAGGAATTTGTGACAGAGCAATAGAAGAAATGCCGGGTAAAATAATATCAAGTCAAAGTACTAGTGTTGATGTAGTTTCAGGAGCATCATATACTAGTAAAGGAATAATAAATGCAGTAAATGATGCATTAAGTAAAGCTTAATTTAAGTAAGAGGTAAGAGATAAGAGGTAAGAGTTTAAATGGTAAACTTTTACTTATTAACTATTACCTCTTACTTTACTATGTGGCATAATTATTTTACATATTAAAATTGATTTATAAGATAAATAATAAATGCTATAAATTTTGCATTAAGTAATTTTCAGTCTTTTAGAAAAACTAATACTAACATTAATTTATAAAATGATAGTTTATATATAAAATATTAAGGAGAGTAATAGTTATATGAAATATTTTGTAGAGAAAGAAGATTTTATATTTAATACACGAGTATATCAAAAAATATGTTATGACAATAATGATATTAAAACGAAAGAGATAGAAGAAATAGCTGAAAAGGCTACTAAATTAATGAGGCAATTTGAAGAAAAATTAAGTTTTTTTTATGAGAGTAGTGAAGTAAGTAGTATTAATGAAAATGCATCAAACGGCTTTATAAAAATTTCTAATGATACTTTTGAAATATTAAAAAAATCAATTTATTATTCTAAATTAACCAATGGTATATTTGATATAACTATTGCACCTTTAGTTAAAGCATGGGCAATAAATAGTGATAATCCTACAATCCTAAGCAAAGAAAAGATTGATGAATTAATTGATTTAGTTGATTATGAAGATATTATTTTAAATAAAAATAATTCAACAGTAATGTTATTAAGAAAAAATCAAAAAATAGATTTAGGAGGAATAGCTAAAGGATATATTGCCGATAAAATAATTGATTTTTATAAAGAAAATAATATTGATTCGGCCATAATAAATATAGGTGGTAATATAAAAGTATTAGGGCAAAAGGATGAAAATAGTTTTTGGAGTATAGGTATATATGAGCCAAAAAAACATAGTGAAAAAATTATATGCTCAATTGAAGCAAAAGACAAGTCAATAGTTACATCTGGTGGATATGAAAGGGCATTTAGTTATAATGGAGAATTATATTGTCATATATTAAATCCTAAAACTGGTTATCCTATAAAATCAGATTTAAAGTCAATTACGATAGTAAGTGATAAATCAATAGATGGAGATTCGTTATCAACTCCTTTATTTATTATGGGTAAAAATAAGGCTTATGAGTTTATGAAGAAGCATAATATTAGTGGAGTAATGATTACAGATAAAGATGAGATAATAGTTACTAAGAATTTGTTAGAAGGATTTAAATTATTTGAAGATTATAAAGTATTAGCCTTTTAATAAGTTTATAGTTTGATTATTTAGTAGTGAAATAAAAAGTGAAGCTCTTATAGTTATGTATGTTATAAGGGGGATTTTAAAGTTATGTAGTTAAGTATTTCGAATTAATTGAAAATATTAATATAATAAAAAGTATATGAATAATATGATAATGTGAAAATTAATATACGTAGATTATTTTTTAATACAATTCTAAATAGCCTTAGATGTAATTTATAATACAAATTATGGATAAACAACCATTGATTCACTGGATGGGGGTTGTGGACTAAGTAATTTTTGTATAGTATTATGTTTTAAGTAAGATAAAAAATAGAAGCTATGATGTATATTCTGTATATGGGCACTTGGAATGTATTGAGTTATTAGTGCAACCGGCTATAATCTAAATTTTTAGATAATAGCCGGTTTTTATATTTGCAAAAATATAAACAAAAACGAAAGAAGAAGGGGAAATAAAAATGAAAAAATTTCTAAAAAGTAAAAGCTTAAGCTTTATTGTTACGTGTATGTTTATGGTTACATTTATTGTGCAAAGCATAAATGTATATAGTGAAGAAATGTTAAGTTATTTACCCACAGGATTTACTAATGTAGCTATTGGAAAAAATAATGCTAATAATGGAAATGTCAATTTTGACAAAGATACAAAAGTACTAACTGTAACTGGTTCTGGAAATCAAAATAGAAAACAATTATGTTGATAATAATGTTACAAACTTTACAAATTACTTCTATAAGGTAATTGCTGCAAATGAAGAGGGAACAAGTAATGATTCACAAATTGTAAGAGCATTACCTAACAATAGTAATCCATTAAATCTTCAATATGAAGAAAATGCTGCAAAGTTTACTATGACCGAAGAGCCAAATGATACTGTATTTAGTTCAAAGGTAAACATAGCAGGATATACAGATAAAGATGGAACAATAACGATAAAGCAAAATGGAAAAGTTTTAATTGATTCAGAAGCAAAAGCTACAAATGAGGTTTTTGAAGTATCAATTAAATTAAATCAAGGTAGAAATGATATACAAATATATCAAACAACTAATGATGGTAAGACAACTTTAAAAAGCTATAATATAGTTTATTTAACTAATGATGGATATGATATAGTTGTAGATAGTAAATATGATGGTAAGTCAGGTGAATTAGTAAATGATAAGCAGACTTATAGTACAGTTACTGAAGCAATTAATTCAATAAGCACAAAAAATACTGAAAGAAAAGTTATATTAGTTAAGAATGGAACTTATGAAGAAAAGGTAACAATTCAATCACCTTATATAAGTTTAATTGGTGAAGATAGTGAAAAGACTATATTAACGTATGATGCAGCTAATGGAACTATAAATCCTAATACAGGAAAAAATTATGGAACAAGTGGAAGTGCATCTATAACTGTTAAATCAAAGGCTATAGGCTTTACAGCTGAAAATTTAACTATAGAAAACTCATTTGTAGAACAAGGAAATAATAATGAGCAAGCAGTTGCGTTAAATAATCAAGCAGATGAAAGTATTTTTATTAATACTAGATTTATTGGAAATCAAGATACCTTACTAGCAGATGCAAGTTCATCAGTTCCAGCAAGACAATATTATTATAAATGTTACATAGAAGGTGATGTTGATTTTATATTTGGTCGTGCACAAGCTGTGTTTGATGATTGTGATATTGCATCAGTAAATAGAGAATCAACTACTAACAATGGTTATGTAACAGCAGCAGATACTTGGGATAAAGATAACTATGGATATTTAATAATGAATTCAAGATTAATAGGACTTGATGATATAGCTGATAGTACTGTTTCATTAGGTAGACCATGGAGATCAAGTAGTCAAACACAACCAATGACTCCAGCAGTTACTTATGTAAATTGTTATATGGGAGATCATATAACAACAAAAGGATGGGACGATATGGGAGATTCATTAGCAGCAACAGCTGATTTTAGTGAATTTGGAAGTTTTGGACCAGGTGCAAAATTAAGTGATACTAGAAAAGTATTATCTGTTGATGAAGCTGCAAAGTATACATTAGAAAAGGCATTTGGATCAAGTGCTGCAACAGTAAATGGTGAAGCTGCATTTAAAGATAATTGGAATCCTAGATCAGAGGAATCAAGTATTAATATACATGATCTTTATGGCAAATTTGTACCTGTTACATCATTAATAATAGATGTTAATGAAATGATGTTAACAGTTGGGGATAAAAAAATAATTATATCTACAGTAGGACCAGAAGAAGCTACTGATAAGACTGTAACATTTGAATCAAAAGATAATAATGTCGCTACAGTGGATGAAAGTGGAAATGTAGAGGCTATAGGGGTTGGTACTACAGTAATAACTGTAAAATGTGGTGATATTGAAGTAGAATGTAAAGTAACAGTTAATCCAAAATTAACAGTAATAAATAGTGCTCCAATGATATCAGCAGAAGATGTAACAATAAATGTTGGAGACAACTTTGAAGTTATGAACAATATTACTGCAACTGATAAAGAAGATGGAGATATAACATCAACTATTAAAGTTATAGAAAATACAGTGGATACAACAAAGGCTGGAGAATATAAGGTAGTATATAAAGTTATAGATAGTGAAGGTGCGAGCACAACTAAGACTATAACAGTAACTGTACAAGAAGTAATTAATGATTCAGTAGTTGTAGAGCCGGAAAATACTCCAGAAAATAGTGGAGACAATAATACAAGTAATAATACCAATGGCAATAATGAAAGTAACAATGATGCAAACAATAGTAATAATGTAGATAATTCAAATTCATTACCACAAACTGGTGATAATTCTGCAGCTATAGTAGTAATATTAGCATTGGTTGTTATAGTAGCTGGTGTATTTATGTTTAAAAAGAAGAAATAATGTTTAAAAAGGTATAAGAAAACTATTATGTAGTTTTCTTATACCTTATTTTTTTATACAAATTTATAAATCATCAACATCTTGTTCTTCGCCATATCTTATAGTTCCTTCAGAACTAAAGCTATCATTAGGGTCTTTTTCTATAAAATATCCATCATTAGGTTCTTTAGAATTTTTAGCAAATTTAGTGCAGGATTTCATTTGAACATCTTTTAAATCAGATATATTTTTCATTTTACTCATAGAAATTACTCCTTTGATATTTAAAATATTAACATTAGTATAAGTAAATATTATTAAAATTAAACACAATTTTAAAATTTAATATAACATATGTCTAATTTTGATAAGTATTTTAACTTTACTTTAAGGTTTTAAAATTCCATAAAATAAAAGATTCACATAAAAAATAAAACTTCGTAATGTTAATGAATGTATATTGAAGACAATCTAAGCATAAGGAATTAGTAACTACTTTATTATATAAGGAGGATACTATGGATTTTAAAGAAATAAAATTAAAAGCTGAAGGCTATAAAAAGGATATGAGTAGATTTTTAAGGGACCTAATAGCTATACCTGGGGAAAGTTGTGGGGAAGAAGAAGTTATAAAAAGAATATATAAGGAAATGGAAAAGTTAGGATTTGATAAGATCGTAATTGATGGAATGGGCAATATTTTAGGATATATGGGTAATGGAGAAAAATTGATAGGATTTGATGGCCATATTGATACAGTTGGATTAGGAGAATTGAGTAATTGGAAATTTGATCCTTATAAAGGGTATGAAAATGATGAAGAAATAGGTGGAAGAGGAGCTTCTGACCAACTAGGTGGAATTGTAGCAGCAACTTATGGAGCAAAAATTATGAAAGACTTAGGGCTTTTAAGTGATAAATATACTGTATTGGTAACAGGAACAGTTCAAGAAGAAGATTGTGATGGGTTATGCTGGCAGTATATTTATAATGAGGATAAGGTAAGACCAGAATTTGTAGTAATTACAGAACCAACAAATGGGAATATATATAGAGGGCAACGTGGACGAATGGAAATAAGAGTTGAGGTAAAGGGAATATCATGTCATGGTTCAGCACCTGAACGTGGAGATAATGCCATTTATAAAATGTCGGATATACTTCAAGAAGTAAGAATGTTAAATGATAATCTTCATTATGATGAATTTTTAGGTAAAGGAACAATAACCGTTTCAGAGATATTCTTTAGTTCGCCTTCAAGATGTGCAGTGGCAGATATGTGTGCAATTTCATTAGATAGACGATTAACAGATGGTGAAACTTATGAAATGGCGTTAGAAGAGGTAAGAAATTTACCATTTGTAAAAAGATATAATGCTAAAGTAACAATGTATAAGTATAAGAGGCCAAGCTATACAAAAGTTGTTTATCCAACGGATTGTTATTTCCCAACATGGGTAATTCCAGAAGAAGCACCTGCAACAAAAGCTGTAGTAAAGGCTTTTGAAGGAATGTATGGAACTCCAAAGATTGATAAATGGACATTTTCAACTAATGGAGTATCTATAATGGGTAGATTTGGTATACCTTGTATTGGATTTGGGCCAGGAAAGGAAGAAGAAGCACATGCTCCTAATGAAAAAACTTGGAAAGCTGATTTAGTTAAATGTGCAGCAGTTTATGCTGCAATACCAACTATTTATTGTAATAACAAATAATAAGGAGATATTAGGGATGGAATTGATGGAAACATTTATTAATAAATTAAATGAATTAAATTTTAAAGAGATGTATAATAACGATTTTCTGTTAACATGGGAAAAAACTGATGATGAAATAAAGGCTGTTTTTACAGTTGCAGAGGCTTTAAAAAGATTAAGAGAAAATAATATATCTCCTAAGATTTTTGATAGTGGATTGGGAGTTTCGCTTTTTAGGGATAACTCAACTAGGACAAGATTTAGTTTTGCTTCTGCCTGTAATTTACTAGGACTTAAAGTACAAGATTTAGATGAAGGAAAATCACAAATTGCTCATGGTGAAACAGTAAGAGAAACTGCTAATATGATTTCTTTCATGGCTGATGTAATAGGAATTCGTGATGATATGTATATAGGTAAAGGAAATACTTATATGAGAACTGTATCAGAAGCAGTTAGAGAGGGTTATAAAAGTGGGTGCCTAGAGCAAATACCAACTTTAATTAATCTTCAATGTGATATAGACCATCCAACACAAGTTATGGCAGATACTCTTCATTTAATTAATGAATTTGGAGGAATAGAAAATTTAAAAGGTAAAAAGGTTGCTATGACATGGGCATATTCACCATCATATGGTAAGCCTTTATCAGTACCACAAGGGGTAATTGGTTTAATGACTAGATTGGGGATGGATGTAGTATTAGCACATCCAGAAGGATATGAAGTAATGAATAGTGTTGAAGAAATAGCTTATAAAAATGCTAAAGCTTCAGGTGGATCATTTACAAAAACTAATTCTATGAAGGAAGCATTTAAAGATGCAGATATAGTTTATCCAAAAAGCTGGGCACCTTATATAGCTATGGAAAAGCGTACAGATTTATATGGAAAAGGTGATAGTAATGGAATAAATGAGCTAGAAAAAGAATTGTTATCTCAAAATGCAAAACATAAGGATTGGCAATGTACTGAGGAATTAATGAAGACTACTAAGAATGGAAAAGCTATTTATCTTCATTGCTTACCAGCTGATATTAGTGGAGTAAGTTGTGAAAGTGGTGAGGTTGAAGCTTCAGTATTTGATAGATATAGGAATTTATTATATAAAGAAGCAAGCTATAAGCCTTATATTATTGCTTCTATGATTTTCTTAAGTAAGATGAAAAATCCACAAGAAGCATTAAGAAATTTAGAGATAAGAGGAATAGAAAGATATTTGAAATAAAAATATCTTTTACTATAGAAAATATCAATTAGCGAAATAGATATAAATTTATGGATAGTAAAGGTGGTGAATATAATGAAAAAAAGGATAGTTATTGCGCTAGGTGGAAATGCATTAGGGGATACATTAGAAGAGCAAATGATAGCAGTAAAATCAACAGCTAAAGCAATAGTTGACTTAATTGAAGAAGGGGATGAGGTAATTATATCTCATGGAAATGGTCCTCAAGTTGGGATGATTAATAGTGCAATGACTGAATTTCATAAAACAAATATGAAATATTCTATATGTCCAATGTCAGTGTGCGTAGCAATGAGCCAAGGATATATAGGGTATGACTTACAGAATGCAATAAGGGAAGAGTTATTAAATAGAAATATAAATAAAGGTGTAGCAACTATAATTACCCAAGTTGAAGTTGATGAAAGAGACAAAGCATTTGAAAATCCAACTAAGCCAATAGGCGCCTTTATGACTAAAAAGGAAGCAGATAGCATTGTAAAAGAGGGTAAGAAGGTTATAGAAGATAGTGGTAGAGGATATAGAAGAGTTATAGCATCACCTAAACCTATTCGAATAGTAGAAATTGAAACGATAAAAGCGCTAATAGAAAATAATCAAGTTGTAATAGCTTGTGGAGGTGGAGGTATTCCTGTAATTTCTAAAGGCAATCATTTAAAGGGGGTTGGAGCTGTAGTTGATAAAGATTATGCAAGTGCGGTTTTAGCAAAAGAAATAAATGCTGATTGTTTAGTTATTCTAACTGCGGTAGAAAAGGTTGCAATAAATTTTGGAAAAAAGGATGAGCAGTGGTTAAATGAAGTAAATGTTAATGAAATGAAGTTATTTCTTAAGAGCGGGTATTTTGCTCCTGGGTCTATGAAGCCTAAAGTAGAGGCTGCAATAGAATTTGTAGAATCAAGAAAAGATAGATATTCAATAATTACTTTATTGGAAAAGGCTAAAGAAGGAATTTTAGGTAAAACAGGAACTAGAATTGTTAATTTTAGTACAAGAGTAAAAGCAGATTAATAGAAGCGTAAAGAAGTTATGATAAGTATGTGGAAATAACTGAAAAATAAAGTGGAGTATGTAAAGAAGGTGGGTATAGGTATGATTTTAATTGGAAATGGAAGGGTTATTACAAATGATGAAAATGAAAGAATTATAGAAAATGGATGTATTGTTATTGAGGGGAATACAATTAAAGAGGTTGGTGATACATCATTAATTAAATGTAAGTATGAAGATAATGAACATGAGTATATAGATGCAGAGGGTAAGATTATTATGCCAGGTATGATAAATACTCACCATCATATATATAGTGAATTTGCAAGGGGACTAGACTTTAAAAATGAGAAGCTACAGTCATTTACTGATATATTGAAAAATGTTTGGTGGAAGCTTGATAAGAAGCTAACATTAGAAGATTTAAGATATAGTGCATATACAGCATTTATTGAATGTATTAAAAATGGAGTTACAACAGTTTTTGATCATAATTCAAGCCCTATGAGTATAAGTGGAAGTTTACCTACGATTTCTAATGTTGCAGATGAATTAGGAATTAGAGGATGTTATTGTTATGAAGTTTCAGATAGAGATGGAAATAGGGTTTTAGATCTTGCGATTAAAGAAAATATTGATTTTATAAAGTATGCAGAAAAGAAACAAGATGATATGACTAAAGGCATGTTTGGAATGCACGCGGCTTTTACATTAAGTGATGGAACTTTAAATAAATGTGTTAAGGCCATGGAAGGTATTGATACAGGGTATCACATTCATGTTGCAGAAGGAAAAGAAGACTTAGAAAACAGTTTGAAATTATATAAAAAGAGAATAGTAAAAAGATTAGATGATTTTGGTATATTAGGAGAAAAGACTATTGCAGCTCATTGTTTATATATAGATGATGAAGAATTAGATATATTGAAAGATACAAAAACTATGGTTGTTAACAATCCAGAGTCTAATATGGCTAATGGAGTAGGGGTCGCGGCTATTAAGAGTATGTTAGATAAAGAGATAGTATTAGGAATTGGGACAGATGGATATACAAGTGATATTTTTGAGTCAATGAAGGTAGAAAATCTTATTAACAAATACCATTTTGGTGACTATAATAGTGGATTTATGGAAACTAAACAAATGGCATTAAAAAATAATATTAAAATTGCTTCAAGATTTTTTGAGAAACCACTAGGGGTATTAAAGAAGGGAGCGTATGCAGATCTAATCATTGTAGATTATAAGCCATTTACTCCTATGAATAAGAATAATTATTTTGGACACGTATTGTTCGGAATTTCAGGAAAATCTGTTGATACAACTATAATTAATGGAAAAGTTGTTATGAAAGATAGGAAGATAGTTAGTATTGATGAAGAAAAGATTTGTAGAGAATCAATCAATATTGCAGAAAAGCTTTGGAAGAGGATATAGGAGAAAAAATAATGGAGGTAGCGAGATGCAGAGCTAAGCATGAATATATTATGCTTGAGATTTGCTAATCGAATAAAAATATGGTTAGTTTTTTTCTAAATGGTCAACTTAAGTGGATAAGTGAAGAAGAAAAGTTAATAAAGTATTTAAGAGAAAATGAGAACTTAGTTTCTGTAAAAAATGGATGTAATGAAGGGGCTTGTGGTGCATGCATGGTTCTAATTGATGGTAAGGCAACAAAATCATGCATTGTAAAGGGTAAAAAACTTGAAGGAAAAAATGTAATAACGATAGAAGGATTAAGTCAGAAGTATAGGAAAGCATTTGCATATGCTTTTACTAAAGCGGGTGCGGTTCAGTGTGGATTTTGTATACCAGGAATGGTTATAAGTGCAGTAGGATTATTTAATAAAACATTAAATCCTTCATTAAATGATGTGAAGAAGGCACTTGTTGGAAATATATGCAGATGTACAGGATATAAAAAAATCGAAGAAGCAATATTAATGGCAGCTGAAATAATAAGAGATAATAAAGAAATTCCATTAACTAAATGCAAAGGACTAATAGGAGATTCGCTGGGAAAAGTAGATGCTGAAAATAAGGTATTAGCCTTAGATGGATACTGTCATGATTTGAAGATTAAGGGAATGTTATATGGGGTAGCACTTAGGCCTAAATATCCTAGAATTCTAATAAAAAATATTGATTATAACGAGGCTTTACAGATAAAAGGAGTAATTAAAGTAGTAACAGCTAAAGATATACCAGGAAATAGATTTTGTGGGCATTTAAAAAAAGATTGGCCAGCATTAATTGATATAGGTGAGGAAACTAGATATATTGGTGATGCAATAGCGTTAATTGCAGCTGAAAGCGAAGAGATTGCAAGAAAAGCAATGGGGTTGATTAAAGTTGATTTTGAAAAATTGAAACCAATAACTTCGCCGAATGAGGCTTTAGAAAAAGATGCACCAAAACTTCATAGTGACGGTAATGTTTTAGCAAGAGAGATTTTGAAAAGAGGAAATGTAGATGAAGCATTAAAAAAATCTAAATTTATTGTTAATAATAAATATTCCGTCCCTTTTACTGAACATGCTTTTTTAGAACCGGAATCAGCACTTGCTATACCTACAGATAGTGAATTAATAGTTTATACAGGTACTCAATCTGTTTATGATGATTTAAGAGAAATTTCATCTTTGTTAGGAGTTGATATAGATAAAATTAGAGTTGTTTCAAAGTATGTTGGAGGCGGTTTTGGTGGTAAGGAAGATATGAGTTGTCAACATCATACAGCACTTCTTGCTTATTTAACTGGAAAACCAGTAAAAATGACTTTAACTAGGGCTGAAAGCATTAATGTTCATCCTAAGAGACATGCTATGGAAATGGAATTTACTACAGCTTGTGATGAAAATGGAATATTAACAGCCATGAAAGCAAAGATAATTGCAGATACTGGTGCTTATGCATCTTTAGGAGGACCTGTGTTACAAAGAGCGTGTACTCATGCTGCAGGGCCATATAATTATCAAAATTCAGAGGTTGAAGGAATTGCAGTATATACTAATAATCCACCGGCAGGTGCGTTTAGAGGATTTGGAGTTACTGAATCAGCATTTGCAACTGAATCTAATATAAGTAAACTTGCGGAATTAGTTGGTATATCTCCGTGGGAAATAAGATGGAGAAATGCAATAGAAGCAGGTCAGGAATTACCCAATGGGCAAATAGCAGATAGTGATACTGCATTTAAAGATACTTTACTTGCTGTTAAAGATGAATATTATAAAAGTGAATTTGCTGGAATAGCTTGTGCATTTAAAAATTCTGGAATAGGTGTAGGGTTACCTGATATAGGAAGGACTATTTTAGAAGTACAAAATGGGAAAATAATAATAAGAACGTCTGCAGCTTGTATGGGACAAGGAGTAGGAACAACAATGACTCAAATTGTTTGTGAGGTATTAAATATAGATGCAAATAGTGTAGTTTGGATACAGCCGGATACGAAAAGGACTCCTGACGCAGGAACATCAACGGCTTCAAGACAGACTTTATTTACAGGAGAAGCTACTAGAATAGCAGCATTAAAGTTAAAAGCAGCTATTAAAGGAAATGACTTAAATTCAGTTAATGGACAAGAGTTTTATGGTGAGTATTATGGTAAAACCGATAAAATGGGAAGTGAAAAAAATAATCCTATAAGTCATGTTGCTTATGGATATGCAACACAAGTTGTAATTTTAAATAAAGATGGAAGTTTGAAAAAGGTTATTGCAGCTCATGATGTTGGAAAGGCAATTAATCCTTTGAATGTTGAAGGGCAGATTGAAGGAGGAGTTGTTATGGGACTTGGATATGCATTAACTGAAGATTATCCATTAAAGGAGAGTATTCCAACTGCAAAGTTTGGAACTTTAGGGTTGTTCAGATCAACTATGGTTCCTGAAATAGTACCAATTATTGTTGAGAAGAGTACTTCGAAATTAGCTTTTGGAGCAAAAGGTGTTGGCGAAATTACATGTATTCCAACAGCTCCTGCAGTTCAAAATGCATATTATAAATTGGATGGCATCTTTAGAACTAAGTTACCACTAAAAAATACGTTTTATAGAAAATAATGAAGTATTAACTGAAATTATTATTTTTTATTAAAATATATATTAAATTTAGTTAAGTAAATTTACTGATTAGATAGATGTAATGATATTAAATTAATACAAAACAATAAAAAGTTAAATATTTAGACATATGATATCAGAAAAGATATTGTATGTCTTTTTTTGAATGAATAATAGAAATAAAATACATAATCTAATTTATAATAATTTACTTGTATTTGAAATATGTATTTACATTAAATAAAGGTATATAGTATATATTAATATTAATATTAATATTAATTATGCAATTTAATATATAAATGAGGTAATTATGAAAAAGACATTATACGAGTATAAAGATAAAATAAAAAAACTACCTATAAAAGATAAGTATTTAAAAAATGAAATATTAATTGAAGACTTTCTTATTGATAAGGAAAATAATATAGAAATATATTATGCACCACATAATGAATATCTAAATCCTAAAGCGAAAATTTTTATAGTTGGAATAACACCAGGGTTTCAGCAAATGAGCACAGCTATATCAACAGCAAGAAAATGGTTAGAGGTTAGTGATGATATTGAAGAAATACAATATAAATGCAAATCAGAGGCTAGATTTAGCGGAAGCTTAAGAAAAAATATAATTTCTATGTTAGATGAAATAGAACTTAATAGGGTTTTGAGTTTAAATAGTTGTGAAGAGTTATTTGGAGACAGCGATGTTTTATTACACACAATATCGCTAATACCTTATCCTGTGTTTGTAAAGAAGGAAAATTATACAGGTCATACACCTAAATTAATAAAAAGTGATTTTTTAATGAAATATATATATGATAATTTTATTAATGAGTTCAAAAAGCTAAATGAACCAGAAAAAGTATTATTAATACCGTTAGGTAAAGCTGTTGAAGAAGTATTGATAAGGCTTCAACAAGATGGGATTATTAAAGAAAATCAAATACTGTTAGGATTTCCCCATCCGTCAGGAGCCAATGTAAATAGAGTTATTCAATTGGAGAAAAATAAAGAAAATATGATTAAATTTATTAAGAAGCATTTTAATATATAAAGTGGTTTAGAATTAATATTTCACATGGAGGGTAATAAGTATGAGTAAGATAAAGAAAGCTATTTTTGCAGGAGGGTGTTTTTGGTGTATGGTTAAGCCCTTTGATTCATATGATGGTGTAAAAAGTGTTATAGTAGGTTATACAGGTGGAAATATAGCAAATCCAACATATGAGCAGGTTTGTAGGATGGAAACTGGACATTATGAAGCTGTGGAAGTAACATATGACGAAGATATTATAAAATATATAGAGTTAGTAGAAGCCTTTTTTATTAGCATAGATCCTACTGATGAAGGAGGACAATTTAATGATAGAGGAAGAAGTTATGAAACTGCTATATTTTATTGTGATGAAGAGCAGAGAAGAGTTGCAGAAGATTATAAGTTAAAATTAAATGAAAGTGGGATGTTTAACAAACCAATAGCAGTAAAGATACTAAAAGCTAAAGAATTTTATAAAGCAGAAGAATATCATCAAGATTATTACAAGAAAAATCCTTTTAGATATAAAGCTTATTATGTAGGGTCAGGTAGAAAGCAATTTATAGAGGAAGCTTGGAAGCTTTCAAGTAAAAGGAAAAGTGAGCTTAAAGATATATTAACACCTCTTCAGTATAAAGTTACTCAAGAAAATGGAACGGAACCACCTTTTGATAACGAATATGATGATAATTTTGAAGAGGGAATATATGTTGATATTGTAAGTGGAAAACCTTTATTTTCTTCAAAAGATAAATTTAACTCAGGATGCGGTTGGCCTGCATTTTCAAAGCCAATAAATAAAGGGTATATTAAGGAAAAGCAAGATTTTAGTCATGGAATGTTTAGAACAGAAGTAAGAAGCACACACTCAGATTCGCATTTAGGGCATGTTTTTACAGATGGACCAAGCGAATTGGGCGGATTAAGATATTGTATAAACTCTGCATCATTAAAATTTATTCCTAAGAATAAAATGGAAGAGTTAGGATATGGAGAATATATAAAAAAATTATAAGGGCTTATATATTAAAAAAGTATGTAGATATTAGGATTACTACATACTTTTTATAGTTATATAAATTGTGAATAAAGTTTAACTTAAGGCTTTTATACATTATTTTTAACATCGAAAATTTTACCATCTTTAATATAAACCCTAGGAACTCTTTTCTTTAAAAGACAAAGTACTTCATAATTAATGCTGTCACAACATTTGGCAAGATCATCTGCATCAAATTTAATATTATCAGTTTTTCCAAGTAAAATTACTTCATCTCCACTTTTAACATTTCCGATATCTGTAACATCAATCATAAATTGATCCATGCAAATATTGCCTACTATAGGAGCAAGTTTACCATTAACAATTACTTTAGCTTCGTACTTTAATTTTCTGATATATCCATCAGCATATCCTATAGGAATAGTAGCAATTATACTTTTTCTAGTTGTTTTATAAGTTCTATTATATCCAATATACATGCCTTGCTCTAATTCTTTGACGTGAGCAATTCTGGCTTTTAAAGTTAAAGCAGGTTGTATTGATAAATTTTCTTTATTTACTTCATTTGATGGATAATATCCATAAAGTATAATTCCAGCTCTTACTGAATCTAAGTAGGTATTTGGCATATCTATTATTGCTCCACTATTAGAGGCGTGTTTTAAAGGTATGTTTATTCCTACTTCGGTAAGTTTTTCAATAAAGCTGCTTATTTGATTAAATTGATAATGAGTATAGTCTTTATCTTTTTCATCAGCACTAGAAAAATGGGTAAATATACCAACGACATCTAATCCCTTTAATGAGCAAATTTCACAAACTTGATTAAAGCTTTCTTGAGAAGGTAAAAACCCGATTCTACCCATTCCAGTATCTAAAGCTATATGAACTTTTGCTTTTTTATTAAGTGTTAATGCTAAATCAGATAATTCTTTTGCATAATCTAAATCGTAAATTGTTTGTTCTATATCATAATTAATTAGTTCTTCACCTAAATATAAAGGGGTATAACCAAGAATCATTATAGGTGCAGTAATATTATTATTTCTTAGTTCGATGGCTTCTGTAAGCATAGCAACAGCTAATCTAGAGGCTCCGTTTTCTAAAAGAACAGGTGCAACATCCAAGGCTCCATGTCCGTAACAGTCTGCTTTAACAACAGCCATTACTTCTTTATCGCCAGCTAATTTTTTTATATTTCTCATATTATTTGCAATTATATCTAAATCTATTTCAGCCCATACAGGTCTCATTATCTTATCCATTATCACACCTCGAATTTATTTACATCTTTACTATTATTGTAATAAAAAAAAGCTAAAATGATAAGTACCACTGCATATATAAATTTTAACAATAGTGGCACTATAATAGTTAATAGTTAATTCTTAACTGAAAAAAGTGTTTTGCATTTTTTGCACATTGTTTATTAAGATAAAAAATGATATTATAAGTAAAAATCTAAATAGAAGGATGAGATATAATGTCAATAAAATATAAAAAGCCAGAGCTTTTAGCACCAGCTGGAAGCCTTGAGAAATTAAAAATTGCATTTCAATATGGTGCAGATGCTGTATATTTTGGAGGTGAAGCCTTTTCTTTAAGAGCTGCAGCTCAAAACTTTACTTTTGAAGAGATTAAAGAGGGTGCAGAATTAGCTCATAGCTTAGGAAAGAAGATATATTGCACAGTAAATGTAATGCCAAGAAATGAAGGAATAGAAAAGTTACCTGAATTTTTAAAAAGTCTTGAAGAAGCAAAGGTAGATGCGGTATTAGTATCAGATCTTGGAGTATTTAGAACTGTTCAAAAGCATACTAATTTACCGATACATATTAGTACTCAAGCCAATACAGTAAATTATGAAGGGTGTAATATGTGGCATGATTTAGGAGCAGAACGTGTAGTTTTAGCTAGAGAGTGCTCATTAAAAGAAATAAAAGAAATTAGACAACATATTCCAGAAGAATTAGAATTAGAAGTCTTTGTACATGGAGCAATGTGTATGTCATATTCAGGAAGATGTTTATTATCAAGTTATATGACAGGAAGAGATTCGAATAGAGGTGCATGTGCGCAGAGCTGTAGATGGAAATATTCATTAGTAGAAGAAAAGAGACCAAACCAATATTTCCCTATTGAAGAAGATCAACATGGTACATATATAATGAATTCAAAGGATTTATGTATGATAGAGCATTTACCAGAACTTTTAGAAGCAGGTATATCATCATTAAAGATAGAAGGAAGAAATAAAAGTGAATATTATGTTGCTATAGTTGTGAATGCATATAGAAAGGCTATAGATTTATATTATGAAGACCCAGAAAATTATAAGTTACCTAAAGAATTAAGAGATGAGATGTACAAAGTTAGCCATAGAGAATATAATACTGGGTTCTTCTTTAGTGAACCTAAAAGTGATGCAATAATTTATCATACAAATGATCATGTTAGAGAATATGATGTTGTTGCTATAGTACATGAGTATGATGAAGAAACTCAAATTGCATTATGTAAACAAAGAAATAAATTCATAAAGGGAGATAAAGTAGAAATATTAACTCCTGGTGAATTTGGAGAAAGCTTTGTGGTTGAAGAAATTTATAATGAAGATGGAGAAGCTATAGATGGATGTCCACATCCAGGAATGATGTGTAAAGTTAAAGTGCCATTTAAAGTTGGTAAAAATAGCTTTATAAGAAAAGAGTTAGTGTAAATAAGTTGTTTGTAAGATAGAGATTGTTTTGTGCTAAATAAAATAGTCTCTATCTTTTTTTTAATAAAAAGATATGGTATTATTATGTAATTTATGAATGTATAATTTATGGGAGGAGGTGTGTGGATGAAAAATAAGGATAAAAATTTATTAATTCAATTATTTATTATTGCGATACCGATAGCAATACAAAATCTTATTAATGTAGGCGTAAGTGTTACAGATACATTGATGATTGGAAATATAGATGAGTTGCAGTTAGCAGGAATTTCACAAGCAAATCAACCGTATTTTATTTTTACCACTTTAATATTTGGACTAGCATCAGGATCTATGGTTTTAAATTCGCAGTATTGGGGGAAGAGAGATATCGAATCAATAAAAACTATAATGGGGTTGATGATGAGGATTGCAATTGTTGGAGGATTAATAGCATCTTTGGTAGTACTCATTTTTCCAAAAGAGGTTGTATCAGTTTTTACTAATGAAAAAGTAGTAATTGAATATGGAGCTATGTATTTAAGAATAGTGGGTTTCTCATATGTATTCTCTGCATTTACAGGAGTATATTTAATGGGGCTTAGAAGTATACAAAATGTAAATGTATCCATGTGTATTTATGGATTTTCATTTATATTAAATGTATTTTTAAATTATATATTAATATTTGGGCACTTGGGGATGCCTAGGTTGGAGATTATAGGAGCTGCACTGGCAACTTTAATAAGTAGAGTATTTGAAAGTATATTAGTAGTTATATATATGTATGGAATTGAAAAACAAATTAAGTATAAATTAAGTGATGTTTTTAGAAGGACATCTATGTATTGGAAACATATTGTTAGATATAGCCTACCAGTATTATTAAGCGAAATTAATTGGGGGTTAGGTATATCTGTTCAAGCAGCTATTATTGGAAGATTGGGTGCAAGTGTAATTGCAGCAAATAGTTTTATAAGTGTGTTTCAACAGTTAGCAGGTATTGCAATTATGGGATTTGGCGGAGGTGCTGCTATTATAGTAGGGAATTTAATTGGAGAAGGAAAAGAACGTGAAGAACAAGTATTGAACTTTTCTAAATTACTAGTTAAGCTTAGTTTTTTCTTAGGGATAATTATTGCTATTGGTATTATAGCAATTAGGCCAATAGCACCAAGTTTTATAAAAGTTTCCAAAGAGACAGCTGAATTAATTAAAAATATGTTATATGTTTCTGCATTTTTATTATTATTTCAATCAGTAACAGTTACAACATTGGCCGGTGTATTAAGAGGTGCTGGTGATACTGTGTTTTGTGCAATAAATGATATTGTTACTTTATGGGGATTAAAAATAGTATTAGGGACTATTTGTGCATTTGCATTAAAATTTAATCCTGTTTTAGTATATTTAATTTTATCTAGTGATGAGTTTTTTAAAGCTTTAGTGACTATTCCAAGAGTTTGGAAGGGAAAATGGATTCATTATACAACTGTTTAGTGAAAATTACGTATTAATAGAATTTATAAAATGAAGATGTATCAAACTTTAGGGTAATATGAATATTTTTAAGTGAAAATGGGTATTTATATTAATAAGATATCTTGATACGTCTATTATTTTATAATATTAGTATAAATTATTGTTAAACTTATCCTAGTGTATCAATATTAGAATAAGAAAGAAAATGATATAAAATGATAGAATAAAGAGTTTAATTCTAGAATTTAGCTGAATTATATATTTTGTTTTAAATAATACATGGTAGTATTAGATACATCGCTGAGGGCAGAAAAACAATATGTTTATATGCTAGAAGTAAGCGAAAAATTTCTTAGAAGAAAAATGTTGAAAGTTTTTTAAAAAAACTGTTGACATGAATCGGCAAGAATGATAAGATAAGGAAGTCGCTTCGGTGCGACAGAGTAAATGGTCTTTGAAAATTGAACAGAATATAGTTAAAGTAAACCAGCAATTCTTTTGAGAGTCTTAAAACAAAGACTCAAAGTAATTTGAGCAAATGATTAAACTTTTTAGTGAGAGTTTGATCCTGGCTCAGGACGAACGCTGGCGGCGTGCCTAACACATGCAAGTCGAGCGAGTGAATCTCCTTCGGGAGTGAAGCTAGCGGCGGACGGGTGAGTAACACGTGGGCAACCTGCCTCATAGAGGGGAATAGCCTTCCGAAAGGAAGATTAATACCGCATAAGATTGTAGCTTCGCATGAAGTAGCAATTAAAGGAGCAATCCGCTATGAGATGGGCCCGCGGCGCATTAGCTAGTTGGTGAGGTAACGGCTCACCAAGGCGACGATGCGTAGCCGACCTGAGAGGGTGATCGGCCACATTGGGACTGAGACACGGCCCAGACTCCTACGGGAGGCAGCAGTGGGGAATATTGCACAATGGGGGAAACCCTGATGCAGCAACGCCGCGTGAGTGATGACGGCCTTCGGGTTGTAAAGCTCTGTCTTCAGGGACGATAATGACGGTACCTGAGGAGGAAGCCACGGCTAACTACGTGCCAGCAGCCGCGGTAATACGTAGGTGGCGAGCGTTGTCCGGATTTACTGGGCGTAAAGGGAGCGTAGGCGGACTTTTAAGTGAGATGTGAAATACCCGGGCTCAACTTGGGTGCTGCATTTCAAACTGGAAGTCTAGAGTGCAGGAGAGGAGAATGGAATTCCTAGTGTAGCGGTGAAATGCGTAGAGATTAGGAAGAACACCAGTGGCGAAGGCGATTCTCTGGACTGTAACTGACGCTGAGGCTCGAAAGCGTGGGGAGCAAACAGGATTAGATACCCTGGT
>OMGY01000248.1_pt1 | contig 64242 bp, 50 predicted proteins | sample 1674461 | NCBI WGS metagenome assembly OMGY01 (sample SAMN05578579, study PRJEB25193) | human gut metagenome | biome: Human Microbiome; feature: human-associated habitat; material: feces | host: Homo sapiens | place: USA:Birmingham | reverse complement strand
CCCACTACCAAGCCCACAACGGACTTTCACCGTCAAGTTGTTGCCCATGCTGGGCGCACATAAAAAAATGTGCCAGCAATAGCTGACACATCCTTATTCATCTTTTTCAATAGCAACTTCTTTTTCTTCCAAATTGGTATATGTTGGAACTATCGACTTAAGCTTAGCTCTTATTAAGTCATTATCCCCTTGAATTGCTATATTATTAATTTCTTCGATTTCTTCTTTTAATTTATCTAAATCAAAATTTGCAGGCTTTCCTATAAATATTTTCTTATGTGCTGTTTTTTCTAACCCTTCCTCATCCATTAATAATTCTTCATATAACTTTTCACCTGGTCTTAATCCTGTTATCTTAATATCTATATCTTTAAATGGCTCAAATCCAGATAATTTTATTAAGTTTATAGCCAAATCATATATCTTTACTGGTTTCCCCATATCTAATACAAATATTTCTCCACCTTTAGCATAAGTTCCAGCCTGAAGAACTAATTGAGCCGCTTCTGGTATAAGCATAAAATATCTAACTATATCTCTATGTGTTAATGTTACAGGACCACCTTCAGAAATTTGTTTTTGAAATAATGGAATAACTGATCCATTACTTCCAAGAACATTTCCAAACCTTACAGCCACAAAATCAGTTTTGCTTCTAATATTAATAGCCTGAACTATCATTTCGCACAATCTCTTTGTTGCTCCCATAACATTAGTTGGATTAACTGCTTTATCTGTAGAAATCATTACAAACTTATCGCTTTCATATTTATCTGCACATTCAGCAACGTTTAAAGTTCCCTTTACATTATTTTTAATTGCTTCTTGTGGACTTCCTTCCATTAAAGGTACATGCTTGTGTGCTGCTGCATGGAATACTACCTCAGGCCTATATTGTTCAAAAATCTCTTCTAATCTCATTTTATCTCTTACAGATGCAATAATTACTTCCTTATTTACCTTAGGGAATTTTCTAGTTAACTCATTCTGTAAATCATATGCATTATTTTCATAAATATCTAAAATCAATAATTTTTTTGGATTAAATGTTGCTATTTGTCTACAAAGTTCTGAGCCTATAGATCCTCCTCCACCAGTAACAAGAACAACCTTATTAGTCAAATAATCGCTTATTCCACTCTTATCTAACTGAACTTCTTCTCTACCAAGCAAATCCTTTAAATCTACATCTCTTACTTGCTTTAAATCAATTCCACTATCAATAGACTCATAAAAGCTTGGTACTATCTTAACTTTAGCTTTAGCTTCCTTACAAATCTCTAGTATTTTACTTTTTTCCTCTGGTCTCATTGATGGTATTGCTAAAAATATAGTTGTTACTTTTGTTTCCTTAACAATATCTAAAATATCATTCCTATTTCCCAAAACCTTTATACCTTTTAAGTAAGTATGATTTTTATTTGGATTATCATCTATTAATCCTACTATCTTATAATTAAAGGACTCATCTTTTCTTATTTCCTCTATTAATAATTGTCCGCAAGCTCCTGCCCCTATTATTATAGCTCTTTCTCCATTACCTATATATCCTCTACCATATATGCTTATTCTTCTTATAATCCTATAAGAAAGCCTTAATCCTAGAATAAATACTATTATAAAGAAACATGAAAGTATAGTTACTACCCTTGGAATTCTAAAAGACATAAATTCTGAGATAACAAAATTTAAAACTCCTGCACTAAAACATGCTGTTGCTCCATAAATTACTTCATCTATTCCAGCTATCCTCCAAATACTCCTGTACATTTTAAATAATGCTAGCATTCCTATATACGTTATTAAAATCAATGGTAAATATATTACATAAATATCATTATAAATTTCATTATATACTGAGCCAAGCCTTATATAAAAGCTTATTAAATACGCTACATTAATAAGAATTATATCTGCTATTACTAACAACATAACTCTTATCTTTTTTTCACTTCCCATAGCTCCTCTTCCTTTCACAATTCATTGATATTTTATACATCCAAAATTATCATATTAATTATATCAATATATAATTCTATAATCAAATTAATATTTTCTTACATCCTTATTAAATAAATTAATAGTTATTATTTATCTATTCAATATCTTTTATATTATATTCTTATATATAATATAAAAGGGAGTATTATTTATTAATCCCCCTTTTATATTATCTACTTATTTTATTTCTAATGCTCAATAACTTTGAAGTAATAGGTATTCCAAAGAATTTAATTGCCCACTTTATTACTGTAGCCTTTTTACTATTATAATCATCTATTAAGTATAAATTTTCCTTAAGAATCTTAAATAATTTCTTTCTTTCTTCTTTTGAATATTTACTATATTCATTTAATATGGCTATATAATTATGTAATATCCTACTATTTAGATATTCAATCATATTTTTTGAAAAATCACTTTTTTTACTTATATTATATAAACTATTACATATTATAATTTTATCATAACTTTTCTTTGGGTTAACCATTCCCATTATTGAATTAGAATTTCCTAATCTGTAATTATATATTGTTGGCTTTATTACTGAAAAAGTTTCACTCGTACATAATACCCTTGGAGTCCACTGTTCATCTTCATGATATATACCTTCCATAAATCTTAAATCATATTTATGGATAATCTCTCTCCTTATTATGAATCTTACCGCAGCATAACTCACATTACCTAACTGATAAAAATATTCATAAGGCTTCATATTTTCCTTTATATCAAATTTAAAATCTTGATAAATTTCTCTATTTCCATTTGGATAAAAAACTGAATAATTCCCTATTATTAAATCAGTACTCTTCCTTGCTGCATCAAGTATATTTGAAATACTACTATCAGATATATAATCATCACTATCAACAAACCATATATACTTACCTTTTGCTTTATCTATTCCAGCATTTCTTGCTGATGATAATCCACCATTTTCTTTATGAATTACAGTTATAAAGTTATATTCTTTAGCATATTCATCACATAAAACACTACTATTATCTTTAGATCCATCATCTACTAGAATCACTTCTATCTTTTGATCATAATTTTTAATAATACTTTCTAAACATTCGTCCAGATACTTTTCAACATTGTATACAGGAACAATTATGGAAAGTACAATATCATTTTTCATATATATTCTCCTAATTTTCTAATAACTTTTTATCATTAGCTAATGCAACCACAAAGCCCATATATATCCAGAATACAGTTGCCATGAATGAGTTCTGATAAAAGATTTCAGTTAAAAATACAGCCGTAATTAATAAAGAACCTATCAATAATGACATAATACTATATATATAATAGCCTCTATTATATCTTTTATTTCCAAATACAATCTTTACAATATTAATCATTATTAATACCAATAAAGTCATCATTATACTTACTGCTACTATCCCACCAGATAAAAGCATATGAATAAAACCATTATGAACAAATTGCTTTTCTAAAGATGATCCTGGTGTAAATTCTGCTGCCTTTGAAACAATATTTCTATCTCCAAATCCAAATATTGGTGAATACTTTATTAATCTAAATCCATCTCTCCATAATGTCAATCTTCCATTTGATGAATCTATTCCTCCTCCTACATCTGGTCGTTCAACAGTAATATTCCCTGAGTGAGATCCTACATCCGTTCCTGTTGTATTACTTATAAATTCTTGTGTACTAATTGTTAATCTCGGTATATTAGCCAAAAGCTTTCTACTATTTTCAAAAGAAAATACTATAGTAACAGAAATAATAAGTCCACATAACAATCCTACTATAGTTCTTATAACAATTGCTTTTATCTTATTTTTTAATAAATAATCAGTTAAAAGATATATTAATCCAAGTAAGACAAAAATAAAGGCGATTTCTCCCCCCCTTGATCCAGTTAAAATAATAAATATATATTGAATTATAATATTTATTATATTAAATAACTTTATCTTACCTTTAAAGCTTTTATTAGCAAAAATAATAATTATTATTGAACATATTAAAGATACTATCCCTATACTACTTCCTTGATTAGGATCCACATATATTCCCCATAATCTCGCAGCATAATATCCCTGTGGTATTAGTGCTCCATCAGCTCTATTAACCCAATATGAAATGTCTAAACAAAACATTGCAACAGAAATAACTGATATAATAAAAGTACTTATTACTATTACTGATGAAACTTTTATTATATCATTATATACCTTTTTATTATCTTGTGAATACTCATTAATAAACATAACAAGCAACATTATTGCTGACCATATTAGTGTTTTTGTATTTCCAAAAATATTAAGAGAACTATTAACAACTATCGTAATAACATACGCCGCTAAAAATGCAAAAATTATACAAAAATAACTTTTCTTGATATTCTTTCGTTCCAATACTAAATTTTTAAATAGTATAAGTAATCCCCACAATAATATTATTGGAGAAAAATACCCTGTAATTCTAGGTCCAAAGCTTAATGTATGTACTAATGCCCACGTCATAAATACAATTTTATAATAAACACTATCACTTAATAACTTAGACTTATATACATTGTTAATTATATTCATATTTAAAACTCCAATCATTTATATAGTATTTGTCTAAACTTAACTTTAATAATAAAAATAAATTTACTAATAATCCACACTAATAATGGATATCTTAATGATACCTTTAATACCTTAATCATTGTTCCCATATTATAAGTATTATTTATTATTTCACCATATTTCTCTGTAGACTTTTTTATCAATCTAATCTTTTCATTAAGGCTTAATGCACAATCTTTATTATGCAAATCTATAAAACAAGAATACATCCATTTAATAAAGAGATTATTCAAATTTACTAGTTTTTCATTATTAATATTACACTCTTTAAAATAATCATTACATTTACAATAAATAAAATACATTAAGTCTAGCTTGTTTTCTCTATACTTAAACGTTAAATTTTCTTCAACTTTCATACAATAATGATAATAACATTTATCATCAAAAATAACTTTTTTACAATTTTTTAAATACTCTAAATTAAACAATAAATCTTCACCTAAATCAATTGTTTTATCCATATAAATATTATTATCAATTATTATTGATTTTTTATATATTTTATTTACAGGAGAGTTAATATATGTTCCATTCAGTCTATCCATTACAGCAACTGCAATATTACTATTTCCTTCTTCTATCTTATATTCAAAAGTTTGCTTTGATGATTTTATCTCATTCTCACTTTCAATATCCAAATATAATCCTGTTATTACTGAATCAGCTTTATTTTTCTCAATCTCTTTTAATGTCTCTTCAATCATATAAGGATCAATAAAGTCATCAGCATCTATAAACTGGATATATTCTCCTTTGGAAGTTTTTATTCCTATATTTCTAGTTTCCGATACACCTTTATTTTTATTGTCTATTACCTTAATTCTCTCGTCTTTTTCTTTATATTCATTAATAATATCTATGCTTTTATCCTTTGATCCGTCATTTATAAGTATAAGCTCAAAGTTCTTGTATGATTGATTTAAAATACTATCTACACACCTTTTTAAAACTTTTTCTGCATTATAAATAGGAACAATAATACTTATTTTAGGCATAATAATCCCTCTTCATATATATTCTATAAATTTAACTTCATTATATGCTTACCTAGCTCTCTATTTTCAACTTCCTTCTCAAAAACAGAGTAATAAGCAGATATATCATTCACTTCATTAGTTGATAATACTAATCTCTCTAATTCATCTAATAAATTAGTATTCTCTATTAAATCTACTGCTGTTTTAAAATCTCTTACTGTACTTCTTGTAGTTCCTGTTATTCTAACAGCCTTTTCTAAAATTCTTCTAGTATTAATTAAAGCTCCATTCTCTGATACTCCTGTTAATACTATATCCCCACCAAACTTACACTTTTCAATTATTTGATTAATAGCATTTTCTGCAGCATTTCCTCCAACACATTCAAAACATAAATCAAATACTTCTTTATTTAGCTCAGCAGAGTTAACTAAATAAGTTCCATCAATATTAAATTTATTCAACTTATACTCATTGTTACCAATACAATATACTTTGCTTTCTGGAAATAATACCTTAAGTGTATTTGATAATATATATCCTAGTATTCCATCACCCCATACACCTATTTTCAATCCATTTATATTATCAACTCTTCTAATTGCAGCTACCGCTACAGATATTAACTCTAAAAATACATATTTTTCACTATACTTTTCATTATCCAGCTTAACCATATTCTTACTTGGATAGCTAAGACACTCACATGAAAAGCCATCATAATTACTTGAAGCAAACTTAGCCTTAGGACAATAATTTTCACCTAAAGCCTCATTATCCTTACAATTAAAGTCACAGTTATCGCATTCACAAATATTAGGTACTAAAACAACTTTATCTCCTACTTTAAACTTACCAGTATTATCTTTTAATATGGTTCCTGTAGCTTCATGAATTAATCTCATTGGATATTTTAATCCTAATATTCTTTCATCTCTTTTGCCTAGGTAATATCTTAAATCTGCTTTACATACAGCTATATAATCTACCTTAACAATTGCATTACCTATTTTACTTTTTACAGTATCTACATCAATTTCAAATGTTTTAGGTGAAATTATCTTAAACCCTTTGCTTAACACCTAAATCACCTCTATCTTACTTATCTTTATTACTGATTTTAATAATAATAAATCTTCAAATGTAGTAATTTTAAAATTTAATTTATCTCCATTTACTAAATACACATCTTTATTTAAAGCTAAAACCAGTTGACAATCATCTGTAGCATCTTGAGTTTGTCTTTCTATTGATACTTCATGAGCTTCTTTAATTAATTTATACCTAAAACTTTGTGGTGTTTGTCCTAAGTATAGTTCACTACGCTTTGGAATTGTATCTATAGTTTCATTATTTATGCTTTTTACAATAGTATCAGCAGAAGGTATAACTGTATCTACAGCTCCATGTTCTTTTGCTCCACTAATATTTTCATTAATTATTCTTTGAGATATCAGTGGCCTAGCTGAATCATGTATAACAAGAATATCATCCTCAGTACATTCTCCATCTAAAGCTCTTATTGCATTATATACAGATTCCTGCCTAGTATCTCCTCCATTAACTATACCTCTTACCTTATTTAAACCAAATTTTCTTATCCATATTTTAAGGTCCTCTTGCCATTCACTCTTGCAAACTACCATTATTTTATCTATTTCTGGATTTACATCAAAACTTTCTAATGTATGTATTATCATAGGTTTTCCATATATATCTATAAACTGTTTCGGTATATCACTCCCCATTCTTGTTCCTGATCCACCAGCTAAAATAATTGCTATATTCATTTTTATCACCCTTCTTATATTAATATAGTTTTAATTTCTTTACTCTTATTTATTACTGCTTAACAATAATTCCACAGCTAATTGTGATGAGCTTTTTTCTTCCCTTTGATTAAATTTCTTAGCGAATTTTTTAACCCTATTACTATTTCTAGATTTTAACTCATCGTAATTTTTTATCTCTTTTATTAATTGATTTTCAGTTTTTACTATTGGTCCCGGAACAAAACTTTCATATTCATAATAAAAACCTCTTATCTCATTTTTATACTCGTCTAAATCATAGGAATATAAAATTATAGGATTACCAGTTAAAGCAAAATCAAATATAACCGATGAATAATCAGTTATTAGTAAATCTGCTGCTAATAATAATTCTTGCATTTCTCCATAATGAGAGAAATTAAATACAAAATTACTATACTTCTCATCTATATTAATTGCATCATCCATGATATTGGGATGTAGTTTTAATAAAATTACATACTCATCCCCTAATTCCTTATATAACTTATCAAAATCAAACATTAATTTAAATTCTCTATTATCTCTAAAAGTTGGAGCATATAATACTATTTTTTTGCCTAAATTATTTCCTATTTGTGAATTTATATATTTCTTTAATTCTAATATTTTTTCCTTATCATAGAAACAATCATTTCTCGGAATTCCAATTGGATATATTATATCTTCAGATACACCAAACGCATTACTATAAATTTCTCTAACTTCTTCACTACTACAAAGTAAATAATCCCAATTTTGGGCCTCTTTTCTCCATGCTAACTTTTCATGATCCCTATCATCTTCACTTTCAATTATATCTAATCCAAATTTTTTAAAAGCTCCTGCAGCATGCCAAGTCTGCATGTAAACCTGATTTTTTTTAGGCTTTAATTCACCCATTATATGACTATTTACTACCCAATACTTACTTGTACATAAATAATATAAATAATCTATACTTCTTATATTTACATATTTAACTCTATTATTACTTATTTTATCTTTTCCATTATAAACAACTATGAATTGATAATCATTGTATCCATTTTCTATCATATAATCCATCATAGCCTTCGGATTACATGATATGCTTTTACCCCAATATGCTTCAAATAATATTCTTTTATTATTAACTTTTGTAAATATACGTAAAATATAGTAGATTTGTATAAATACTTTCATTCTAATTTCTTTAAAAAATTTCATTTTACTATTCTATCCCCTTAATTATTTATTAATTCTTATCAATACTATTTCTTTTTAAATACTTCAAACCTAAGTATGCACATACACAAATAATTAAAAATATAACTCCCCATCTCACAAACATATTATTTAAGAAAATGTAAAATATACAACTTATTATTATAATAACAAAAACGCCTAGCAAATTGTATAAAAACGGAAAATCTGCATGTCTAAACTTAAATTTAACTATTATAAAATGCATTGCAAATAAAACTATATATGCTATTAAAGTTGATAAAGCAGCTGCATACATACCTATTTTTTTAATAAATATATAATTTATAATTATGTTAATAATTGCTGATACAATAGTTCCCATGGCTATAAAGTTTGTTTTCTTCATATAAAATTGAAAATTTGACGGGAATGTATATAAAAATACAAAATAGTATCCAGCTATTATTATAGGTAATAATCCTATTCCTGACCAATATGACTCTGGTGATAATATCTTTACAATTTCAGGTGATCCTAAAATAAACATCGAAGTTAAAACTGTAAATATCCCTATATATATTGCTGATACTTTTTTAATCTCTTCACTATTTTTTTCTTTTAATTTCTCAAAATACCATGGCATCCACGCACTGTTAAGTGCAATCTGTATGGTATTTATTAAAGCTCCAATAGTATAGGTATAGCTATATATCCCTACAATATCATCATTAGTATATTTTTGTAACATAATTTTATCCGCTTGATTTAATACTAAATGTGATAAATTATGAAGTATAAGAGGAATAGCTATAGGCAAAGCAAACCTCCAGTACTTAATATTAATAAATGTTCTCCCCTTAAGAATTATTTTTATGTACAATATAACTCCTATAACTATAGTTGCTATAGCACCACCGTAAATTCTTCCAAGATATCTTTCATTATTCATTGATAATATAAGTAATACTGATGCACTTACATTTATAATTGTGGATATTGCAGAAGTGAATAGAAACGCCTTATGATTCCTATCGAATGTAAAAACTGCAATTACATAATTAATTACAAAAGCAAAAAAGCTTTCAAATAATAATATTAAAATTAATGAACTTTTTAATCCAAATATATTAGCTAGTTCATTCTTAAAAAGTAAACTAACTATACAAATTATGGCGAAACTTATTGTTCCAAGAAATAATGTACTAGATAAATATTCATTATATTCCTTATCATCTAAATTTGCTTTAGCACTACCTATAGTTCCATTCATACTTAATCCAACTATTATTGCAAATATTGCGCTCCAAGTAGAATAAATTGTTATTATTCCAAACTCCTCTGTACTTAGTAGATTAGTAAATATAGGTGTTGTAAAGAAGTTAATTCCTTTTAACAAAAAAGTTCCTACAGTATACCAAATTGCAGAATTTAAAAGAGTATTTCCTTTTAGTAATGATTTAATCCTCATATGTGCTCTCCCTACAGTATTTTAATTATATAAACTTGTTGTAATATATTATATAAACTTCTTGTAATATATATTCTATATATAACGTATTTAATTATTATAACTCAAAATAGTTTATTATAAAACTTTTTTATAATAACTTATTAATATATTATAATAAAAACTATATTACATTAATATAGTTTTTATTATAATAAGAATGTTTAGAAATTATCAATAATCTCTAAACATTCTTAGTTAAATTTTATAAATTTTTTCCTATTTCTCTAGCTATTATTTCAGCCATCTTTTGTTGCTTTTGTTCATTTGCTAAGTTTTTGGCTTCGTCTGGATTTGATATAAATCCACATTCTACCAGCAACGATGGCATAGTTGTATTTTTAACAACATAAAAATCCTTATTTTTTAACCCTCTATTTTTTAGTCCCATTTCACTAGTTACGCTACTTACTATACTTGATCCTATTTTTTTGCTTAATTTAACTTTCTCAGTTTCTGATGTTCTTAATGAATTTAATGAATATTCTAAACCATCACTTGAAATTACCCCTCTACTTTCTGGTAAAGCATCACTATAATATACCTCAAATCCTCGTACTGAGCTATCAGTATAGCTATTTTGATGAATACTTATAAAGAAATCAGCTTGTAATTTATTAGCTAAATCTACTCTTTTTCTTAAGCTTTCACTTACCGCTATTGTTTCCCTATCTTCTGGATTCCTAGTTAAAACTACTGTAAACCCCTTTTTCTCTAATTCATCCTTAAGCTTTAAAGAAACCTGCATATTTAAATCCCTTTCTATATAAGTTACACCGTTATGAGTAGAAGTAGCCCCATTATCTCCACCATAGTTATGACCTGGATCTATTACTATTAACTTTTTAACATCATTCTTATCAATATACAAATCTATTACTTGTAACTCATCATATTCTGCATTAGACTTCTTATGCTTTACATGTACTACATATCTATATGCTCCTGACATTGTTGGTGTATACTCAATAGAATTTTTACTACTATAGTCATTTAATCCCTTCCAGTATCCTGATGGATCCCTTACTAAGAACTTATACTCTGTCTCTGCCTCCGGTGTTGCTGTTGCTATCATTGTCATTTTTGACCCTACTACGGCTTCTCCTGTCGTCTTAAAGCTTGTTATCTTTGACGTTGCACCAGATACAGTAAAATCTATTACTTGTAACTCATCATATTCTGCATTAGACTTCTTATGCTTTACATGTACTACATATCTATATGCTCCTGACATTGTTGGTGTATACTCAATAGAATTTTTACTACTATAGTCATTTAATCCCTTCCAGTATCCTGATGGATCCCTTACTAAGAACTTATACTCTGTCTCTGCCTCCGGTGTTGCTGTTGCTATCATTGTCATTTTTGACCCTACTACGGCTTCTCCTGTCGTCTTAAAGCTTGTTATTTTAGAAATATAGTTAATAGGTTCTTGAGCTATCTCATCTCTTATCTTTAAAATCTTATATCCATATGAATTTGATGCAGCCCATCCTTTCCCCTTTGGATTTTCTGGTATTCCAAGATGCTCTACATATAATGCAGTTCCTCTTTGAACATATTTAAACCTTGTATCTACACACTCTTGTACTAAGGCCTCTGTAGATGCATATGCTTTTAAGTGCTGAACAACTGCTCTTATTCCTATTTGTATTGTTGGAAATGATTCACCAGGTACTCCATTTCCGACTGCACCTAATCCTGCAAAGTTATTCTGCTCTTCTTTTACATCCCCACCAAACTTTAAGAATCCTGTTTCATGCATCATTTGAGAAAATAATATATCGTGATTTACACCTTCAATATTTGATTCATTTATAGTATAATCAACAAAAGCTTCAGCATACTCTTGACTCTTGCTTGGATTTCTCTTTAATAAGTATGAAATCATTTGCTCCCTTTTCAATGTTCCCTTTGACATAATAACTGTTGTCGTTGTATCAACATTTATATTAACCTTTGCTTCTGCTTTTTGTCCTTTAATATCAATTGCAATAACTTTTACTTCATGTACACCATTTTGGTATCCTGCAATTTCCATATTAAATCCACTATTAGTAGAATTAATATATTGAGGATACTTACTACCTATATCATTTCTTGTTATACCATAAGTAGCTTGTCCGTAAAGTTTTCCATCTATATATACATTTACTTCTGATATACCTTCTAAGCCTACAGCCCATCCTTTTACAAAAAATGATCCTGTTAATTTATGATTTTCAATAGGATTTTCTAATTTAATTACTACTGGCTCATCACCAACACTTCTTTTTTCTTCATTAATATTATTTACATCTTCCCCCTCATCACTAATATTCTCACTGTCAAAATTAACGTCTTCTATACTCATCTCATCTTGGAAAATTAACCCTAATTCTTCGTTAGAATTAATTTTACTTGTATTAGAATCTACAAATGCTTGTACATCTACATTAGGCATAATTAGATTCACCACAAATAAGAATAGTACTAAAAAAGTAACTTTTTTTATAAATTTCATGAATTTCCCCCTAAATAATTAAGGATAGTACAAATTCATAGCAAACTAGTTTATAGCACTCATGAAGATTATACCTAATATTATTTATTTAATCAATAAATTGTATTTTTTATAAAAAAAATTTATATTTTTACGTTTTTCTACATAATCAGGATCACCAGTCAAACAGGTGGTTTGCTCTGCGCCTATAATGCTCTGTTACTGCCTGTGCTACTCGCACGTCGAACGGTTTGCCAACCGCATATTTTCACTGGCTACCCCTAAAGGGGCTGTATTACTTGCCTTTCTTTACCGGCTTACCCGTAAACAGGTCTATATATTCTTTTAAACTCATTTGTTCATATGCTAAATCTTCTTGAATCTAATTTTTGATATACTCTTCTATTACCTTTTTATTTCGTCCTACTATATCAACATAATATCCCTTACACCAAAACTGCCTATTTCCATACTTATATTTTAAATTTTCATGTCGGTCAAATATCATCAATGAACTTTTTCCCTTTAAATATCCTATAAACTGTGAAACACTCAATTTAGGTGGTATACTAACAAGCATATATATATGATCTTTATATGCATTTGCCATGTGCTAAACTACTATTATCCATATTGGATACCTCCTTGTATTATAGTTGTGGTCGGCAAACCTACTATAATTTTACAACGGAGTTTTTTTATTTCTACTTATCGCTAGAAACTTTCCGGAACCACAGGTCGAACCTGTGGTATTCTAAATACAAAAAGACTACTTTAGTTTATATTATATAATCTAAAGTAGTCCTCTAATTATGTATTTAAGGAGTTTAATAATTTCTTAATATTAATATATTTTTTATAATATCTCCATTCATCTTTAACAAATTCTTCACCACTAAACTCTCTAAGTGTTATTACCGACTTACATGATTTAAATTCCTTTGCTGAAAAACATATTTTATTCTTAAACTTCAATTTATCAAATCTAAATATTAAGTCATCATAACACTTATCCTTATCCGAAAATTTCACCAATAAATTATCTCGATTTATTCTTGAGCATCTTTCATTCCATTTATTTTCTGCCTCTTCTTTAGAATGATAATGTAAAAAATGAATTTCAACATTTTCTCCTAACTTTGCTATAGGATACTTATTAAATGTATTATTATTAATAAGTTCTTCTTTATATTTAGAACTTCCTGCATCTATAAAAAATAACTTCTTCTCAATTAGAGTATCAAAATTCTCAAGCAGTTCTATATAATCCGGTGCAAATATAAATAGCCCAACAAAAGGTGTCCTATACTGTAAATTAAACTTTTGATAGACAAATCCTCCCCAACAATTATTACTAATTATAGTAAAACATTTATTTTTAAGTCCTATTTTATTTATATTTCCTAAGATTCTCTTCACGTTCTTTTTTATTTTATCCATTTTTCATATTCCTCTTTCGATAAATATAAAATTATATAATCATACTAATTCTTATTTAACTATTGGATATTCAAATGATTTGTTTAATCTTATCCAAAATGGTAACTTTATTAAACCATATAATGTTCCCCATCCATAAGATAAATGTAATAAAAAGAAAATAAATGGTAATAATAAATAATCTAAATGCTTTTTCTCTGAAATTATAGAAAAAATAGTATTCAATATATTAAACGTAAAATATGCACCTAATAATAAAATCAACGGTATACTACTAAATACAAATGCAAATATTATACTAAATATAAGAGCTAATACAAATACTAGTGGCACAAAATGATATATTGAAAAACATTTTGGAGATATTCCCATTGTTAATCCAATCCAATATCCATTCAAATACTTCTGCTTCATCATTTTCGACAAACTATTTCTAGCATGATGATATGACTTTATTGTTGGATCAAGTAAAAACTTATACCCAGCTTTCTTCATTCTATAATGTATTTCATTATCTTCTGTTCTCGCTAATCTTTCGTCATATCCCCCAACCTTTTTAAATACTTCCCTAGAATAAGCAGCATGAGCAAGAGTACTTACATACTCTTCTCTCTCTTTCCTTCTATAAGTTGCTATTCCACTACCAAATATAGATTTTTCAGCTATTAAAAGAGTTTTTTGCCAAGCATTATTTTCATCTATTATACTTATTCTGTGACCACCAACAATTTTCTCTCCCATATCAATCCTATTTACATTTTTGCTAATAAAGTCATTTGGTAGAGAAGAATGTGCATCTACTCTTAATATTAAATCCCCAGTACTAGCTTCTAATGCAATATTCCATCCACAAGGCAAAATCTTTTTAGGATTATCTAATACTAAAACTTTAGAAAATGTCTTATTTATTTCTTTAAACTTCATCATAATATCTTTTGTATTATCACTTGAATTACTATCTACTAATATAATTTCAATATCATTATGATTATAGTCTTGTTTTTTAAGATCTTCTAAAAGATTTTCTAGTTTACTGCCTGCATTATAAGCTACAACTATAAAAGAAACCTTCACTATATTTATCTCCTCTCTTTTAACTGTCCGATTGCTGTGAGTTATTTTCTTCTAATCCTAAAACTGCACCAACAGTTCTAAATATAATTTTAATATCATACAAAACTGTAAAAAGCTTGATGTAATGTAAATTATATTGCATCTTTAATGGTAAAACCTTATATATATAATCATTATCTATGTTATTACTATTATCTAATATCTTTTCTTCATCTTTGAATTCAATACTAGCTTCCGATGTTACCCCTGCTGGCAACAATAATGTAGCTATCATTTCATCTGTATATTCATTAACATATCTTGGAACCTCTGGCCTAGTACCAACAAAACTTAAATCTCCAAACAATATATTTATTATTTGTGGTAATTCATCTAATCTATACTTTCTTAAAAACTTTCCGACCTTAGTAACTCTAGGATCATCTTTTGATGTCACTTGTGTTCCTAGTTTTTCAGCATTTACAACCATAGTTCTAAATTTAAATATTTTAAATTCTCTACCATATTGAGTTACTCTAACTTGTTTAAATAATGCTGGCCCCTTAGATTCACATTTTATAACTATCGCTAAAATAATCATTATTGGTGAAAGTACTATAGTACCTATTAATCCACCGATAAAATCTAAAGCTCTCTTCAAGGCTAATTGTCCTCTTCTTTTATTAAGAATATCGTAATATTCCTTTACCTCATTATTTTTCATAAACTCTGGCAAGTTATCGTACTTTTTCAATGACATATACTATCCTCTTTCTATTTCATTAAGTTTTTCTATTACATAATTTACTTGCTCCTCTGTCATAACAGTATTAAGAGGTAATGTTATTTCATTCCTATACATATTAAATGCATTTGGATAATCCTTAATATCAAATCCTAAATTTTTATATGCAGTTAACATAGGTAATGGCTTATAATGAACATTCGTAGCAATTCCAAATTCCGACATTTTTCTAATTACTTCATTTCTATACTCTTCATCTTTCCCAACTAATCTAACTAAATATAAGTGATAACTTGAATGACTATCTCCATTATCATGAGTTAATACCTCTAAATTACAATTATTCTTAAATCCCTTATCATACATTTGAACAATCTTATGTCTATATTTTAATATATCATCATATCTAGTAAACTGAGCTAACCCTATAGCAGCCATTATATCAGTCATATTACATTTATAGGCTGGCTCTAAAATATCGTACTCCCATGACCCTATCTTAGTCTTAGATAAAGCATCTTTTGTTTGTCCATGAAGAGATAGTATCATATATTTCTTATATATATCTTCACTATCAATACCTTTAATCTTTCTCCAAGTTACTGCTCCCCCTTCTGCTGTTGTTAAATTTTTAACTGCATGAAAAGAAAAACTAGTAAAATCAGCAACTGCTCCACTCATCTTCCCCTTATATTTTGCTCCAAATGAATGAGCTCCATCAGCTACTATAGCTACTCTTCCTATAGCCTTTTGAATTTCGTTATTTGCTTTAAATATTTCCTTCTTACTATTAACAATTTCAAATAATTTATCATAATTACACATTATACCAGCTAAATCAACCGGAATAATTGCTTTTGTTCTTTCATTTATTAAATCTGATATTTTATCATAATCCATCTCAAAAGAGTCTTTTTCTGTATCAACTAATACAATCTTTGCCCCCACATGATCAATCACACTAGCAGATGCCGTATATGTATAGGCTGAAGTAATTATTTCATCTCCTTTTCCTATACCTAATACCCTTAGTGTCATTTCTAATGCAGCTGTAGCAGAATTTAAACAAACTGCTTTCTCAGTTTCACAATACTCTGCAATTTTATTCTCGAACTCTTTTGTCTTAGGTCCTGTAGTTATCCACCCTGATTTTAACACTTCAACAACATTATCTATTTCTAATTGTGCTATATCTGGTGGTGAAAAAGGTACGTTCATATTAATTCCTCCTAATTAATCCTACAATTAATTTCATAATACTTTATATTTTATCATATATTTATAGAAAAGTTTAGTAATTAGTTATAAACTAATTATTCATATAAATTAAATATATTATTAAATTTATTAATATCTAAATTTTCATTAAATTTCCTAGCAAATATGCAGTCACTATTTTTATCTTCTTTAATTTTTTCAAAATCATTTTCATCTAATAACCTTGGATACTCTGGTCCCGTTTTCCAATCTATATATCTTAAGGCCATATGATTATCATCAACTTCATTAAGCCTATAAATTCTATTCTTAAATTTAGAATTCATTATTATTGTTTGAAAAAAAACTTCATCTCCGCATAATGATTTTTTAAAAGCGTCTTCATACCATTTATTATTTTCTATGTAATCTAGTAAATAAATACAAAATTCATGACTAACACAAAACCAATTTGGTCCTTTATACAACTTTGGTAATAATTCAAACTTATTATTTTTCTTCTGTAATGATAATTCCTTTTGAACTTTTGCAGCTACTTTTTCTAAAATATTTTTATTTTTTTTATAATGATATCCTTTATGCTCATATTTAACTCTATTTTTAATAGAGTTATAATTTATACCTGTATCTATCCCTATAAATTCTTTACCCTTATTACGTTCAAAAAACTCCTTTATCATAGTGCTACTTTTTAATGGCATATCATCGCCTGATATAATACATAAATAATCAAAATTATACTTCATTGCGTTTTTTATTATATTTAATGTACTTTCAATCTGAGAATATGTACCCCATTGAACATTAACATTATTATCCATAATATCCGCAACAGATTTATATTCACCAAAAATTGCTTTGTCAACCTTTTTATCTACATGTAAAATTATATCATTATCTCTATATAATAAGTTTATAGTATTTCTTAAAATATTGCTATTTTTATGTGTAATAATCCCATAACATATATTCACGTAGATCTTACCATCCTTTATTAATTATTTTGATTTCTCAATTATACAATTATAGACCTATTCATAAAACGAGTAAATAGCTTTACTAGTTTTATACTTTATCATTAAAACTTCATATATAATACATTTAATAATTATAGCTTTTAAGTTATAATATTTCTTATGTGTATTTTTATTATTATATACTACCTAAAATCTCAGATATGCACAACATATAATTAAAATTTAGTATAACATAGGAGGAATAATTTTGGTATTTAGTTCGCAAATTTTTATTTTCATTTTTTTTACCATTTACATTGCTTTTTTATTATTTATGCCAAGGAAAAATTAGAAATTATATACTTCTATTAGCAAGTATATTCTTTTATGCTTGGGGAGGAGTAAATTATGTTCCAATACTACTGATTTCAATTCTAATAAATTATACATTTGGTATTTTAATATTTAAATTTAATAAAAAATCTAATTTAAGTAAACTTTTACTAATAATTGGTGTAATATTAAATCTAAGTATTTTGTTCTACTATAAATATTATGATTTTACAATAAACAATATAAATAATATATTTAATAGCAATTTTCAATTAAAACAAATTGTAATGCCAATTGGAATATCATTTTTCACATTTCAAGGAATGTCCTATATAATCGATATATATAGAGGGGTTGCCACGGTTAATAAAAATCCCTTCCTAGTCGCGCTATATATTTCTCTATTTCCACAATTAGTTACTGGTCCAATAGTAAAATATAAGGATATAGATAGTCAGATTAGAAATCGAAAGGAAACACTAAAAAAATTTAGTTATGGAATTGAACGCTTTATTATCGGTCTTGCAAAAAAAGTTATAATAGCTGATATCTTAGCTGATTTTATAGCATGGGTAATTCCATACTCATATAATGTTATAGATACACCTACAGCTTGGTTAGGAATAATTTGCTATACTCTACAAATATTCTTTGATTTTTCTGGTTACTCAGATATGGCCATAGGTCTTGGATATATGTTTGGATTTAAATTTATGGAAAATTTTAATTATCCATATATATCTAAAATAATTACCGAATTTTGGAGAATATATCATATATTGTTATCTACTTGGTTTAGAGAATATATATATACCATTAGGTGGTAATAGGACTGGTAATACCTATATAAATCTTCTAATCGTATTTTTAATTACTGGATTATGGCATGGCGCTTCTTGGAACTTTGTTTTTTGGGGAGTATGGCATGGTTTCTTTATTGTAATCGAAAGATTAATTCATAATAAACATTGGTATATAAAAACTCCTAATATAATTAAATGATTAATCACCATGTTTATCGTTATTATAGGCTGGGTATTCTTTAGCTTCAATACATTGCAAGATGCATTTAAATTTATCCTAGTTTTATTTGGACTAGTTCATAATGAAATTATATCATTTGAATTCCCTTACTTTATGAATTTTAGAATGATAGTATGGTTAATAATTTCTATTTTTATATCAACACCTATACTTCCTAATATTTTTAAAAAATATAATTCAACAAAGTATTTTGAAGTAATAAAAACTATATTTTTATCTCTGTTATTAATCACTTGTATAGTTTTCATTGTAAATTCAACCTATAGTCCATTTATTTATTTTCAATTTTAATTGGTGGTGATTATATGAAACGTATATATATTTTAAGAATAATAGCCTTTATTTTAATATTAGTTATACCTGTTATAACTATGAATTTAAAAAATAATCAAATATCTGAAATAGATAATAAAAAACTAATTGAAATTTCAGATGTATTATCTGGAGACTTCACTACAAATGCAGAAGAATTCATTAATAATAGAATTGGTTTTAGAACGACTATGATTAATGCATATACTAAAGCTATGGATTCATTATTTAATTATATGATTCATCCTAGCTATCAATATGGACAAGATGGTTATGTATTTTCAAAATTATCAAGAGAAGGATTCGATAGTGAATATCAAGATACATTTTCTAATTTTATTTTAAAAATACAGGATTATTGTAATTCTAGGGATATAAATTTTTTATATGCTGTTGAACCTAGTAAGACCACCGTATATTCTGAATACTTACCAATAGGAGTTAATTATCAGAATTTTAACCTTAACTACCTTTTAGATAGTCTTACTAAAAATAATATAAATTATGTATATACTGGTGATAATCTTATTAATGCAAAAAATAATTATCAAGTATTTGATAAAAAATATGATGCTAATCATTGGAATGAAACAGGGGCTATTATAGGAATATCTACTATATTAAATAAACTAAATGAAATTGATTCCTCTATAGATAAATTTGATATAAATAATTATGATATAGGGGTAAGTACTCATACTACATTGCCAGTTTCATATTTTCCTATTAATGAAGAAACAATTACCTATGAACTAAAAGATTCATCAAATATAAAAAATGTAGATACTTTTATAGATAAAATTAAAATATCTGAACATTACAGTAATTTTGCTCACTATATTAATACGGATAATATTGAAGCTCCAAAAATATTAGTGTTTGCTGGAAGTTATTTTAATAATAAGCATAAGTTTTTAACAGATAGTTTTTCTGAATTTATTCTAGTTCATAATTATCAAAATATACTTGATATTGATTATTATATAAATTTATTTAACCCTGATATTGTGTTATTTGAGTCTACAGAATATACACATAACTCAACATATTTTGATGCCACATCAATGAAAGAAATAAGTTATAATAAACCATTGTCAAGTTATAGTAATCTAATAAATTCTCAGTTTAAAAACATTGATAATACTTATAAAATTAATGATAATTATGCAGTGACAGATTTATCAATTCCTCTTATTAATAATGAAACTTTATACTCATATGTAAAAGTTGGAGATAGAATTTTAGATTGTAAAACCATTACTGATGATAATAACCATCAACATATAGAAATTTCTATTCCATCTTCAGAACTAAGTCATATAAATGAAATTACATTTTATGCAATTTCTAATAACGAAATGGAATACTCTGAAATAAAAATTAATTTATAATTTCCATACCATATTATTAAAAATATGCTACATTAGAATTAATTAAAGTAAATCTTATATCAATAATACAAGAAATAATTTAAACTACTAAAAGCTGATTTCTGTACTTTACAGAAGTCGTTTTTATTTTGTATATATTTTAATTTTTCCCTTACATTTCAAACATCTTTTTATGTTCATTAACATTTTGTAATTATCATTGTAACCTTTAATCATTAAATTTAATATATTCACATATTTTTCTTTTTATATTATCTATTTAGTTATATTAATAGACTTTTACAATTATTCACTTTACAAAATAAAAAAGCTAAGGAAAAGCAATAATTCTGTTTTCCTTAGCTATAAAAGCATACATTATCTAATTATATCCCTTAGGATTATTACTTTGCCATCTCCAAGAATCTTCACACATTTCCTTGATTCCTCTTTCTGCTTTCCATCCTAACTCTTCATTTGCTTTCTTAGGATCAGCATAACAAGTAGCAATATCCCCTGCTCTTCTTTCTACTATTTCATAAGGAATTTCTCTTCCTGATGCTTCACTAAATGCCTTAACAACATCTAGTACTGAATATCCAATACCAGTTCCTAAATTATAAGTTACAAGTCCTGGATTAGTTGCAAGTTTTTCTAAAGCTTTAACATGCCCTACAGCTAAATCTACAACATGGATATAATCTCTTACACCTGTTCCATCATGAGTTGGATAGTCATTACCAAATACTCTTAATTGCTTTAATTCTCCAATTGCTACCTTTGTGATATATGGCATTAAGTTATTTGGTATTCCATTCGGATCCTCACCTATTGTTCCACTCTTATGAGCTCCAACTGGATTAAAGTATCTTAGTATCGCTATGTTTAATTGTGGTTCTGCCTTTGCAATATCTCTTAACATATCTTCAATCATAAGCTTAGTTGATCCATAAGGGTTAGTAGTTGATAATGGAGAATCTTCTGTTATAGGAACTACCTTTGCATCTCCATAAACTGTTGCAGATGAACTAAATACAAAGTTTCTACATCCATATTTCTTCATAGCCTTTAATACTACTAATGCACTTGTTAAGTTATTGTAGTAATACTCTAATGGCTTTTCAACTGATTCACCTACTGCTTTAAAGGCCGCAAAATGAATTACCGAATCTATGTTATTTTCTTCAAATATTTTTTCTGTTTCATATACATTAGTTAAATTAACATTATAAAATTTAACGTTCTTACCTGTTATTTCTCTAATTCTATCTTTAACAAGTTCTTTACTGTTACTTAAATCGTCAGCAATTACAACATCATATCCTGCATTTAAAAGTTCTACTGTTGTATGACTTCCGATATAACCCATTCCCCCAGATACTAATACTGCCATAATTAATTTCCTCCCAAATAATTATTAATTTCCTCACTTATTATTATATAACATATTTTTCAAATATTAAATAACTTTTTTAATTTAATTAATAAAGTTTTATAATTGCGCTTTCCATGTAATAATATCATATTTTTCTTAAATATAATTATAAATTTCACACAAAAGATTCATATATAAATTACTTAATATTTTAATAAACAGAAAAAGTATTTTATTTCCAAAATCAAATATTAATATATTTTGTCAAACTTCATTTGTTCATGTTAAAATTATTATACTATTAAAAATTACAAATTTTATGGACTATAGGGGGAACTTATGAAAAAATTATCTACAACAAAAAAGGTTCTAATGGGTATTTGCTTAGTATTAGTTTTAATAATTGGAAGTATAGCATTTGCTCTTAATCACTATTCATCTAAGGTTGAAAGAGTGGAAATTGATAGATCTGTCGTAACTGAAACTGGTAAGGAACCAGCAAAAGAAGATCAAGATCTTATAACTATTGCTCTATTAGGAACAGATTACAGTAAAAATGAAGAATACGGAAATCTTTATGGTGCTGCAGACTGTACTATGATATTAGGAATAGATAAAAAGAATAATAGACTTAAACTTTTTTCACTAATGAGAGACATGTATTTAGATTTACCAGGTGGAATTGGAAAAGATAACTTGAATTATACAATGGCATATGGCGGACCAGAGCTTATATTAAAAACTATAAATACCAACTTTAATTTAACTGTTGATAAATTTATTTCTGTTAGTTTACACACTTTACCTGAAATTATTGATAAACTTGGTGGGGTTGAAATGAATATAACTAATGAAGAATTAAATTATATAAATGGATATATTAAAAATATTGATAGTGAAAATGGTACAAATACTGAAAAATTAACCTCAGCTGGTACCCAAACCTTAAACGGAACTCAAGCGGCTGCGTATTGTAGAATAAGATATACTGAAGGTAGTGATTATAAAAGAAGTGAAAGACAAAGAGATGTTCTTGAAGCTTTATTTAACAAATTTAAAGATTCATCACTTACAGAACTAATTTCTATAATGGACGATATTTTGCCTTTAGTAACAACTAATCTTACTAATAGTGAGATTATTTCTATAGCTACTACAGTTCTAGGCATGGGTACTCCTAATATAGAGCAATCTAGATTTCCTCTTGATGGAAAATCTGAAACTATCTATACAGACATGCTACATCTAACTATAGATGCTGAAGAAACTACTAATGATATACATAAATTCTTATATTCTTTAGACTAATTTAAAATTATATTTATTTATGTTAATAAAAAGTGTTAAAAATATTAAACCTGCGAGTTTATGTTTTTAACACTTTTCGTTATAATATTTAAATTCATTCTTTGCCTAAAAAGGCTATATCCTATTTATTGCCATTTTTCATCTTTCTCTTTAAATAATTTACTACTCACTATTGATAAAAGCACACATAACAATAAAACCAAATAAATAATACTTAATACTCTATATCTATTCTTCTGACTAATCGTATCAGCTTTATTAATCGAACTATTACTTTCAGAATCATTTACTATAGTATTACTAGCATCACTTACTTCAACTTTATCTATATTTGTATCATCTTCATTCATATCATTATTTATGCTATTTTCATTTGTATCTTTTTTTTCTGAAACTGATGAATCTTCATTATTATTTGATATACTATCATCACTACTATCTATATACTTCAATAAATCATCATACTCTTCATCTGTGAGTGGTGATTTTTTATAATTCTCATAATATTTTTTTACATCTTCAATATGGCATTTTAGTAATATCTCATCATTTTCTTTATCCTTAATCTCTACTTCCTTATTATTTGAATCAATCTTAACTTCAATATCTAAATCATTTGCAACTCTTAATGCTTCACTATATATTCCAACAAGGTCTGATAAAGAAAAATCACTTATTTCTTGACCTTCTTCAATCCTAGAAAACACTTCACTACTATTATTCATTATTGCTTGAAACTCTTCAGCACTAATATCTAAGTTTTCTATGTGATCACTAATATTTTTTGAATACTCTTCTGGAATTCCTATTTCTTCAAGCTTTACTTTAAATAAATCAACATTTTCACTATTTACCGGCAATATAAATGTATTTATTAATAAAAAACTAACAGTAAACACTTTAGTTACTCTTTTAATCACTCTCTTCATGTGTTTAACTCCTCTTATAAATTCATTTATTTTGATTATTGCCATAAATCATAAAAATAAACTTTATCGTATAAATGCTTAGAGCTTAAAAAGTCCAATTATCCCTATTTAATTAAATCCACTTCTTCTAAATGTTTTGTTGATGATTAAAGTATACTTGTTGTTTTTTAATTTGATGCTGCTTTTAATTTAAATAAATCTCAAGCTTTTAAAATTTAAGTACTCCCATAACATATAAAAATTAGTTATGAGAGTCCTCATTATTTAATAATTAATTTATACTTTTATATAGATACCATATTTAATTCAATACTTCTTCCTAATATAATCAAGCCACATACTATTGTCATTGTTGCAAAAAAACATTTTATCTGACTATCTTCATGATATCCACCAATAAATGGTTTAGTTATTATTATTGCTAATAATACAGCTAGTCCTTCTTTTAAAAGTCCTAACATATATAAAATTAAAACTATCAAAATAAGCTTTATTAATTCATAAGTTATTACAGTCAAACTATATTCAATATGCTCCCTTTGCTCTTGACTATAACTTACACTTCTTGATAAATCGTTTATGATTACGTTTACTATTCTCTTTACCATTAAATACCCCAACTTAACTTTCTACATAAATTTATAATAATTATATCATATTTTTTCCTTATTTTTTGACATATTTTATTTATTTTTATCATTTTTCTATAAAATAAATAAAATTTAAATTATAACAATAAACAATAATGTAAACAGTACAATTTATTGTAATATTTATATAATTATTGTTAAATGAATATTGAAAACTATATATTACAATAAATTTAGACCCAAATAGTCAAACTTCTTCACCATTTGGGTCTAAATTTTAAAGCTTATGTTTTTTTGTATAAATTATACTACAGATTAGAGATGTTAAAGGTGATACTATAACAAGACCTATACAACCTACAAATGTTTGTACTATTTCAGATGAAATAAATTTTGTATTTAATATACTCATAAGCGGAGTCCCTTGTGCCATATAAACCATCATTACTCCAATAAAACTCTCCATATAAGCTAAAAGTAAAGTTGTAGTTTGAGAGCCAACAACTGACCTACCTACATTAAGGCCTGATAATAATATTTCCTTCCTAGATATATCAGGTTTTTTATCAACTACCTCTTCTACGGCTGCTGATATATCAATTGCTAAATCAAGTATAGCTCCTGAACATGATAAATAAATAAATACCAGCTTGATATATTAAAGTTAAATTTAAATTTTGATATCCAGAATAAATAAGAGATTCTGACCACTGCAATATTGATCCATGAATATTAAATAAATTACCAAAGAAAATAGCAAGTACACAAGTTATAAGTGATGATGCTATTGACCCAAAGATTGCACTATAAGCTTTTTTAGTAAATCCTCCTACTAATATAAGAGTTACTGTAGATATCACAACACCTATAATTAATGCTAAATATATGGGATGATATCCTTTAAGGAGCATTGGAACAAATACCTTTAATATACATATCAATGTAAATACAAATGATATTATAGTTCTAACCCCTGTACTACCTGAAAATGTAATAAGCAATACAACAAAAAATCCTATTAATAAAACTTCTAAATGTAACCTATAATGATCCACTAAGTTTGCAAAAAGAAATTATTATCATAGAATCCATTAAATTCTTCAGCTCCTGCACCTATTGCATAAACTGGAACTGGCAATCCTGTATGTGAATAAGATGTCCATCCAATACCAGCCTTATTATTTAATATGTGAGTTAAAGTTACTGTTAATGGCTCATATCCACCATATAATATAGTAGCTTCTTCACCAGTAGCTCTTTCCTCTGCTGGTTTTAATGTCTCTTCGTAAGCAGTTTTTACTTTATTAAGTTCATATTCAGTTAAAACTAAAAGATTATTATCTTCCCCTTCTTTAAGTAATCCAAAGTTTTCTGTAACTAAAGAAAAAGTATCATCAAAAGATGCATTTGGATTAGCTTCTAAGTAAGTTTTTAACACTTCATCAAAAGCCTCATAAGACATTTTTTGATTTGAAAGTAAATCAAAAGCAGTATCATAGCCAGTTGTTGATTGACCTAAAGTCATACCCCCTGTTTCATGGTCACCCGTAACGATAATTAAAGTTTCATCTGGATGTTCATTGTAAAACTTAACAGCTTCTGAAATTGCTTCATCAAATGCTACTACATCTTGAATATTACTCATAGCATCATTAGCATGCCCGGCCCAGTCAACCTTACCTGATTCAACCATCATAAAGAACCCTTCTTCATTATCTAAAACATTTATTCCAGTGCTAACTAAATCACTTAATTTTAACGAATCTTCATCCATGTCAATGCTATATTCCATAGCTCCACCAACTAACTCTGGATTAATTGCATACACCTTTCCACTTTCGTTGTCAAGAGATAATATTTCATCTTTATCTCTAGTTACTGTATATCCCTTTTCCTCTAATATTTCATAAATATCTCTTTGATCTTTATCTTTACCTGTAGGTTGCCCCAATTCCCCACCTGCAAAGTAATCAAAATCACTATCTGCCATTTGAAGTGCTATATCATAATAACTATTTCTCGATTCTACATTAGCATAAAACGCCGCTGGAGTAGCATGGTTTAATGTAACTGTTGAAACTATCCCAACCTTATATCCCTTTTCTTTTAATTGTTCAGCTATTGTTGTTACTTCTGTAGTTTTATCAGCTTCTAACCCTATAACTCCACTATGTGTTTTAACTCCTGAAGCTATTGATGTAGCTGTTGAAGCTGAGTCTGGTGCAAATGATGTTGAGTCTTGAGTTGATGCTGAGCCTGTAACTGGGAATTTAGTAAATCCTAATCTTGTTAATTCAACTGAATCCTCATTATCAACTGTTCCGTTATATATTTGTGCACCATTTACTTGTGGATAAGACATTCCATCCCCAATAAACATAAATATATACTTTGCCGTAGATGTTTCTTGTGATGCTTCATTACTAGCTTCTGCTGTATCTATTGTTTCATTCCCCTCTTCTAGATTATTGCTAGAACATGCCACCATACTAAAAGTCATAGTTGCCACTAATGATGCTATTATCCCTATTTTTTTAAACCTATGCATTGTTAATTTCCTCCCTCATACTTTTAACAATTTAATAATTTAACGATTTTAGTTTTTCCCTACTAAAAATATAATAACCATTATTTTGATTAAATTGGTTAACATGAGGTTAATTTCCAGTTAAAACTCCATATTATTCAAATAGTTCAGTTTATTACTCCTTATATTATTTACCTTGTTATAAAAATAAGTAGCCCTCTAGGATGCAACATTATGCTGCATCCTAAAGAGCTATTTAAATCACTTAAAACTATTTATTTCTTTTTCTTTTTTGTAACTAAGTATATTCCACTTCCTATAATAGCAGCTGCTATAGCTACTATTACTCCATAGAATACTCCTTGCCCTGTCTTAGGAAGTTCATTTTTCTTCTCACTATCAGTATTTGTACCATTATTATCTGTACTATTATTTGTACCATTATTTTCATTATTATTTGCTGATCCTGATCCATCTGGTATTCCTGGTTTATTAGAATCTTGATTACTTTCATCATCTCCAGTATTTCCATCACTTGGAGCATCTGGTTGACCTGGCTGTTCTGGTTGATCCGGTTGAGTCGGTTGATCTGGTTGAGTCGGTTGATCTGGTTGATCTGGTTGATCTGGAACTACTGGTGCCTTCTCAACAGTTAATACAATATCTTTTCTAGATTCATTTCCTAATCTATCAGTAGCTACTAATGTAATCTTGTACTCTCCAGCTACATTTAAGTCATAATCTCCTTCTATATTAACATTAATAGTTCTTCCTAAATAGTCAACTGCAGTTATTAAATCAAGTAAATTTCCTACCTTACCTTCAGTAACAACTAATTTTCCATCTCCTTGTCCATTATTGTTAATAGTAATTGTTGGAGGAGTTGCATTATTAGCATTGACCTCTTCAACCATAACAGTTTGTACTAAAGTTACCTCATCACCTTCACTATCATTAACTGAATATTTAATACTATATGCACCAACCTTCTTAGTATCAACTTTACCAGTTACAGTAACCTCATCAACTGAAATTTCTCCATCTTCTTCATCATTAACTTCAATATAACTTTTTGCATCAAAAGTGTCACCTTTAGATACTATTATACTTCCATCAGCTATTGCAGAAGAATTTTTTAAGCTTATTACTGGTAGTGAATTTATAGTTAATTTTTCTTCACTTAAGTTAGCCATATCAATTCCACTAACTTGTCTATTTGTATCGTTAATTACATAGCTATAAGATTCCCTTTCAGCATTAACATTAGCTTCAATACTATATGCTGATTTTCCTACTGAATCTTTTTCAACATTTATTTCACAAATTTCTATTGTTCCACCATTTTTAACTAAAGGTTCACTTGAAACTATGAATATCTCCATAGATTTTTTATCATTACCCATTTTTACATGAGTTTTTAAATCACTTGAACTTTCATCTGCATATGATTCTACAAGCCATTTAATGCTGTCTTCTCTAAACTTTGCATTACCATCAATCTTTAAGCTTAATTGTAATGATTTTATTACAGGAGTAAAGTTTTCTAATTCTATCTTCACTTTATCTCTTTCTAACTTTTCAACATTCAATTCAACAGAGACATTGCTACTCTTTTCTTTATTATCTGCTGAAATATTTTTTGTCACTGCACATGTACTTACAACAACTGCAGATAATGCAATTAAACTTACAATTCTTTTATTATATTTATTATTGTTAGCTTTTCTAACAGATTTTTTTTCAAAATTATCTGGTTTCATTTTATCCCCCCATTACTTTAGTTTTGAGTTAGTAGCTAATAGTTAGTGGTTTAAGTAGAAACTCCTTGCGGAGTTTCTTCCAAATACACTTTTTCAAATTCAGCTAAGCTGAATTTAAACCATAACTTGTCACTTGCTAACCTTGTGACTTGCCACTTAAAACTTGTCACTCTCTAGGCTTGCTAAGCTTTATCTTGTTTCAGTAATTTTTTCAATTACATTTTCCTTAATTTCAAAAGTCTTAACATTTGATTTGCTTCTTGTTGTAGTAGTACCTGAAGATAATACTATTTCTGGTAATTTATCTGGTACTGCAATTTTAAATGTATCACTTACAAGTCTTTGACCACCAGTTAAGGCATCAGCACTATCTGTTCTATATAATTCTGCAAAAATCTCAGTGTTATCAGTCATGAAATTTGCTGCATCTTGTGGCTCAACCCAATAAATCCAGTTACCTTCTGATATTTCTTCTAAATCTCCATTATCAGGAATTTCAGCCATAAGTATTCCATTATACTTATCTGCAATATGCTCTTCATTTTGATTTAATACTAAAGGCACATTGAATGCAGGATTTCCTCTATATTCCCCAGTTATAACTATTGAACCTGCTGGTATTGATTTTTCTTCATTTTCAGCAGTATCAGGGTTGTCAACTTGATAAACAAATTTATCCTTTAATATTCCAATACCATTTTTGTAATTAATATTGTCATCAGATACACCTATTTCAATATTATCTCCTGGAGGAGTTAATACTTCTAATTCTGCTGCCGAAATACTCTTAGTTCCAAGAGCTGTAACCTTAACATATCTTGCATTATATGAATTTAATTGATTTCCTCCAGTAACCCCTTCTTTATCAAAGTAAATTGTAGCTGTAGGATTATCTGCTGTTAAATCTAATGTTCCTTCCTTAACAGTTGTCCAATTAGAACCATCTTTACTTACTTCAATTTTATATTTCTTAAGAGCTGTACTTACTACAGATTGTTTCTTAAATATGAATCCTGAAGTTTGTACTGGTGCAGTATACTTAATACCAACTAAAGTTTTCATTTCAGTTGTATCTAATACTACATATGGATCGTTATTTGGATTCATTTCAGTTAAATGAACTGAACTATTAAACTCATCCTTAGTTAACATTCTACCTTCGTAAGCAGTAGTATTGTCATCATCTAATGCAAGTTTTAAATCTTCATTTTCATTACATGAATGAATATCGTTATGCCCTTCATCAACACTTATAGTATTTGTAGTTAAAATCGTACTAGACTTAGCAACTCCACCATCATGTCTAACCTTAACAGTTCCTAATTCAACTGTATTTGTAGGATTTAAATTATAATCATATGCAACTGCTGAATAAGTTACTACTCTGTTATTCATATTATCAACAACATCAGTATAAACTGTATCTGCAGAAGCCTTATCTCTTTCAATAAATCCACAAGGTTTACCATTTCTATAAATTTCATATCCTAAGATATTATCATTGCTCTTATCTACAGATAAATTAATAGTAACATTTTTATCATTTACATAAGAACCACTTACAATTTGATTTCCCTTAGAATCAACGCCAAAACTAGCTGAAAGTGTAGTTCCTGCTTCCATATCTGCAGTTCCTTCCATTCTTCTTCTTCTAGCTTCATCATTTATATATTGAATCTTTCTAGTTTCTTTAGGGAATTGAGATACATATTTTAAAGTTGTAGCATTTGCCACTATTCCATGAGCTTCATAGAAATCAGTTAAATCTTTTTCTGCAACTTTTGAAGTCATTCTTATTAACCATTGATCTCTATCTCCATCAGCTCTTTCTTCTTCTGTCATTTCTCTATATGCTCTATTTAATTTTGCATAGAATGAATCATTACTTAAATCTGCATCATTATCTGTAAATAACATCTTATAAGTACTGTCATCTTCATATGCTAGGTATGGTTGCCATAGCATGTTTACTACAACAGTTCTATCAGTAGATAATCCTATAGTATTTGAAGTTACCTTCTTATATAAATCTTTCATTGCTGATGCATATGGACTATCTTCATCTAACATAGTTCCAGTTATTGCAGTCATTAAGTTATTACTTGTTTCTGGATAAAGTCTATCTCCAATATCCATACAGTGACCCATTTCATGGCCTATTAAACCTCCATAAAGGTGTGCTTCACTTGCATTTATAACATTTCCAGCATCATCAAATTTATAAGGAACACCTTGAATATATTGTGCTGAACCAAATCCAACACCTATATGGTGACTTGATGCATAAGCCGCTGCTCCCATCATCATTCTTTGATACTTAATATTTAATCTTGTAAGTGGTGCTCTATGCTTTTTGAAATATGCTTGGTCTTCTTCATCAATTTGACCATTTCCATTAAAGTCTTGAACTTCTTCAAATACACCTTTCTTAGCAAAACCAACTTGTACTTCTTGCTCCCAAGCTAAAAGTGCATCATAAACTCTATTTACTTGAGCTTCTGTATCACCTTCTAACCCACTTTCTATACCTCTTAGTATTTCTGATGCAGGTAATGTAAGAGTAAATCTATCTCCTTCAATATCTGTTGTATTTAAAGGTGATGTTTGTTCATCATAAAGATATATATTATTTATCTTATCCTTATCACTAACTTGAGTTGGGTAAAGTGTCTTAATATCAGACATATATGTTCTTAATTCTGATATGTAAGTTCTAATCTTATCTTTAACTTCACTTTCCTTAGAATCATCATTTATTAAATTATTAACATTTAAATGAGGAATTTCTGTAACTCCACTTAAACGTATTTGTACATTTGCAGTTGTAGAACCTTGAGTAACTCTAGCCATAACTTGACCACCCTTTTCTACATCGGCAGAAATAATTGTTGGAATAGTTATTTCAGTTCTACCAGGTGATATTGTATAAACCTTACTTATATATTCTCCTGGTTGTCCATAATTTTGTAAGAATACTATATCAACCTTTGTATTAGGATCAGATGAACCCATATATACAGCTATTTGCTTAGCTGTTCCATCATCATCAACTGAAGGTCTTGCAACACTTCCTAATGATTGATAACTATTTTCCATTCCTAAAGATGGTCCTTCATTATCAGTTCTGATACTAGCATCAAGAGTTGTTATTTTTTCTGAAACTTCCTTATCATTAAATAACTTTTGTGCAATATCTAATTCCTTTTCTAAAACAGACTTTTCTGGATGATATTCACCACAAATAGGATCTGGAGTATTTAATCTCTCTGCTAACTCATCTAACATATCTTGAGTTACTGTATCTTTAAGAACTAATCTTAAATCATCTTCATATAAATCTTTTATATCATCTGCTAAGCTATCATACTCATAGAATTTAAGCTCTGATATTCTTTGTATACTTCCACCATATCCAGATGTATCTACCTTTATTTTATTTGTAGTTATTGGTTCTTGTAATTTTACAATATAATAATTATGTCCATTAGAAGACTTTTCAGTTATTGATTCTGTATAAACTACTTGTTTATCACCATTTTCATCCCAATAAGTAACCTTAACTTTATATAAGCCCATATAATTTCCTTTTTCTAAAGTTTGTCCAATTCCTATTGAGCCTATTGTATAAGTATCATCAAATGTAATCTCTGAACCTCTATCAGCTCCATAACTAGCTCCTGTATCCCAGTTATCAACCTTCCATTCAGTAGTAAAGTCCCCATCAACTAATGCATATTCAGAGTCATAATGTAAGTAATCATCTTGAGTTGCCCATCCATCAGCATCTAGCTTATTACGTACATCAATGATATGTGTAGTACCAATTTCATTTTCATCTGTTGGTCTATTTATAAGCTTGTACTCTTGCATTACTGGTGGATTAACTGATGTTGTACTTGCTATATATGTTTTAGACATTTCACTTGTACCTAAATGGTTAGTTGCTGTAAGTCTTACTTCATAAGAAACATTATCTTCAAGCCCATTAACTGTATAGCTATGACTTCTTACTAATTTACTCTTATCTGGATTAGTAATATCTTGGCTACCTTCAGCAACTTCTTTATTATTATCATTTGCTTTTATCCAATTTTTATTTTCATCACCAATTTTTCTATAGTAAATATCAAAGTCTCTTGCTTCAGAATGCTCTTCCCAACTTACTGTAAATGACTTATATCCTTGCTCTGTTGTTAAGTTTCTTGGTGGCTCTGGTGAATTTAATGGAACAACTTGTATTTCTGATACACTTCCCTTATCACCATTGTAGTAACTATCAATTGGATTAAAGTCAGCATCTACGTTATCTGCCTTTCCATCAAAAGCTGATGGTACATCATCTTCACTTAAGTAACCACTGCTCCATTCACCATTTAATGATTGAATACTTACTCTATATAAGTCGTAAGGCTTAATATCCTTATCTAATATATTTATATTTGTTTCGTTTGTTTGAAGCTTCTTTGTACTAACAACTTTTCCATTAGCATCAAGTTTTTGATACATTACTTCATATGATGTTACATTTGGTTGCGCTTCCCATGATATTGTTATTCTTTCATCATGTAATTTTGTTGATGTTTCTAAAGTTTTTATTGTAGGAATGTTCATATTTGGAGCTGGAACTTCCTTATATACATTATTTAAAAACTCAATTTTTGCTATTTCAGAAATATTTTTATTTCCTCTATTTGCTGTTACATTTATAGAAATCTGTTTAACAGCAACTTGAGTTCCTAAATCAATAACTATATCCCCATCCACGCTTCTTGAATATACTGATGCTGTTGAAACATCACTTGAATTGCTATTAAATTCAATTGTTTGTTGAACACCATTTTCATCAGTATAAGTTATACTTCCTGCCTCTGGCATTCCCGCATTTGCATTAATAGAGTTTTCAGGAGCCTTTAATACTATTTTCTCCATTTCTACAGCTTCATTGCCATTTCCAGTTCTAGCTAATCCATTTTTCCTCATAGCACTTGATAAATCAATATCAATAACTAATGGTGATTCTTTACTAGGAGCCTGTCCATCATTTTTCGCAATTCCTATTGATTTCTCATTATCTAAGAATATATCTTTTAAGTTATCTCCAAATTCTAACTCAAATTTACTTTCATCTACGTTAACATTATTAACATCAAGGATTGCATCAGTATTTTCAATTACTACTTGACCTTGGCTTAATCCAATATTTTCATTAACATAAGTTAAATCAGCAATGTCAATTTTTCCGTCTTTATTTACATCATATTTTGAGTTATATGATGATCCGATATTTTCAAATATAAGTTCATAGTCACCCATATCGATTTTTCCATCACCATTTACATCACCAGCTAAAAATACTCCATTATATTTTAAAGCTTCATTACTACTATTTCCTAAAATAACTCTCTTTGAGAAATCCATTATTTCTATATTTTCAACCGTAGTATCTACATAACTTTCAGCAGTAATTTCTGCACTATATGTTCCAAGTTCTAATTTTTCTATTGTTATATGTAAGAAGTAAATATCATTATCTCCACTTTCTAACGGTAACTTCTTTGAATTTAACGTTTCAATTTTATAAGTTGCACCATTGCTGAAAGTTCCTTCTTCAACAGATAAATCAGTTATTACTCCAATCTCTTGATTCTCTTTACTTATTTTAAGCTTCATAGAATCTGTATTTGATATTGGCATTGCAAAATTCATATCAAATTCTAATTTCCCATATCTTTTAGCTGATTGTAAATATGTAGAATCATTAGATTTTGAAAGTTCTTGTTGCTCACTCTCTTTGCTATCTACTTCGCTAGCCTCTGAATTTAATTCTGAAGATTGTTCTGAATTTAATATACCTTCATTCATCATTTCATCAGCTTCATTATTAGAAGTTGTTTCCTTTTCAGTACCTTCTGTTTCTACAACTTCATCTCCTAAATCTGTCGAATCATTATTATTTTCTGTTACCATTCCTTCCTCAGATGAACCTTCAATTTTCTCTATATCTTCTATGGTAACATCTACTGAGCTATTAGCTTCTTCATTAATATTAGCATTAATAGAATCATCTATTTTTGTTACAGATTTTATAGTATCTGCAGATACAGTAGTTAAATTTGTAGTAGCTAAAGCAGTTGCAATAGTACACGATACTATCTTTTTCATTTACACCTCTCCTTTTTTCGCCAAATATAGATAATTGCCTTACTTAGTACTTATCTTTTTACATTTTACTCTATTTCTTTCGTTTTTTAAACTCTTTACGTTCATTTTTGTAATTATTTTTTGAATTAAATTAAATTTATAATTCAATTTTTATTTTTTATAAATTTAAAAATATAACTTTTATATAATTAGCAATTTGTTAATTATTCATTTACTATTTGTTTATTTTTCTCCTACTTTTTCTTATTACTTTTCACAACTTATAATAAAGAAACACCATCTTAAAATTATTAACATTTTAAGATGGTGTTTAAATTAATACAAATTATATATATCGGATAATTCTGCATCTATTTCTTTACTGTTCACTTCGTAAATTTTACTAATATTATCATGTGAACTTTCTAAACAATTATCCGGTAAAATTATTCTAAAGATACTTCCTATTCCTAATTTACTTTCAACAGAAATACTTCCATTATGTAGCTCTATTAGCTTCTTAGCAATACTTAATCCCATTCCACTACCTTCACTCGCTCTTCTCAATGAATTATCAACTTGTAAAAATGGTTCAAATATATTTTCAATCATCTCTTCACTTATACCTATTCCATTATCAATACATTCAATAATTATCATAGAATCTTCACATTTAATATTAATATGTATTTCACTATTATTTGGGCTAAATTTAATAGCATTAGCTAATATATTAGTAATTACTTTAACTATTTTACTTAGATCACAACTTACTATCTTTTCCTCAAATTCTGTATCAAATATTATATTAATATTATTTGAATACTTTGCAATATAGGTTACAATTTCTTCTACCAATTCAACTATATTTATATTTTTGAAATTCATCTCAATATTTTCATAATCTAGTCTTAATGTGTCAATTATATTATTAATAGTTCTATATATCCTCAAACAATTTACCTTTACAGGCTTTTTATATTTACTATATATGCTTACTAATTGATCTTTATCAGAAATATCTACATTCTCTAATAATTGAATTACTGAAAAAATAACATTTATAGGTGTTATAAATTCATGAGATAAATTTATAATGAAATTATTTTTTATTCTTTCATGTTCTTTAAATTTATCATATTCTAAAAGTAGGTTATTATATTTATTACTTTCACCTGGATTTCTTGCTAAAATTATCTTGTCCACTTTAGATATTTCTTTATCCTTTATCTTTAAAGTTATAGATTCAATTTCTATAGTTTTTCCTTCATCTATACTTATAGAATATCTTATTTTTTCATTTATTTTTGCTTCAAAATTTTCTCTTTGATCAGGATTACTTACTAAACTAGCATAATTTATTTTCTTTTGTTTAAAATCAATATCTCCAATGTACTTTTTAGCTGTTAGATTTAAAAATATAATATTTCCATCCTTATCAAGAGCTATTATCATCTCTTGTATATCATCTATTATATCCGATAATATTTTTTCATTATTTTTAGTTTCTTGATTTTTACGATACTCTTCAGTTATATCATTAAATTTAAAGGCATAATAAATCTTATTATTAGGTGTATATATTTTTTGACCATAAACTTCAAAAACTCTATCAATATTTTCTACTTCTAAAACCTTCTTTATATCAGTGTTTTCATTTAAAAGCTTAATCAATCCTAAAACACTATATCCACCTTCATATAAACTTCTTCTTATATCATCATACTGCTTTAGTTCATCCTGTGATTTACTTATTGATTCCCTAAATTTTTTATTTGCATAACATAACTCTCCATTGCTATCAAATAGTGCTATTTGTTCACTATAATTAAACTCTGCTAATTTATAAAATATTTTTAACTCAGAGCTTAATTGTACATTTTCTTTTGTTTTCAAAAGAACTTGCATAAAAACTCCACATACTATAAATAAAAATGAAAACTTAGTTAAACCCATGTATAGCTTAAGTATTCCTAAATTATTTTCTGTTGGAAAATTAAATATTTCATATATAATAATAAACTTTCTACTAACTAATAATGAAATACTTGTAAGCACATAAGAATATAATACATCTAAGTTCTTAATAGCATTTCTAGCTAAAATTATAATTGCTATGAAACTAATAATAACTGATAGAATAATTGCAATTATTATTAAATTCCGATATCCCATAGCTCTATATCTATTTATTAGATATCTTTCTATAGAAATATTAATAATGGTAAATCCTATAACTAAATTTGATACTATTATTTTTTTACCACTTGCAATAAGGCTTTTTATACGATTTATATATAAAATTGATATTAATATTAGCGCTCTTAAAATTGAATTAATTATTCCCAAATTTTCAATTCCAAATATTCTTTCATATATTATACCTATTAATAAATTTAAATATATCAATGAAATAATAAAATACTCATCTTTTTCATTTCCTATGTAATAAATTAAGCACCCTAAATAGGCCATTATGTTTAAAAATATACAAGTAACAATATCATGTGTAGATGCTATAAAACCTTGCCCCACTATATATTTATATCCAACTTCATAATCTATAAATAAGTAAACAAAAAAGCCAATAACTAATAATGAAGCTAATATAAGTAATACTATTATTTGATTATTCTTTTTCACTACTTCTTCCTTACCTAAATTAAACACACTCTTATCCCCTAGTTCTAATTCTAAAAGCAAATTTTTTCTTGCACATTTAACTTTACATTATTTTCTTTTTATGTTCAAGTATAACATATAACAAAAATAATAGTAATTTTTCATAAATTAATTTATTAATTATATATCTTTTTGCCAAATTTAAAAAATAAAAATACTCCCAAGTAAGTAATACTTCAGTATTACTCTTAGGAGGATTTTGTTACTTAAAATATTCAATTATATTATTTACTATTCTTTCACAAGCTTTTCCATCTCCATATGGATTAGCTGCATGTGCCATTTTTTCATAAGCTTCTTTATCATTAATAAGTTCATTTGCTATATTAAAAATATCATCCTTATTTATACCAGCTAATTTAACTGTGCCAGCCTCAATAGCTTCTGGTCTTTCAGTTTCAGTTCTTAAAACCATAACTGGTTTACCCAGTGCAGGAGCTTCCTCTTGAATTCCTCCTGAATCAGTCATTATAAGATAACATTTAGCCATTAAATTAGCAAAATCAACATACTCTAAAGGTTCAATTAAATGTACTTTATCTTCAATTCCTCTGAACCCTTCAGTTGCAAGTTCCCTTATTAGTGGATTTTTATGCATAGGGAATATAACATTAACATCTTCATTTCTAGCAACCATTTCTCTAACCGCTGCAAAGATTCCCTTCATTGGTTCTCCCCAATTTTCTCTTCTATGCGCAGTTAATAAAATTAATTTCTTATTTTCAAAATCTATCTTATTTAAACTTTCATCTTCAAACTTATGATTTTCATCTATTACACTTAAAAGTGCATCAATTACAGTGTTACCTGTTATATATATATTATTATGTATATTTTCTCTTTCTAAATTTTCCTTATTACTCTTTGTTGCAGCGAAATGTAATGTTGCAATTGCTCCAGTAAGCTTCCTATTTGCTTCTTCTGGAAATGGTGAATATATATCTCCAGTTCTAAGCCCTGCTTCTACATGCCCAATTGGTTTTTGATTATAAAAAGCTGCTAATGCTCCATTTAATGTAGTTGAAGTATCTCCATGAACTAATACTATATCTGGATTACATTCTTTAATTACCTTATCTACTCCAGTTAAAACCTTATTTGAAACATCTACAATTGTTTGTCCATGTGACATTACATTTAAGTCGTATTGTGGCTTTACATTAAATATTTCTAAAACTGCATCTAACATTTCTCTATGCTGACCTGTTGCGCATACTATTGATTCTATTCTTTCATCCCTTTCTAACGTTTTAACTAATGGACACATTTTTATTGCTTCAGGCCTCGTTCCAAATACGCTTAAAACCTTTATCTTACTCAATATCCTTACCTCCTATATTGAATTTATCTCCTTAATTTATTTCATTAATCCTATTTTACATTATTAAGTATACTAATAAAACCTTTTACAAATAAAAATGTTAAGATTAAAACTCTATTCAAAAGATTGATTTTAATCTTAACATCAACTTGCTTAATAATCTTGTATTTAATTAAACTTATTCCTTATCTAAACAATTTGCTATTACAATTAAAGCAACAGGAATAATGTAAGATAACATGCTTATAAATGGACTAATGTATATAAATCTTAATGCAATATTTCCAGTAATAAATATTAATAATGTAAATATCGCAACTACAGCTATTGGGGCTATAATCCTAACAACCTTTTTCAATTTCATAAAGTTCTTAAATGATAATGCTGCTAATGCAATAATTATTAATGGTTCAATTAATGTTAATAAAGAATTTATAAAGAAAAATAATGCTCTAACCCCTTCATCATACCTTATTGAAAGATACATATTTTCAAAGCAATCTGCAAAACCACCAATAGCCAAAACCACCTTAGGAATCAAAAGTGCAATTGCTATTATTGATAAAACATAACTTGCTTCTTTATACTTTCTATCTATTTTAACACCTGTATTTCCATATTGATTAGTTTGATAATTTGAATATAAATTTTCTTGTGAATTATTATTTGAATTCCTATATAAACTATCGCTTACATTCACATTTGTATATGAATTGACTTTCCCTAAATCTAATTGTTCTTGATTATTATTTGGGTTATTTATTCCATTTATATTATTACCTAAATTACTATCATTAGTATAATTCATATTATTTGAATTATTATTATAAGTATTATCATTTTCATTATCTGTTGAATACATTTCAGAAACACACTCTTTGCAATAATATTTATTATTAATTTTTACTGCACACTCTTCACAAATAAGCCTATTACATCTGACACACATTCCTTTTGCTTCTCTATCATGATGTTTTGAACAATTCATATTTTATCAACCCCTATCTCTATCTACATATTTTATCACTCTTCCATAATAGCTTTCAATACACTATTGGAAATTTGAGGTAAATTAATTAGGTTATTTTCTGAAATTTTTTGAGTTTTTAAAGAATATTGCCCTATTGAATAAAATTTGGTAAATTGCATAGAATATAAAATAAACGAGATGAAAGGATGGTAATTTATAATGACTGATTTTAATTCAAGTAAGACAAAAGAAAATTTACTTAAAGCTTTTGCTGGTGAAAGCCAAGCAAGAAATAGATATACATTTGCTGCTTCTGCTGCTAAAAAGGAAGGCTATTCTATCTTACAAGATTTATTCCTTTATACTGCTAATCAAGAAATTGCTCATGCCAAACAATTTATGGATAAATTAAAAGAATTCTCCGGACAAGAAATAGAAATTACTGCTTCTTATCCTGTTGAAGTTGAAACTAGTACTTTAAAATTATTAAGATTAGCAGAACGTGATGAAAATAACGAAGGGGTAAATGTTTATCCTGAATTTTCTAGAATAGCTAAAGATGAAGGTTTCCCTGATATAGCAATATTATTTAGTAATGTTGCTTCTGTAGAAAATGTTCACAGTAAAAGATTTAAGAAATATGCAGATAGACTTGAAAACGGATCATTATTTAAAGATACTGCAACATCAGCTTGGATGTGTACAAATTGCGGATTTATTTATGAAGGTCAAGTAGCTCCTGCTAAATGTCCTGTATGCGCTCATCCACAAGGCTTTTTCATTAAATTTGATGAATCATCTTTTGAAGGTAAATAATTAATTTTAAATATAATATAAAGCCCAAAAAATCTTATTTCTTGATATTTTCGGGCTTTTTTTATATCTTAATCTTTAAAGTTCATAACTAGCTTCTAAATTAATATTACATTCTTTTAAATTATTAATTCTCATGAGTTGCTTCCCACTGAATATCACATTCTTCCATATTATTAATTTTATTTAGAACAAATTTATTACACTCATTACTTATTCTTAATTTTGAAGTAAATTCTTTAAAATAATCCACTAATTCTTTTCCTCCTATTTCTGCAGTTATATAATTACTTACCGTTCTACTTAATTCCATTAATATCTTACAACACTTCATATCAGTTTCTTCATCTAACTTTCCTGATGTAACTGCTCTATAAACAATATATCCATAAATAGCTGAAAGCTTTAAGCAATCATCGACTTTTTCATCTCTTTTATCTTTTTTTCTATTTTCTATTTTTTTAATATCTTCTTCACTACATAATTCTTCATCAACTATAAAGTGTATTGCTGCAACTACAAAATCTTTCTTCAAATTATCAGTTAATTTTTCTTCAATATAATTCATAATTATACTATCCATACCTTTCCCCCCTAATCCTTTTATAATGCATACCTAAAAATTATCTTCTTATAAACCCCTATAAAATTTACTATATAAACTAAGTGTTTCTGTACTGCATAAAATCATTTATATGTCCTCATGCAAAAGGAATCATACACAGCTTTATCGTCATTACACTTTTTTTTAAATAAAAAAGCAAGTTGATTCTAGTATTTCTACTATAGAACCACCCTTGCTTCTACTTTTATATATATACTTTTTCGCCTCTTTTGTCAATATATTCCAAAACAATTTTATATGCCTTTTTTTATAATTATTATGCTTTTACTTTATTAAATATAACTTTATTTTTTCCTGTTTGCTTAGCCTCATACAAGCCCTTATCAGCATATTCAAACATTTCAGTTCCACTTTTAACATCTTTAATATACGATGTTACACCTATGCTTACTGTATACCTGATCTCAAACGGCTTGTCTCCTAAAAGTTCATACTTAATTATAGCATTTTTACATTCATCTTTTATCTTATTGGCAATATCTATCACCTCATTTTCAGAGATATTATTATAAACACCAACAAATTCTTCACCGCCATATCGGCTAGCAAAATCAAATTTATTCAATGTCTTCTTTATTACATTCGATAAATGTATTATAACTTTGTCACCAGCTATATGACCATAAGTATCATTTATACTTTTAAAATTATCTATATCAACAACTATTAGATGTAATTTTTCTTGTGGTTTAATTTTATCAATTCTATCATTTAACCTTTCATAAAATGAATTATGATTATAAAGGTTGGTTAAAGAATCTTTTTCTGCTGCAGTTTTCATTATACTTGCTTCTTCACGTAATTTTTCCGCATTTGTATCAAACTCAACATTAATTTTTTTCATAACCAAGCTCCAAATAGCTATAAATACCAGTAATGTTGTGAAAATTATACAATATACCACTGATGAATTATATATCCTATATTCAACTGAAGGAATAACTCCAAATTTAAGTAATATATATCCTAGTATTGAAATCGTACAAGTATACCAACAGAAAAACTTATCTTTATATGCTGAAGTAAATAATATAGGATACATAAGAACTATACACATAAACTCTACTGATGTATGTACCGCAACAGCTACTAAAGTATATCCAACTTCCCCTATAATAAGAAGCATAGTAGTAATGTACTGGTTTACAAACTTGCTTAAAACCTTTGCTATAAAAATAATATAAATCAAGGCAATTCCTTGAAATATTGTTGGTGTTAAAATAATTCCATTAAAATATTGCCTTCTAGAACACCAAACTGTTGGTTTATATAATCTAAATAGCAATAATTCAATAAATATAGTTATTACATAAGTAATAATTCCTACTTTTATAATTTTATCATTCCATTTATCAAAATCTATATAAGTAATATCTTTCTTTTTATTCACTAATTACTCCTACTCAATTCATATTTTTAATCCTACTCTTTATATTTATTAAATGTTAATACTTTAAGTAAATCTCCAAATTTTAATTTGGTAAGATTAGCATACTAAACAACTTAAATAATCTTAATTCCACTAATAAAGAGGATTAATTAAAGAGAGTTAATCTTATTATACTATAAATACGAACTTTGTATATAATTAACTTTTCTTCTATTATTATTGAATATTTACTTATATGAATTTTAACTTACAAAAATTTATATACTTTAGATTATCTATTTTCATACTGATCCTTATTAGGATTTTTTCTATGTGTATCCTCATAATAATTATATTTTTTATTTAACTCACAATTATCATAGTAATCATATTCTTTATACATTTCATCAACTTCATCGTCAAAATCACTTGCAACCTTTAATAATGAATAAATTATAATAACTCCTATACTTGCTCCTAAACCTACCAAAAAATTAATCATCTAATTCACCTCTAACTAAATTATTTATTCGATCTATTTATTGAAAGTCTAGCCATTAAATCATATTATTATTCACACCTAATTAAAAGGTTAATTGAAAAAACAGCGAAGCATAGCTTGTCGCTGTTTTTTCAATCCTTAAATCACCATATAATTGTACTTTTTTATCTTTTCACCTTTAATATCTTAAATTCCTCAAGGGGCTGGAGTTTTTTATTTTATGAAACCGTATTATTTTTGCATAATGATATTTTACTCATGATATTATCAAGGAGTTGTTTTCATTTTCCCCCTGAGGAAAATGTATATTGATGTCTATTTAAGTATATTTTTTTTAGAATATTTAAACAATTACAAATTCTACTAAATATATACAAAAATCACTTATTAAAACACTTTTTATAATTACATTGTAATAATTACTAAAAATACTATATAATAAAATAGCTTATAATAAAAAAGGAGGTTCTTTATAACTATGAGTTTAGAAAAATTTTTAGGAAAAATAGTTAACTGGGCAACTACTGATGGTATAAAGCTAATTATAGGAATATTTTTACTATGGATTGGTTGGAAACTTGCTAAAAAAATAGTTAACATATTAAACAAAGCTCTAGAAAGAAGAAATGTAGATGTAACTATTAGATCATTTTTAGATACATTTTTAGAAGTAATCTTAAAAGGTCTAGTAGTCTTAGTAGTTTTAGAATATGTAGGAATTAAAACAACTGGTGTTGCAGCATTAGTTGCTTCTGCTGGGGTTGCAATTGGGCTTGCTCTTCAAGGAAGTTTATCTAACTTTGCTGGTGGTTTAGTAATTTTATTAATAAGACCTTTCAACGTTGGCGATTATGTTGAAGGTGCTGGACATAATGGTGTTATTGAAAAAATAGGTATGTTCTATACACATATGGTAAGTGTTGATAATAAATTAATACTTGTACCAAATGGAACCTTAGCAAATGGAAGTATAGTAAACTACTCTGCTAAAGAATTAAGAAGAGTTGATTTAACTTTTGGTGTAGGATATGAACAAGATATATTAAAGGTTAAGAGAGTTTTATCTAATATAGTGGAAGCTCATGACTTAATCTTAAAAACACCAGAACCATTTATTGCTCTTTCTAATCATGGTGATAGTGCTATAAACTTTGTAGTAAGAGTTTGGGTTAATAATAGTGATTATTGGAAGGTACATTTTGACTTACTTGAATCTGTAAAAGTTGCCTTTGACAATGAAGATATTAGTATTCCATACCCACAAATGGATTTACATATAAAAAATGAAGGATTATCTAAATAATATTTTTATGTAAGATAATAAATTCGCCTCCTGTTATCATCTAATAAATAGATTTACACGGGAGGCGTTTTTATTATAACACCATCTAGATATGATAATTCCCACTTCATAGTGTCAAACCTATATCTATAACTCTTAAAACCTATCGATATAACTATCTTTACGACTTGAAATTTTTTATATTTTCTGTACATAAAAAATACCTCCAGATAAGACCTAAATATTAAGTCCTACCTGAAGGCACGCATATTTTCTAAATTAGACTTTTTCAAAAGCACTTACTTTAATATTACAAAGCCAGCTAGCACAACTATATAAAATACTTCCTATTACTCCACCAATAAAGTCAATCATAACATCATTAATACTAGCCCCTCTTCCTGGTACAAATAACTGATGAAATTCATCTGTCATTGCATAAAATAAAACTATTAATAATGTAAAAATAACTGCCTTCATTCCTTTAATTTCATGACAGGCCATTGCCCATAATAAAAGTATAGCAAGTACTAAAAACTCAAATGCATGAGCAGATTTCCTAACAAAAACATTAAAATTATTGAAATGCTCATACACAAATGACTTTATCCTATCTCTTACTTTAATAAGCAAATTCTTAATATCACTTTTATCAATACTAATCATTCTATTTTTAAAAATATCATTTGATTCTTGAGTTACTTTATTAATTTTTATCCTATTTGAAGATATGCTTTCCACATTATCTGAATTTATCCAACACAACTCTATACTGTTATAATTTTCACTATTATCATAACTAATAAATATATTACTTATCTCTCCTTCATTACACTCTCCCCAATTAACAGTACTATTTGGAACAATTATTTCTCTTGTACTTTCATTATAAACTATATATCCATTTAAGCTTGAACTATTATTACCATTTATTATTTTACGAATCATATCAAGTGCATTATCTTGAAATTCCTTTATCATATTAAGTACCTTAATACTTTTTTCATTTGACTGATTTCCTGGTTGGCTGGAATTATAAAATATAAATCCCATCCACAATATACATAATACTATACTTAATTTCTTCTTCATACCTGTCCCCCCTTTTAATTAACATAAACCTATAAAATTATACCAATTATTCTTACCAATTTATTCATTAATAAACTATAAACAGTAAAATACTCCTCTTCACCCTACTAACAATAATCAATTCCCCTTTATTATTGTTATGCTTCTCCAATTAGGTGTACTTAAACTCAATAAATTATATTTATATAAAACTAAATAATATCCCAATACTAATATATTTATTTAGTCCCATATAATAGAAATATATGTTTTTGCCCCTGTTGTCAATCTAAATATTAAATTGACAACAGGGGCACTATTTATTATTACCAAGTTTTCTTATCTTCAAAAATATAATCATGTAACTGATTTACAGTTGCTTCTTTGTCAAATACTAAATAATATACTCCATTTATCATTTGACCTTCACAGTACCCATCTCTTGGGAATCTTTCTTGTTCTAAGCTTGTATTTCCTATACTTAATACTTTATTACCTAAATCCATTATTTCACCTACATCAAGACTTGTACTAACCATTGGTAATAAATCATTTAATAATGATGGATAAGATGTTGGTGACATACTTAATATCTTTTCAAATATCTTAGTTAAGACTTCTCTATGTCTTTCAGTTCTCTTATAATCTCCACCAGAAGTATATCTTATTCTGCAATATCCCATTGCTTGAGTACCATCTACATGCTGAAGTCCAGTAGTTGTTATTCCTGGAGAATTTGTTCCATTAACTGAATTTATATCACTTATATAACCATTAATATATTTTAATTCTTCTGAATCTATATCTAATTCTATTCCACCAATTTTGTCTATTATTTTAGGTAATGATGAAAAGTTTACTGCAACAAAATCTTCAATGTTTAAATCAAAGTTTTCATTTAAAGTTTTAATAGCTAATTGAGATTTACCAAATGCATAAGCATGATTTATCTTATCTAATCCATGTCCATCAATATTTACATAAGAATCTCTCATTATTGATGTTAGTTTTAACTTCTTATTATGTGTATCTATAGTTGCTATCATTATAGAGTCTGATCTACCAATACCATCTTCTCCAGCATCTATCCCAAATAAAGCTATGTTTGTTACCTTATCATCATATACAGATAATTTTTCTTGAACCTCTTCTGTAATTCCAACATTATCTTTATCTATTTCTACCTTTTCCATCTTATTAAATAATGAATTTGCATAAATAAATGCTCCTCCAACTGCCCCTAAAACAACAACTAAAATAATTGCCAATATCCATAATACAATCTTTTTGCTTTTATTCTTTTTCATTACTCTACTCCTTATATAACTAATTATAAGTTTATAAATAATTAATACCTACTTGTTTATATTATTATACAAAATTAAATTTACAATCCTTAAACTTATCTAAAACAATAATATTACATCTATTACTTATATACAAGTTTGAAATTGCTACTTCCATATTCTTATGTAAATCTTCTTCATCATTTTCTATGGTTAAATGCTTAGTCATTTCATCATAATTAAATTTCCCTAGAAGAAAATAATTCTTCTAGGGAAATAAAAGAAATTATATTATAGTTTTTAAATACTCTATAAATCCATCCCTTAATTCTTCTTTTCTAAGTGCATATTCTACAGTTGCTTGAAGGAATCCTAATTTGTCCCCAACATCATATCTTCTTCCTTCAAAATCATATGCATACATTGCTTCATGTTTAATAAGTTCAAGTAATGCATCAGTAAGTTGAATTTCATTCCCCTTACCTGGTTTAGTATTTTCTAATATTTCAAATATTTTTGGTGTAATTATGTATCTACCTAAGATAGCAACATTAGAAGGTGCTTCTTCTACTGCTGGCTTTTCTACTAAGTCTTTTACTTTATATACTCTATCTTCTATATGTATTCCACCAACTATTCCATATTTATTTACATCTTGAGGTGCTACAGTTTGAACTCCTAAAACTGAAGTTTTGTATTCTGCATAACAATCAACAAGTTGCTTTAAGCATGGTTTGTTATCATTATAAACAACGTCATCTCCAAGAAGTACTGCAAATGGCTCATCTCCTACAAAGGTCTTTGCACAAAGTATAGCATGTCCTAATCCTCTTGGTTCTTTTTGTCTTATGAAATGGATATTTACCATATCAGATATTTCTCTAACCATTTCAAGCATTTCTTGCTTTCCTGCTTTTTCAAGTTCCATTTCTAATTCAACACTTCTATCAAAATGATCTTCTATACTCTTTTTATTTCTTCCTGTTATTATAAGAATTTCTTCTATTCCTGATGCAACACATTCTTCTATAATGTATTGTAAAGTAGGTTTATCAACTATTGGTAACATTTCCTTTGGTTGTGCTTTTGTTGCTGGTAAAAACCTAGTTCCCAGACCAGCTGCTGGTATTATTGCTTTTCTTATTCTCTTTTCCATCACTATTATCCCTTTATATATTAATTTTTATTTTCTCTTAAAAACATATATAATTATATCACTTTAATAATTACCTATGTTGTCCATTTTTGCGACTAGTTTCAACATTTGCAATATATTTTAACTATTTTTCATAATTAATTATAATAATACTAGAATTATTCTCCATATCCTATGTTGAAAAATCTACAATATTCGTAGATAATACATTTACCCTTAATTGTTAAATATAGTAAATTACCTTTATTTGTTATATAATTTTATTATAATTAAGTCTTGTGACAAATAAAGGAGCGATATTTTATGAAGAACTTTCTTTTAGTGACTTTAAAATTTTTAAGTTGGCTTTGGACTTTATTTATGATTTTCATGATATTCTTTACAATATATATGTCACTTTATTTAAATCCGAAAGAAAAAATATCAATTTTAGTATATTTCATATTTGCTTTATCAGCATTACCTTCAATAATATTTTTATTTTATAGACATAAAATTGAAGCTGCTGCTAAATTAGAAGATCCCCCCTTAAATATAGATAAATATCTTAATAATAAGAATTCTAACTTTTAAGAATTCTTATTACTAAGATTTTTTGAACATTTAATGTAAAAATACTAATTATATATATCTGATAACTCAATCTCCGTATTAGCTTCATTAAACTTATATATATTCATTATAGAATTATCTAATAATGTATTTGGTAATTTAACCTCAAAAACACTACCTTGATTTAATATACTATTTACAGAAATACTACCACCATGAACTTCAACCATAGATTTTACTATACTTAGCCCTATTCCACTTCCCTCATTCAATCTTCTCAAAGAATTATCTAGCCTTAAAAATCTATCAAATATTTTATCTTTCATTTCCAAAGGAATACCTATTCCGTTATCTTCAAACAATATTTTTATCCATTTCTCCTCTAAAATAATATCTATTTTTATAATTCCACCATACTTACTATATTTAGTATATTTAATAGAATTAGATATCAAGTTTAATACTATTTTTTCAATCATACTTGGATCACATTTAATATAATGCTCCTCTACATTTGTATCAAATTCAATACTTATATTTTTAGATTTCGCAAAGGATACTGTTGACATTGCTATATCTTCTACTAAAGAAACTATTTCATAATTTCCAAAATCAGCTCTAAATTCTCCAGTATCTATTCTCGTTGTATCTACTATATTATTTATAATCCTTAGCATTCTTTTGCTATTTACTTTTAAAGAACTACTATATTGCTCATTTCAAGCTTTTTTCACAATTTTTACATAATTTTAACATTACAAAAATATTCTTCAAAATAAAAAAAAGAAACAAGCATTAGCTTGCCTCTGTAAAGTTTTTTACTTTTAAATTAGTTTGTCCCGCGATTTTCTTCCAATTATAATAACCATATAAAGAATTCAATAAATTAGTAAGTTTCATAACTATTATAATAAGTGCACTCTTATCACCAGATACATATACCATTATCCACATTACTATTGATAAAGCATTTACCCCAACCCACATTAACCATTGCTCAGAAAATCTCATTAAATAAAGAATACTAGCTACAACAGAAACCACAGTTGTTAAAGAATCCATAAATGCTAAATTTCCACCTAATAGATTTAATACCTTAGCATATAAGAATACACAGACTAATGTACCAGCAAAAGATAATACTATTAACTTACCAGACATAACCTTAAAACGTATTGTCCCATCATCATCTTTATTTTTATTCCATAAATATATAGCTATGGCACTAACAGGAATACTAAATAACATATTATACATTACTTCTCCATAAAGCTTTACTCCCATACATTGATATGAATATAATAAACAATTAATAATTGCAAAATATAATCCTGCTATCTTTCCTTTTGCACCTAAAACTAAATTAAGACTACCAGTTAAAGTTAATGCCAATAAAAATGGTGTATCTCCATTTAAGTACCAAATAACCGTCATAATTGTACATACTGTTATTAGCCATAACTTTTCAAACATCGTCCAATCTGTGAAATAATTTTTAATTTTATCCATAATAATAGTCCCCCTCTTTATACTTTAAATTTATCAAAACATTCTTTACTAAGCTTTGCCCCTTGTATCTGCACTACTTCTGCAGCTACCTTATTTGCTAATTTACATACAGACACAAAATCATATCCAATATTATTTTCTAAACAATCTATCTGTGAGCCATCTAAAAAAATATCCCTTGAATCCTTGGAATTAAGATTACTTGAATCCACTAAATAAACCTCATTATACCCCCCTAAAGAATATGCTGAAATAATTGCACCAATATGACTATCACCAGCCCCTATTGTATCTACAACATTCACACTTTCACCCTCTATATTCACAATTTCTTGTCCATCATAAAATACTGTACCTCGTTCACCAACTGTTATAAATACAATATTTTTAGTTAATTCATATAAAGATAAAATGCTATCATCCACATTATCCTTTTTTGTAAAATCCAAAGCTTCCTTTTCATTAAGATGTAATATTGGGTTAGTTGAAAATATCTTTTTCATTGTATTTTTATCTATATCATTAATAACTGGACCTGGTGCAAAAAATATATTCTTACTCTTTTGCTCTATTAACCAATTTGCTATTATGTCATCCTTATCTTCACAAACCTGATACCCAGCTACATATATATTTTCATATTCACTCATATTTAAGCTATTAAACCATTCTTTTTTATGAAGCCCTTCAATGCCCTTAACAGTAATAAATGTTCTTTCACCATCATCTTCTACTAAACATAAACAATATCCATTATCCATTTCTGAATCGCTTATTAAAACATCATATCCATCTTCACTTAATCTTTTTCTTATTATATCTGCATACATTCCAGAGCCTATTGGCACAAATAAATCATGATCCACATTAAAGCCTCTCAATATATTTGCAACATTATAAGCACATCCACCTACAGTTAATTTTCTTTCAGTACATAAAACATCCTCACCACTTTTCGGTAGTTTAGGTATTTTCATAATAATATCTACTATGGCAGCTCCAAGTACTAAAGTTTTCACTTAATGCAACTCCTTCCTTCCATTAAGATAGAAATATATCTATCAAAATCAACATCATTTGCTTCGTTTAAGACTTCAATATACTCTTTCTTTATAGAATCTATTCCCTTAAAAGCTCCACAAATTGCAGTTGCCATTGCTCCAATAGTATCAGTATCTCCAGCTAAATTTGCACAAAGCACCGAACACTTATTAGGGTCTTGTGCATAATAAGCTATAGAAATTGCAGCTGGAACAGACTCGCTAATATTTACACCAGCTCCAACTATGTCATATAGTTTTTCTAAAAATAAATCTTCATCATCCTTATATTTATTAGCTAAATAAATACCTAATTTTATTCTTTCTGTTAATGATGGACTAAATGTTTCTGCACCTAACTTTCTAGCAATAGGCTCCATTTCAAAAACATCTTTTAGGACAGCTTCAAAGTCAGTATTTTCAATAGCTGAACTAACAGCTACTGCTATCATCGCCGCTCCTGCAATTGATATATCACTAGTGTGAGTTACTTCTGAAACTCCATAAACAAAGTTAGCTATCCTTTCTTTATCAGCAGCATTAAAAAGACATCCTATTGGTGCAATTCTCATAGCTGATCCATTTGATAAAGCCTTATCTGTAACTGCTTTTGAATCTATCCCATCTCTAAAATTAGCTAATGCAACCTTTGAAGTAGGTCCTAAAATATTATTTTCAAATGCCTTTTCTTTTTCAGCCCATTTTAAAAGTCTTTCTGCAATATCTTTAGAATTAGGTTTAAAGTTTGTACTATTTAATGAATCTACTAAAACAAGTGCTTGTCCTGTATCATCTGTAAATTGTCCTCTTTTATAATTGCAAGCTACACTATTTTCTTTAGGTCCATCTAACAAGCTTTCAATCTTTCCAAAATATTTTCTTACTTTTTCTCTTCCCCATAGTTCTGAAGGCATTCCCATGGAATCCCCTAATGCCATTCCATATATAGCTCCTGCAATTTTATTTCTCACTATTATCACTCCTGTATCCGCCACCTTTATTGAATTTATATCCAATTATGCAACATTTCTTTTGTTTCAATTGTATATACACTTGTATTGTTGTGTCAATATATAATTAATCTTTTTAATTAGGAAATATAAATCAATATTTTAGAAACTTAATGCTATATTATTAGACTAAAAATTTTGTAATAATATATATGAAAACTGAGAAATCGATTTCTATTCAATGTTTAATTAAACAGGTATTTAAGGATATTATTAAGAAATATAGAGGTGAGAGTGTGAATACGCTAATAAATAAAAAATTTGATAAAATTGATAAAAATGATGATGTTTCTATAAAGACTTTACTTACTTATAGTTCAGGAAGCTTAGGCAATAATATAATATATTCATTAATTAGTTCCTACCTTCTAATTTTTTTAACTGATAATTTTGGAGTAGGTGCAGCTGCTGTAGGTACATTATTTTTAGTAGCAAGAATTATAGATGCTATAACAGATCCTATCATGGGGGTTATAGTTGATAATACAAACACTAAACTTGGTAAAAGTAGACCTTATTTATTTATAGTTCCTATTTTTGTTGGACTTGCAACAATAATGTGCTTTTCATCACCAAACTTAACTTATAGTAATAAAATTATCTGGATATATGTAGCATATATCTTCTGGGGAATATCTTTTACTGCTATGGACATACCATATTGGTCACTATCTGCAAATCTTACAAGATCCTCTGAAGGAAAAACTAAGATTGTTACATCTGCAAGAACAGTTGCATATGTTGGTGGATTTATAATTTCTACACTTACTATTCCACTTGTATCAATTCTTAAAAACTGGACAACAGTAGCAATAATTTATGTTTGTTTTGCAACCATACTTACTTGGATTACAGCTTTAGGAACTAAAGAAATTAGTAGCACTTCTACTAAAAAAGAAAAACAAGGCTTTAAACAATTTATAGAATTATTAAAGACAAATAAACCTTTAAGAATAGTCTTATTATCAATGCTAGTACTAGAATTAAGTGGCTCAATAAAAAATACAATATCTATATATTATATTAAATATAACTTTAATTCAGAAATGATGATTCCTGTTGTAACTTCAATTACTTTAGTAGCAAGTATATTAGGGGGATTAATATCTCCATATTTAACAAAAAAACTTGGAAAAAGAAATACAGCTCTTTTAGGATTATTAGTTGGTGCTACTGGATCACTTTTAATATTTTTACTATCATATTCTTCTTTATATGCAATGATAGCTATAAATTTCATATGTGGAATTTTTGATGGAGCTGGATATATTACCTTAACTTCAATGGTTACTGACTGTGTTGAATATGGTGAGTGGAAAACAGGAAAAAGATCAGAAGGTATGATATTTTCCCTAAATATCTTTAAAAGTAAAATTTCAAATGCAATTGGAGGTTCTTTATGTGGATACATTCTAGCGTATATTGGCTATAAAGCAAATTCTACTCAATCTACATTCACATTAAATGGAATACACATAATTCAAACTTTGGTTCCATGTATAATTATAATAACAAGCTTCTTATTATTAAGAAAATACAATTTATCAGAAGCAGAATATGATGCAATAGTTGATGATTTAAAACATGGAATTACAAGATTGAGTAACTAAATAGAATTAAAAAAGTATATTAAAATAAATTTTTATACTCACTATATTAAAAGGAGTATTTAGGTTGAATTAATCAATTCAATTTAAATACTCCTTCTTATATTTATATTTTTTATTTTCTAAACAACTCGTAAACATTTAAAATTAACTTTAAAATTTAAAGTAATCATCAAATCATTTATAACTATTTATTATCACTCGTTTGATTATTTCTATAATTCAATGGCGACATTGAAAAATACTTTGAAAATGTTTTTGAAAATAATAAGGAATCACTATATCCAACTTTGCTTGCAACTTCTCCTATTGGAATTCTAGTGCCTTTTAATAATAATGTTGCTTTATACATTCTAAGGTTTATAAGATATTTCTGTGGAGAAACTTTAAGATTTTTCATAAACATTTTATATAAATAACTTCTGCTTAAGTTAACATGCTCAGCAATATCATTAACAGTTATACTTTTCATATAATTAGAATTAATAAAGTTAATTGCTTCTTGAATATATGTATGTAATTCTTTATCCTTATACTCAAAAGCCTTTGGAAACTCCTCTATAAATGCATATAATAATGAATAAAGTTCCTTTAATAATAATATATCATCAGAACGTGAAGGATTATAAGTTTTTGATATTTCACACATATTTGATATTATACATGGAATTTTTGAGTCTTCTTTACACGTAGCAGCATAAGAATCAATTATAGATGTCCTATTTAAATATTCATTAGCATTTGAACCACTAAAACCTATCCAATAATATTCCCATGGATCATCTATAGATGCTATATATTCAACTTTCATTCCTTTCAATAATATAAATACATCACCCTGTTTTAGGTTGTATACCTTATCATTAAATTTAAATGTACCATTTCCCTTACTTATATAATGTATAACTGCATTTTTTAACACTTCATATTTATAGCCAAAGCCTGGAATGCCTTGCTCTATCCCACACTCATCTACATTCATTTCAAAATTTTCTTTAGTATATTTTTTCCATAGTATTTGCATATATACCTCCCAAACCTATAAAACTAATTGATTTTATATTAAGTCTTTTCTCAATCTCATTTATAAAAGTTTAATAAGGCCCCTATTATTAACCACAAAATTATAATGGAAACATTATACCATATTTTAGAACCTTATAACTATTTCAAAAGATTAATCTGGATATTAATATTAAATTACAAGAAAAAATACTAAAAAAAATACTTATATATAATTATGATTCATTATACCATAATTAAATTAAATATATTAGGAGGGAAATATGCCACTATTAAACGAATACCACGAAAATCTTTATAAACTGCATATTAACATGATGCAAAGAAGAAGTTACTATGTTCCATTTATTGATACTGATGAAGCTATTAATATTAAGGATAGAAATAAGCAAACTAGCTTTTTTTCACTTAATGGAAAATGGCAATTTAATTATTTCAATAGCCTACAATTAATTAAAGACTTTAATAATATTAGCGAAATTAATCTTTCAGATTCAATTGATGTGCCATCTGTTTGGCAAATGAATGGCTATGATTATAACCAATATATAAATGTTAAATATCCTATTCCTTATAATCCACCTTTTGTACCTAAGGATAATCCATGTGCAATTTATAAAAAGGAATTTGATTTTAAAATAAATTCTGAATCACATGATTACCATATAAACTTTGAAGGAGTAGATTCATGTTTTTACTTTTGGATAAATGATATGTTTGTTGGCTATAGTCAAATATCTCATAGCATATCTGAATTTGATATTACAAACTTCTTAGTTGATGGTAAAAATACTATTACAGTATTAGTTTTAAAATGGTGTGATGGTACTTATTTTGAAGACCAAGACAAATTTAGAATGTCGGGTATTTTTAGAGATGTATATATACTAACAAGATCAAAGTCAAGAATTGTTGATTATAAGATTACTCCTAGTGTAAACGTATCATCTAAAAAAGGAAAATTAAATCTTAAAATTCTTTCAACTATTGGTAATCCACATATTAAATATACTTTATTAAATCCAAGTAATACTGTAATTTCTTCTGGAAACATAAATGATAATAACTTACAAATAGATATTTCTGAGGTAGAACTTTGGGATGCTGAGTCACCTAATTTATATACATTACTAATAGAAACAGAAAATGAAGTTATAAAAGAAAAAATAGGAATGAGAGAAATCAAAATAGAAAATTCAATTTTAAAGATTAATGATACTCCTATAAAATTGAAAGGTGTTAATCACCACGATTCTGATCCAGTTAAAGGATATGCTATTACTTATGATGACCTACTTTGTGACTTAAAATTAATGAAGGAATGTAACATTAATTCTATAAGAACATCTCATTATCCTAAATCTCCAATCTTTTATGAATTATGCGATGAATATGGATTTTATGTTATGAATGAAGCTGATATTGAAACTCATGGAGTTGTTGAATTATATGGAGCTGGATATTTAGATAATTATAATATGATAGCTGATGATAAAACTTATGAAAATGCTATTGTAGATAGAATTGACTCTTCTATAGTTCCTTTTAAAAATAGATCTTGCATTTTTATGTGGTCACTTGGAAACGAATCAGGCTTTGGAATCAACTTTGAAAGTGGAGCTAAACATGCTAGAAAATTAGATCCTTCACGTCCATTACATTATGAAGGTGCATTTTACGCTAATAAAGAAAGGAAAAATGATTTTTCTAACCTTGATGTTATTAGCAGAATGTATCCAAGCATAGATGAAATTAAAGATTACTTTAAAAAAGGTATAGACAAGCCATTAATATTATGTGAATATGCACATGCAATGGGTAATGGCCCTGGTGGATTAAATGAGTATGATGAACTTATTCAAAATCATGATGAATTTGCAGGTGCCTATGTTTGGGAATGGTGTGACCATGCCCTACTTATGAAAGAATATAAAGATGGTAAAAAAGCATATGGATATGGTGGAGATTTTGGAGAAGTAAATCATGATGGAAACTTCTGTGTTGATGGTTTAGTTTATCCTGATAGAACTCCTCATACAGGATTATTAGAATTTAAAAATGTTAACAGACCTGTAAGAGCGTTAGAATTAGACCAAACTAATAAAAAAGTTAAACTAAAAAATATGCTTGATTTTAAAAATATCAATGACTTCTTAGATATTACTTATAAAGTGTATTTAGATGGTTGTTTACTTTCATCTAATAAATTAATATTAGAAAGCCTAAAAGCAAAAGAAGAAAAATGGTATGACTTAAATATATCAAATTTACCAAAGGGAATAGTTACTATACTATTTGAATACAGTGTAAAATATAATAATTCACTTTATGAAAAAGATACACTTTTAGGCCATGATCAATTTATTATAAAAAATAATGCTGAAAACATATCATCTATAACTAAATTAACAAAAATTAATGATAACTGTGAAAAGTTTTATATAGAAGCAACACTTAACAAAATTAAAATTACAAATTCAGATTTTAATTTTATATATAATAAAAATACCGCTTCCTTTGACTTTATCGAATCATTAGGAGAAGTATTTATAGATACTCCTATGGATTTCATTATTTGGAGAGCACCTACAGATAATGATAGAAAAATAAAAAATGATTGGATTGAAGCTGGTTTTGATCAAATTACAACACATGTATATAATAATGAAATTAAAGAATATTCAAATAAGGTAGAAATAATTAGTTCTTTAAGTTTAATTCCAGCATATAGAGAAAAAGTTCTTGATCTTACAGTAGTATGGAGCATTTATTCATCTGGTTTAGTTAATTGTGATATTAAAGCTGTTAAAAATATGAAAACTCCTTATTTACCTCGCTTTGGAGTAGAATTAAAATTAAATAAATCATATGAACATGTAAGTTACTTTGGCTTTGGCCCATATGAAAATTATATAGATAAAAATTCATCATGTTATTTAGGCAGATTTAATTCTACTGTTTCTGAAATGCATGAAGATTATATAAAGCCTCAGGAAAATGGAAGTCATCATTTCTGTAGAGAAGTTTCTATTAGTAATACTAAGAAAACGATCTATGTTTTATCTGAAAATGATTTTGCTTTTAATGCTTCACATTTTTCTGTTAATCAGTTAACTAATACTGACCATAATTTTGAATTAAATAAGGAGGATTTAACTTATTTAATTATTGATTATAAGCAAAGTGGTATTGGCTCAAATAGCTGTGGTCCTGATTTACCTGATGAATATAGATTTAATGAAAGTGAATTTTCGTATAATTTTTATTTAAAATTTTTATAATATTAATCTTTTATCTATGTACTATATATTCCCATAAAAAGAGTCAAGCTTTAAAGCTTGACTCCTCTTCTTAAGTTGTGATTTACTTTACTACATTTTAGTTTAATTAAATTTTACTTAATATTAAATCAACTAATCCATTAGCCATTTCATTTATTTCTTCTTGATTTTCACCCTCAAGCATGACTCTTACTAATGGTTCAGTTCCTGATGGTCTTATAAGAACTCTTCCTACTCCATTTAGTTTAGCTTCAACCTCATTAATAGCCTTAACAATTTCTTCATCTTCTAAATATATATTCTTCTTATTATTAGGAACTGTAGCATTAACTAATACTTGTGGTAATTCCTTCATAACTCCAGCAAGCTCACTGAAAGTCTTTCCACTTTCCTTAACTATTGCTGCTACTTGAAGTGCTGTAACTAATCCATCTCCAGTAGTATTATGGTTTAAGAATATAATGTGCCCTGATTGCTCTCCACCTAATACATAATTATCCTTAAGCATTTCTTCAAGAACATATCTATCTCCAACTTTAGTTTTAACTAAGTTAATTCCTTCTCTTTTAGCAGCAATATCTAATCCTAAGTTACTCATTACAGTTACTACTAAAGTATCATCCTTTAATTGTCCAGCTTCTTTTAATGCCTTAGCACATATCGTTAATAAAAAGTCTCCATTAATCATGTTTCCTTTTTCATCAACAGCTAAACATCTATCAGCATCACCATCAAAAGCAAAACCAATATCACATTTCTTTCTAACAACATAATCCATTAATTCTTCCATATGAGTTGATCCACAATTTTCATTTATGTTATTCCCATCTGGATTATCGTTAATTACATAAACTCTAGCCCCTAATGCTCTAAAAGCTTTAACTGCAGCTTTATATGCAGCACCATTAGCACAATCTAAAGCAACTTTTAATCCCTTAAAATCAGTTTTTATAGTACTTTTTGCATATTCTATATATTCATTTAATGCAGATTCTTCTCTATAAACTCTACCCACACCTTCACCAACTGGGCTTGGTACTCCTTCAAATCCACATTCTATTACTCTTTGAATTTCATCTTCTAATGAATCAGATAACTTGTATCCTTTTCCATCAAAGAATTTAATTCCATTATATTCTACTGGATTGTGTGATGCTGAAATCATTACTCCTGCATCAGCATTATATTCTCTTGTTAAATGTGCTACTGCTGGAGTTGGCACTACACCTAAAATTATAGCTTCTGCTCCAACTGAAAGTATACCTGCTACTAAAGCTGACTCTAACATATCTCCTGATATTCTTGTATCTTTAGCTACTAGTATTCTTGGCTTATGTGTTCCTTCTGTTAATACATAAGCTCCTGCTCTTCCCAAATTATAAGCTAATTCTGCTGTTAATTCTGTGTTAGCTATTCCTCTAACACCATCTGTTCCAAACATTCTTCCCATTTCTGTTTACCTCATCTTTATTTTTATCTAATCTTATTCCCAGATTTTCTTATCTTCAAATATATATTCATGTAACTGATTTACTGTTGCATCCTTATCAAATGTTAAATAATAAATTCCATCAATCATTTTTCCTTCGCAATATCCATCTAAAGGAAATCTCTCTTGTTCTAATGAAGCTACTCCCATAGATAAAACTTCAGTTCCTAATTCTAATATTTCAGCTGAATTAAAGTTTGTTTTAACCATAGATAAAACTTCACTTAATAATCCTGGATATTTAGTTGGATTCATAGCTAAAATTTTCTCAAAGATTTTAGTCAATACAGTTCTTTGCCTTTCTGTTCTTACATAATCTCCACCAGTAGCATATCTAATTCTTGAATAATCAAGAGCTTGATCTCCCGTTAAATTATAAGTACCAGCACTCTCTATTCCTTGAATATATGATACTTCTTCACTAGTAATATCTACTGTTATTCCACCTATCTTATCTATAATTTTAGGCATAGTAGTAAAATTTACAGCAACAAAATCTTCAATATTCAAATTAAAGTTTTGATTTAAAGTCTTGATAGCAAGCTCAGCTCCACCAAATGCATATGAATGATTTATTTTATCTGTTCCATATCCATCTATATCTACATAAGAATCCCTCATTATTGAAGTTAGCTTTAACTTTTTATTATGAAAATCTAATGTAGCAATTATTATAGAATCTGATCTACCTACTCCACCATCTTCGGCATCTATTCCAAATAAAGCTATATTAGTTATCTTATCATCATATTGAGATAACTTTTCTTCAACCTCTTCAGTTATTCCAACATTCTCTTTATCTATTTCAACCTTATCTATTTTATTTAATAGATAATTTCCATAAAAAACTGTTGCTCCCACTAAAACAAAAATTAAAATACCTGCTATACAAGTAGCCCATATAGCTACCTTCTTACTTTTTACCATATTCTCTTCCCCCAAATTCCTTACCTTTTAAATACCTTTATTTTCTCTATTAATATAGTATTATAAAATGCGATATAATATAGATTTATATCGCATTTTAAATTATTAATTACTAAAAACTATTCTACAGTAACTGATTTAGCTAAGTTTCTTGGTTTATCTACATCGCATCCCTTTTGCTTTGCAACATAGTAAGATATTAATTGAAGTGGTACAACACTTACCATTGGAGTTAATAAATCAATAGTCTTTGGAATATAAACTAAAGAATCAACAACGTCCTTAGTTGTAGTGTCTCCTTCATTAACTACTGCAAAAATATTTCCACCTCTTGTAGAAACTTCTCTTACATTAGAAACCATCTTGTCTTTTAAAGCTTCTTGAGTTAATAATGTAATAACTGCAGTTCCTTTATCTATTAATGCAATTGGTCCATGCTTTAATTCTCCCCCAGCATATGCATCACAGTGAATATAAGATATTTCCTTAAGTTTTAAAGAACCTTCCATTGCTACTGCATAATCTAATCCTCTTCCTAAGAAGTAAATATCTCTGTGATTATAGTGTTTATCAGCATACTTTTGAAGTTCTTCCTTCATTTCTAAAGCTATTTCTATCTTTTCAGGAATAGTTAACATTTCGGCTTTAATAGCTTCTGCTTCTTCAACCGAAATAGTTTCCTTTAATCTACCAAAGTATAATCCTAAGATATAAAATGCAGCTAATTGAGTTACATAAGCTTTAGTAGATGCAACTGCAATCTCTGGCCCTGCTAATGTATAAATTACATCATCAGCTTCTCTAGATACTGAAGAACCGACAACATTAGTTATTGCAAGAACTCTAGCTCCTTGTCTTTGACCATCTCTTAATACTGCAAGAGTATCTGCTGTTTCTCCTGATTGAGATACTACTATTATAAGAGTTCTATCTGTTATTAATGGATCTCTATATCTAAACTCAGATGCAACATCTATTTCTACTGGAATTTTAGCAAGTTTTTCAATAACGGTTTTACCTACAACACCTGCATGATAAGCTGTACCACAAGCTACTATATAAACTTTATCAAAGTTTTCTAATTCTTCCTTACTAAACTTAACATTATCTAATTCAATTTCTTTTCCTAATTGAATCTTCCCTGCTAACGTATCTCTTACTGCCCTTGGTTGTTCATGAATCTCCTTTAACATAAAGTCTTCATATCCACCTTTTTCAGCAGCATCTACATTCCAAGTTACATGGTAAACTTCTTTTTCAATTCTTTCACCATCTTCAGTTCTAAGTTCAACACCATCTTTAGTTAAGATAACAAATTCTTTATCTTCTAAAAGATATACATCTCTAGTGTGATTTAAAACTGCTGGTATATCAGAAGCTATAAAGCTTTCCTCTTCACCTAATCCAACTATAAGTGGACTATCTTTTCTTACTGCAATAATTTTATCTGGCTCATTATTTGCAATAACTCCAATTGCAAAGCTTCCTTCTAATTTTGAAGCTGCCTTAACTACTGCATCAAAAAGATTTCTTCCATCTTTATAGTAGTAATCTACTAAGTTTGGTATAACTTCTGTATCTGTTTCAGATAAGAATTCATATCCTTTTGAAGTTAACCACTCTCTTAATTTCATGTAGTTTTCAATAATTCCATTATGTACAACACTAATTGTTGCATTTCCATTTGAATGTGGATGTGAATTAACATCAGATGGCTCTCCATGAGTTGCCCATCTAGTATGTCCTATTCCTATATGTCCATTGATTGGATTAGCCTTTAAATCATTTTCTAAGTTTGCTAATCTTCCTTTAAGTTTTCTTACGCTTATTCTTTCATCTTCTATGATTGCAACACCTGCTGAATCATATCCTCTATATTCTAATTTTGAAAGACCTTCAACTAATAAATCAGCTGCTTGTCTTTTACCAATGTATCCTACTATTCCACACATATTTTATTCTCCTTATTATTAACTCTTATTATTATAACTTGAGTATTTTTTCTACTTATTTATCCATTTATAATAATAGTAAAATTTTCTTCTTCAAATTATAACATATTTATGTTATATTTTTTGATAAAAATAATAGTAACATACAACTTTTAACATAAATTTTAAAAGTTTTTTGCTATATTCTTTCAATATGACCTTCATTTAATTTTTATTTAACTAAACCAATACACTTACGTTTTTACATAAACTTATTTAATTAAACTGTAATTCCATAACACATAAAAAATATTTATCAATATTTGAGTATTACAAAATAATCATATTTAGATTTTATGCCCTAAAAACAATAATTTAAATATATTAACATTTCTTATTATATATATTGAAAATGGAAGACATAATGATCCTACTAATATGTTACTAATGAAAAATATATTATAATTAGTTATATTTAATATTTCAACTATTACTATCATAGATACTATTTGGAAAAACCACGAAAATAAATATATATCCATTGAATGTTTTCCTAAAAGCAATAAAATTTTAGCAATAATACTATTATGAGATATATTGTTTACAATATACACCAATAATATGGCGCCCAAAATCCCACATATAAATAAATATAAACCACTAAAATGAATATTAATAGTTACACCTGTACTAACAATACATGTATATATTAATATTAAAACAAAAGAAATTATTACACTTATTTTTCTAACCTTAAATAAATTATTACCATTTTTATTATATATATCTCTAGTATACATTTCAATTAAATAGAATACTAAAAAGAAGCAAGCTCTACTTATTGAAAACATTTAATTATATTTAGGTACTAATATATTTAATAATATGGCTATAGGCATTACTATTTTCCAACTTAATTTATATAACAAAGGTGCCATGATACTAATTATTAATAATGTATATAAAAACCATAATGCCCCCATAACACCACTTTCCGATCTGTTAAGTTATATGAACATTGCTCTTCTCAACCTAAGGAAATACAATAAGTTTGCGAGACTAAATAATACCCCCTTTGAAAAGGAGAGAAGAACAATGAGCAAAACTAATATAAAATGCCCACGCTGTAATT
>OMGY01000247.1_pt1 | contig 64479 bp, 43 predicted proteins | sample 1674461 | NCBI WGS metagenome assembly OMGY01 (sample SAMN05578579, study PRJEB25193) | human gut metagenome | biome: Human Microbiome; feature: human-associated habitat; material: feces | host: Homo sapiens | place: USA:Birmingham | reverse complement strand
GGGCTACGCCCCTCACCACCTTGCTTCGCAAGGAGCAGGCTGCCGAAGCTGCCGTAAGCGGCAGTTCGGCAAGAAAAGCCCCCTAAGGGGAAGGCTTGGAACAAGGCAGACAATTTTTGCCTCATTGTGCGCAAGCACGATGAGGCAAGGGGAAGCCGAGAATAAGGAAAGGGGGCTTGACTGAATGACTTTTCGAAAATGCAAGCGCCCCTCATCAGTCAACTTCGTTGACAGCTTTCCCCCAAGGGGAAGCCGCGAAGCGGCTGACAATTTTTGCCTCATTGTGCATAAGCACGATGAGGCAAGGGGAAGTCAAGATTTTGGCGCACTGTTTATTTTATGCGGGATCTGCGGCGGCTTCTTTGGCGGCTTTCGCGGCGCCGCCTTTTTCTTTGCGCACTTCTTTGGCAAGCGCCGAGGCGATACGCACTTCTTCGTCCGCCGAAGATACGCCGTCGGCTTCGATAGGATCAAGCTTTTCCGATTCGGCGTAGTCGGAACAGAGGTAGCGCTTTGTTTTATAGCCCACAAGCAGCGTTAAAAACGCGCTGACGGTGCCCTGCACGGTGCTGTCTACCAGAGTATCGATGAAAGGGATTTTTTTGGAAACGCCCGTGAAGAATTTGCCGAACACGTTGAACCAGTTTACGTTTTGCATGCCGTAGGCGATAAGGGTGTTTTTCAGGACGGAGGCATAGATTTTCGCCAGTTTCAGATGCGAGGGGCGGTAGCCGTAAATCGCCACGATCTGTTTGATTAACGATAAATTTACAAGCAGCACGGAAAGCGCGTCGATTTTATCGTTCTGAGAAACGGACGTGGTGAGAAAGGCTCTGCCCGCGCTTCTGAAGATGACGCCGTTCGCCGTGGAGCCTACGTCGGTGGAGAACGTTTTGCGCATTGCCTGACGGAGCATGGGCTTGTTGCTTTTTTCAAGCGCGCGTTCGATGTTTTCGAGATTTTCGTTTTTTATGTAGTGGTGTTTCAGCGTTTTATCGTCGCGGTTGTACTTTACCAGCGCCGTCGCCACATCGCGGAGCGCGGCGTAGTTTTTGCGCTTGGCGAGGTCTTTGTTTTCGGCGGTAACGTCGGTGATAAAGGCGCGGGCTTTCAGCACTTTCACAAGCGGCAGTATCATGAAGAAAAACACGGCAAGCGCGGCTGCCGCCGTGCAGACGTAGCCGAAAATTCTGCTTATCTGAAACGCCAGCGTAAGAAGGTTGGCGACGGCGCCCGCCGCAAGCAGCACGATGAGCGCGATGACGAATATCAGCCATAAAACGGCGCGCTTTTCGTTGCTTTTGCCGAGCGTTGCCGTTACGGATTTTGAAAAATCCGCGGATTCTTTTGTGGTTTCCTGTTCTTTCATATGTATAATCCTCCGTAGGGCGTACCGACGGGCGACGCGGATTTAAAGCTTTATGCCGTAGCTGCGTCGTTTGTCGGCAGCATATGTATTTTTTAATAAATATATCTGAAAATAATGTCTTGCGGGAAATCACCGAAATTTTTTCCGAAAAGATTCATGCCGCCCACATGGACGGCGTTTTTTTCTACGCCGATTTTCAGTGATAAATACGGCTTTTTGCAATGTTCCAGATTAAGATCGCGCAAGTTTACAAACGATAGAAAATTGCTGTTCAGCGTGGTTTGCGAAGCGTTGATTTTCCAGTTTGTAATCATTCCGAATTGCGTAAGACCGATCGGCCAGTAATCGGGATTCAACAGTCCGCGTCTGCCGCCGAAATCTCCGGGTGAAGTATAGACGCCTAATCGGGTATCGTTTAAAAACACAGAAATATCCGATTTAGAATCGTTGTTATAAAGAGGGGCTTCCGAGCAGACTTCGAATGAAATTTCAATGCCCGTCAGACTTTTTAAATATTGTTTCGGCGGCAACGGCACTCTGTATTCCAAAAGCCCGTGCGTAAACCATATCAGGGAAGCCGCGGCGCGTTCCGGTAACAGAAATACCGAAAGATCGTTGTCGTTGCCGAGCCCACGTGTTGCCGACGCAAGGCCGCACGGCGCGGCAAGATCGAAAAAATCGAAAAACGAGCCGATCGGCAGTTGATATTCTTCGTATTTCAATTGCGGTAAATCCATCGATGGATCGAATAAAAGAATGTTTACGCTATCGAGCATGCGGTAGCAGGTTTTCGATTTTCCCTTAGAGGTGTAGGAAATCTGCGTGGCAAGCAGGCCGGCTTGTTCCAGCAGATTGATATGATTCAGGGTGGTATTCAGCGGCTGTTTGATCTCGTCGGCGATTTGTTTGATCGTCAGGTTTTTATAAGTAAGCAATTTTAAAATTTCCATACGCGCGGGCGAGGAGAGCGCGTGCGCGATCTGTGTGATTTGCTCTGCGTTTTTGGTAATCGAAAGTTCTACGGGTTGAAGCATATCTGTTTCCTTTTTTGCTCGCGGCATTTTTTTTGTAGTATAACCGATTTACGCTATTTTGTCAAGCGAAACAAAGGTACTTCTTGAATAATTGAAATTCTAAAATAATTTTAAGCGTTTTTTTTGAAGTACCGTTGCGACTTTATCAGACGTATGATATAATATTTTCCGTAAAGGATCGCACGGGAAAATTATCGATGAAAAAGCGTGCGGCTAAACGGTATGTACCGTTTAGCGTTTGTTCTGCAAAAAGAAGAAACAAAAGAATTATAGGACGTAATATGAAAGACGAAAAAGAAATTTATTACCCCGAGCTGAGAGCGCGGCGGAAGATCCGGCAAAGCGTGTGGCTGAGCGGCGCGCGGGGCGATTATATAAAAAGCGTAAAGACAATATCGGTAAGTATAAAGCGGATATAAGATAGCGGATAAAATTGAAGTGCGATGAAAAATGTGATATAATATAACCGTGAGGATTTTATAGGGGAAAAAGGATTTCAAGCGATTTTCATGATTTTTTTTGACGAGCATACAAAAACGTTTTATCTCGAAAGTAAGAATGTATCGTACATATTCTGCGTAAACGAATGCGGATTTTTAAACCACCTGTATTACGGCAAGCGCATTTCTCGTGAAGACCTTTCGCACACGGTGTATCTTGTGGATCGCGGGCATGGCAGCAATATCGCGGGAAAATGGCGGGATAAATCGCTGAACGTGTACGCAAACGAATGTCCCGCATACGGCAGAAGCGATTATCGCGAAAGCATGCTTGCTTTTGATTTTGACGGCGTGCGCGTGGGCGATTTCGTGTATTCGGGGTATACGATTTACGATAAAAAACCCGAGCTCGAAGGGCTGCCTTCCGTGCGCGGCAATCAGACGCTTGAAATTATTTTGAAAGACGATCTGCATGGCGCGAAAGTATCGCTTTACTATACCGTTTTCGAAGATTTGCCGGTGATTTTGCGACATGCGAAAATAGAAAACGAGAGTGAAAAGCCGTTTATTCTCGATCGCGTGTATTCGTTTTGCGTGGATATGCCGGATAAAGAATGGCAGGCAATCACGCTGCCGGGCGCGCATTTGCGCGAGCGTTTTGCAGAAAGAGTTTCGCTTTCTCACGGCACGTTTACGATCGACAGCAACCGCGGGGTTTCTTCGGGACAGATGAATCCGTTTCTCGCGCTCGTGCGAAAAACGACGAACGAGAAGCAAGGCGAAGCATACGGGTATAATTTTGTGTACAGCGGCGATTTCGCGCTGAAAGCGCAGATCGAGCAGAACGAAGAATTACGTATCGTTGGCGGCATTAACGATTACGATTTTTCGTGGGAATTGCAGCCTGGAAAGAAATTCGTAACGCCGGAAATCGTGATGACGTATTCGGATAACGGTCTTGGCGGAATGAGCCGCGCGTTTCACGATTTATATCGAGAATACCTTGTAAATCCCCGTTTTTCTTTTCTTCCGCGCCCGATTGTTATCAATAACTGGGAAGCCACGTACGCCGATTTCGATACGGAAAAACTTTGCGCGATTATCGATGGAGTGAAAGGCACCGGCATCAATACGTTCGTGCTTGACGACGGCTGGTTCGGCGCGAGAAACAACGATTGCTGCGCTTTGGGTGACTGGCGCGTGAACGAGAAGAAAGTAAATCTTCAAAAAGTAGCCGATTACGCGCACAATAGCGGAATGAAATTCGGGCTTTGGTTTGAGCCGGAAATGGTGAGCGAAAACAGCGATTTGTATCGCGCACACCCCGATTGGGCGATCGGTGTTCCCGGATTAAAACCTTGCCCGGGGCGCAGTCAGCTGGTACTTGATTTAACGCGGAAGGAAGTACGCGATTATATCGTGGAAAGCGTGAGCGAGATTTTAAAAGCCTACCCGATCGACTACGTGAAATGGGATATGAACAGAACGCTCACCGATAATTATTCTGTAAAGCTCGGTAAAAACGGCAAAGAAACGCATCACAGATACGTTCTCGGACTGTACGATCTTTGCGAACGGCTGATCAACGGCTTTCCGCAGGTGTTTTTCGAAGGCTGCGCGAGTGGCGGATGCCGGTTCGATCCCGGTATGCTGTATTATTTCCCGCAGGTTTGGGCGAGCGATAATTCCGACGCGTACCTTCGCACGATTATTCAGTACGGCACTTCGTATTGCTATCCGCTTGCAACGCAGTCCTGCCACGTATTGGTATGCCCCAATCACCAGAGCGGCAGAGTGACGCCGTTTTCTTCGCGGGCGGCGGTGGCGCAGCTGGGGGCGACGGGGTACGAATTAGATCCCGCAAAACTTTCCGCCGGGGAAGTTTCGGCAATCAAGGCGCAGATTGCGCGTTATAAAGAGATAGAAACGCTGGTGTTATCGGGGGATTTGTATCGGCTGAATAATCCCTTGGAAGAAAATTTATTCGCCGAAATGCTTGTATCGAAAGATAAAAAATTTGCAGTGCTTACGATGATGAAGCCGATTTATCTGCCCAACGACAAGGCGTGCAGGGTGTACCCGGACGGACTGGACGAAAACGAGGCGTATGAAATTCCCGAATTGGATTTGCGCCTTCGCGGCGACGTGATTATGCGTTGCGGACTATTGATCGGCGGTTTGTGGGGCGATTTTTCTACAAGAACGCTGACGTTTAAAGCGCAGAGATAAAAAACAAGGGAACGGTTTTTTAATAGCTTGCTATTACCCTTTTTTCGTTCTGTTAACAAACAGAACAGAAAACTCGATCAGAAAGGGAAGAAAACGATGAGAAAATCGAAGAAGGAAAACGCATATTTTTTACACGGCGGCGATTACAACCCCGAGCAGTGGCTGCAAACGCCCGAAATTTTGCGGGAAGATCTGCGCTTAATGCAAAAGGCGCGGTGCAATACGTTTTCGGTGGGGATATTTTCGTGGGGATTTCTCGAACCGGAAGAAGGGAAATTTGATTTTTCTTTTCTCGATGACATACTCGGAAATCTCGGAAAAATCGGTGTGAAAGTCAATCTTGCCACGCCGAGTGCGGCAATGCCGTACTGGCTTTGTGCCAAATATCCCGAAGTAATGAAAGTGAATGTGGACGGGGTGCGGGAAAAATTCGGAGGCAGACAGAATTTCTGCCCGACTTCGCCGAAATATCGCGAAAAGGTGCGCGAAATCAACGAAAAACTTTCCGCGCGGTATGGGCAGAACGAAAACGTTTTATTGTGGCATATCTCGAACGAATACTACGGCGAGCCGTGCTATTGCGAGCTTTGCAAGGCGAAATTCCGCGAGTTTTTAAAGCGGAAATACGGCACGATCGAACGGCTCAATCACGAATACTGGACGGCGTTCTGGAGTCATACGTATTCTTCGTTCGAAGAAATCGAGCCGAACGGCATAGCGGGGCTTGCGCTGGACTGGCGGCGGTTTACAAGCGAAAATTATCGCGATTTTATGAGGGAAGAGATTGCTGCGGTGCGGAAATATTCCGCGAAAAAAGTTACCACGAATATGCTCCCCGGCATTTATGAGCTTGATTATTCTCGTTACGCGGACGATCTCGACGTGATTTCGTTTGATAATTACCCCGCGTGGCACTCGCCTAAGCATTTGCACGAAGCGGCGGCTTCGGCGTTCTGGCACGATTTTTTCAGGTCTTTGAAAAACGCGCCGTACCTTTTGATGGAAAGCTCGCCCGGGCTTGAAAACTGGAAGCAATACAACAAGCTGAAAGAGAGCGGCATGGATAAGCTCGCCTCGATGCAGGCGGCGGCGCACGGCAGCGACGGGGTATTGTATTTTCAATGGCGGAAATCGCGCGGCGACGCCGAGAAATTCCACGGCGCGGTAGTAGATCACGAAGGCAGCGAAAACACGCGGATTTTCAAAGCGGTACAGGGAACGGGCGAAACGCTTGAAAAAATCGCCGGAATCGCGGGAACGGGCGCAAAGCGCGCGGAAGCTGCGATTTTGTTCGATTGGGAAAATATGTGGGCGTTTGAAAGAAGTCAGTTTGCGGGGCGGAAGAATTATCGCGGCGACGTGATCGAAGCGTATAAATTTTTCTGGAACAACGCTATTCCTTGCGACGTGAAAAACCCGCGCGACGACTTATCGGGGTATAAGCTTGTTATCGCCGTCGATTTGTATATGGTAGATAAAGCGGTGGAAGAAAATCTTTTATCTTACGTGCAGGGCGGCGGCACGCTGTATGCGAAGTGCTTTTTGGGTATGGCAAACGAAAATGATCTCTGCCATCTTGGCGGCTTCCCGGCGGGAAAGCTCAAAGAAGTTTTCGGAATATGGAACGAGGAGCTGGATACCCTGTACCCGGGCGACGAGCGGAAAATTTCGGCGGACGGCAAAGAGTATGCGGCGAACGTATACGAAGAACATATTCGCGCTCGGAGCGCAAACGTGTTTGGAAAATATACTGACGGAATGTTTGCGGGCGAGCCGTGTTTTACGGAAAACGCGTACGGGAACGGCACGGCGTATTATCAGGCGTTCGCGGGAGAAAACGGCGGCTTTGAAAGCGACGCGTTTGACAGAATCTGCAAAGATCTCGGCATAGAAAGCGTGTGCGACGGCGTGAGAGAAAAGCCGCTCGGCGTAACGGCGCACATGCGGACGGACGAGAAAACGGAATATCTTTTCATAGAGAATTATACGGATGAGCAAAGCGGGGAAATCGCGCTTGCAAAGCCGTATGAAGATATGGAAACGGGCGAAAGGGTAACGAGCGTGAATCTGCCGCGTTTCGGCGTGCGGATACTGAAAGCAGGGAAAAACGGGTGAAATAATGGCGAGCGAAACGGAAAAAAATTATCCCGAGCCGAGAGCGCGGCGGAAGATCTGGCAAAGCCTGAACGGCGAATGGCAGTTTAAATTCGGGGACGGCGGCGCATACGATTTAAAAATTCTTGTGCCGTACGCGTATCAAAGCGCGGCGAGCGGGATCGGCGATCATAGCCGCCGCGAAATCCTGTGGTACAAGCGCAAATTCGAGCTGACGGAAGAAATGCAAAAATGCAAGACCGTATACCTGAATTTTCTTGCGGCAGACTACGAATGTACGGTGTATATCAACGGGCAATTCGCGTTGTATCACGAGGGCGGTTACGGCGGTTTCGGCTGCGATATCCGCCCGTACATAAAAGACGGGAAAGCACAGGAAATCGAAATTCGCGTGTACGATCCGTATACGAAAACGTATCCGCGGGGCAAACAAAGTTGGAGCGAAACGCCGTCCGGGTGCTTTTACTATGCTACGTCCGGAATCTGGCAAAGCGTATGGCTGAGCGGCGCGCGGGGCGATTATATAAAAAGCGTGCGGTTTGAAACGGACATAGAAAAAACGCAGGCGTGTGCGTACGTGGAAACGATCAACAGAGAAGCGGACGAGATAACGGCGATCGTAAAAACGCCGCACGGCGGCGAAAAGCGGTTTTCTTGCACGGCGGGCGAGAACGGGCGTTTCGAATTGAGCATGGCATTTGAAAAGCCGTGTTGTTTTGCGGATATACACCTTTGGACGGCGGCGTTCCCCAAACTGTACGAAACTACGCTGCAACTCAGAAAACAGGGCGAAGTGCTTGACGAAATCGAAACGTATTTTGCTTTTCGAAAAGTACGTACGGAGAACGGACGCGTGCAAATTAACGACGAAGCGGAAGAGCTGAGAATGGTGCTCAATCAAGGGTATTTCGAAGGATACGGACTTACCGCGCCGAGCCCCGAAAGTTACAAAAACGATATACTGCTTGCGAAAAAGATGGGATTCAACGGGATGCGGATACATCAGAAAGCGGAAGATCCGTGGCTGTATTATTATGCGGATACGCTGGGAATGTATCTGTGGGCGGAAACGCCGAGCGCGTACGAATTCACGCCGGAAACCACGCAGGCAACGCTCGATTTACAGCAGCAAATCGTAAAACTGGTGTACAATTCGCCGAGCGTGATCGCGTACGTGCCGTTTAACGAAAGCTGGGGCGTAAAAGAAATACTGCACGATAAGCGGCAACAATCGCTTGCAAAGGCGGCATACTTTCTGATAAAATCGCTGGACGATACGCGGCTTGTGATCACGAACGACGGTTGGGAAAATCTCGGAGAATCCGATTTAATCGGCATACACGATTATTCGAAGTACGGCGACGAGTTTGCGGAAAAATTCGGAGGTATGAGCGAAAGCCTTGTACCTGCGGGAAGAAGAGTGATGGCGCAGGGAGAGCGGTTTACTGGTCAGCCGATCATGCTGTCGGAATTCGGAGGGGTGGCGCTGGCGACGGACGGCGGCTGGGGGTACAACGGAGCGGAAAGCGGCGAAGAGGCGTTTATGGCGCGGCTGGAACGGCTGTTTAAAAACGTGGCGGCGTGCGATTTTTGCGGTTGGTGCTATACGCAGCTCACCGACGTGGAACAGGAAACGAACGGACTTTTAAACGCGGCGCACGAGCCGAAATTCGATATAAGCAAAGTGCGCGGGATTATTGAAAAGTACGGCAAAAAATTCTATTAAAATCAATTCAGGAGAAAAGAAAATGAGAAAAAAGACGATGACAAAAGCGATGAGCGGCACGCTTGCGGCGGCAACGCTGTGCGCGGCGTTTGCGGGATTGGCGGGTTGCGGCGGAAAATCTTCGAACGAAGTGCGGTTTTATTTAAGCGGCACGAATTCGCAGATGGAAATGTATTTCAAACTGACAGACACGTTCAACGAAACGTACGGGAAAGAAAACGGCATAAAAGTAAACGCGGTGGAAATGCTTGCGGGCGCGGACATAACCGCGCTTCTCGGCTCTTCAAACGCGCCGGACGTTTTAATGGTGAGCGACGACAGCTATAAAAAATACGTAATCGGCGGGTATTTCGCGGATATTTCCGATATAAAAGATACCTATACGAATATCGAGCTCGGCGACATTGCGCCGACGGCGATCAACCGTCTGTATTACAACAAAGAAACAAACACTTCGAATACCACCGATCCGCTGTACGCGTTGCCGATTGATTCCTGCCCCACTGCGCTTTACTATAATAAGGGCTTGATGGAAAAGGCGGGGATAATCGTGATTTCGGTGGACGAAAAAGATCTCGAAAAGTGGAACAATAATGAAATCGCGGATAATTACGGCAAGAAAAAGAGCGATTACGCGAAGTTAAACGGCGTAACCGTGCCGAAGAAAGGCTATTACAGAAGCGAAACACCGTATTATTTCACCGAACTTTCGGAAGGATGGGTTGTTCCCGCGGAAAAAGAAATTATGGTATTCAACAACCGAATCGCGATGAACTGGGATGAAGCGGAAGACCTGGCGATGTATTTTACGGCGGCGTACAACCCCGGCGAAAACGGAAGATCGAAATGGGGTACGACTTACGGGTATTTCACGGAAACGTGGTTTAATTACGGCTGGACGGTGGGCGGCGACTGCTTATACGATTTAACGGGCAAAGGCGACTGGAATTTCGGACTTCTCGATCCTAACCCGAACTATATCGTGAAAGAAGGCAAGACGTTTACGGGAAGAACGGGCACGGAATACAAAGCGGGTGAAACGATCGCGTTTTACGATAAGATGCAGGCGGCGGAAAACGAAGTGCTTGTGCCGGACGACAAAGGCGGGTATAAGCATGCGGACGGCAGCGAAGCGGGGATCTGGGAAGCGATTGCAGCCGAAATGAATAAGGGTGAAGACAGCGCGCTTATCGAGCTCCCTTCCACGCGCACGGCGTTCAAGCGGTATTTAAAACTCGGCAGCTCGAAAGAGGCGTTCGTAGAAGATTCGCGCGGCTTGAATATTTCGCCCAACCCCGCGCAGATTACGGATATCAACCCGATTTATAAGCAGTTTTATACGGGGGATATTCTGTGTTTTGCGGGCGAATCGCAGTTGATGCAGGAAATCGCGCAGTATGCCGAACAATATAATTGCGAGTGGGACGTAGCTCCGCTTGTGCAGTATAAAAAATACGCCGATCCCGCCGACCCGGATTGCGACGAAGTGGAGGCGGCAGGCGTTGCGGCAGGACACAGCCGAAACACGAATATGGGAGTAAACAGCCGTTCGAAGAAGCAGGAAGCGGCGAAACAGTTTGTAAAATGGGCGTGCGGCGGAGAAGGGCAGAAAGTGCGCGCGAACAACGGATTTTTCCCTTCACAGCCGTCTTTGAAAAGCGAATTGAAATTCACGGGAAGTTACACGCCGAAAAACGTGAATGTGTTTGCGGAAGCTCTGGAATATCAGCGCCCCGGCGATTGGTGGTATATGCCGAACACGCTGTGGGTGGAAGCGTGGTGTATCGATTTGAACAACAACGTGAGAAACAACACGAAATCGTTTACCGACTGGTATCCGGAAGCGATATCGAAAACGAATAATACGTTGAAGAACTACAAGAATTACGAAAGATAATACGGGGGCGAGGAATGAGATATAAACAGTGGTGCGAAATCGCGCCGCGTACGGAGCAGCAAAAGCGCGCATATAAACTGAAAATCGTGAAACAGAACGCAGTAGGCACAAGTATGGTGATTCTGCCGTTTTTAGGCTTTCTCTGTTTTACGCTTTTCCCTATGCTTTTATCGCTCGCGCTTGCGTTTTCGCATCTGCAATCCGCGTTGATTTCGGAAGCGACGTTCGATGCAGGATTTAAAAATTTTATATACGTAATAAAAGACGAATACACGTGGAAAGCGATGCGCACCACGCTTGTATATTCGCTGACGACGTTTTTAAACGTGGCTGTGGCGGTATTTCTCGCAAGCGTGATGAACAGGCATATCTACGGCAAGAAATTCTATTTCGTATTGTTTTTCCTGCCGCAGGTGTGTTCGAGCGTGGCCGTCGCCATGATGTGGCGTTGGGTATTCGCCGAAAACGGCGTGATTAACGCGTTTCGCCTTGTGGGCGACAAGCAGGCGATCGACTTTTTCACGGACGCGAATTATTATATGCTTGCGATTTTCGTGATGAGTGTATGGAAAAACGGCACGAATATCGTGATTCTGCTTTCGGCGTTTTCGGCGATCAATAAATCGTTGCAGGAGGCGGCGCGGTTGGACGGCGCGGACGAAATGCACGTATTCTGGAACGTGACTTTTCCGCAGCTCACGCCCACGATATTTTATCTGATTACGATGAATCTGATTGCTTCGTTGCAGGAACAGGCGTTGTTCCAACTTATCAACACCACGGCAACCGGACCAAATTTCTGGGGACTTACGCTTACGTATCAGATGTACCGGTTGATGAACGTGAATCTGCAATACGGCTTATCCTGCGCGATGTCCTGGTTTATCGGGATATTCATTCTGATTGTTACGAAAATCAATTTTGCGCTGAGCAAGAAATGGGTGAGTTACGATTAAGGGGGCGAAACGATGGAAAACGTAATAGAAAATAAAGCCCCCGTAGGGGCGGAACAACAAACGCCCGCAAAAAAGAAAAAGCCCGTCAAAACGGTTGCTGCGGCGGTGCTCGATCACGTGATCGTGATTATGTTCGCGGCTTTTATCGTAGTGCCGCTGTATATCGTGGTGATTACATCGGTGAAAACCAGCGTGGAAGCGAACGGCACGCACTTTTACTGGTGGCCGCAACAGGGCTTTTCGGTGGAAGGCTATAAAACGGTGCTTACCACCTCGTCTACGGCGCGGAATCTGGTGCGCGCGTTCGGCGTAACGCTCTGGATGTACGTGCCTACGATTATCGTGGGCGTGCTGGTATCCGCGCTCGCCGCGTATGGGTTTGCGAAAGTGGAATTTTTCCTGAAAAAGCCTATATACGGCATTCTGATCAGCTCGCTTACGCTGCCGAATTGCGTGGGCATGATTGCTTCCGTGATTATTTTCGACGGTATCGGGTGGATGGGCACGCCGTTGCCGCTGATGATTCCCAAAATGATGGGCAGCATCGGAATCGTGTTCTTTTTACGGCAGTTTTACGCGGGACTTCCCGACGATTTACTCGGCGCAGCGCGCGTGGACGGGCTCGGCGATTACGGCATCTTTTTTAAAATCGCGTTGCCGCTTTCGTTGCCCGCGGTAGGTTCGCAGTTTATTTTAACGTTCATTTCGGCGTACAACGATTATTTAGGTCCGCTCTATTATCTGCTCGGCTACCCCGAAATTTATCCGCTGCAACTTTCGCTGGCGTATCTTCGTACGGCTTCGAATGCGGACTGGCAACTTTTAATGTCCGGCACGATGGTGGCTACCATACCTATGGTATGCCTGTATCTCGTATCGCAGAAATTTATTCTGAAAGGCGTATCGATCACGTCCGGCTTGAAAGGCTGAAAAGTAAACAAGGAGAAAAATATGAGAATCAAGAAAATTCTGATAGCGGCGATGTCGGTGATGTTTTTATCGCAGGCAACCGCTTGCGCGAAAGCGCCGAAAGCGGAAGGTTTCGAGCTCTCGCATTTCGACGGTATGAATATCGACGAATACGACAGCGACCTATTATGGCGGAACTCTGCGGAAATCGCAAACGACGGTTCGGGCGACGGCGACGTGATGTGGGTGAGCGAAGAAGAAGACACCGTAAACGGCGGCTGGTTTTATATGTATTCCACAAAAGGGGGCGGAGTGCCGAGTACGGCGGACGGAAAAAATCCCACGAAAGAGAACGGCGAAGCGGCGTACTATCCCTACGTGCTTACTTCGCGTTCGCGGGATATGGTGGACTGGGAAATGTGCGGCGCGGTGGATAACTGCTATTCGCTGAAGCTTGGCGCGGATACCTGGGTATCAAGCAACATGTACGCGCCGGAATGTATCCGCAACCAGAAGGACGGCAAGTATTATCTTTACTACACGGCGGCGAGCAAGGTGAACGACGTTGAATTGCGGCGTGCGGGCGCGAGATATACGAGCGATACGGCGTTGAATTCGCGCTTTTATATCGGCGTGGCGGTATCGGAGAGCCCGTGCGGACCGTTCCTGCCGTGTACGAGCGAAAACATGTACGGCGGCGCGGATAAGAAAAACCTGAACGGGTACGTTCTCGATGAAATCAACCCCACGATTTTACTGGACGAAGAGTGCGACGAGCTGTTCTATACGAACGAATTTAAAGCTTCCGTCGATTTCGAAGATCGCGACGAGATTTTTTCGATTATCGACGTATCGCCTTTCTTCGATACAAACGGCGATCTGTATCTGTATTTCTGCCGGCACATGTCCGCAAAAAACCCGGGCGGGCATACCGTGTGGGGTGTGAAAATGAAGGATATGGTATCGCCCGATTACACCACGCTTACGTGTATGATGCGCGGCACGTATACTTCAAGTTTTACCGGCACGGAAATGCTCGGCAATAAAAACGCGTCGCTCGGAAAAAAGTTTGTGCGCACGGAATACACGGGCGATCCCGCGAAAGGCGTGTTCGATCCGGATAAGCCGCGGCACCTTGGCAGAAGCTGGGCAAGCTACACCACGTACGAAGACGGCACGGAAAGCGACGACGGGCAGAACGAATTCAACCTTGTGGAAGCGCCGAACATGATTCAGACGAAAGACAAAGACGGCAAAACCGTGTATGTGTGTTCGTACGCGATGGGCGGCGTAGACCGCACGTCGGGCGACTATGATTGCAAAGCGGCGTATAGTTATCATCCGCTTGAAGGGTTTATCAAGCCGAACGTAGAGGACGGCGCGTATATTTTAGGCGTAGATCCTTCGGTGAACGATTTCATGAGCAATCTCGGACACGTATCGTTTGTGGAAGTCGGCGAAGAGATATGGATCGCGCACTGGCAGAGACAAACGCCGTTCGGCGGACTCGATCAGGGACGGCTTTACGCGCTTTCTTCCTGCTCGATGCAATATATGGAAAACACGGGCATTTATATGCCGATCGCAAACGGACCGACTACTTCGTTGCAGCCGAAAACGGAAGCGGCAACGGGCTATAAAAACGTGGCGAAACAAGCGAAAATTACGGCGAAAAACGGCAGAGGCGATACCCTGAAATATTTAAACGACGGCATGCGGGTAACGCGCGGCGAGTTCGCGGATAGAGAGTTCCGGGCGGAAAAGAAAGATAAAACCACGGAAATCACGCTCACGTTCGATACGCCCGTTACGGTGCGCGGTGTGCTTGTGTACAACTCGTATTCCACGAACAACGCGTTTAAAAATATTTCGCTGATACAGTTTAATCTGGCGGAAACGCCTTTGTGGCATACGGGCGGCGAAACGAAATGTTACATAAAAAATCTGCCGTACAACGCGGCGGCATACGTAACGGGCATGGGCAATTTGCAGCCGGGCAGCGCGGCGGTGGCTACCTTCAACGAAATCAAGGTGAACAGCATTACGATTTTCGTACAGAAAAGCGATTTGTACAACGATCAAGGAGAGTTGAAAATTTCCGAAATCGTGGTACTCGGCAAATAAAAAGGGGAAAAACGATGAAAACAAAAACGAAACTCTTGTTGGCAGCCGCGCTTTTTTCCGCAGCGTTCGCATGCGGGGCGGCAGGCTGCGCCGAAAAGGACACAAGCGCGGCGGAAAGCGAGCCGTACGAATACGCGTTCAATAAGCCGTTTGCCGGCACGCCGGACGAAGATATGAAAATTGACGGCATTTTAAACGAAGCGGCTTGGCAGAATAAAAACTATCTCTCTCAGTCGGTGAAAGGCAAAGAATGGGAAGCCACCACGCATTTCACGAAAAAGGGCGTGTATATCGCGGTGAAAGCCACCGACCCGAAAATGTCGTATCGCACGCGGTTTACAAACCGTTCTGCATTTAACATATATCTTTGCAAAACGGGTACGGAAACTTACGATATTCAAACGCTTGCTTATCACGAAGGGCGGTGTTTTCAGTTCCAGCTCGATCCGTACTACTGCCGCTCGAAAAACCGCGTGCCGTACTATTACAAGGCGCACGTAGAGGGCGAGCTGAATACGGAAACGGAATGTACGATGACGGCGGAGCTTTTTCTCACGTGGAAAGACTTGTATTATACCGAGGCGGAACTCAGCGAAAACGGCTACCCCGAAGATATTCAGATGTACGTGAATTACAGCGGGGAATCCACCGAAGTGCTCGGCACGTGTCTGTGGCGCGAAGAAACGTATTTCCGGTTTAATAAAGACGGCTACGCGGGAGAAATACGGGGTGAAGATTTCGGCAGTGTGGAAAACGGCGTGACGGCAACCGACCGTTGGACGAAAAACGAAAACGGCAATTTATACACCACCGCGGGCAAAACGCAGATTATCTGGCTGAAAAACGCGTACGCGAAAGACTTTATGTTTGAAGCCGCGTTAAAGCCGCTCGATAAAACCTCGGACGGCTCGGAGATTAAGATTCGCGGCGATAAAGTATACGGCAGATTCGGGTTGCTCACCGAAAATTCCAACGCAGATTATTCGGTGTATTCTTCCGTGGCAAGCGGCGCGCCCGCTACGCTGCAACTGCAAACCTGCCGCCAGATCGATTCGTTTCACTGGCAGAATAAAATCGGCATTTCGGGCGGCAATATCGCTACGGGTATCGGCGAAGATTTCGTCACCTTCCGCGTGATCAAGCAGGGCGATATGTTCTATTATTTCTACGGCGACACGTACTGGAAAAGCGAGCGTATTCAGGACTTGCAGGATAAAGTATATTGCGGCATTTACACCTCGCAGGGCGTGGAAATTCTCGATTATAAATACGAAAATTTCGAGGGAAAGGAAAGCGAACTCAAAGCGGAACTGTCCAAATATATGTATTTCGTAAGCGTTCCCGGGGCAAGCACTTACGGAAACGTTACGGGCAGCGCGTACGCAGTGCCGAAAGGCGAAGAAGTTACCGTTTCGTTCGTTCCCGCCTCCCGTGGCGTGCTGACGCAAATCGGCATGAACGGCGAGGATAAATACGACGAAATCACGGCGGCGATGAACGACGAATGCGAATACACTTTCACGCCGACGGGCGACGTAACGTTTACCGCAACATTCAAAGCGTTTAACAGAGCCGATCTTGTGCGCACGACGGTTGCATACAAAGATAAAAACGGCGAGCTTGTAAAAGACGGCACGTATAAAATCTACGGCAGCGAAAAACACCTGTTCTATCAAGGTATCCCCAACGATTCGGGCTATGTGATCGTGTATCTCCCCAAAGAAGGCAGCTACGAAGTGGACGGCAGGGCGATTGAAACCAACGGCAATTATCGTTTAGTTACAACGTTTTCCGGCTATCACGAAAGCGAAGCCGAATTTACGCTGAACGACACCGTAACCTCCACCGATATCAACGGCAAAGAAGAGAGCGTGGCAACCACGAAGAGCTTTACGAAGGTGATCGATGTGAGCGAAAACGCGTGGGGCAACGTGCAGGTAAACGGTAAGAAACTTACGGGCAGCGGCACGCTCGATTACAACGAAACCACCGGCAATTACTACGTGGAAAATCGCAGTGTTACGCAGTACTACAAGCACATGAAAGGCACAGATTGGCAGGCGGACGTAACGATCGACATCACGAACGCCGTGAAAAACGATCTCGCGGGCATTTTAATCACCAACGGCAAATACACGGTGATTTTGAAAGTTAATCTCGAAAATTGTGGCGTGATGATCGCCACCGGCAGCGGCGCTACCAATTCCGTTCCCGGCAGAGAGCTTCTGCTCACGGGATTTAAGAGCGGCGTTACGATACGTCAACCCGCCGCGGGCGCAACGGACGGCTCGGGTAAGTTTACGTTCCGCGTGAGAAAGAACAATAATTCGATTGTGATCGGCGAAGTTTCCGAAAACGGCGTCGGTACGCCGCGCGCGTGGCTCGATGGGGCAGGCTTGCACCTTGCCGAAGGCTCGAAGATCGGCTGGGGCGAAGCGAGCAAAGCCGCAATCGACGCCGACCTGCAAAAAATGTTTATGTACGAAAGCGAAACGGCAATCGGCGTCCGCGCGTACTGTCAGAAAGCCATTCGGGCGGAATTTTCGATCGACTTCACAAAATTCGATAAAAATTCCGGCGGATTGATCTGGGACGGCAAGTGGGGCGATTTCACCCCCGATCGCGACGGCACGAAAATCGACTGATCGCGGCGGCGTTTGGGGCGCGGCAATATCCGCGTAAAAATATCACGGCACGAAGCAGCCGCCTGAAAATGCAATCGTTCGGGCGGTCTGCCAAAAAGAATTTTCTTAGAGGAGGAAGGATGCAATGAGAAGTAACAAAAAACGGTACGAAAGTCCGCAAGCGACTTTCAGACAATTCTCGGACGATCGCGAGATTGTCCGCACAAGCGGTGGCAACGCGAAATTGACGTGGGGTGAATGGGGAAATTGGGAGGAAAATCGCGACAATACCTACATTCAAGGGAAGGAAATTTAAGAAAGGAGGAAAAAATTATGAAAACCAAAACCAGAAACATTTTAGCGGGTGCGGCGGTTGCCGTGCTGCTCGGCGGCGCGTTCGGCGGTATCGCCACGCTTGGCAATCATAAAGCCGTGGCGGAAGGTCAGGAAAGCGCTTTGGATTTGCTTAACGGCTTCACTTGCCCGGGTGCTTCCGTGTATATTTCAGGCGCGGGCGAGAGTATCGCAAAACAAATGCGTTTTGTACTCAATCTCGATGCGGCGCAGGCGGCATACGCCGACGAAGCTCATACGGCGGGCGTAGTGGTTTTGCCCTACGATTTGTACAGAAAAAACAATCTTTCCGAGCTGACGAAAGATAGCGAAATCGCTTCGAAAGTAGACGTGAAGTGGGAAAAACAAGAGAACGGCAGCTATACTTCGTATGCCTATCTCGACGCAACGCTGATTCCCGCAGGACAGGAAAACAGAACGCTTGTGGCGCGCGGGTATATCGACGACGGCACAAACGTGTACTACACCGAAGAAGTGAAAGCTTCTATGGCATACGTGGCGTGGAAAAATATCGGTATGAATGAAGGCGCGTACGATACGCAATTAAAAGAATACATGGGCGAATATACGCTTACTTACGGCGCGGGCGAAACCGAGAAAATCGGCGGCCTGTATTACGGCGATACCTTCTATACGCAGCTGCCCGCACAGGTCGGCGGATACAACGTAGTTCAATGGTATTGGGACGAAGCAAAAACACAGGAAATCAAAGCCACCGATTACGCCACCGGCTCGATGACGATTTACTACGAGCTTGAAAAATTCGACGTAACCGGTACGATTTCCTGCGCGGACGGTATTGATTTAACGAAAGTGAAAGTGTACGTAAACGGCGAAGATACGGGCGCGGCGGTGAGCGAAAGCGGCAGTTTCAGCATACAACTTCCCGCAGGTAAGCACGATTTTGTATTCGAAACCGAAGGGTATATCGCGTATGCGGACGGCGTAGAAGTAAGCGCAACCACCGAAGCGATCAACGCAACGCTGAAAAAAAATACGTATGCAATCGGCAATTATAAATCCGAGAAAGTTAATTCGGAAGTTACTTATGATAAAAACGCCGCGCTTGACGGCTCGGTTACCGTCAGCGGGAAAGTAAGCGATTATTCGTTGCCGCTGCCCAACGCTGCCACGGCAGATGAAGCGGAATATAATTTCAGTATGAAAAATTTTCCGTGGGTAGGTAGTGACTATAATGGCTTCTACGGACTTGCGCTGACGAACGGCAATGTTTCGGTAAGCTTTTCGTTCAGCCGTTGGGAAAATTTGCGTGTGCGCATAGGCGATAAAGAAGTAGGATATGCCGGATATAACGAAACGAATTACGGCTACTTCGGCGGTTCTCAGAGAGGATATAAGATTATCCGCACGAGTAATGCGCTGTACCTGTACGTGAATAAAATTATCGCTCTTACGATCAATGCGGACGGCATCACGTTGCCTTCGGCGTGCAAAGTGAGTTGGGGCGAGGATAACGCAACAGCCATGAAAGACCTGATCATGCAGAATTTTATCGGCGAAAATAAAGAAATTGCCCCGATGCTTTTCTACGTGGCGCAAAATGTGAGCGATCAAAGCGTTCGCAGTATTACATATACGTATTCTATGGCAAAACTCTATGCCGTTTCGGGTACGATTTCGGCTGCCGATGGCGTTGATCTTACGGCTACTTCGCTGACGGTGGACGGCATTTTCACGCCGATTTCCGTGCAGGAAAACGGCTCGTATAGCGTTTTGATTGCGGAAGGCAAGCACACGCTTGTATTCGCCAACGGCAAACACGGCGCAACGAAAGAAATTACGGTTGTAAACGGCGAAAATATTGCCGACGTTCAGCTGAAAGACGGCACGTGGCTTGCGGGTAAATACGGAAACGTGGCGAGCAATAATACGCCCGAATTAAACGAAAACGGCACGTACACCGTAAGCGGCATAGATCAGATGATTATCTTCCCGAATACTGCTACCAGCAATTCGTTTACGTATGAAGTTACGGTAAGCAATATTACGAGAACAAACGATGAAGCTGTTATAGGAATTTGTCTTACCGACGGGAATAATAAGCTTACCGTGGGTTGCAGACGGTGGGGACAAATTCAGGTTTGTATGGGCGCAGGAACAAACGAACAAAACAATGCTTGGTATTATAATGGCGTAAATACGACGGATAAAGTTGTTTATAAATTCGTGGTAGATAAAGTAAATGCGTCGGTTTCGTTCTATATAGGAAGTAGTTTGATATTTGCATTCACGAAAGATGCGTTCACGGTATTTGACGGCATTTCAAAGTTGGATTGGGGCGATAGTTTAACGTCGGTATACGCTGAAAAAATCGCAGGTTTCTTCGCCGAGGGAGCGAAGATAGCGGTAGGTATTAACGGTGCGTTTAAGTATAGCGCAACGGCAACATATGCTTGCAGTCTTTCGGATAACTGATCGGTTGCGTCAATTACAGGCGGGGCTGCCGCATAAAAAACGGCAGCCTTAACAGCTCGCAACGAAAAGAAATCATAAAGGGAAATGGTGAAAACATGAAAAAGTTTTTAGCGAAAATATTGGTGATCGCCGCGCTTGTTTCCGGTATGGCGTTTGCATTTTCGTCGTGTTCTTCTCAGGGCGAAAATTATATTAACTGGTATCAAAAGCAGCCTTCCGAAGACAACGATAAAAATAACGAAAACGAAGATAAAAACGATCATAACAACGATAAAAAAGACAATAACGGCGGCGGAATCTGGACTCCGCCCGTGAAAGAATAACTTTACAAATCAGCGAAGCGTTCCGTTCATACGACGTAATCGACGTTATGTCCGAAGCCACCACGCTCGATCGGCTTTCGTATATATTGAAGAGCGCGAAAGGCATAGTAAACGCCGAAGACGAGCCGTATATCGCGGCTTCGCTTGGTTGCGCGAACGGGATTATGCGTTCGCCGGCGAGCAAGGAACACGTATACGCGGGCGATCGTTTGCAAGAGAGCGTAGCGGCGGTGCGGTGGCAGCGTGAAGTGCCGGCATTCGCCGGCGGCGTAATCAGGGAATCGGAAGAATTGCTGCCCGATACGATGCTGATTAAAAAAACGTGGTTTGCGCCTGCCGTAGGAAAGAGAGTTACGCAGAACGCGCCCGCGGTGCTTGCGAGAAACGCGGCGTTTCCGCGCGTGATCGGGGATCGCAAACCGTACGTAACCTGCTGCGCGTTTAATAAAGACGTGTATGCCGTAGCTACGCATAAGCGCGACGTAGACGGCGAGATAAACGATCTTTGCGAAGTGATTTGCGATAACGTCGGCGCGCCCGTAAAAATCGGCGTGTTCGGCGAGTTTAAAAGCCTTGAATTTGTGCCGTCGCGCAAGGTTGAAAGCGCGGTGATTCGTTCGCTGTTCGACGAGCGCACCGAGATGCTTGAAATCGGCGCGGGCGATCGCATCCTGCTTTCGGGGCGGACGATCGGAAACTTTGCTTCGAAGACAGACGAATCGCGCCCCGCGTTTGTAATCGACGTGGCATACCGCGACTGATCAAAAAGGCGAAATGTATTCGCGGAATGCTTGATCGGCACAGGTATAAAAATACGGAAAGTATATTAAACGAGTGGAATTATCTTATGATAATGGCTATAAAGTCGGAGTTTTTTCGTATAACATATTATTGGGAGATTATCTGAAAGATCAGTTTTCCCCAAAGAAATACCCGAATATTATAGTCGGTGCAATATTAGAGTGGTTGTTATCATACTGCAAGGAATTGAAGTTGGTGTCTCAAAGCTTTGATCCGAGACTTTTGCCGATAGATGAAAGACAAAGATTTTACAATCATGATATCTATAAACTCGCATTAAAAGCATTTCAAACAAGACCATTAGAATTAGATGTATTGATTTTAGACGAAGCTCAGGATTATGTCGAGCCGAATAAATTGGTGTTATTGTCATTGATGTTGAAAAATAATCTGGCAAGAGGAAAATGGTATATGTTCGGGGATTATATCAATCAATTGATATTCGATTTTTCTGTATATGAAATGAATGTTAAACAGTATTTAAAAGCGATGGGGGTTGATAATTACCTGGATAAAGAGTTGTCTAAGAATTGTCGTAATTCGCAAGCTATAGCAAATGAACTGTTAAGATTAACAGGGTTAGATATTCCTGCTTTGCACGAAGATAAATCTGGAAAAGTGGAATATATAAAATACGGAAATAATGACGAAGAAAGTTTGTTGTTTGAGAAACTTTTGGATACATTGCTTAACGAAGTAAAAATAAAACCGGAGCAGATTACAATATTAACAAATTGCCCCTACGAAGAGTCTTATGTGATTGGGTTATCAAAGTATAATAAGATAATTAAAAAGTATGAAGAGCGATGTGTGGGCTTTATATCATATGCAGCATTAAGAAGGTTTAAAGGCTTAGAAAATGATATTATTATCATAATGGATTTAAACAATTATATTTTATACGGGAGTGGAAAACCATCTATAAATTTATTGTATACAGGATTATCAAGAGCTGTTTCGTCTTGTTACGTGTTTGAAAATGATAAAGAAAAAGAATTACGTATGTGTGCATATAAAAAAGGGATAAAAGATGTACCATAAAAAAGTAAGTTTGACGATAGCCGCGTAAAGTCTTGATTCAATCGAAAGACGAATTAAATTAAAACAGCATAATCAGAATCGTACAATAAATCCGAAACCATTATTCACGGTAAAACAGGGGTTTGGATAATTATTGTTCGGTTCACCATCCGCTAAAAAACCAGAACACTTTTGTTCGGGTTTGTTTTCTATATTTTGCGAGTATTTTCGGCTTTGGCTTTTTGAATTTCTTTTAATGAGATTTTTTGTTCGTCATCTTTATAATTGCAGGTGATGATCATATAATCGACGAAAAGGTAAATCGTATTTACGAAATAGACTTGTATATAAAAAACAGCAAATATTTGTTTACGGTTTCAAAAACACCGAGCGATAAAAGGGGCGGAAAAAATTTTAGCATCTGATATAACAAGGCGACTTTCAGTATATAAAGAAACGGCAATGGGCTTGCGATTTTTGTCGCAAGCCTTATTTTATGATAAAATCAAGTTAAATCACCTAAATATAAAAATAAATCCGAACCACTCGCTTGTTACAAGTATCCGGTTCGGATTATATTGACTTGGTGCCGCTGACCGGACTTGAACCGGTACGTTCTTTCGAACGAGGGATTTTAAGGCAAATCACGCTATTTTTACATAAGTTTTAGTGCTTAACAACAAAGCGCGAAAATATGCGGTTTTACAATAAAAATCATATAAAGTATAGCTAAAAAGCATAAAAATTGCTTAAACTTATTTTAATAACGGCTTCGCAAAATAATGTTAAAAACAAGCAAGTACCCAAAAGTTCCCAAATTTATTTTCCATGACGCGTATTACGATGATATAACGGTATAAGGGTTGCTTCATTACCATGAATGGTATTGCTTTCCACACAAAAAATTAAAAGAGCCTAAGAAAGAGGATATCATAACGGATTTTAAAAAATTATAAAAATATTCAACAATTTTGTTGTTTCGCAATTTTTATATTTGACTAAATTTGCGAAACATGTTATAATGTAACAAGTCGTGATATTGTTTGAGGAGATTTTTATGAAGCTTATTGAGAGGAACGTTTATCTTGCTCAACTGAAAAACGTTATGGGAACTCCGGATATAAAGGTAATAACCGGAGTTCGCCGTTCCGGAAAATCAAAATTGATGGATACTTTTATCAGATATGTCCGGGAGCAGACCGATAGTAATATTATCCGCGTAAAATTAAACTTAAAAGAATTTGAAAATCTCAAAAAGGGAAATGAGCTTTACAATTATATCGATAAAAATTTTGTTTTGGGCAAACAAAATTATCTTTTCATAGATGAAGTGCAACTTTGCGATGGTTTTGAAACTGTTGTAAACAGCTTATATGAAGAGGAAAGGTTTGACATTTACTTAACCGGTTCTAATGCATTTCTTTTATCAAGCGATTTGGCAACCTTATTCGGCGGACGTGTTTTCGAAATAAGTTTGTATCCGTTTTCTTTTGCCGAGTATCTTGTATATTATCCTCAGAAGGATATAGACGTGGCGTTCGATAAATATGTGGTAGACGGCGGAATGGCAGGTTCCTATCTCTACAAAAATGATTCCGATGCTAAAAAATATTTGGCAGGAATAGTGCGGACCACAATTACAAAAGACATCGTAACAAAATTTAAAATAGAAAACGAAGATCTGTTAAATATGATCGTTGATTTTCTGATGGATAATATCGGCAATAAAACGTCGGTGCGGAACGTTGCAAACACATTGACGTCAAACATATATAAAACAAACGATAAAACATGCGGAGCGTATACAGAATATCTTTGCAGAAGCTTTCTTTTTTATCCTTTTAAACGTTACGACGTGCGGGGAAAGCGCTATCTGGAATCCGACAAAAAATACTATCTTGCCGATATCTCTTTCCGCTACGCAATAATAGGGACGAAGAATGCGGATTACGGACATTTATACGAAAACATAGTCGCGATAGAATTGTTGCGTCGTGGCTATGAGGTTTACGTCGGGCAACTCGGCGAAAAAGAGATTGATTTTGTTGCGCTGAAAGACGGAGCTAAAACTTATATTCAGGTTTGCGATGATCTCTCAAGACAAGAAACGCTGAAACGTGAAGTTACCCCGTTGCTTTCAATCAAAGACGCGTATCCAAAGCTCATCATTGCGCGAACCAAACATCCGGAAAGCCAGATAGAAGGAGTAAAAATTATAGATATTGCAAGATGGCTTATTTCGCAAAATTAAATTTTATTTAAAATCGCGAAATAGAAATCGGCTTTTCGTATAAGGGATATATAACGGCGTGCAGATTGTGCCTGATACTGCGTTGTTTGCGCTTATCCGAACGTCGACGAAATTGAGATTTTCGAGAAATAAATTTTATACGGAGAGAAGAACAAATGATTTACTACGCTACGCAAGAAACAATGGATAGATATAAACTGAAACGCCCGCACGAGATGTCGCCAGGAATAAAGGAATTGTGCGAACAAATCATTGAAAAAGAGCAGGGAAATTCGCTTTACGAATGGGGTGTTAAGCTGTTTTATTTCGACAGAAGAAAGTGCTTGCAGATTGTGCATTTTCTTACAAAAATAACGGTGTTTTTAATCGATTGTAAGGTAAACGAAATCGAAAATGCGGCAAACGCCGTGGTACAGTATTTATTCTATCTTAGTGAATTCAGAAACAATAAATCAAACATTAGCAAACAGCGAGTTCGGGGCAAAGAGTCTGAGAAATCGGATTCTTTTTACTACGGGTAATTATGAGAGAAAGAAATGTTTCCGTTGAAGTATGGTTTGCTGTGAAAAGCCGTGAAGAACAGGCGATGCGCCGGAGATCAAGAATTTAAGAGGTCAATTATCTGTGTAATTCAGATAAGAGCGGTACGATTGTTCTTAAGGCGGGGACTGCTCCGCGGCTTAATTGATCGATAAGAAGTTTTGCCGCCGTGTAGCCGATTCGGAAAGAATTTTGTATGATAGAATCCATGTTTATATTTAAGCGAAGGTTGATTAACAAATTGTTATCGTCGAAACAAACCATTCCGAAATTTTTATCAATGCCTTTTCCGATGGCGCGGGCTGCTCTGACGGCGTTTGCGGCGTTATAGCCCATTTGTAAATGGTCGGAGGAAAGAGAGGGAAGGTTTAACCCCACTAAATTCCGGTCGATCAATATGCATGGTGTTTTTGTATAAAATTGAATATATAAAAATTGTCTGTATTATCAAACTTTTCAAAAAAGTCAAGCGTGATAATAACAATAAAAAGTTAAAATTGTCTATTTTTTTATAAAAGTTGCCATTTTTACGGTAAAAACATTAAAAAGACAAAAAGGGTTCTTGGATACATTACAAGAATTACATGTTTTCTGTTCTGCGCCGAGAAAAAAATTAAAAAGTCTCGATGAAAGAAAAGGCGCACGTGATTTTCGAGGCGCACAAGACATTCTTCTTCGCGTTCTGACCGACGATCGCACACGCCGAGCAGCGTGATGATCGGCGCAATGTACAAAAGCGAAAGCGTTTTCGGGTTTCCGGGGGCAAGTTCGCCCGCGGCGATCAGATCTTTGAAAATGCGCGCGTGATAGTTGATTATTCTGTCTACGTACCGCCTCGAAAACAGCGCGGCGAGTTCGGGCGAGCGGAATTGCTCGATCGTGAGCATTTTTCGGAAGCGCGAAACCACGGTATCGTGCCGGGAATATTCGAAAATCTGCCGCACCTTTTCAAAAAGCGCGGATTCGGCGATTTGCTCGAAATGCGGAAAATCCTGCGGCGCGTTCTGCACGTGGATATTGATTCTGTCCGTGCAGGTCATGCATGCGTTTTTAATCGGCGGCAAGATTGAAAAAATCAAGCTTTACGTGCCGCAGGCGGCGGAGTTTTATAAGCAGCGCATGGGGGGTGAACGTATGCGCGCAGCGAAACCGACGAACAGGGAAACGTTTACCCGATTTATATATGCGCGTAAAATAAAACGATACCGCACGGGGAATGTGCGGTATCGACTGAAACAAAACGTTACGAACGCGGGGATTGCGGTTATTTCAACGTCATGATGATCGCCTGATTGAAATCGCCGAAATTTTTGCCGAATAAATTGATGCCGCCGCGATGCACGGCGTTCTCTTTTACGCCGATCTCAAAAAGCACGGTGTTTTGCTTATGCAATTCAAGCGCGTTGAAATCTATTTCGGACGGCACTTGTTCGCCGTTTAAATAGACTCCGTTTCGTGAAACTTCTACGTTTTTTAATAGTCCGTACTGTGTGCAGGTAACCGGCCAGTAGGCGGGCGTGTACTTTCCGCGCGAGCCGCCGAAATCCCCCGGCGACGTGAACGTGAGAATCTCTTTGCCGTTGATTTTCACCGTGATGTCCGAAGGCCAGTTGATATTATAATTATTCGCTTCCGAACACACTTCGAACGAAAACGAAAGCGAGTGAAATGCTTTGAAATCTTTTGCGTCCGGCGGCAGGGGAAACATGTATCCCAGCATGCCCGTATTAAACCATAAACATTCCGCTTTCATGCGCTGCGGCAGAAAGAACATCGAGGGATTGTCTTTGATGGAAATCGCTTCGGTTGCGCCGAGCATGCCGCACGGCGGCGTTACGCTGCATGCGGAAAACATCCCGATCGGCATTTCCGTAACGAATTTCCGTTCGCCGTCCGCCGAAGTATTCGGCACTTCCGGCTCTAATACGAAGCGGCAAGATAAAATTTCCTGCGCGCAGAATTTCGCTCGATGATGCAAGTAACGCTGCAATCTTTTGCGCTTACCGTGGGCATCGGCACGCCGCTCGGCATACTCTTTTCGTATTATATCAGCAAAAAAATGGGGGGATCGAGACTTTTCCGCGTGGTACTGTTTTTGCCGTCCATTATTTCGGCGATCGTGATGGTATCGATGTATCAGTTTTTCGTAGAACAGGCGCTGCCCGAGCTTGTGTTCAGAATGACGGGCGAGCGAGTGAAAGGTCTGATTGAAAACCCGGATACGCGATTCGGCACGATTATGTTCTATAACATCTGGGTGAGCTTCGGCGTGAACGTTCTGATGTATTCGAATTCGATGTCTGCCATTCCCGCCGACGTTATCGAAGCGGCAAAGATCGACGGCGTATCGGCGGTGAAAGAATTTTTCTATGTGTCTTTGCCGATGGTGTACCCCACGATCGTAACGTTTCTGATTACCGCCGTTGCCACGATGTTCACAAATCAATACAACATGTACTCGTTTTACGGCAGCTCTTCACCTGCGGGCACGGCAAACTACGGGTATTATTTCTTCAACGTTACGCAGGCGGCGGAATCGCGGGCGGAATATTCCACGATTTCGGCGATGGGGCTGTATCTCACGGCGATCGCTCTGCCGCTTACGCTCGGCGTGCGGTATCTTTTGAATAAATTCGGACCGTCCGAAGAGTAAAGGGGGAAAAAACGATGCAAAAAGAAAATGCAAAAGTGCTGAAAACGAAATTTTCCCCTTTTACGATCGTACTTTTAATTGTGCTAGCGGCATACGTGCTTTCCATGTTTACGCTGATCGGCTGGGCGCTTATCACTTCTTTCAAATCGCCAAACGATTTCCGCACGAACGCGATCGGCATGCCCGAAAAATTCGTGTGGAATTATACGTTCGTGTACACGAAGTTTTACGTGAGCGTACTCACGGAAAGCGGCATGGAAGTGGTGTACATGGAAACTATGTTCGTGTACAGTATACTGTATTCGCTCGGGTGTGCGTTTTTTCAGACGCTTGTGCCGTGCATTACGGCATATCTTTGCGCAAGATTTAATTATAAATTTTCGAAAATCGTGTACACCGCGGTGATCGTGGTGATGATTCTTCCGATCGTGGGCAGCCTGCCCGCCGAATTGCAGATGGCTAAAAATACGGGGTTGTACGATTCGATCTGGGGACTCTGGATTATGAAAGCCAACTTCCTCGGCATGTATTTCCTTGTGTTTTACGACGGTTTCAAAGGACTTTCGATGACGTACACGGAAGCGGCGAAGATCGACGGCGCGAGCAATATGCACATATTGCTTGCCATTGTTCTGCCGCTTGTGAAAAATATTTTCTTCACGGTGATGCTTGTAAATTTCATCGGTTTCTGGAACGATTATCAAGTGCCGCTTCTGTATATGCCTTCCTATCCTACGGTGGCATACGGCATGTACAATATGGCGAATACGCGCGAGAACAATCTTTCTTCCGTGCCGATGCGTATGACGGGCGCGATGCTGATGTTCATACCCATATTCACGCTGTTTTTAATTTTTCAGAAACGCTTGCTCGGCAATCTCACCGTGGGCGGCATTAAAGGCTGAAAAATAAATCGATAGAGGAAAAAAGATGATCAATAAAAAGAAAAATAATGCGAAAATAATCAAAATTGCAACGATAGCCGTTTGCGGCGCGCTGGCAGCCGGGGTTACCTCGGGCATTGCGCAAACGAGCTATGCCGACGGCGTGTGGAGTGAAATTTCCCTCGAAAGCGAATACGAGCGCGGCAAAGAGCTTGCAATTCCCGCACGCGCGGTGAGCGTGGGTGGAAAAACAATAGAAGCGAGCGCCGTACTGAAAAAGCCGGACGGCTCGGCAATTTCGAAAAGCAGTGTGATTCTTGATACGGCGGGCGATTATACGCTGCAATACACGGCGGAAAACGGCGGCGAAGTTTATTTCGACGAAGTGAAATTCTCGGTGTACGCGCCGCTCGCTTCGGTGAGTTCTTCGGCGAGCAAAGTAGAATATCAAACGGTGAAAAAAGAGTTTCCCACGAACGGCGGTAAGTCGGATTTCGAAAAATCGGGCTTATACGTGCGGCTTGCGCAGAACGATACGCTCACCATCGAACAGACGATAGACGTTTCTTCGCTTACGAAAGAAGATACGCTGATTGCGCTTTCCGTGATTCCCGATACGATCGGCGAATGCGATTTCGAAACGTTTCATATTCGCCTTACCGACGCGGCCGATCCTGCCACGTATCTTTCGATTGATCTGAACGGCTACCCCGGCGACGGTGCGATTTATCCGTACAGCTATCTTCGCGCGGGCGGCGAAAATCAGACGCGCCGCGGCTACGAAGCGGGCAAAAACACAGTGCATATCGAAAACAAATGGGGCGGCGGCGTAACGCACAGTTTTTACGGCACGTACACCAACCCTTATGGAGCTGAATACAACGATCCCGATTTGAATCAGACGGTGAAAATCCGCTACGACGCCGCCGAAACGGCGGTGTACGGCACAACCGGCGGATTGGTGATCGATATGAACGACGCGAAATTTTTCGACGAATTCTGGAACGGTTTCAAGTCGGATAAAGCGAAGCTCACGATTTCCTGCGCCGATTACACGAAAAGCTCGGCGAATTTTCTTTTGAGCGAAGTGTGCGGCGTAGATCTTACGCAAAGCCGCCTCACGGAAAAAGACGAGCCGATCATCACGGTGCATGCGGACGAGAATAATATTCCGTCCGCGAAAATCGGGCTGCCGTACCGCCTTTTCGACGCGGATGCGTTCGGCTATTACAGCGGCAGCCTGAATGTGACGGCGCGCGTGTACTACGATTATAATTTTCCGGGCAAGGCGGTGAACGTCAGCGTGGTAAACGGCGCGTTTACCCCCGAGAAGGCCGGCTATTATGCGATCGAGTACACCGCTACGGCGTACGACGGCACGTCGGCGAAAAAAGTGATCTGGGTGTATGCGGGCGATATTTCCGCGCCGCATGCGGCGCCTTTCTTTGCCGAGACGCGCGTGGAAGCGGGTACGCTCATCGATCTTACTTCCTCGTACGCGGTGGAAGGCGGCGCGGGCGGCGAAACGGTGCGCATCGAGGCGCGCTGCGGCGATATAAAAATCGACTGCACGAACGAACCGTTCCGTCCCGAAAAAACGGGCGCATGGCAGATTATATACACCGTAACCGATTATGCGGGGCAGACAGGCACGACAATCCTTGATTTCGAGGTATATGCAGGCGAAAAACCGCTGTTTTTATCGGAAGCCGCCGTGCCTGAAGCGATGCTTGCCGGCTCGACATACACGTTTCCCAAACTGTATGCTTCCGATTATTCTTCCGGCTCGCTCAGGCGTGTGGAATGTTTGCCGAAAGTGTACGATAAAAACAACCCGGACGGAAAAACGCTTGCGGACGGCGAAGAGTACGCAGCCGCGGCGGAAAAGAACGGCGATACGGTGAAAATCGTGTATGCGGCGGGCAACGCCGAAAAAGCGTATGAAATTCCCGTGGCGTTTCCGTTCGACGAAAACGGCAGCCTGAAAATCGGAAATTATTTTATCGGCAGCGACATTTCGGCGGAAGTAACCGCCACGGCTTCGGTGATTTCGGCGACGGGCGAAAACGGCGGGTTTACGTTTGCGAACGCGCTTACGGCGCAAAATCTTACGCTGGCTTTGCGCACGCTTTCCGATTCGAAAAAATACGGCGGCATTAAAATCACGCTGACGGACGCGGCGGACGGCGAAAACGCGATTTGCGCGTATCTTCTGGATGCGGGCGGAAAAACGCGATTCGAAACGAGCGACGGCTCGATTCTTGTGGCGGCGGGATTTTCCGACATCGATAAATCGAACGGGCTTACGCTGAAATACGCCGACGGAAAATTCACGCTCGGTACGGCTGCGCTCGGCGTTTCGAAAACGACGACGGGAAAGACTTTCGGCGGCTTTACTACGGATAAAGCGTGGCTGAACGTATCGTTTATCGATGCTTCGACGGGTGCGAAATTCGAAATGCTTTCGATCAATTCGCAGACGCTTATCAATACGAAACGTGACAGAACGGCGCCGGACATCGTACTTTTCGGCGAATACGGCGGCTCGTATGCGTACGGCTCGAAAGTTACGCTGCCGAGTGCGGCGGCGGGCGACGTGCTTGATCCGAACGTGCGCTTTACTCTGTCGGTCACCGATCCGGACGGAAAACCCTGCGTAGCTACGGACGGCACGGAAATCACGGGCGTTGCGCCCGGTCGGTTTGAAATCGAACTTTCCGCGAAGGGCGCGTACCGCGTGGTGTACGAAGCCGCGGATACGTTCGGCGGCAGAACGGCTTCCGTTACGTTTTTAATCACTTCCGCCGATACAAAACCGCCTGTACTGCAATTCGGCGCGGAATGGATAACTGCGGCGAAAATCAACGAAAAATACGTATTCCCGAAAATCGAGACAACCGACGATCTCGGCGGCGCAACCGTGTATATTTCGGTATCTGCGCCCACGGGAAAAACGCAGACGTTGCCGGCAGGAACGGATTCCCTGATTTTTACGACGGCGGGCAGATACAGAATTACGGTGCTTGCGATCGACGAAAGCGGCAATGCGGCGAGTTATACGGCATACGTAACGGTGAGCGAGGACTAAGAAAATGACGAAGAAAAATTGGAGAAAAACGGCGGCGTTGTTTGCGGCAATCTCTTTGTTTTTGTGCGGCGCGGGCGCATGCAGAAAGCGCGGCGGCGAAGATAACGGCTATCAGAGCGGCGGAAACACCGTTACGATCGGGGCGGCGGATACGCATGTGAGCGGCACGCTGCATAAGGTGAACGTAACCGAAAACGCAGACAGAATTTTTGCGAAAAACGGCGTTACGCAGTATAAAATCGCGGTGACGGACGATGCCCGCGCGAAAGAAGCGGCGAATTTCATCGCAAAGCACGTGTACGCGGCTACGGGCGCAAATCTCGAAATCGTGGCTTCTTCGGAAGTGACTTACGAAAAATCGATGAAGTATATAGTGATCGGCGACAGCGCGTTGTTCGCGGCGGCGGGGCTTACGATGCCTTCCGACGATCTGGGGCAGACGGGCTACTATATCAGAACTGCGGGCGACTCCGTGTTTTTGGCGGTGTACGCAAGCCACGGCTATCAGCAAGCCGCGCTTTGCTTTCTGAGGCAGACGATCGGCTACGATATGTTTTCCGCGGATATGGTGGTATACGAAAAGAGCGGCGAAACGCTGCCCGATATGGACATCACCGAACGCCCCGATTTCGAATTCCATCGCGGCGGCAACGGCGAATCGTCGGCAACGGCTTACGGCATGGGCTTCAACCTTGCCTCGGATATTTTCATTAAAGTGCAGGAATATTGGCACAACACCATGTATTATCTGCCCTATGAAACGTACGGGAATAAAGGCGACGAGGAAAATTATCATCCCGAATGGTACGCCGCGCCGGGTGTAGCCGCCGAGAGCAATCAGATCTGTGCCACGGCGCACGGCAATGCCAAGAGTCTGAAAAAGATGGAAGAAACGGTTGCCGATACAGTGTATCGGCATCTTGAAGATAATCCCGATCGGTACGCGATCACATTCACCGTGATGGACAACAACAATGTGTGCAAATGCGAGGCATGCACGGCGGAACGAGAGAAATACGGAACAGACTCCGCCGCGTATATCAAACTTGTAAACAACGTATCGGACGAGGTGGATAAACGTTTTGAAAAAGAGGGCAAGCGACGTGATTATATGCTGATGATTTTCGCGTATCAGATCACGGCGCAGCCTCCGGCGGTAAAACAGGCGGACGGCACGTACAAAGCCGTGGCGGAAGAGATGAAGCTGCATAAAAACGTGGGCGTGTATATCGCGCCTTCCACGGCGGAATACACCTATTCTTTCTACGACGCGGAAAACGCCGCCACGGCGCAGGCGATCGAGGGATGGGCGGCTCTCACCGACGATAACATTTTCTTCTGGTTCTACGAAATATATTTCGGCTGGTACTATATGCCGTATAATTCGTTCGACAGCATCATAGATACCTATCGCTATTGCTACACGAAGGGCAATAAGCACATGAATAATCTCGGGCAGTACTACGGCTCGGAAAACCCCTCGTGCTTTATGAAATTTAAAGCGTATCTCGATTCGAAAGCGGAATTCGACGTAAACGTAGAGTACGAAGACGTGAAAGAGCGGTTTTTCAACGGCTATTTCCGAGATGCGGCAGAGCCGATGCTGCGCTATTTCAACGAGCTTACTTTATGGCTTAGGCAGATCGAAAACGAAAACGACGAGATAAACGGGCAGTACGGCTGCACGGCGTTGCAAAACGAAAAATATTGGCCGAAAGGACTCTTAAACCGCTATCTTTCCCTGATCGACGAAGCGTATGCCGCAATTGAAAAATATAAAATTTCCGATCCCGGGTTGTACGAAAAGCTGTACAATCACATCAATGCGGAAAGCCTTTTTCCGCGGTATGCCGTGCTTGAATTTTACAAAGGCACGTTTTCGGCAGACGCGTTACTTTCTTATCGCATCGCTTTCCGCGACGATATTCGCAGGCTGAATAACAGTATCGTACACGAATGGAACGGCTTGAAAGGAATGAGAGACTACACGTTTGAAGACATGTTTAAGGAATGGGGGATCGCATGATGAAAAAGAGAAAAATCGCAATGATATCGGCGTTCGCGACGGCGATTCTCTGCGGCGCGCTCGGCTTTGCAAGTTGTAAGAAAAACGAAGAACCGCCCGCGCCGGAAGAACCGAAAGACAAAGTTACGATCAGCGCGGAAGAAATCCGTTTGGATCTGCACGAATCGGCGGAGCTTTTTGCCGTGAGCGCGCTCGGTAAAACGATCGAATGGGAAAATTCCGCGCCGTCCGTGGCGGTGTACGAAAACGGAAAAGTTTCCGCTTTGGCAGAAGGAAACGCCGTGCTTACGGCAAAAACCGGCGAAGCTTCTGCTTCGTGCAGCGTGACGGTGTATAATTCTTACAGCGCACCCGTTTTAACGGCGGATACGGAGTTTATCCGTTTCGGCGAGGGCGATAGCTTTCTGCTGCAAGTGTACGCGCGGTACAAAGGCAACGATCTTAGCGGCATAGAATACGAAACGAAGGTTACGGGCGAGGCAATTTCCGTAGCGGAAAAATCGGAAGGCGCTTTTTTGCTGACGGCGGAAAAAACGGGCGAAGCGTATATTGAAATTACCGCAAACGTTTACGGCGTGCTTTTATACAGGAAAGTGCGTGCGGAAGTGATCGGCGCAAGCGAAACCGTGTCGTTTTCGAAAGCTTTTCAGCCTTCCGAAGGCGGGTTTAAAACTTCCATGGTACTTTCGGAAATGACGGGAACGGCGGAAATGCCGCTCGGACTGAAAGTGACGAAAAACGGCGAGGACGTAACGCCCGATACGGTGGATTGGAGCAGCACGAATGAAGATATCGCGCGCGTGCAAAACGGCAGCGTGGTAGCGGAAAGCGCGGGCGTTGCCACCCTTTCCGCCACGATTTTCGGAAACGTTGTACAACTCGAAATTGCCGTTGGCAGAAAAACTGTGGAACTTTCCGATACCTTTATCGCCGAGCGCAGAAACGGCGAAGGCGAAATCGGCTTCGAGCTGCAATCCGCTTTGCTCGGAAGTGCGGAAAAGGCGTATTTTTCGAACGGTGAAAACGTTCTTTCGGCGCTTAACGGCACTACGCTCACGCTGAATCGCGCGGGCATGCCGGCGGAAGCTGCGCAAATGGGCAAAAACGTGCCGTTTACGATAGAGACGAATAAGGTGATTTATGCGCTGCGCGTATCGCTTTACACGCGCCGCATCGCCACGGCGGAAGATCTCGATTTATTTATTTCGGACGGCGCGGGCGAAAAGACTTCGGAAATCACCCGTTATGCGGGCTACTACGTGCTTACCGACAACGTTGAATACGGCGGAAAAACGTATACCGCTTCGATTAAAAACGAAAATACGGTGTACTCGTTCGGCGGCGTTTTCGACGGGCAGGGGTATAATATCAACGATATTTCTATGGGCTACGGCGGACTTGTGGGCAATCTTGCCGATGGCGCGGTCATCAAAAATCTGTCGTTTACGAATGCGGTGAATTCTGCGGCGCAGGTGGCGGGATTCCTTGCTCAGGGCGTGAAGTGGAGCGCCGGTTTTTCGATTGAAAACATCTACGTGCATTTCAGAACGTTCAGGCATTGCAATACGGCAACGAAAACGGACGTTGAAAACAATCATCGCAATTATAAAAACGGCGGCTACACGGGCGTGATTTTTGCGGGAGAGCAATGGAATCAGTCGGCGAAAATCGATAGCGGAAAAGTGAACAAGGTGTTCGTCTGCGCCGACGAGTACGTTGAAAACGCGGGCGAGGGGACAATCCTCGGCAACGGCAAAGCGGGGTGCGGCGGCTTTGCGAATATTTACGGCTACGGCATCGGCGGCAAAATCACGCATTGGGATAGCGAAAACGTAAACGATTGCGGCGGAGTGTATGCCGATAAAGCGGCGATGCAAGCGGCACAATACAATTACAACGCGTTTGAAAGCGACGATTTCTGGCAGATCGATCTGAACGGACTGCCTTACCCCGCGCGGCTCGATCAAACCGTGAGCAGCGAAAAAATTTCCGAAAACAAGGTGATTAAATCTATTTCGGGCGCGGGCGAAAACGCAATTGTTTCCGCATTCGAGCAAAGCTTTACAATCGATGTAAAAGACGTGGAAACATATCTCGGCGGCACGCTGACTTCGCTTGCCGTGGGCGCGAACACGTATACGGACGGCATTTCTTATGCCGACGGCATAATCACGGTAAGCCATGCGCCCTTGCTTACCGCTTACGGACTGCAAAGCTATTCGGCAACGTTTTCTTCGAACGGCAAAAATCTGAAAGTTACGGGCAGGACGCTGTTTATTACTTTTGAAATCACTTCGAAAGAAGAGCTTGACGCAATGGCGTACGTCACGGAATCCGCAATCGACGGCGATAAAATCTACGGCGGCTATATCACGCTCGGCGCGGACGTTGCGTATAACGGCGCTTACGGCACTAAGATGGAAGGAAGAACGTTTACGGGTACGTTCGACGGCAAAGGGCATAATATCGACGGGCTTTCCATGGGCTGGGCGTCGATGTTCGGAACGCTGAAAAATTGCGCGATTAAAAATCTGTCGTTTACGAACGCGGAAAACTCCGCGGCGCAGGTGGCGGGCTTCCTTGCGCAGGGCGTTGCGTGGGAAAATAATGATTTTTCGATCGAAAATATCTACGTGCATTTCAAAACGTTCTATCATTGCGCCACCGCCACGAAAACGGACGTTGCGGAAAACCATCGTAACTATAAAAACGGCGGCTACACGGGTGTGATTTTCACGGGCGAACAGTGGAATCAATGGGCGAAAATCGGCTACGGCAAGGTGAATAAAGTGTTTGTCTGCGCGGACGAATACGTTTCGGGCGTGGGCGAAGGTACGATTCTCGGCAACGCGGCAAGCGGCGGTAAGGGGTTTACGAATATCTACGGCTACGGCATCGGCGGTAAAATTTCGCATTGGGACAGCGAAACGCAAACCGCCTGCGGCGGCGTGTACGGCGATAAAGCGGCGTTGAAAGAGGCGGAAAGAGATTATTCCGCGTTTATCGCGGATGATTTCTGGCAGCTTGATTCAGACGGCGTTCCCGTTTCGAAATCGGCGGCTTTGAAATCGGCGGCGGCAAACGCTTGACATTATGCGCGCCGCGCGATACGCTTGTTGCGATACGATCGGCAAATCGGCGTTTGTATCTTAAAAGGTAAATACAATGATGATTCAAGGTAAATTTATCGGCACGGCGGAAAAGGCTAACGTATTCTGCACAGAAAAAAAATTTACGCTCGGCGCGTTTGAAAAGGCGGAACTTTTTGCCACGGCGCTCGGGCTGTATTTCGCCGAAATTAACGGCGTGCGCGTGGGGCGCGATTATCTCGCCCCGGGGTGGACTTCCTACAATAAAACGTTGCAGGTGCAAACTTACGACGTAACGAATCTGCTGAAACCGGGCGAAAACGTTTTGCGCTTTACGGTGGCGCAGGGGTGGTACTGCGGCGGGTATTTTTGCGGCAGAAAGCGGCTGTACGGCGATATGAGCGCGGTTGCCGCCGATCTCGCGGTCGACGGAAAAATATGCTGCGTTACCGACGAAACGTGGCGGGCGGAGGAAAGCCCGATCCGTTTTTCGCACCTTTACGACGGCGAAACGAAAGATCTTACCGCGCCGCTTCGAAGTCTTACCGCCGCGGAAGTGGCGTGGGATAAACGCACGCTGAAAATGCAAATCTGCGAACCTGTACGCGATATCGATCGCTTGCGCGTGAAGAAAGTCATTAAAACGCCGCGCGGCGATACGGTGTACGATTTCGGGCAGAATCTCGCGGGCGTAGCAGAGATAAAAACGCCCGAAAATTTCGGCGGCACGGTGACTTTGAAATTCGCGGAAATTCTTGTGGACGGCGAATTTTATACGGATAATCTGCGCGGGGCGGCGGCTACGGATCGTTTCACGGCACACGGCGCGCACGTGTTTTCACCCGAGTTTACCTATCATGGTTTCCGCTATCTGAAAATCGACGGCGCGGAAATTCCCGCGGAAAATATCACGGCGATTGTACGGCACACGGATATGAAACGCACGGGCAGCATCAAAACGGACAACGCGCGGTTTCAGCGGCTGATCGATAACGTTACGTGGGGGCAGAAGGGCAATTTCGTGGATATTCCCACCGACTGTCCGCAGCGTGACGAGCGGCTGGGCTGGACGGGCGATATCAACGCGTTCTGCCGCACGGCGGCGTACAATTTCGACGTGCGCAAGATTCTGAAAAAATGGCTCGGCTCGTGCCGCGACGAACAGAAAGAAACGGGTGAGATCGCGAACGTTGCGCCCGATTGTCTCGAAGATAAAAAAACGTCGGCGATGTGGTGCGACGCGATCACGTTCGTGCCGTGGAAGCTGTACGAAATGTATGGCGACGAAAGCTTTCTTTCCGAGAATTTCGAAGCGATGAAGAAGTTTATTTCCGCACGCGAAAACACGATGAAAAACGGACTTGTGGCGCGCGGAAACGAGTACGGCGACTGGCTCGCGCTGGATGGGGAATATCTTGTGGGTAACGGCGTGTGCGGCAGAACGGATACCTATTTTCTTACGAACGCGTTTCAGGTGAAGTCGCTTGAAATCGTGGCGAAAAGCGCGAAAATTCTCGGTAAAGAGGAAAAATCGAAAATTTACAGGCGTAAAGCGGCGGAACTTTTAAAAAAGATGCGCGGCGAGTATTTTACGAAAAGCGGCAGGCTCGCGCTCGATACCGTCACGGCGCAGGTGATCGCGCTGCAATTCGGTATTGTGCCGGAAAGCGCGCGCGATGAACTTGCAAAACGACTGAATGACGGCGTGATTTTGCGTAAATATCGCATATCCACGGGGTTTATCGGCACGGCTTATTTATTGTTTGCGTTGAGCGACAACGGATATTTCGAAACGGCGCGACGGGTGCTTCTGAATAACGCGTACCCCGGATGGTTGTACGAGGCGGACATGGGCGCGACTACGATATGGGAACGCTGGGATTCCTTAACGCCGGACGGTAAGCCGAATCCGGACGGAATGAACAGCTATAATCACTATGCCTACGGGTCGTTTGAGGAATTTGTCTATCGTCGAATCGCGGGAATCGAAGCTGCCGCGCCGGGGTTTAAAAAGGTGCGCATTGCGCCGCACCCCGCCAAAGGATTGTCCGGTTTGCGCGCGGAATACGAGAGCGTAAACGGAAAAATCGTATCGGGGTATCGCCGGGAAAACGGCAAAATCGTGTACGAGATCGAAATTCCCGTAGGCGTTATGGCGGAGGTGATCTTGCCGGGAGAGCAAGCCGTAAGGGCGGAAAGCGGCAGACATACATTCGAAAGAGTGAGCGAGGAGCTTTCCTGCGAGCCGTACACGGAAGAAAGCTTTGTGAGTGAAATCAGGCAAAATCCGGTGGCGCGTAATGCGTTTAAAGAAATTTTCGGCGATTTTTTCGAAGTAAAGGACAGCGTGTGGAATCCGCGCCTTAAAACGATCGGCGGACTTGCGGAAGCGCGCATAGCGGCGGGAAAGATCGGAAAGGAAAAATTTGCAGAATTGTTTCGCCGTGCAAACGAGCGTTTTAAAGAGCTTTCCGCCGCGAAAATCATTTTTGAAAAACCGAAAAGAAATTAAAACCTTTTGGAAAAATGAAACGAATCGCAAAGATTCGGCACATACTGACATCAAATCAGAAAATTTGAAGTGAATGAGTTCGGTGTTGCACGGGACTCATTCTTTTCGTTTAAGAGATTTTCTTTCGTGCCATAGGGGAATAATTTCCGAAAAAACGTTATAGCATACAAATAAATCCGAATGATTCGCTCGTAGCGAGCCGACAATTCGGATTATATAGATTCTGAGCCGTTGTGAGTTTTGAACAACCGGATGTTCGGAATTCAAAACTATTTATACCGCGGGATCGGGAGCATTCGCCGAAAACGCATTGCGGTATTCCCGCGGCGTGATGCCCATTCGTTTTTTAAATAACGTACGGAAATAATTCATATCGATAAAACCGCAGTCCCGTGCAATCGTTTCGATTTTGTCGTTACCGCTAAGGAGTCGCCTGCAACATTCGCGCAGGCGTATTTTTTGCACCCATTCCGTGAACGTTTCTCCCGTTTCTTTTTGTATCGTTTTCGATAAATACGGCAGGGAATAATTCAAAGTATTACAAAGATCCCCGAATTTCAAATCGCCCGAAAAGTTATTTTCGATATACGCCACGATCTGTGCGCTGAGCGAAGACGTTTTCGCTTTGCCCGCGATTTCGCGCATGGTGAGAATGAAAATTTCGGCGAGTTGCATTCTGATCATTTCCGTATAGCCGCCCTGCATTCGCTCCGCTTCCGATTGCATATTCAGTAAAAGCGAAAGAACTTTTCCGTTTTCGTCGCGAAAAATATGTTGCTCGGGACTCGCCATAAGATCGTAGTCGAAGCGGATCAGATAGCCATCGAGAAGATCGGAAACTTTGTTTTTCTTTACGAGTGCAGCGTCGAGAAATTCGGGCAGAAACAGACAGTTGATAATGCGCAAGGGTTCGCTTGCAATCGTGTGATAACTATGCGTTGAAAAGCGGTTCATCACGAAATAATCGCCGCGTTCCACGGTGTACGACTTGCCGTCGATCACGCTGCACGCCTTGCCGTCGGTTACGTAGGCAAGCTCGAAAAAGTTGTGGCGGTGCAGCGGCACGTCGGTGTGACGGTACGCCGCAATTGAAAATTTATTATTGAGTTTGAAATATTCCGAAATGTTGCAAATATCCATCTTTTGTTTCCTTGATTTTATGTCCCGTGCAACTTCTACGCTTTCATTGTAAAACAAAAAAACTATTTCGTCAAGCGATTCGGAAAAATATTCACCTATTTTCTTTGAAAATAAATAAAAATAGATTAAATCAGTCTATGCTTTTAGAAAAAAAGATTATTTTAATTCCGGTGAAACGGCATTATAATAAAGGGGAAAAAGGTGACGCGGACGTTTTGCGCCGTTTGAAGAAGTGAAAAAATACGGGCGCATATAGCCGGGTTTAACGATCGGTTACGGAGAAAACATGCTGTACGACAAGCAGAAACACATCGAAAAAGACGAAAAATTTTTTGAAAATCCCCCGGCGATTTATCGCGCCGCGCCGTTTTGGGCGTGGAACGGTAAATTAGACGAGCGCGTTCTCGGTGAAGAGATCGGGGCGTTTCGCGAAATGGCGCTCGGCGGTTTTTTTATGCATGTGCGATTCGGACTGGAAGATCGATATCTCGGCGAGAAGTTTTTGCAAAGCGTGGAATACTGTGTGAAAGAAGCGGAAAAAAATCAGATGTTCGCATGGCTGTACGACGAAGACCGCTGGCCTTCGGGGTGTGCGGGCGGCTTGGTGACGAAAAACCCCGCCTATCGCCGCAAAACGATGACGTTCGAATCTGAGATTCCGCAGAATTTTGCGATTTCTTCCGGCGAAAAGGAAGAAGATTACATATCGCTGCGTCCGTTAGTGGCGGCGGCTTACGCGGTGAAAAAAGACGAAAAAGGCGCACTCTTATCGTATCGGCGTATTTCCTGGCCGCGGTGTGAGGAATTTTCGGCGTTAGCGGAGAAAGACGAAAGCGCGGCGCAGGACTATGTGAACTGGCAACTGAACGCGGGCGAATCGACGTATTTCGCGGTAATCCGTTGCGATTTGTCGTCCGATTGGTACAACGGCGCTTCGTATTCGGACGATTTAAATGAAAACGCCATAGCAGAATTTATCCGGGTAACGCACGAAACGTATCTTGCGAGAATCGGCGAAAAATTCGGGAAAAGCGTGCCGGGGATTTTTTCGGACGAGCCGAATATCGAGCCTTATGAAAAATTTGAAGAACGCGGCGTGCCGTGGTCGATTGATTTTCCCGCAAAGTTTAAAGAGGCGTACGGTGAAGACATTTTTGCGCGATTGCCGGAGCTTTACGCGTTGCGCTCGCCGCAGGCGTTCGCCGCGCCGGATCGGGAAAACGGCGTGAAAAAAGATTTTATTTATCGCTATTATGCGTTTATATCCGAGCGTTTTGCGGCGGCGTATTCCGAAAAAATCGGGGCGTGGTGCAAAAAGCACAATCTCGCGTTCACGGGGCATTATCTTTGTGAAGATTCGCTTGAAGGGCAAACGGCTTGTTCGGGCGACGTGATGCGGCAGTACGCAGGCTATGCGTTACCCGGAATCGATATGCTTTGCGACGAGCGGGAATATATTACCGCAGCGCAGGTGAAGTCGGTGGCTAATCAGACGGGAAAAGAGGGCGTGATGTGCGAGTTGTACGGCAGTACGAACTGGGATTTCGATTTCCGCGGTTTTAAATTGCAGGGCGATTGGCTTGCGGCGATGGGGGTTACATTGCGCGTGCCGCACCTTGCGTGGTACACGATGAAAGGCGAGGGCAAGCGAGATTATCCGGCTTCCATCGGCATACAGGCGAACTGGTATAAAAAATTCCAGCTCATCGAAGATCATTTCGCGCGGGTGAACGCCTGTCTTACGCGTGGCGGCGAGATTGTGAACGTAGCGGTGATTCACCCGATAGAATCGGCATGGACTGCCACGAAAGAAGAAAGCGCGCGGCTTACGAAAGAGTTGATCGGACTGAGCGAAACGCTGTATAAAAACGGCGTAAATTTCGATTTTATCGACGAATCGATGTTGCCGTCGCTTTGGAAAAAGGAGCTTCCGAAAGCCGTGAGCGAAAGCGAATACAAAGAGATTGTAATTCCGCGCCTTACATCCCTGAGGCAAAGTACCGCCGAATTTCTCGAAGCTTTCGTTGCGGGCGGCGGAAAGCTTGTATCGCTGACGGACGAGATCCTCTATTCGGGCGGCGAAGAGCTGAAAAAAGCGGAAAGCGCACGGCTTTTTAAGCGAGTGTTTTCCCTTGCAATGCACGTGAATACCGCCGAAGAAGCGGCGTCGGCGCTGCAAGAAACGGCGTTTATGCGGATTTTACCGCATAAAAACGAAACAGGCGAACTTATTTACCGCGCAGTACGAGAACGCGATACCGAAAGAATTTTCCTGTTTATCTGCCGTGCCGATAAGCAGGGAGAAGAGTATACGCCCGGCGGCTTCGATTTCGAAATTTCGGGCGAGTATAAAGCGCGGCTTTTCGATACGCAAAGCGGAAAAATTTTCGATTTTCCGTGTTCGGCAATAAACGGTAAAACGCATTTTTCAAGAATTTTCGAAGCGCAGGACAGCTTGCTATTAGCGCTTGTTCCCGTGAAAAACGGAGTAAGAAATTGCGTTTGTAAAGTAAACAGCGCGCAAGATGCACCCGAAACGGCAACGGAAAGCGGCGAATTGCCTGCCGCTTATGCAGCGGAAACGGATGAAGACAACGTGCTTTTAATCGATCGTGCGAGCGCGTATATCGGCGGCGTAGAAATGTGCGGCGAAGAGGAAACGTTGCGGCTCGATAAAAAAATGCGCGAAAAAATCGGCATGCCGCCGCGTGATTTCTTTTCGGCACAGCCGTGGACGCACGCGGGCGCAGAAGAAAAGATATTTCCGATCGTACTCGAATATCGATTCAAATCGGAAATCCGCGTGCAAAACGCATACCTTGCTGCGGAACTCGCCGACGTGACGGAAATCGAATTTAACGGCGAGGCGATACCGATGAACGTTGCCGGGAAATATGTCGACGACGCAATTTCGAAAATCGCGTTGCCGGAAATTTCGCGGGGCGAAAACTCGTTGCGCCTGCATGTAAATTATCATTCTCAATCGTCTGTGGAAAACGTGATGATTCTCGGCGACTTTTTTGCGGAGAAGCAAAAAATCGAAAACGGCGAGAAGGGCGTGATTGCGGCAAAGAAAGCGGGGTTGCCGTGGGGGCGGATCGACGATCTCGGTTATGCGTTTTACGGAGGCAATCTTACTTATGTTACGAAAATCAATGTAAAGCACGGCGGATGGTTGGCGATAAAAGCGCCATGTTATAAGGGCAATCTGATCGAAATCGCCGTAGACGGACAGAAAAAAGGGAAAATTCTCTACGCCCCGTACAAGGCGGATCTCGGCAAAATTTCCGCAGGGGCGCACGAGTTGCGGCTGACATTATACGGAAATCGATTTAATACGTTCGGTCAGCTGCACAACACCACCGCCGTTCCATGGGACGGTACTTACGCGTGGCGTACGGACGGTAAAGAATGGTCTTACGATCTGCTCACCCGCCCCGTGGGGATTATGCGCGCGCCGACGTATGAAATTTATGCGGCGGAAAATTCAACCGAAAGGGGAGGTAAGGAGGAAAAATGAACAAAAACATCTCGGTATCGCCCGTGAAAAAATCGAAAAAGAATTGGTTTTCGGGGCAGACGGCGTTTTTAATTGCGATCATGGCGTTGCCTGTTATAAACTGGCTGATTTTCTGGCTGTATATCAATATCAATTCTATTCTGCTTGCGTTTCAGAACCGCACGGGAGCGTGGACGCTTTCCAACTTCAAAGATGTGTGGATATCTTTGGTAGAGCCTGTAGATTACGGCGGCAGCGTACAGCTTGCCTTAAAAAATACGCTGAAATATTTCGGCGTAAACGTGTTTGTACTGCTGCCCGTGGGGTTGGTATTAAGCTATTTCATTTATAAACGAATTTTCGGGTATCGGTGGTTTCGCGTGCTTTTCTATCTGCCGTCGCTTGTATCGGCGGTGGCGCTCACCACGGTTTACAGCGAATTCATAAATCCAAACGGTCCCTTAGGCGAACTTTTAAAAAAGCTGGGTGCGGATGTGCCGCCCGAGGGGTATCTCGCAAGAAACGATACGGCAACAACCGCCATTATCTGGTACTCGATCTGGGCCGGTTGCGGAGGGCATATATTGCTTCTCGGCGGCGCAATGTCGCGTATACCGCCCGAGATTATGGAAGCCGCGAAGATCGACGGCGTAAGTCCGCTTTGCGAGCTTACCGCGTTTATTTTGCCGCTTATATGGCCCACGCTTTCCACGATGCTGATTTTTCAGCTGACGTCGTTTTTCACGGCAAGCGGACCTATTCTTCTTTTCCAACCGAACGGCGATTATCAGACGATGACCATTTCGTTCTGGATATTCAAGCAGGTATACGGCGGCGGACTGCCTACGGCAAGCCTTTCTTCGGGGCAGATCAACCTGATCTCGTGTACGGGGCTTTGCTTCACGGCGGTGGGGATGCCGGTGATCCTTTGCGTAAGGCGGTTGCTTGAAAAAGTGCCTGCGGTGGAATATTAAAAGGAGAAAAAGAAAATGAACGAAAAATTCCGTAAAACAAGCAGAAAGAATACGGAAAACGAAATGCTTTTCCGCCGCAGTAAAAAGGAAAAAATCTTTTTCGGTATCGCGTTTGCGATTATGGCGGTGTATGCTTTCACCCTGCTGTATTCGCTGTTTTTCCTTTTCATAAATTCGCTTGAATCGAGTTTTGCCTATACGGATAAACTCACCGCGGCGAAAAACTCGTTTGCCTTTCCTGAAAAACTGCATTGGGAAAACTATAAAAAGGCGTTTGAGAATCTCGGCTTCACTTCCGGCACAACGGGCGAGCGGATCGGACTCGGAAATATGTTTTTCAACAGCGCGTGGTATCTTTTCTTTCGCGTGGGCGGCAATCTGTTCGGATGCGCGGCGATGGCATACGCGCTTTCGAAATATCGATTCAAGCTCAATTCCGCAATTTACGCGATTATTATCTTTTCGATGACCGTGCCTATCGTCGGCTCGATGGGCGCGTCGTTCAAATTGATGTCCGATTTGCAAATTTATAATACTCCGTTTTTCGTGATTTTAACGAGCGTTTCCGGCATCGGTTTCAACTTTTTAATTCTTTACGGCGTGTTCAAAAATATATCGTGGAGCTACGCCGAAGCGGTGTTTGTGGACGGCGGCGGACATTTCACCGTGTTTTTCAAAATTATGCTGCCGCAGGCGCTCACACCTATGCTCGCGCTTGCGATTCTTTCGGGCATCGGGGAATGGAACGATTATCTCACGCCGCTTCTGTATCTGCCCGATTTTCCCACGGTGGCTTCGGGGATTTATCAGATCAAGCTTGAATCGGCTTCGCGCGGCGATACGCCTTCGTATTTTGCGGGGCTTACATTATCGGTTGCGCCCGTGCTGGTATTGTATGCGTGTTTTTCCGATACCATTATGAAAAACTTCAATATGGGCGGTCTGAAAGGCTGATGATTACGAAAAAAATGGAATTTCATCAATACGGAGGTGAAAATATGAAAAATAAAGAAAAGAAAAAGATGAGCGTGGCGCTGAGCGCGTTGCTGATTGCGGGCGCGTTTTCCGCCGCCGGGTGCAAAAAAGCGCCCGATACGGAAGAAACGCTTGAAGTGTACTGCTATAATGCGGGCTACGGCTACAAATGGTGCGAAGATATGCTGGAAGCGTTTAAGCAGAAAGATTGGGTAAAAGAAAAATATCCCAATCTCACGGTGATCTTCTCGCAAAATCAAGTTGGGTCGTTCGCACAGTCGAAGCTCACTTCGGGGGCGGGCGCAAACTCAATCGATTTGTTTTTCGCGGTAAACGCTTTCGATCTCGCCGGGATAGACAGCAAAGGCAACGATTATCTCGCCGAACTTACCGAGCTTGTGTATAATAAAACGGTGCCGGGCGAACAGGTAACGTTTAAAGAAAAAACGCTCGACAGCTATAATCAGTCTAACCGCTACAACGACGTATCGGATACGAGCGGCAGAGAAAAATATTATTTCACGTCTTGGGCGGCGGGAACGGACGGCATTTTGTATAATGCCGATCTCTTGAAGCAGTACGGCATAGAAGTGCCGCGCACAACCGACGAATGGCTCGCGTCTTTGGCGAAGATCAAGGCGGCGAAGGGCGAAAACGGCTATGTGATCATGCAGAGTAAAGACGCGCCGAATTACGTGGACTATCTTTTCCCTATATGGTGGGCGCAGTACGAAGGCGCGCAAGGCATTTCCGATTTTTATAACGGCATCGATTCCGGCAGACGTTCTACGGGTATTTTCGATCAGCAGGGCAGATTAGAATCGTTGATAGTTTTGGAACAGACGGTGAATAAAACGAACGATTACGTAGATCCTAACTCGTTCACCTACGAATACATTGTGGCGCAGACGGAGTTTTTGCGCGGCAAAGCGGTGTATCACATGAACGGCGATTGGTTCGATAACGAAATGAAAGAGAAAAAAGCCGAAGTGATTGCAAACGGCGGCGAAAATTACGATATCAAGATGATGCGCACGCCCGTGATTTCTGCAATCGTAGAGAAAACGCCTTCGATTAAAGCGGTTGCCGCCGCGCGGGGAATTGCCGCCGACGCCGCGCTTTCTATCGTGGTGAAAGCGGTGGACGCTCACGAAGACGGCGTTGAGGGCGTGAGCGACGAAGATTACGAAATCATTAAAGAAGCGCGTTCTGTGATTCACTCGATCGGCCCTAATCATACGGCGTTTATTCCTTCCTACGCGGTGGGGAAAAACGTGGCGGCGGATTTCCTTTTGTTTATGGCAACCGATGAGGCGAACGAGATTTATTCGAAGGCCACGGGCGGCGCAACGCTTCCTTTCAGGTACGATATAGCTAAGTCCGCGCCTGAAACTTACGCGCAGTTTTCGGATTTTCAGAAAGATAAACTCTCGTTCATCAACGACGAATTTACGGGCTGCTATGTGATTCCCGGCGAAAATGCGTTTCCGCTCGTGCGGTTCGGCGGCTTGAAACCTTTCGTAAACAGCAATTACTACACTACGTTTTCCATGTCCGGCAATACGAAAACGCCGCAGGACTATTACAACGAAACGAAAGCTTACTGGACGGACGCGAAGTGGACGGACGCGCTTTCGAAAGCGGGTATCGGTTAAAAAAGTCCGTAAAGACGTCAAAAACGAATTTTCAGGAGGAAAAGCGATGAAAAAACGAACATCTTTACTTGCCGCGCTTCTGGCGGCGTGTGCTTTCGGCTCGTGTTCGAAAAACGAAGATTACGTTATACAGCAGCAGAAAGCGCAGGTATGGGCTACTTCGTCCACGGAAAAAGTGTTACAAAACCGCACGGATCTTTATCCGGAAAGCGTGCGGGCGGAAAAAATTTCGGTGTTTGCCGCACGCGGCGAATACGAAAGCGCGCAGGTGATCATCACGGGCGGATCGTCGGAAGAAACTTACGAGATCGCCGCGAACGATCTTATGGGCGGCGGCGAAACTTTTTCGAAAGATAATATTTCTCTCTACCACGAAAAGTACGCCGAGGTAGCCAAAAATTACGAAAACACGTCCGCGCCCGCGGGCTTTTATCCGGACGCGCTTGTACCCTACGAAGCGATTGTAAAGCGTGGCGAAAATACAGTGGCGGCGGAAAATCAGGGAATTTATATTACTTTCCATATTCCCGAAACGCAGGCGGCAGGCACGTATACCGGCTCGTTGTCGTTGAAAATCGGCGGCGAAGAAAAAAACGTACCCGTGGATCTTACGATTTACGATTTCGCCGTGAGCAAAGAAGTACATTCGAAAAGCGTGTTTTTAACGCAGTGGCATTATCACAGCGGCGAGCTGAACAGCACGCAGGGGATGATGGACGCCTATACGGAAAAGCTCATAGAATACCGCCTTGCCCCCAACGTGCTTGCCACAGATTTAAAAAACACAGAAGAAGATATGGATTACTACGTGGATAAGGCTGCTAAATATCTCGCCGATCCCGCATGTTCAAACCTTGGCTTTCCGTATCAGACGGAAGTGGTAGACGGCGAAACGTGTATCGACGCGGAGTTTTTCAAGGCGTATCTCAGAAAATTCGTTTTGCGAAGCTATAAAGATAATTTCGATTATTGCGCGAAACTCACAAATTACTACGGTATTATCGACGAGCCGCAGCTCACGGGTGCTAAAAATCGCGTAAAGGTGGTGCTTCGCGTGTATAAAGCCGCGCTGGAAGAAATCGCGAGAGAAATCGAAGGAGGCGCGCTCACGGCGGAAAACGTTTCCGCTGAGTTAAAGGCGCAGATTGCTCAATCGGTGCGGAACATTCGTTGCGTGGTAACGGCTTCTTACGAGGCCGGTCTTGCGGAGTCGGTGGAAACGTGGTGTCCGAATGTAGCGTACTACGATTACGAAGCGGAAAAGTACGCCGATCAGGAAGAAAAGTGGTGGTACACCTGCAACAATCCCAAAGCCCCTTATCCCACCTTGCACACGGAAGATACGCTTCTTTCGGCACGTACGATGGGGTGGATGATGAACGAGTACAATATCACGGGCAATCTTTACTGGGCGGTAAATATCTATGCGCAGTACGAAAACAACGCATATAAACCGCTCGACGACTATTTCTCGCAGGCGTCGCATTTCCCCAACGTAAACGGCGACGGCTATCTCTTCTACCCCGGCGGGCAGTATGGCTTATCTTCGCCTATCGCGAGTATCCGTCTTGAAGCCTTGCGCGACGGTCTTGAAGAATACGAAATCGGCTATGCGCTGAAAAATGCGTATGCGAATCTTCCCAAGGAAAATGCCGAAGAAAGTTTCAACGGTATTTATAGAAATCTGACTTCGTCGCTGTATTCCGGCACGCGAGTGAATACTACGGTTCAATCGTTTGCCGCTGCGCGCCGCAATCTGTACGATCTTGCCGCGCTTGCGGGCAGCGAAGCGAACGTTTGCCTGACGAACTTTACCGACGACGATTACGGTCATCTTTCCTACGAAATATACGCAAAGAAAGGTTACGAACTGAAAAACGGCGGCAAAACGCTTACGCCCGTTCGCGAAAACGGCGATTATAGCGTGTACGAACTTGCGTTCGATCTTGCGAAAGGCGAAAACGAAATCGCGCTTTCGGTTGCCTGCGGCGGGAAAATATATACGTTCGAAAAATACCTCGGAGGCAAAGTGACGGCGTACAAAGCAGAGCAATTCGCGGGGATCTTCTCCGTACTTGACGGCGCAACGGTGGAAGCTGAACTTGTACCCGCGCTCACGGGCGGTAACGATACGTGGATGAACGTGAAAGTCGGCAAAGCGGCAAGCAAGAAATGGCAGAATTTCAAGTGGACGAACGAACTGTTCTCTTCGCTGAACGCGCAGAGTAAAAAATTGGTGTTCCATATCTATTTAAGCGGCGATAAAGAACTCCCGCTCACCGTTTCGGCAAAGTATAAAAACAGCTCGATTCTTTCCGATTTATCGAAATGCACGTTGAAACCGGGAATGAACGTGGTTATGATTTCCGGTCTCGACGCCTTCGAGTGGGATCGGCTCGGCGGTGTGGAATATCTTGCATTCTATCTCGGCGCAAAGAAGGGAAATGCGGCAGTGAACGGCTTATATATCGCGGATGTTGCCGCATATTCGGTATAAAGAGGGGGATGAAAAACATGACAAAGTTAATTTCCGCAGCGTTATTTGCATGTATACTGCTTTCCGCCGTACCGCTTTCCGCGTGCGATAATAAAAACGACGAACACGAAGTCGAAACGCCCGCGGGCGGTGATCAGGTGAGCGTCCTCGCCGATTTCGAAACGTGGAATCCGTCGTTCTCGCTGTGCCGCATTTTAGGCGGATTCGGCAAGGTATCGGAAAATACCGACGAGAAGTATGTGAAAACGGGCAAAGGCTCGGCGAAACTTCAACCGCTCGGTTATTACAATCTGCCCGCGACGCCTTTCGTATATTTTCCCACGTATTCGCAGAAGTACGGCAGAGATCTCACGGATTTTTCAAAAGTTAAGCGCGTTTCCGCGTGGTTGTATTGCGAGAACGAAACCGGACGGGTGGATATGGGACTTATTTCCTCTATCGCTTCCGTGAATTCTGCGGAACGTATTCAGCAGAAAACGTTTACATTAAAACAGGGCTGGAACGAGCTGATGTACGAGCCGGATCTCAACGTGATGAATATCGCTTACGATATCACGATGATTCAGGGTGTATCGTTTGCGTTTGAAAACGTCGGCTCGCGCGATCTTGCCGACGCGCCCGTGTACTATCTTGACGACGTAGTGATTACGCAAGCTGCCGAGCCGCGCGAACTCACAGATGTGGTGGAGCTTAATCCGTACGAAATCTGTGATTTTGAAAGACTGTATCAGAATTACGTAGTCACGCCCGACGCCGACAATCCGCCGCAGTATTCGCCCGATTTAAGTCGGGTGGGCGCACAGGAAGATACAAACGGGGCGGAAATTCTGCCCGCGTCCGGCTCGAAAATGTTGAAAGCGATCACGCACCCGGGCGAAAAATATCAGGCCACGTGGTCGCGCTTTACGATACCCGAAAAGATAATGCAGAAGGCGTTTGCATCGCTGACGGAAGAAGAAAAGGTTTCGGCGAAAATTCAGTTCGATATATACAACGCAGGCGATATTCCGATGATTTTCTACCCCGAATTTTACACGGCGGGAGGCAAAGACTGGCAAGCGTTTAACGTGGTAGCCGCCGAACATCGCTGGGTTACGTTCTCGCTTCCGCTTTCTAAACTGAACGCGCGCACGGTGGAAAGTCCCGGTTTCCTTAAAATCGCGTGGGGCGAATACGTCGGCGGCGATCAGACATTCTATTTCGATAATTTCCGTATCGCGCTGAAATAATCTGCGACAGCGGAATGTAAACGGTTTGTAATTGTCCGTTCCGCCATCGGAAAAGAAAAACGAGTCGGGCGGGGAAAAGCAAAAATAAAAATTTTTTCAGGAGGAAAAAGGTATGAAGATCAAAAGAGGCAAAGGACTCTTGGCTGTGGCGGCAGTGTGCGCGGCGTTCGGGCTGTTCGCTTCCTGCGGCGGCAACGGCGAGGGCGGCGGCAACGGCGGGGAAGGTGATAAAACGATAACGCTCGTAAATTTCGACGATTCTTCCGTCACGGCGAAAGTGGGGGACGCATACGAGTTGAAAAACCCCGCGGTGAAAGATTCCGACGGCAAAGAGTATACGCCCGAAGTAGTGGTGAAAGACGCGGCGGGAAACGAGATTCCCACCATCGGCGGAAACGTGGAGATCCGCAACGTGAACGGTTACGTCATCGAATACACGATTAAAATCGGCAATCAGACGTACATGAAGAAAATCACGCTTACGGTTACCGACGACGAAAAACCAGTAATCAATATCGCTTCGCCCGAGGCTGCGTATGTAAATGCGGAATACGCTTTACCCGCCGTCACCGTACGCGACAACGCGGAAAACCCCGTATCCGTGGAGAAGAAACTGTATTTTGTGAACGGAGAAACAAAAACGGAAGTTACGGCGGAAAACGGCAAATTCACGCCCACGCAGAAAGGAACTTACGAATATTATGTGAAAGCCACCGATGCGGCGGGCAACGTTGCCGAAAAGTCGGTTTCGTTCAGTGCGGTTACGAAACTCGGACATTTCGTACTTGCCGATTTCTCCGATAACGCCGATAACGCCACCACCAATAAGCGTTTCGATGCCGAAACCGTAAACGCCGAAGTCGGCTGGGAAGAATCGTTTGAGGGTGCTTCCGGCGTGGCGTGGACGAAAGGCGGCGCGCAGGCATGGAAGAATTTTTCGTACCGGTTCGGCTCTACCGCAGCCGAAATGGCGGCGTACGCCGAGGAAGGCTGGGACTATTATTCGATTCGCCTGTATATCGATCAGGAAGGCTTGTTCCGCGTGCTGAGCTGGAATGTAGACTACGTAAATGCGAACGGCGCGGACACGAACGCTTCGCCGATTGCCGGGAAACAGTGGGCTACGGTGTATATGTCGAAAGCCACGATCGAGGACGCAACCAAACAGACGTATTGGCAGAATGCAGACGAGCCGTACGGCAATGGAGAAACGGGCTTGAATGCGTTCAACACCGCGCCTCTTCGCGAAAATGGTTCGATTCTTTTCTGGATTAATAATCTTTTGGACGATACCAAGGTATATGTAGACGAAATCAAACTGGAAAAGGGAGCAAATCTTTCTGTTTCCGGCGTTGCGGAACGCGTTGTCGTGGGAGAAACGGTGTCGTTCACGGTAAACAACCCGAATCATGTGGAGTACGATACGCAGGTTACGCTGAACGGAAATGCCGTGGAGCTTGCGAACGGTACTTCGTTCGTTGCCGCGGAAGCGGGCGTATATAAAATTAAAGTAACGAATAAATCTGCGGGGTTTGTGGGCGCGTGCGAATACCCGGTGGAAGTGTTACCTAAATTTACCCTTTCCGCCGCGGACATTCAGAACAGCACGCTGAATACGGAAATCACATTGCCGAAAGCTACCGTTAAAAATGAAAAAACGAATGCGGAAATAGAAAACGCCGCAATCGATTTGTATTTGCAGATCGACAACGCTGACCCCGCAGCCATTTCGGCGTATGTAATTATTCCTGCAAAAGTGGGTAAATATACGATTATTTATCGTTATACGGCAGACGGCGAAGTATACGAATTGCAAAAATCGTTCGTTGTAACCGATCCAGACAGGTATTTCACGTCGTTTGAAAACGAAGAATTTTTCAGCGGCGTAACGGCGGATGAAGACTGTTCGATTACGCGCAGCAACGAGCATAAAGCGAGCGGCGCATACAGCGCGAAAGTAGCGCTGGCGGCAAACAAGCAGGCGCGTATCAGGTTTACCGAGCCCGTAAAACAGAGAGTTTTGCGGATCTGCTTTAAAGTGTATGGTACAAGTGATACGAATTTCCAATTTTGCATTTCAACGGGTGCGTATAATTTAAACGGTGCAGACGTAGCGGCGAAAACGGACGAAATTCATGACGTTGCGCTTACTGCAAATCAGTGGGTGTATAAAACGATCGATATTCCCGCAAACGCTGCAACGAAGATTTCCGCGCAGGATATTTTAAACGGCGGCATTACTTCGTTCGGTTTCTATGCTAAAAATGCCGTTACGTTTTATCTTGACGATATCGAATTCATCACTTCGGATATTTCTTTTGAATGGGACGATCAACACAGCGCCGCTTGGGACGCTGCGCATCCTTGGGCAACAAAGAATAGCGAATTTGTGCATAGCGGCGAGTATTCCGCGAAATTCGCGTATGAAAACGCGGACGGAATGATAGCGATTTATCACGCGCCTCCCGCCGCAACGGCTGCATATCCCGTACCCGCGGGCGCGAAGAAGATCGGGTTCTGGTTGTATAACGACGGTGCCGCGGTTCCTTTGTCGTTCAGTTGCGCTTCTGCTTCTTATAGTAGCTTAGATGTATGCAATATAAGCTTTACGGCGGAAAGCGGTTGGAAATACTATGAGTTCGATATGGCAACGTCGCCTGAAAGCGTTGTGATGTTTGCTCTTTGGTCGGGTAATGTGCTGAATCAGTCTTTCTATATGGATGATATCGATTTCATTGTAGCAGAAGTTTCCGCAGATATTACGTTTGAAGACGACGCGGATCATTCTTCGGAATGGAAAGACGCGTTCCCGCTTAACGCCATAAAGAGCAACGAGCAGTCACACGACGGGTCGTATTCGGCAAAATTCGCGTTTACGGGTGCGGCGGGGGAATTGGGTACGATTTTGCATGCAGCTCCTGCGCGTGATCCTTGGATTCTTCCGCAAGGATGCAAGAAAGTAGGCGTGTGGCTGTATACCGATAAGGAAAGCGATTCTTTGCTGTTCAGCGCAGCCTCTTCGAGCTTCGGTGCTTACGATGTATTTTCGAACGTAACGGTGAATCTGAAACAGGGGTGGAATTACGTTGAAGCAGACGTTGCCGACGGGATCACACAGATTGTGCAATTCTCGTTATATACGATCGGCGGCACATCGGCGGTGTATATGGACAGCATTTCATTTATTAAATAAGAGAAAGCGACGCAATCAAGCGTAAAAATGCTTAAAAAACGGGGGCGGAAATTTTTCCGCCCTTTGAATTTTTAGTGATTGAAAGGTTTCATATAAGTCAAAATTTGCATAAATCAATTTTGCCGATAACGGGTGTGTATTTAAATATGAACAGGGGAACGCTATCCCGGGCAAGCCTTGCTTGTATGTTCGTTTTTTTCTTGCCGCGCCGAACAAAATTCTATGATTTTTCTTGCTTTTTGCACGATAAAGGCTTTGCCTTTTTTCGCCGAATATCGTTCTGAAACGATTTTGCACATCGGATTTAAAAGCGCGGGAAAATCTTCCGCGGCGGTGGCGAAGATAGCCGAAAGCAAAGTTTTTAACTTGTGTGCCGTGCGATGTTTTCCCGTGTCGGAAAACGAAAATAAATAATTCTGTACAGCCGATCTTTGCACTTTATTCAAGGGCAAATCGCCGAACTCGGGAATCAGTTTTCGCCGCAGTTGCAATGCGTAACCGTCGTATGTACTATCTTTCACCACACGTCTTTTCACGGACAGCCAATCTTCCGCATAATCTTTAAAAAGCGGAAACTCGGACTGTCTTTTTTTATTATCGGCGGCAATCAATTTTTGCAGGAACTTTTCTTTCAACGCGGAAAAATTCTTGTCGGCAACTTCTACGTTGTATCCGTTTCGGCGAAACCGAGCCTGATACAATCCGTGTTCCGTTGTTCTGCAAGCTACGTTTCTGTCGCATTTTTCCAACAGCTTTTGTAAAACCGGGGGCAGCTTTTCGATTTCCGCTTTGGAAAATTTCAATTTTTCGCGGGAAGCATTGTCTTTTCGGTGAGGGCGGGTAGCACAGAGAAAAACGGAAGTCAACGGCAAAATGCCGAAAATTCACATTACAAGCTGCCGTCAACGCAATAATTTTTCTGCTGTTTCGTTGACTTCCGTTCTGTCTGCCTCTCATAAAAACCCGCAAAAAATTTTCTCCGTACCTGTACAAAGACATTTATTGCCACACCGATATTTTAAAACCATATTCGGAAGCATACGATTATGCCGAAGAAGCCATTTGCTTTTTATGCCGATTTCTCGGTAAAAAATTAGGAGATCTTTGTATCGGGAAATTCGGAAAACCGCTTCCGATACGCCTTGCCTGTTACCGTTATCTCGGCAGAATGCTTTGGAAAAAATACAACAAAAACGCCAAATACGAAGTCGGCAGTTACGAAGATCGGAATTTGCGGAACACCGAGCTTACAATCGATCCTTACGCAAAACAACACGCCGAAGAAACCTACGAACGCTACGAAAAACTGATCAAAACAATGAAATTACCCGATTACGAATACGAAACGCTTTGAGCGATGATGAACGGTATGCGAATGATTGATATGAAACAGTATTTCAATGTAGACTACACCACGATTTACCGCCGTAAACCTTGTATCCGGAAAAGATATATACACGCCGTAAGCGCGATGCAATAGGGGATTCATTCCCGAAAAAACATTATAACATAAAAGTAAATCCGAACCGCTCGCTTGTTACAAGTATCCGGTTCGGATTATACTGACTTGGTGCCGCTGACCGGACTTGAACCGGTACGTTCTTTCGAACGAGGGATTTTAAGTCCCTTGCGTCTGCCTATTCCACCACAGCGGCGCAACATTCTGTCGCTATTGTTAATTATAGCAAACGCAAAAAGAAATGTCAATAATTTTTCCGCCCGCGCCGCAACATTTTGCCAAAAACTTTTTTCGTTGTAAATTACATTTTTTTCGTTACAAATTCCATTGCTTTTCCCTGCCCGTTCGTTTATAATAAAACCGTTGAAACCGTTTACGGCATATGATCATCCGAGGGGAAAACAGCATTGAAAAACATCGTAAAAAACAATTATATCGCATCGTTTAACGAAGCCACGGGCGGCTTGAAGCTGTTTTCCGATCCGCTTGACGCCGACGGAATGAACTGGGTGGAAGGCGCTCGTACGTTCGGCGAAATTTATCGGGGCACGCTGCAAAGCTGTATTGTGCGCAACGTTTCCGCCTGTGCGGAAAACGGCGGCGAAGAAGCCGCGGTAATGCAGTCCGTCTATTTAACGAAGCATTTAAAAATCACCGTTACCCGCACGGCGGGCAGTACGTATAAAGAACGTTACGTGTTCGAAAACGCCACGGCGGACGACGTGTTTTTCTCGCGCGGGGCGGCGGGTATTTACGTTACTCTGAACGACAGTTACGAAGCGGCAAGCGTGTGCATGAAACGGCATTGCACGGCGCACGTCTGGTGCGGCGGCGAAACAAGCTATATAAACGCGGTAAAAATGGGCGAATATCCCCGTTCTCTGGCACTGATTCTCACCGAAGGCGCAATCGATTCCTACGGGGTAGAGCGCGATTTGTCGCAGATTTCCAACGATCGCGGCGATTTTATTCTGTACCTGCCGCCGTTTCATTTAAAAAAGGGCGAAAGCACGGCAATCGCCTTCGAAATGCGGTTTTATCCTTACGGAAACGATTCGCTCAAAGCCCTTCTTTCCGAAAAAAACGTCCCCGTCGTCGAAGCTGAAAATTATACGCTGATTCAGGGCGAAAAAATAGAGTTTACCGTAAACCGCCCCGATGCGAAAGTCCGCCTGCTTTCCTTTGCCGCGGCGCAAAATTTCGGCGGCGCACAGTGCGCTCCGGGCGGCACGCGAGGCGCGCAGACGGAAAACGCGGCAATAAATCCGGCGACAAACGCGGCGAAAAATACAGGTACGCCGAAGCCGCTGCATACGGAATCTAAAAACGGAAAAACATACGTAACGTACGTTCCCGAAGCCGCGGGGGAGTACGTCTTTGCGATCGAAGCGGCGGGCAAGCGCGCGAAAGCCGAATTTTTCGTGCAGATACCGCTTGACAGGCTGATAGAAAACCGCGTGAAATTCATTATAGAAAAACAGCAGTTTTCCTCCGCGGGCGATCCGCTGGACGGCGCGTATATGATTTACGATAATCAGGATAAGTGCCTTGTATACGACGAGCTGTTTCCCGATTACAACGCCAGCCGCGAACGCCTCGTCATGGGTTTGCTGGTGGCGAAATATCTGCAATATCGCCCGGACGATCGCGCGGCGCGCGAAAGCCTCATGCGATATTATGGTTTTGTGCGGCGCGAATTTTTCGATGAAGAGAGCGGCGTCGTATACAACGCGGCGGGCAAAAATCCGAAGGCGAAGCGACTGTACAACGCGCCGTGGATGTCCGTTTTCATGATGGAAATGTATAAAGCCACGGGCGAGCGGGCGTATCTCGAAAGAATGGTGCGCCTGCTGCGCGTGTACTATTCCGTAGGCGGAGAAAATTTCTATCCCAACGGACTTTCTCTTTTCGAAACGGTAACCGTGCTGCGGCAGGCGGGCATGGCGGCAGAGGCGGCGGAAATCCAGTCGTATTACAAAACGCACGTGGAAAACATCGTGAAAAACGGCACGAATTACCCGGAACACGAAGTGCGTTACGAACAGACCATCGTAACGCCCGCCGTCATGATGCTTGCGCAGTATTATATGCTTACGGGCGATAAAAAGCTGGTGGAAGAATGCCGCAGGCACGTGCGCGTGCTCGAACGGTTCAACGGCGATCAGCCGTCGCACTACCTCAACGAAATTTCCATGCGCCACTGGGACGGCTACTGGTTCGGCAAGTGCATGATTTACGGCGATACGTTGCCGCACTCCGCTTCCGTGCACACGTCCGACGCGTTTTTGCATTACGCCCGCATTTCGGGCGACGAAACTTATCGCAAACGCGCCGTCCGCGGGGCAAGAAACGTGCTCAGCCTGTTCCGGGCGGACGGGTCCGCTTCCACGTCGTATCTGTATCCGCTTACCTGCAACGGCACGCGCTGCGAATTTTACGATTATTTCGCCAACGAGCAGGACGGGTATCTGTACTTTCTCATTAAATTTTTCGGCGCGCTCGGCGGAAACGAAGCGCTGTAATAAAAAACTCAATCGCGACTTACAAAAATACATAAAATACATAACGGCACACAAGCCGCGGGTTTTTGAAAAAAAACCCGCGGCTTGTGTGGTATATCTATATCTTCCGGCAAAAACTTATTTTTCCGGCAAATACTTGTACGCGAAAAACAGCGCGAAATCCTGGTCGTTGCAGAGGGGATCGAACCTTTCGCCGCGCACGCCGTTCACTTCAAACGGATACAGCCTCGCGCAGCTTGCCGTGCCGTCGCGCATAAACAGACACAAACAATTTCTCAGCCCGCACACCCCGCGCTTTTGAAGTTCGTCGTCTCCCGTCGCCTCCGCGTATTTTATGTAGTCTATCGAACTCAAAGAACTCCAGTAGTGCGGCAGCGTATCGCCGAACGTATGAATCAGCCCGAACCAGTAATCGTCCCAATACCGCACGGCGATGTTGTTCAGCATATAATGCGGCTGTACGCCGTCGAATCGTTCCAGCGCGGCAAGGTGCGGCTGAATTTCGCGCAGATACCGTTCGTCTTTCGTTAAAAGATACGCGTCGAAAATAAACGAAACCGCGGGCGTTACGATCGTCTGTTCGTAATTTACCTCGTGTTTGGGGTAATTCACGCCACGCGCCACTATTTTTTCCACGTGCGCAAGAAACCGCTGCCGCAATTTTTCGCTTTCTTCGTCAAGCCCGTTCGCCCCGAACGTCTCAATCAGATCCCGCACGAAAATGCCGTTGGGGTAAAAATTTTCCCCGCCCCGCTCGTAGTAGGCGTCCATAATCCGGTACGCGTCGTCAAGCATCGTTTTGTCGCCCAGCACGGGATACGTTTCCGCCAAAAGCAGCGAAACCCACGGAAAGTTATACAGCCGCAGCCACGAGCTGTACTTATCGGCGAAATTAAACACTTCGCCCGTTTTTTCGTCGTACACCTCGCGCCGCACGAACGCCACAGCCTTTTTCAAAGCCGATAAAAACTTCTCGTTCTCGTGCGTTTGCAGATATCGCGCAAGCATAATCGTCATGCCCAGCCGCTCGCGCTGCGCATTCATATCGGAAAACTGTTCGTCGTAGTACTGTCTGCCGCTCTCCGCATCGTAGCACAAAAACGCGCCGTCCAAAGCGTTTCCCGCCTCGTTGTACTGCTGCTTTTCCACGATAAATTCCAGCCGCCGCGCAATCACCGTTTCTATCGGCTCGGAAACAAACACTTTCGCAAACGTTTTGTTTTCGCCGTCCGCGCCGTAAGTAAACGAAATTTTATGCTCGCCGGGCATGTCCGCGTCGAAAACGAATTCCGTTACGTTGCCGCGCCGTTCGCAAGAAATCGACGGCAGGTCGGTTTCCGCCGCAATTTCGCCGCCCGCCGCGTTTTCAACGGCGATATGTACCCGTTCGCCCGTAAAATAGGTGAAATTATCGGAAGTAATCGCCGCGCAATGGGGGAACGAAGCGATTTTACGCATGAAATCCGCTTTGCCCGCGTGAGGGAAAAGCACATACGCAAAAACGTATTCTTCGCCGGGACGCAGCGTTTTGATATTCAGATTCGCCGTAAAGTAGCCGCGGTCGTTGTTTTTGCAGCCGTATTGCGAATAAGAAGTCGCGCCGCCCCGCGTGAAAACAAGCCCCAGATTTTTATCGCTTTCGCCCATTTTCAGGGCGCACACCCACGAAGAATCTTCGCCGCACCAAAGGTGCGCCGTGCAGCGGGAAGTCATGCAGGTGGCGGCGTCGTAATAATCGTCGTAAAAATTGAAATTCACGCCGAGGTCGCCTTCAAGGAAGAACTTCTGCCAGCGCGAAACGTTTTTAATCGCGGTTTTCACAAAGAGAAAGCCGCTTTCATCAAACGAATACTCCGTGCGCGCCGTAAGTTCGGCAAACGATTCCGCGGTTTCCGCCGTCCGCGGGCGCGTCTGGTTCTGCTCGGTATGGTATACGGCAACGGCGCCGGTTTCGTTTTCTTCGAAACGATCCAGAATAAAATCGCGGGGAACGCCGGCGTTAAAATCTTTACCGTCCGGATAAAATTTAAGATTGTGCGAAAAGACGGGCACGCCGAACGAAAGGGGCGGTTTCACCCAGTTCATCGCATGCGGATCGTCGTTTAAACGCAGGCAGGAAATACCGCCCGTCGCAGGATTGAAAGAAACGCCGAAAACGTTGTTTTTCATACGCTACCCCCGTAAAATGAGATGATAAAAGATAAAAAAGCAATCAAAAAAATAATAAAATAAACGCCCCTGAAAGCAAGGCTTTCAAGGGCTTGGAGGCGCCACCCGGATTTGAACCGGGGCATAAAGGTTTTGCAGACCTTTGCCTTACCGCTTGGCTATGACGCCGGTTATTCAGATAAAAAAATACGGTGCGGATTTTTCGTTGGAGCGGGAAACGAGACTCGAACCCGCGACATTCACCTTGGCAAGGTGACGCTCTACCACTGAGCTATTCCCGCATATAAAGGAAAAATCCGCACCGATGGTGGAAGTTATAGGGATCGAACCTATGACCCTCTGCTTGTAAGGCAGATGCTCTCCCGGCTGAGCTAAACTTCCGTTTGCATCAAAAGCTTATATACTATACCATATCCGAAAAAGAATTGCAAGCGTTTTTCGGGGGAATTTGCAAAATTTTCCGCAAAAAATTTTTTCGCCTTCGAAATAGGCTTCCCCTTGCCTGCATAAAATTTTGCTCACAAAATTTTCTTCGGCAAAAATTGTCAGCCGCTTCGCGGCTTCCCCTTGGGGGGAGGCTCTGCCCGTTAGGGCGGTGGTGAGGGGCGCCGCTTGTTTTCTGATACAAACCATTTAAACGCCGCATTTCGCGGCTTCCCCTTGCTTCTTTTTGCTATCGCAAAAATCAGCAAAAATGGTCAGCCTATTTCATAGGCTTCCCCTTGCTTCTTTTTGCTATCGCAAAAATCAGCAAAAATTGTCAGCCGCTTCGCGGCTTCCCCTCGGGGGGAGGCTCCGCCGGGAGGCGGTGGTGAGGGGCGGTTCCGTTAACGAATCGGTACTTTTGATAATCTTTTCCATAATCATTATATTCTGCCCGCACTTTTTTTGTTTCCGTAAATTTCCCACAGCACCGCGGCAAGCCCCTCCGAGATGATTTCCGCCATCGAATACACAAGGTGAAACCGCGTGGAATTCAGCAGTCCGAAATTATTCACCGATTTTTCCGCCACGATTCCCATCACGGAAATATCTCCTATCGCGCCCAGCTTTTTGTTCGCGCCCGCGCCGGGCAGCAGCGCGTTGTCGTTTATTTTCACCAGTCCCACGTCTCCCGCGCCTCCCACGGCGGCGTCCACCGCCAGAATTTTCTTTCCCGCGTGCGTGTCTTTTAAAAACGACCGAAGATAGGGGATTTCTTTCGCCGTAACGGGCGAGGGCAGCGTTCCGTACACAAACACGGGCAATCCGCGCGTTTTGTATTGTAGCATCGATCCGCACACGGGCCCCAGCGAATCTCCGATGGCAAGATCGCTCCCCACGCACACGATTACGGGCATTTCCCCGTCCAGAAATTTTTCCGCCGCGGCGCTCACGCCGTCCGCCGCCAATTTATTGAATATATGAAACGTGTATTCCATCCGTAACTCCTTGTATCCGGCAATCTTCGCGCCGGAAAGCGATATTGCCCGGAAACGCCGTGCGGCGCCCCGAAAAACGTACAACCGCGATTATTGCCGTAAATTTTATCCTCTAAACGGCAAACCGCGCGAAAAAGCTTGAAAAATTTTTCCGTTCGTGTTATACTTGTATCGCAAAACGTGAAAAATTTCTTTCCGTAAGCAAAAAGGAGAAAAATCGATATGCGGTTATCCGGCGCGGCTCAACTGAATTTATCCGCGGCGTTGCTGGCGGGCGGCGGACAATACGTGCCCGACGTCATCTGCGCGGCGGCTCTTTTAATATTTACCATGGTCGGCGCAAAAAAGGGCGCCATCGCCTCGGTCATCGGGCTTTGTTCCACCGTGCTTTCGCTGGCGGCGGCGTATTATCTTGCCGTACCCGCGGCAAACCTCTTAAACGAAATGTTCGGCGTGTATCAGAAATTCGGCGAAAATTTCTGGTACGTCGCGGGCGGCATCGCCGTGTTCGTGCTCTGCAAGCTTCTTCTGGGGATCATCGCGCGCATTCTCACGAAAATCGCAAACAGCGTCAAAGCCGTAGGCGCGGCAAACACGCTGCTCGGCGCGGCGGTCGGTTTTCTGAAAGCGGGTATTCTTATTCTCGCCGTGCTTGCGGTGCTTTCCGTACTGCCCGAAACGCTTTCTTTCGTACCGAAAGCGCAAGCCGCCATCGACAAAACGTTCTTCGTGCATACGCTGCGCGATAACAACCCGCTTTTAACGTGGCTGCTGAAAGTGATCGACCGCGCGAAAGAGGGGCTCGACACGGAAGCCGCATGGCTGCTTCCTTAAAAGTTATCCACATTTCCACTCAAAAAGCGAACAAAATTTTGCTTTTTGCAAAAAATAATTTCCGAAAATCGGGCAAGTTATCCACATTTTTAAAATAAGCCTTGTGGATAACCCGAAAAACGCGGTGGAAAGCGCTCGATTACGGTGGATAACCTGCAAAAAAACAAAAACGGGCTGTGGATAAGTTTTTATGGAAATAACAAACGTATGGGCGGCGGCGGAAAGCGCCCTGAAAGTGCCGCAAAAATACGGGTTTACCTACGAATATACATACGATAAAGGCTCCGATTCTTCGTGCGTGTACATCCATCGCTTTAAAAAGGGCGCGGACCGTTTCGAACTGCGCGTACTCTCCGGCGCGGAAAGCGTTTCCGTGGTAGCGTACGCGGGCGGAGAATATAAATTTCCCGATTTGAAAAAGAAGTACAAAAAGTTATGGCGCGCAAGCGCGCGCGGGCGCGGGATAGCGCGGTTGTTTAGCAAACGCACGCAAAAGCAAATTTGGGATTTTTACGCCGCCGCATTGGAAAAGGAAGCGGAAAGCGGCGCGATTTTCGGTATTCCCGTCTGAACGCGCGTCGCAAAAAAGGAGGAACTCCGTCGAAAAAACAGGCGAGAAACAACGCCTTCCGAAATAGAACGCCCGGATAAAACGCGCGATATAACAAACGATATGCGCGTATATAAAAGAAAATATAAAGAATCATAAATAGCCCGAAAGGGCAAGCGGAAGCCGTGAAAAGAAAAAATTCACGGCTTTTTCATATAAATTTTTGCGTTCAAACTGTTTACACCGGTGTAATTTTGTGGTATAATTATAATCGGAAGAAAAAGGGTTTCTTCAAAAATCATGCGGCAAAGCAGGCAGAAAATCCGCTTCGTCCGAAAAAAAATTACAAAAAAGAAAAATCTTAAGGAGATATATCGCAATGATCGAAGTAAAAACCAACCTTACGAAAAACAAGAAAGTATTGCAATTCGTGAAAGACAGCGCAGAGCTTGCCCAGCCCGATAAAATCGTGTGGATCGACGGCAGCGAAGCGCAGCGCGACGCGCTCCGCGCCGAAGCGGTGGCTACGGGCGAAATGATCAAGCTGAACGAAAAGCTTCTGCCCGATTGCTATCTGCACAGAACCGCAGAAAACGACGTAGCCCGCGTGGAAGATCGTACGTTCATCTGCTCCAGAAAAGAAGAAGACGCTATGCCTCATTCCATCGTAAAGTGGATGGATCCGCAGAAGGCGTATAAGCTGGTAGGCGAAATCGCCCGCGGCAAGATGAAGGGCAGAACGATGTACGTTATTCCCTATTCGATGGGCGTCGTAGGTTCGCCGTTCTCCAAAATCGGCGTCGAAGTAACCGATTCCATTTACGTTGTTCTCAACATGGAAATCATGACGCGCGTCGGCGTGGATTGCTACAAGCAGCTCGGCGAAAACGGCGATTTCGTGAAAGGTTTCCACTGCAAGTGCGACGTCGATCCCGAAAAGAGATATATCATGCACTTCCCCG
>OMGY01000236.1_pt1 | contig 65897 bp, 56 predicted proteins | sample 1674461 | NCBI WGS metagenome assembly OMGY01 (sample SAMN05578579, study PRJEB25193) | human gut metagenome | biome: Human Microbiome; feature: human-associated habitat; material: feces | host: Homo sapiens | place: USA:Birmingham | reverse complement strand
ATCATAAGTGTCTTTTTTGTTTATATATTTGTCTGATTTAATTATACAATTCAGGTATGAAACAGTACTATTAAAGGCTTCTTCTGGTGCTTGCATTAAAGCTGTAATATAAGATGAAAAAATAACCACAACTATAGTTGTAATTATAGCTATAATAGTGAATATAGAAATACCACTTCCTACAACATTTCCTGCATCTTTTTTATTTCCCTCACCAAGTTTTTGACCTATTAATATAGTAATTCCCATAGTAAGTCCATTAATCATTGCCGTTATAGAAGACATTATTTGACTTCCTGTTGAAACAGCAGAGACATCAGCTGCACTACCAAACTGTCCAACTATAAGTAAATCCACAGCTCCATACATTGTTTGTAAAAATAATGCCATTAGTATTGGTATTGTAAATTTTACTAAAGGTGAGAATATTTTACCTTCTGTAAAATTAGACACTTTTGTCATAAATAAACCTCCTTTAAAATATTAAGTTTTGTACAAAACTTAATATTTTAAATAACCATTAAATTTAAAAATGGTTATTCTAGATTATTTCTTATTTTATCAAGTACTCTGTAAAAGACATTTATTTCTTCTAAGGTTATATTCTCAGACAGTTTATTTTCAACTGAGTTAATAGCCATGGATATATTTTGATTAAGTATCATAGCTTTTTCTGTTAAAATAATTTTTTTTAAACGTGCATCTTCTGCAACAGGAACTCTTTGAATTAAGTCGCTTTTTTCCATATTATTTAACAGAAGACTAACAGATGAACGTTTTAAATCAAATTCTTTTTCTAAATCCTTTTGGAAGATATCTTTTTCTTTACCTTCCATATAAATAAAATCAATTACATAGGCTTGAGAAACAGTTAAATTATCATCGATAGAACTAATTACAGTAGCATCCATTTTCCTTGAAATTATATGATGTATTCTATTAATATCAAGTCCTAGCTTAAGTTTATTTTCAGATATCATAGGAATACCTCCTAAAAATATGTTTTGTACAAAACTATAATAACTATTATATATATTTATGTCAATGGTATCAGTTAATGTTTGATGATTATAGAAAATATATTTAGACATTTAAGTATGATTTTGATTGTATCTTTAATAAATATAAAAGTATTTCGACAATTTTCAACTAAAAATGTTTAAATTTGTCGGAATATGTGATATAATTCTACATAATTAAATCAAAGATAAATTACAGATTAAAAAACTTAATTATTAAGTTTAAAGGGATTAAGATTAACCATAATCACAACCAGTTTACAAAATAGTAAAGCCTCTTTTGTAAACTCCCAAAATATAGGTCGATTAAAAACACCTTCTTTTATATATAAAGGTATTATATTGGGTAATGAATTGTAATTTATATAGCAATAAACAGGAGGATATATATGAAACGAAAGATTTCTAGTACACTAGCAGTAACGTTAATTGCTAGTAATATGCAATCTTTATCATTTGCAGAGGGCAATGAAAATTTAAAAGAACTGCCGAAAAATGAAGTTAATATTGTAAATGAAAATATAGTAAAATCAGAAGAACAAAATTCAGATGAAATAAAAACTGAAGAAATAGAATCTAAAGACGAAAAGTCTGAAGATTTAGTAGATAAAGATGTAACAGTTGATGAAAACGCTGATTCAAAAGAAAAAGCATTAGAAAAAGAAAGCACTAAACCTGAAGTATATGAAGCTAAAGGAAAATTAGAACTAGACTTAAACTTTTCTTTACCAATAAAATATACAACTGTTAATCAAACAAATATAACAGTAAATCTTAAAAAAGGTGATGAATCAGTTGGAAGTATAAAACTTGGTAATGACAACTTAAATGGGAATATAGGTTCTGATATAAGCTATAAATTAGAAGCAAAAGACTCTAAGAGAGATAACTTAGATGCAAATGCTAAAGAATTAGCGTTCTACCATTTAACTTTTGAAAATCTTCCACTAGGTCAATATTCATTAGAAATAGTAGGTGATGGATATGAAACTGCATTAATAGAAAATATAGATGTTACAAAGTCTTCTAAGCGTGTATTAGCAGGAACTAGTGAAAATAAAGTAATAGTTGATGGTAAGGAAGAAGTTTATCCAGCAGTATTCTTAGCTGGTAATGTTGACTCTGATAACATAGTAAGTATGTCAGATTATAACGCTTTAAAAGAACAAATAAAAAACAATACTAAGGAACATAAAATTGACTTAAATAGAGATGGAAAGACTGATATAACTGATTTAACATATATACATCAAAATATGAATAAAACTCAATCACAAGCTGTTATAGTTGATACTGATGTAATAATAAATCCTGAAAATGCTTCTATAGATGTAGATAGTAACAAAGTAGAAGTTCAAGGTGATATTAAAAACATATTAAAAAGTGAAAATAGTTCAGTAGTATTACAAACTAAGATAGCAGATGATGGTACAGAAGTTGAAATATCAGAAACTAATCCTGTATCTATACCAATAAGTTTAGATAATACAACTAGAAGTGTTAATAAAACTGAGCAAATAGTAATAAAAGCACCATCAGCAAATGCACCATCAGCTGGTAATATAAAAATACCAAATGCTGGAGAGAATGGAGAAGATTTAATAGTAGATTTCAACAAAGCAAGTAAATCTACTAGAAATGGTGTAGATGAAATAGTAATAGACTTAGGAAAGCAAGTAGCAGTAAGTCAAGTAACTATAAACATAACTGGAAGTAGAAGTAGTAAAAATCTAGTAGAAATATCTAAGGTTGAGTTTGTAAACAATGTTTACAAAGAAATTCCTAAACCAAAGATGAATATACCCGTTATTAATAATTTTACAAGTGGAACTGCAGTTGGAAATGAACACTTTGTTATAGGATGGGACCATGAACCAAATGTAACTGGATATGAAATAAAAATAGAAGAATTAAATGATAATGGAACAGTATCGAGAATAGATACTTATAGAACCAGTGAAAATACATTAAGGGTAGAAGGAGTAAATGGATACCAAATATATAGAATGAGTATTCAATCTTTAAGTGGAGATGACTGGAAGAGTGGATATAAAGATGAACAAGAAGGGTATGACAAAACAGCATCTGGAGATACAAACTTATTAAATAACTCAAATGATAAGGATGGAATACCAGACAATGTAGATGCAGACTATAACACACAAGGATGGAATTCAGCTAGTGGTGTATTAGTTAAGGATAATAAAATTTACGGAGCTGATTCTATAGTTGAATTACAAGTTATACCAGAAACAAGACCAGAAGGACCAGAAGGTATAACTGTAAAAGGTGTTTATAAGGGATTAGCTGTAAGTTGGAAATCTCATAAAAAGGCTAAAGATTATGACCTATATTATAGAAAAGTAGGAACAGGTGCATGGACTAAAGCTAATGACCCAAATGAGCCTAAATACGAAGATAGTAATCCTACAAATGATATACCAGATAATGTAGCAGAATTAACTCCAGAAGAAAAGACTGATAAAGATGAGTTAATAAGAGGCACTAGTTATAATATAAATAACCTTGAAGAGGGCGCAACATATGAAATAAAAATGACAGCTACAAATCATCATGGTACAGGTGGATTATCTAAGACCTATTTAGGAACTACAACTAAGCTTATAAATCCAATTGTTCCTAATTATAAACTTATAAATACACCTAATGATAAAACTAACCATATAGTAAGTGCTAAAGTAAAGCATTATAGAAAAGAAGAGTATCCAGAAGGAATAACACCAGAAGAAATAGGTATGATGACTGTTGATAATGATTACTCAACTTACTGGATGAACGATTCATGGGATGGTGGATATAACTGGGGAGCCCTAGGAATAACACCACACATTACATTAGATAAAGAATATACAATAGATACGATTAGATTTACAACTAGAAGAGATTCAGGTTATGAAAATCAAGGATTCTCAGATATAAAAATAGGTATTCCGGTAAAAGATGGTGAAACAGGTGGAACAATAAAAAATGGATATAGATATATTTATCCATCAGTTAAAGCAGAATTAGATAAAAATAAAAATAAATACTATACATTAGTATTAAATGAGCCTGTGACTACAAGTGAAATAATAATTGCGCCAAGTACGTGGCCTGGAGATTCGCCTACGATATCTGAAATAAAATTATACCATTATGATAGCTTAAAGTCTGATGTAGCAAGCTTATTTAAAGATGATTTAATGTTAGAGTTAAGTGAAGGTGTTACACAAGAAAAAATAGATGAACTTATAAATAGAGCAAAAACTATAGATCCAGAATCTATGGAATATCATCCAGATCAAGATCAACTACTTAAAGACTTACAAAGAGCACAAGATTTATTAAATGATATTAACTTAAGTGATAATATAAAAATATTAGATTCAGGAATAAGAAATCAAGGACAAACAATAGGACAATCTAATAATTATCAAGCGTTAGGTGTAGCTGTAAAACCTGGTGATAAAGTAAATATATATATAGGTTCAAGTAGAAAAGATACTAAATTTAACTTAGCTATAACACAACATAATGGAGAAAGTAGTACAGGTTACCAAGTTTATAACCAAAAATTAAGTGTAGGTAAAAATGAAATAGTAATACCAGAATCTAAGTTTAATATGGATTATGAAAAAGGTGGAAACTTATACTTAAGCTTTGACTCTAATTATGATGAAGTACAAAATGTACAAGTAAGAGTTAGTGGTGGAACAGAAATACCACACTTAAATGTAAATAATCTTATAGATGACGCTGCAAATGAACAAAAAGTAAAAGAATTAATAAGAGAATATATTAAAAACTTAAAATCTTATGTAGCTACGTTACCAAGTAGATATCCATCACAAGTATCTGCTGAAGATAAGATAAACAATATTTATAGATATGATGCTGAAACTTCAATATTAAATACTACAGATATTGAAGGAGAAAGAATAACTTTATCATTACCAGCAGACCAAGTATTAAAAGGAATACAAGGTGGTTTATCTAGTGAAGAAGAACAAGTTCAAAGAGTATATGATACATTACTTGCTTGGGAACAAATAATGAAAATATCTTATGCACAACAAGGATTATTAGAAAACCCAGTTGACTTTGATGGCGATGGAAAAATAACTAATAATAAATTAGAAAAACTTGGTGGAAAGAGTGAAAATGAATACTTTAATGCCAATAGAGCTCCTAGAAACCGTATAAACATCAAATATCAAAGAATGTTTACAGGAGCATTTATGTATGCTTCAAGTCACCATGTTGGTATAGGTTATGGTTCTAGTGCAGGTATGATGACTGGTGTGCCATTTAAATTAGATGAAAATGGAAAGCTAATAAATTCTGAAGATGGACAATTATTCGGATGGGGAATAAGTCATGAAATAGGGCATGTTCATGATAGACCAGGTTTAACATATGCAGAGGTTACAAACAATATTTTAGCACTTATGACTCAAACATATAACGATGAAAACTCATCTAGAATAGAAGATGGAAATGGATATGAAGATGTATATGATAGAGTAACTTCACAAAGTGTAGGTGTACCAAAGGGTAGAACAGGACTTGCAATGTTCTGGCAATTACACTTAGCATATGATGATAGTTATACTTATAATATGATAAAAACAAATAGTGATGGTGATTTAGATAACGATACATTCTACTCTAAATTATATAGAATAACTAGGGAAAAAGGTATAGCTCCTAGTGAAACAGGATATGACCAAACTGCTCAAACATATATAATGAGAGCTTCAGATGCGGTTAAAAAAGATTTAAGGCCATTCTTTAAGGCTTGGGGATTAGTAGCTAGTCCAAAAACTGATGAATACTTAAATAAAATGGATTATCCAGTTGAAACTAGAGATATACAATATATAAATGATGAAGCTAGAAGAAAGAAATTAGATGCTATTAGTAAAAATGATATGAGCTCAATTACTATGGCTGATGATGTAGCGGTAAGTGCTAGCTTCGGAACGGATGACAAAGGTAACCAAGTAACAGAAAAGACTTATTTAAATCAAAAGAGTGTACCACTTAATATAAGTGTAGATAAAGATAATGATAAGATTTTAGGTTATGAAATAATAAGAAAAGAAGCAGCTGCAACTGGATTTAAAGAAGTTCCTGTTGGATTTGTTGAAAGAAATAAAGAAAGTAACATAACTGAGTACAAAGATGTTATAGATTCAGTGAACAATAGAACATTCACATATAAAGTAAAAGCTTACGACTATAGCTTAAATAAAAGTAGTGAATTTGAATTAGGTACTGTAAAAGTTACTCATGATGGAAGCCTAGCTAAGAAGGATTGGACATTTGATACTAATACAATAAGCCCAGATGATACAGTTCACGAAAATACAGGACATGGACACAATGAAGATGGTTCAATAAATAATATTAAAGATAACGATGCATCAACAGTTTATAACGGTGCTATTGGAACTGATAACACTGGACAAACTTTAAGTGGAGATCCATATGTAACTATAAATATGGGAACTAGCAAACAAGTAGTAGGATTAAAATATACTCCAGGAAATACTACTGCTAAGAAATTCTCATTTAAAAGGTTATTTACTAAAAATAAAGAAGTAACATATGACTCAATAAGTGATTATGAAGTATTAGTAAGTAGTGATAATAAAAAATGGACTAAAGTTCACTCAGGAAAATTTGATACTACAAAAGAAAACACAATTTACTTTAATGAAAGCGGAAATGATTCAAATAAACAATTATGGTCAACTAATGCTCAATATGTGAAGTTAGTAGCAAAAGGTGCAAAAACTATATCTATAGGTGAACTTGAGTTATTAGGACAACCTGGAGATAACATAGAAATAGGAAGCTACAACAACGGTAAGTATACAAATGGTATAGGTAGATTAAAATCAGATTACACATACGCTAAGGATAAGACAATACCAGCTGGTTCTATATTAATAACAGGTGAATATAGAGGAGATCCAGCGTTTAACGTACCTTTAGTATTAAATGAAAATGATGGAAACTATGCATTACAATCACAAGTTATACTTCTTGCAGAATTACCAGATGATGCACAGTTAGGTGAAGTAGCACAAGGTAGTTGGATATACTGGATAACACCAGACCAACAAGAGGCAATAATAAATGGAGAATCAAATATGAAAGGTAGTCAAGTTAAGGCTGAGTTATATAGATACAATAAGCTAGACTCTACAGGAGCTCCTGTTGGACAAAGATTAGTAAGTGATACGTTCTTATATGAATTACCAAGTGATTTAAGTAAGTTACCAACAATAGATTTAGCTACTTCAAAGGCGAGATCATCAGCTGCTAAAGTAATGGAAATAGATCAAAATACTGTAAAAAAGGCATTTGAGAATAGATAGACATTTTTAAGAAGGAGAGACATATGAGGAAATTAAAATCGTCAGTTAAAACTGCTGTTGTATCTACATTAGCTTTAACTTCTACAGCTGCAATTATTTATGCAGTCCCGAATATGAAGGCAAATGATGTTAAATCAACTGATATTGGGAACAAGTTAAAATTAGATGTAGAAAAAATAGATAGAGATACTGTAAAAGTATCTATAGATAACGTACAAGATATACCAAAGTCAATACAATTTAGTGTAAAACTAGATGGAAATGTAAAACTTGCTAATGGTGAGTCGAGTATAAAAGACTTAATAAAACCACAAGTTCAAGCTAGATTAGCAAGTAATGAATATCAAGATAGCAGTAATGATATACTAGCTGATTACACATATAACCAAGACTCAAACACTATAGATGTTCTTATAACATCAGAAAACTCTTTACCTAAGTTAGGAAATAAAATAGAAGTATTTGAGTTAGATTTAAAAGCAAGTGATAAAACTACAAAACAAGGAGGAACTACTTATAAAGTAGTTCCAAATGATAAAGATGAGTATAAATACTTATCTGTAACAAATAAGGAATATAGTGATTTAGGAGTAGTATCAGATGATGAAACTCTTAGCTTAAATACAGCACCAACTATAACCTCTTCTAAAGACTTTATAAAAATAGTAGAAGGTGAAAAATTAGAATTAACACCTCAAAACCTAGGAATAACTATGGAAGATGCTGATAAGGATGCTGTTACATTAGAGGTTAAAGATTTATCTCAAAGTAATAAGCCTGTAATAACAACATTTAGTAAACAAACACCAGGATTATATAGCTTAGAATGTAGAGCTATAGATAGCTATAATGAAAAATCTGAACCTATAGAAATACAAGTATATGTAGATTATGCAAATGTAAAAGATCTTCCTACTATAACTAGAGACGGGCAAGCACTACAAACAAATATAACAATAAGCGGTGGAGATATATTTAAACCATTAGAAAATGTTAAAGCAGTAGATGCAAAGGGAAGAGAATTAGAAGTAAAAGTATCTACAGATAAGGCTCTTGAATTAGATCCAGAGAATGACACTACTTATGTATTAACATATACTGCAGTAGATACTTATGGAAATGAAGCTAAAATACAAGTTAATTTAAATGTAATAGCTAATAAAGCGCCTGTAATCTCAGGAGTTAAAAACCATACATTAAAAGTAGGAGATAGCTTTGACCCAAGAGCTGGTGTTCATGTAACTGATGAAGATGATGATATACAATTAGTTGTAGATAGTAATGTAAATACTAATCTTGCAGGAGAATATAGAGTATTATACAGTGCAACTGATAGCAAAGGTAAAACTACAAGAGTACAAAGTATTGTAAAAGTAAATCCTAAAATGTCTTCAATAAATCATGTACCTGTAATATATGCAAATGATACAACTATAAAATTAGGTGATGCGTTTAATCCTTTAAGTATAGTTACTGCATACGATGAAGAAGATAAAGACTTAACACAAAGTGTAGAAGTAGTAAAAAATAATGTAGATACTAAAAAAGAAGGTAACTACACTGTAACTTATAGAGTAAAAGATAAAAATGGAGCAACAGCAACTAAGACAATAACAGTAACAGTAGTTAAAGGCGTTACACTTGCTAGTGAAATAAAGATAAGCAATAAGTTTAATAATTTATACTTAGGAGCTTCTAAAGAAATAAATGCAGCTGTTAACAAAGAAGCAGATATAAAAGATATAAAGTGGTCTGTAAGTGATACTAATATATTAAATCTTGAAGCAAAAGGAAATACTGCTAAAGTAACTGCAAAAGGTGAAGGTAAGGTAGTTATTACAGCTACTACAACTGATGGAAGTAATCTAAGTGATAGCTTTGAAGTAACTGTACAAGACTTTAAAAAGGATGATGTAATTCCAGATGTTATAGCTAATATTATAGACACTAACATAGTAACACCAGTATCTGGACAAGGAGATTTAAATTCACCTGTAGAATTAGAAGTTAAAGACGTTAAATCAGAAGATTTTACAAACTTTGTCAAAGATTTAAAGAAAGGGAACTCTAAAATAGTTGATACTATAGAAACTAAAGAGTTTACAGTATACAAAATAAAATTAACTAAGTATAGATTATTTGCAAGAAATACTGAATACTATGTAGAACTTAAGATAGATAATAGCTTAGCAAATGCTTCTAAATACAAAGAAATAGTAGTTAATACATTAAAGGTTGAAGAAGATAATAATAACTCGAATGGTGGAAATACATCAGGAGGAAATGGATCGACTAACAACGGTGGAAATACATCAGGAGGAAGTGGATCAACTAACAATGGTGGAAATACATCAGGAGGAAATGGATCAACTAACAACAGTGGAAACACTTCAAATGAAAGCACAACTACTAATGAAGTTGAAAATGAAACTATAAATGACCAACTTGATGAAATTGCTACTTCAGATGAGATTACTAATGAAACTACTGAAGAAAGTAAAGATAATTTAGAAGAAACAACAACTACTGCTTCACAAGTTGAAGCTGAAGAATCAAAGAATGGAAATAATATAATAGCTTATATAGGTGTTGGTATAGCAGCAATAGCTGGAGTATTATTTGCAAAAGGTAAAAAAGATGAATAATTAATTTAAATAACGATACCTTAAAAGTAAAATAACAAAATAAAGTCCCTAAGGCTATTATAGCTTTAGGGGCTTTTAATTTATTTTTATTAATTCAACAATTATAGAACATAGATAAAAATAACTATGTCATAAAAATTTGCATTATAATTATTTTTTATGGTATATTTTGTAAATTAAATTAATCGATTTAAAAGATAAGGGAGATTAGAATAGTGAGAATTTATGATTTAATACAACTTGCAAGACAGTATATGCTATTAGGAGTTATTGTTGTAATTTTACTTCTAACAGGATACTTCTTACTTTATAAAAAACTAATGAAAGGTACTGATAAATTAAATAAAATTAAATTTGGATTGTGGAGTATATTTGTAATTTATATAGTTGTAGTACTTGGAGCAACAATTGGACATAGAACTTCAGCGTATGGTAATATAAATCTACACTTGTTTAGCTCTTATAAAAATGCATACAATAGCTTTTCTATAAGAGAGTGGAGAAATATAATTCTTAATATATTAATGTTTGTTCCACTTGGATTTATGATACCATTACTTTTTAAAAAATGTAAAAGATGGTATATAACTTATTTAATAGGATTTGGGGCAACGCTATTTATAGAAATACTGCAACTTATAAGTAAACGAGGGATATTTGAACTTGATGACATTATAAATAATACTCTAGGATGTATTATAGGATATGGTATAGTAATATTTTTTATATCAATATATGAAAAAAGATATAAAGTTTTAACTAATATAATTTACCAAATACCTTTAATAATAACTGTTATTTCCTTTAGTATAATATTTATTACTTATTCTAAAAAAGAGTTAGGAAATCTATCTATTATTAATAGCTATAATATAGATATGTCAACTATAGATGTAAGTAGTAATATTGACTTTAATGATAAATCGAATAAAGCGTATGTATATAAAGCATCTGTAGGAGATAAAGAAGAAGCTACAAAGATAGCTAGTGAAATCTTTTCTAAGGTAAATACAAAAATAGATGAATCTCAAAATGATGAATATGATGACACTATAGTATTTAAATCACAAGATGGAAATTATAGCTTATGGGTAAATTATACAGGTAATACAACGTGGTTTATTTATCATAAGGAATTTAAAGGTAAAGAAAATTTAAGCTATAAAGATGTACAAGCTTTATTAAGTAAATTTGATATAGATTTGCCTAAAGACGCTAGTTTTGAAGATAATGGAGAAGGGCGTTACTCTATTTATTTAGATATGGTTAAATTTAAAGACGTATATCTTGATGGACAATTAAACTGTAAAATTGGTGAAGATGATAAAGTTTATGGTTTTAGTAATAATATTATTTCTTATAAGCCATACAAAGAGTATGAGATTTTAACTTCAAAAGAAGCTTACAATAAAATACTAAATGGTGAGTTTAAAATATATGACGAGTTTGCAAAAAATTTAGATAAAATAGAGATTATAGATTTTAAATTAAGTTATAGTTTAGATACAAAAGGGTTTTATCAACCTATTTATAATTTTGATGCAAAACTTGATGGAGAGAAAAGTCAAATACATATACCTGCAATAAAAGATAAATAAATAGAATTAACCTAATACGTATATTTAACTATAAATATATTAATACCATTAATGAAAAATATGAAAATAAGTAATTTTATAAGAATATTAAATACAAAAAAGACAGATAATAAACTATCTGTCTTTTTATGTGTTTAAATTAAACTATATAAATAATTAATTACTTTGTTGTTCTTGAGCATCAAAGCTACCTTGATCTTGAGTTTGAACATCTAATGATGAATCATCTTCATTAGAAACAGTAGCATCAGCATTATCTTGAGGAGTTTCCTCAGTAGAGCTATTTTCATCTATTGTTTCTTCAGTTGTATTATTTTCATCAATTGAATTGTTTGTTTCCTCATTTGGAGCTACTTCTGTTTGCTCAGCTTTATTTTGGTTATTAGAATCATTATTAAATAATCCTGTAAACCAATGCCATATTTTAGCAAAGAAACCTTCAACTTGCTCACTAGATGGAAGGTTTATAGTTGATTTATCAGTAGCATCTATTTGAGCATTTTCTCCAAGTAAACTATCGTTAGTATTGTTAAGTATACTTGAATTATCATTATTATTACCACCGAATAATCCTTTAAACCAATCAACTATTCCTTCAAAGAAGCTCTTTATTTTATCAAAGAATCCTGTATTTACATTTTCACCTATAGCAGATAAGTTTTCATTAACAACATCAGATACACTTTCTAGTGCATTTTTCATTTCACTATAGTTATAATCTTGTTTAGATATTTTTTCCATTAAGCTTTCAAGCTTTGCCATTTGTTCATCAGATAAAGTTACATTATAGTTGTTTACTACATTATTTATAGTTTCAGCTATTTGAACTGTATCTTTAGTATTATTTTTTATTATCTCAGTCTTTACATCATTAACGATTCCAGTAGCTTTGTCTTGACCGATATCATCACCTAAATCTCCAGTAGTTATTAATTCCTCTGAAGCTAGTTCTTTTTTATCTTCCTCTAGAGGCTTTCCAGTAGCATCTTCAAATGCTTTCATTATACCTGTTAATGCTCCAGTTCCAGAAACTGGGAAGTTAGCAGCAATTACAACGTCAGCATCAGTAAGACCTGCAGTAGATAATGTAGTTGCAACCATAGCTGGAGTTGCCCAAGTTATATTAGCAGTTTTAACATTTATACCACTACCTGATTTTGTTGGTTCAACATAAGCACAAGAATAAGTTTTCTTTCCAAGTTGAGCTTCAGTTGCTACTCCTTGTAAGTATTTTCTTTCTTCTTGGTTGTTAACCTCAAGTATTACAACTTCATCTTTATTAACACCGAAATATTTTAACATAGTATCTTTTTGTTCTTGTGTTAAGTTTGCACCAAGAGTTACAACTCTAGCACCATCTGCAAATACAAGTCCTAAGCTAGATAAACTTAAAACTGCAGTAAGACCTAAAGTTACAAATCTCTTTTTAAAATTATTTAATTTTTTGTTCATAAATTTCATTCCTTTCAACTTACAAAAAAGTTAAACCATAATATATCCCTATTACATTATACTATAAATGATTAATTTAAAAAAGCAAATTACAAGTTTGTAATAATTACTTAAGAATTTATTTTAATAGTTTGTATCTTTTAAAGATATATATTTTCAATATAAATAATATATAAGAAAGCTAAAGATTGGTTATCCTTCTTAAATATAGTATTTATAGTAAAAATGAATTTATTAAAAAAATATATAAACAAAGAAAAAAGTATAAATGCAGACATTTAAATATCTACATTTATACTTTTTATCTATAATCTAAATTACTTACCTATGAACATTTGAGTCCAATAAGTTGTTCCTTTAGAGTCTTTTGCAATACCAACACCTAAGTTAGTAAAATTAGGGTTTAATATATTTTTTCTATGACCTTCAGAATTCATCCAAGCAGTTACAACCTCTTGTGGAGTTTTTTGACCTTTTGCTATATTCTCACCAGCAGTTCTATAAGATATTCCAAATTGCTTCATCATATCAAATGGAGAACCGTAAGTTGGAGATGTATGGTCGAAGTAGTTTTTATTTACCATATCTTGAGATTTCTTTGTTGCTACACTTGATAAGTTAGAATCAAGTGTTAAAGCAGATATTCCTCTTTTAGTTCTTTCTGCATTTACTAAATCAAGCACTTGTTGTTGATAAGAAGAAAAGTCTGTACTAGGCTTTTGCTCAGGAGTACTCTCAGGTTTTTGCTGTGGAGTAGTACTTGGAGTACTAGGAGTACTTTCAGGTTTTTGCTGTGGAGTAGTACTTGGAGTACTAGGAGTACTCTCAGGCTTTTGCTGTGGAGTAGTACTTGGATTATTAGGAGTACTCTCAGGTTTTGAAGGTACATTTGGACAACTTGGAGTTAACGGTAATTTGTATTTAACACCATTTACATATATATATATAGATTTCGTAGTCATAACTTTCTTGTAACAAGTTTTTGATAGAGCGTTTACTGGTAGCATACTAGATGCTGTTAGCATAGTTATTGCTCCTAATGATAATATATTTCTAAATTTCTTATTCATATAAACACCTCTTTTGATTTTATTTGCGATTCATATTGTTACTAAATTGTAACTTGCAATTTAAGGGGTTGTCCCTTTCGCATATTTATACTAACATAAATGCTACAACTTTGTAACTGTAAAGTACTGTAATAAAGTGTAGAAAAATGTAAAAAAGTAATATAATAGGCAAGTGAAAATTGATATATTATGCATGATTTGACTAAAAAATATTGGAAAATAGCTATTTTTCTGCTGTTATATATAAATTGATATGAATTTCTCAGAGGATTTATAAAATAAAAATATATACCATAATTGCTTTTTACTAACTATAAGTTACAAAGTAATGTATTTAATCAAATTTCAAATATGTAATTAAATATGTAAAAAAAGGGTATAATTAAGTTATGATTTTGTATTCAAATATTGAAAAAATAAGAAATATATTATAATATGAAAATAGGAAAAATATAGATATTTATATCTATAAGTTAGAAAGGATAAGTACTATGTCAAAACAATTAGTAAAAGAAAGAGTTATAAAGTATTTAATGGAGGACTTATTAGTACCACATGATATGATAGACACTGATGTACCATTATCAGAGTTTGAAGAAGGTGCAGAGGGTATAATAGATATAATAGTAAGTGTTAAAGATAAAGAAGACTACTTAGTTCCAGTTATGTTAGTTAGCTGTTTAGATGAAGATGTAGAATTAGAAGGCGAAGTAGTACAAAAACAAATAGATTTCTTAGAAGATGTTGATAATATAACTACTGCAGGTAGAATAATATTAACTAATGGAAATCAAATGATGTATGCTGACTGGACTGGTGAAGAATATGATACAGAAGCAGCTCTTCCAACATATGAACAAATGGAAAAAGAATTATTTGAAATGGAAAAATTAGCTGCTGAGCATGAACACTCTCATCATGGATGTGGATGTGGTGGACATCATCACGAAGAAGAGCATGAATGCTGTGGAGGTCATGGACATCATGAAGATGGTCACGAGTGTTGTGGAGGACACAATCACGGAGATGATCACAACTGTGGTTGTAAACACTAATAAATAAATATATACGAACTTGACGATACTTTTTAATAATGTTATTATAAATATGTTAAAAATTCTATATAAAAACCGTAAATGTTGGGGCAAAAGACAAAGGATTTATTAATATAGGGATTTATAGCGTCGTTCGATTAAAAAAGACTACTTTTATTGTGGTCTTTTTTTATGCTTAAAAACCTAAATATATATTTATATACTTAAAATAAGTGAAATTTTATAAAAAATATAAATAAAAAAAGGAAATTTGATAGCAAAGGTAGAATAATATAAAAATAAACTTATTGACATTTAATTTAATTGGATGGAATGTTTTTGAAGCAGCTATCATATTATAAATGTAGATGAAGCTAGAGAAAAGATAACATCTCAATTAATAAACTATATATAAAAGGGGTTATATTATGGAGGCTAAAAAAGAACAAAATTATGAAAGCTATATTTATTCTGATTCATCAAATACATCTAATGCTATGAAAATGTATTTAAAAGAAATAGAAGAATACCCAATGTTATCTGCTAAAGAGGAAGTAGAACTAGCTAAAGCTATAATTGACTCTTCAGAGGAAGCAAAAGAGAAATTTATAAATGCAAATTATAGATTGGTTGTAAGTATCGCTAAAAGATATAGAAAAGAAAGTGTAGATATGCTTGACTTAATTCAAGCAGGAAACATTGGACTTATAAAAGCAGTTGAAAAGTACGATTATAAAAAGGGATTTAAATTTAGTACTTATGCGACTTGGTGGATAAAACAAAGTATAACAAGATACATAGATGACTGTGAAAATACTATTAGAATACCTGTTCATCTTCATCAAAGAATAAATTTTGTAAAAAGAAAAAAACAAGAGCTTGCTAATGTACTTCAAAGAGAACCTAGTATGGAAGAACTTGCTGAAGTTTGCGAACTTGAAGTTGATAAGGTTTTAGATATATTAAAAAGGGATAAAAACATAGTATCTCTTGATACTCCTATTAAAGAAGATGAAGATAGTAGTTTAGTTGAGTTTATACCATCTGATGCACACTTTGGGGACGTGGTAATTCATGAGGTTGAACAAAATAACTTAAGAGAAAAAATAGACGAAGTATTAACAGATCTTAGTGATCAAGAGCAACAAGTACTTAGAATGAGATTTGGACTTGATGATGACACACCTAAGACTTTAGAAGAAATCGGTAAAGTATTTGGAGTAACAAGAGAGAGAATAAGACAAATAGAAGCTAAGGCTATTAGAAAATTAAGACATCCAAGTAGACTTAAATTACTTAAAAACTTTTATTAATTAGTTTATACAAAAGTGAGAGTAGTTTTCTGCTTTTTATATCTCTTGTAAAAATATGATTTGATTTCTTTAAGTAAATAGTAGCACATATTAATTTGTATCGCATCTAAAATTTAATTAAATTTTATAAAAATATTTACATTAAAAAGGAATATACATAATTGGTATAGATAAGTTAAAAAGTAGATTTATAAAAAGAGCTATTTCAAAATGATTAAATAATGATTTTGAAATAGCTCTTTTTATAGATACATGTTTACATTTTTTATTATTTTATATACAATACTATTATGGTTAGTTGCTTGAGTAATTAACTGATTGATTAACGGATATAAGGAGTGATTTATGAAGCTTATATTAAATGAAGACGAACCGATATTTATTCAAATATCAAAAGCTATAGAGGATGAAATACTAACAGATAGCATAAAAGAAGATGAACAAGTGCCTTCAACAACAGAATTATCAAGGTTATATAATATAAATCCAGCTACAGTATTAAAGGGGATGAATATACTAGTAGATAAGAATATCTTATATAAAAAAAGAGGTTTAGGTATGTTTGTAAATAGGGGAGCAAAAAACACTATAAAACTTTTAAGAAAAGAAAGCTTTAAAAATAAGTTTATAAAGAACTTAATTGAAGAAGCAAATAAGTTAGATATAGATAAAGATGAATTACTTGAGATGATTAAACAATACAAAGGGGGAAACTAAATGAGTGTAGCTATAAAAGTAAAAAATGTTAGTAAGTCTTTTAATGATAGTGTAATACTTGATGATATATCTATAGATTTTTATGAAAATAAAATATATGGTTTACTTTGGAAAAATGGAGTAGGTAAAACTACCTTATTAAATATAATTACAAAGCAATTAATTAGTAAAAGCGGTACTATAGAAATATTTGGACAAAATATAAATGAAAGTGACGATGTATTAGATAAGTTATGTATAGTAAGAGAAAGAGAGTTTCCTGAAAATGATATTTTAATAAAAGAATTATTTAATACTTACTCATACTTTTATAAAGATTATGATAAAAATCTACAAGAAAAATTGTGCGATTATTTTGAGCTAGATTCTAAGAAGTCATATAGAAAATTATCAAGAGGTATGAAAAGTATAGTATCGAACATTATAGGAATATGCTCAAATGCTTCAATAACTATATTTGATGAACCTACAATAGGTCTTGATGCAGACAATAGAAATGAGTTTTATAAGATATTATTAGATAGCTATATAAAAAATCCTAGAACTATAATATTATCAACTCATCTTATAAATGAAGTAGAAAATCTAATTGAAAATGTAGTTATAATACATAAAGGAAAAGTAATAGTTGATGATAGTATAGATAATATAAGTCAAAAATCATTTTACATAAGTGGAGATAAGTCTGATTTGGAAAAATTAAAATGTTTAAAAAATACAACACCTGATAAAAGTTTTGGATCTAAACAAGTGTATAAATATTATGGGGATATAAATGAAGATGATTTAAAGTTTATAGAAAGTTTAAACATAAATTTAGAAACTATGAATCTTCAAGATATGTTTGTACATCTTACTAAAAGGGGGAATAAAAATGAATAAGTTAATGCCGTATTTTAGATTAATGAAAAAGTCTATAATATTAATGATAGTAATAACACTTTCAATAGCAATAACACATGATGGTAAAGAAATACTAACTGGATTTAAACATTCAGTATTTGAAAATGGATATTTAATATTTAAAAGTGAAATATATTCTACAACAGCATTACTTATATTTATATATGGTATATATCTTTCATATATAAAGTTTAATGTTGCAATAAATATAAAAGCAGATAGAAAAAGCTATATAAAAGCATCTATAATTACAATGATAGGTATGGGGATAGTATTTTCAATATTTACAGTTTTATGGTCATTGATTTTAAAGTTTGTAGTAGAGTATGTTTCTGGTAAAAATGCTTTAGTACTTGGAGATTCTGCATACTTTGTAAATACTTTTACTGATATTATAAATAGTTCTTTAGAAATGGGAACAACAGTATTATATGCTTTTTCGGATTTAAGCATAAGAAGATTTATTATGGATATCTTAGGGCAGCTTTTAACTTTATTTGCATTTTCATCTATAGGATTTTTACTTGGAAGTATTTTATATAGACTTAAAAAGAAAACATCAATAATAATATTTTTAATTATACCAACAATAGTTATAATATTAGGAGTAACATTTTATATATTTAACACAGATTTAATTATGAATTATATAGTTATTAACTTAGTTGATATTTTAAGGTTTATTATAAATGTAAATATACATTTAATTATAAAACTTTTAACTATAGTAATATCTTTAATTTGTTCAGTACTACTTTTAAAAAATGCACCAATAAAAGAATATGCACACGACTTAATATAAGGCTGATTATACAGCCTTTTTTAGTTTAGGATATGTTAGCCCTCTTTGTGATAAATATTGCATAAAAAGAGCCACACCTTGGACTTTTTAATAAATTGAATTTGAAGTAAAGTTCCTTATTTTAGGTTAACTCAAAGAATCTATTTCTAATAGTTTATCTAGTTACATATAGATATAAGTTCTTTAAGATAATTAAAATTCATACAATATAACAAATTTAAATTTAGAATATTTTATGGATAAGGTATTGAAGAGAAAAAAGGATGATAGTATGTATGATAGCAGATATATTGAATTAGAGAAATTAATGAACATAATAAATAAATTAAATAAAGAATTACAATTAGTAAAAAAAGATATAAACAATAAAGAAAGTAAATCAAAAGAACTAGTTTCATATATAGAACAAAAAATAAAAGAAAATACTAAAAGTATAAAAGAGCTAGAAAATCCATTTTTACTATTTATAATGGGTTCTGGTAATTATGGAAAATCAACTCTTATAAATGCCCTTTTACAAGAAAAAGTAATAGAAACTAGTGATATACCAAATACATGGAAACTAGATTTATTTATTAAATCAGATAATGAAAAAGTAGAAATAACCTATAATGATGAAAGAGAAATTATAAAAAGTTTAAGTAATGGTAAAAAAATATTAAAAGAAGAAGAGGATAAATTTAAAATATCAAAAAAAGAAATATCAAAAAAAATATTAAGCTACAAGAATAAACTTAGCAAAGATAAATTAAAAGAATTTAAAATTGAACAAGAAAGATTACACTTATATAAATCAGATATAAATCAAATAAAATACTATTTAAAAAATAAAAAAATACTTAATGACTTTACAATAGTAGATACACCAGGACTTAATCAAACCTTACTAAAAAACACCGTAAAGCGTATGAATAAATACTATCAAAAATCAGATGGAGTAATATGGCTAATAGATGCTCAAAATATAGTATCTAAAGAAACTAATAAATTAATTGAGGAAATAAATAAAATAGATAATTTACATGAAAAGAAAATAATAGGTGTAGTTAATAAAATAGATATAATAAAAAATGATAACGATTTAGAAAGACTTAAAGAAAAAGTAAATGAAATATATAATAATAAATTTAATGATATTGTTTATATATCAGCTCGTGATGCTTTAGATGGAATTGTAAACAAAGATAAATATTTAATAGATAAAAGCAACATAAATAATTTATATAAATCTATAGAGAGTAATTTCAAACAAGTATGTGAAAAAAAACAAATAGATTCTAAATATAAAAATTTATCTATAATGAAAAATAAAATACTAGATAAAATATATTCATATAAGAGAAGTTTGTATAAAGATATATCTGATTATAATGAAATTGAATTTGAATTAAATAAAAGTTGTAATGAAATATATTTATATACATTAAATCATATAAATAAATTTAAGAAGAAAAAAATATATACTAAAGAGGATTTATATTCATTAAAAAAAGCAATAGAAAATTTAGAAGTACAATGTAGTAAGGAAATAGAAAAAAATTATAATACATTAATCAAAAAAGCAGATTTTAGCAATATTACAAACAATCCTATCAACACAAAAGTCTATTTTTCTAAAAGCAAATATTTGATTATAAATTATAATAACTTTAAAACTGTAAAAAGAAATAACAAACTATCAAGTTTTATAAATCAACTCACAAAAGCAAATTCTGAAAAAGTTGTAAATGATGAAGTTGCATTAAGTAACCATATCCAAAAAAATATTACATACTTAGAAGACGAGATAATAACAACCCTAAAAGATAAATTAGATGAGATAAAAGATAATGTAAATGAAGTCAAATATAATACATTTAAAAATAAATATTTAGATTACAATTTAATAAAAGAGCATATTAGTTATTTAGACAATATAGAAAATATATTAATAAATTTGAGGTGATATTTTGGAAAATATAAGTCAATATATCTATGAAATTAAAGAAACTTTACTTAATTCTCCAATAAGACAAAGATTATCACAAAAAGAAATAGTACCCTTTAAGGATATTGTATCTGAAAATCTAAATGAACAGATAGAAAATATCAAAGCATTAGAATCAAGTCAGTATAAGCCATTAAATATAGCTATAGTAGGAGAAGTTAAATCAGGAAAATCAAGTCTTTTAAATGCACTTTTAGGAAAAGAAATAAGTAAGGTAGATGTATTAGAAGCTACTTCATCAGTAATAGAAGTTGTTTATAGTGAAAATACTGATGTGAGCAAATTTGCAGATTTGACAAGAATAAGTTTAGACATAGATTATTTGAAAAAAATAAATATAGTAGATACACCAGGACTAAAAAGTATAACTCAAAGTAATGAGAAGAAAACCATAGATTATATTAAGTACGCAGATTTAATTTTATTTGTTATAGATGCAACTCATCTAGGTCAAGAAGATACAATAGAAGCATTAGACTTAATAAGTGAATATAATAAACCTATTATTGGAGTAGTAAATAAATGTGATTTATTAACAGAAAATAGGAGTGAAATTTTAGATTATATAACAAGTGAGTATGGCATTTATATAGATAGATTTTTTATGATATCATCATCTCTTGAATATCAACATAAAATGAGTCAACAAACAATAGCTAAAAGTACAGACCTAATAGTATCAAACTATACAGAACTTAGGGAAAACTTTAGAAAATTAACTGATTATATAGAGTGTATATATGAAAATTCCAATGAGACAAAATACAAAAGTATAAAAACTTCAATAGAAGGAATAATTCAAAAAGATATAATAGTACATAACGATTATAATAAAAGCGTTGATGTATTATTAGGTGAATTAAGAAAATATGAAAAACTACTACAAAATAAAAAAGATTATATAAAAGCAAAAATGGAGTTTGAAATAAATGATTGGATTGATAGAATTTTATTAAGCGATGAGATAAAAAGAATTGAAAGTGATATAAAATCTGCAAATGTATATATAAATGAATCTTACTTAACTGATTTGATAAATTCTAAAAAGAATGAATTAGATGATTTATATTTTAAAGAATGGAGTACTTGCTTAAAAGAAGTAAGTGAAGAAATGGATGATGATATAAAAAGATATGTAAATGATATAACATATAAAAATGAGTTATTAGATACACCAACATTTAAGTTAGATGGGGAAAAAACAGATATGAATGCAATACTTGCAACAATAGGTACAGGGGCAATACTTGGTGCTACATCAGGAGGGGTTATTTCAATCTACAGTGCAACTTTAGGAAATTATGCAGCATCACTTACACTTGGAGCAGCTATTATGACTTATCTACCACCTCTTTTAATAGCTGGAACTATAAGTGGAGCTGTTGGAAAAGTTATATATGATAAAGTTTTAGATGATAGAAAAAACAAAGAAATACTTGACAATATAGAAAAATTTATAAAGAATTTAAAAGATAATATAAAAGAAAGACTAAATAAAGACTATGAAAAGCTTAGTCAAGAAATAGTAGTAACTACTACTGAGATATTAAAAAATATAAAAGGTGTATATATAAATAAATATGAAATAGAAGATTTTATGGAATCAATAGAAAAATATATAACATATTTAACACAATATGTAGAAATATCATACAATAAAGCATAAATGCAAATCCAATAAGGAGTAGAGACATGATAACCCTAAGCTTATGTATGATAATAAAAGATGAAGAATTAGTTTTAGATAGATGTTTAAAAAGTATTTATGATGCAGTCGATGAGATAATAATAGTTGATACAGGGTCAACTGATAATAGCAAAAATATATGCAAAAACTATACAGAAAATATATATGATTATATATGGAATGATGACTTTTCAGCTGCTAGAAATTTTTCTTTTGAAAAAGCTACTAAAGATTATATACTATGGCTAGATGCTGATGAAATAATAGATGAAGAAAATAAAGAAAAACTTTTAAACTTAAAACAAGTTTTATCATTAGATATAGACGTAGTAACTATGCATACATGTATGAACATAGATGAATGTAATAATCCTCAAATAACTATGGTAAGAAATAGAATAGTGAAAAGAGAAGATAACTTTAAATGGATTGGATTTGTTCATGAATATATAGAAGCTAGTGGAAATGTCTATGATAGTGATATTTGTATAATACATGATAAAATTAAACCTGTAAGTGATAGAAACTTAAAAATATACAAAAAGAAAGTAGAAGAAAAACAAGCATTTAGTGAGAGAGATTTATATTACTATGGAAAAGAATTATATTGTAATAAATACTATAATGAAGCGATAAAAGTTTTAGAAGAGTTTGTATCTAAGGGAACTTGGGAAGAAGAAATAATTGATGCTCTTTGTAAAATTGGAGAATGCTATTTATGTAAAGATGATAAAGAAATAGCTAGAAAATATTTTTATAAAACCTTTGAATATGGTCCTCCACAAGGCGAAATACTTTATAAGATAGCGTATTCTTTTCAAGATGAAGAAAAATACGACAGAGCAATAAGTTGGTATGAGATAATATTAAGTTTACCTATACCTGATGATTGTTGTCAGTGTAGACATATATGCTACTTAAGGTTTAAGCCACATCTTAATTTATGTTATTGTTATTTTAAAGTTGGAGACCTAAACCAGGCTTATTATCATCATAAAAATTGTATGAAAATAAATCCAAATGATCCATGTGTTAAATACAATGAAAGTTGTTTTAAATTAATAATGAAAAATAATAAAGTCTAGACTAATATCTAGACTTTATTATTCTATCGAAAAAAAGACCAACTTTATATAAATTCATGGCAAATGTTTTTACTAAGTAATTTATATATCCTAAAAATCCTTCATCACATTCGTCTGAATATAACTTTGTGACATCCATTCCAAATTGTAAGTTAATATTATTTATATAATTAAATTGAATACAAACCATATATAAAAAATAGATTATTGCCACCATAAACAATAAAAGTAAAATTAAACCTATTATCATAGATAAATCCCCTCCAATAAATAATCCCTTATAATAAATATTACTATAATTAGGACAAGATATCACCACACAAATACATATAAAATATTTGTTTAAACGACATTAACATACATGTAAGTGTAATATTTATACAAAAAATTATTATCTAAAATAATAATTAAATAAGTGTAAAAAATTAATAGTTTTAGTAATATACTTGAGAAAGAATTAATAATTTTTTTAATATTTTTATATATTAGGAAACGGTAATATGAAAATTTTTAGGGGATAATATTTGAATATAAGAAAAATTGTCATTTAAAAATGCTTAACTGATAAGTAGTTCAATTTAAGGGAATTTTTTATGTGTTTAATAATAATAGAATAGTTATACTTATATCTTTAAATATATAGTATAGAGATATAAATGTAAATTATATAAATTATGATAAATTAAATATTATAATAAGGTTTACAAATAATTAGATTAAAGGTTAGTATAGAGTTAATAAGAACTAAGAGGTGTAATATGAATAGATACAAAGATATTTTAACTACTAAAAAAGATCACTTATAGGAAGAAAAAAACATAAGTGTAGATGAGAGAGTAGATAATTTAATAAAGTTAAAGACCATAAGAAAAAAACATGAAAATATTTTAAATATACAAAAAAAGTACTTAGAGGATAAAAAAACTATAAGCGTAGATGAAAGAATAAAAAACTTAAAAAAGCTAAAGAGTACAATAAAGAAATATGAAAATGATATAATACATGCATTAGAGTTAGATTTAGGAAAACATATCTTTGAATCATATTCTAATGAAGTCGGATTTGTATATAGCAGCATTGACTACACTATAAAAAATATAAAAAAATGGACAAAAGTTAAAAGAGTTAAAAATGATTTAGCTCAACTTCCAGGGAAATCATATATTTATAAATGTCATTATGGAAGTGTTTTAATTATTGGTCCATATAATTATCCATTTCAGCTACTTATAGAGCCTTTAGTAGGAGCTATAGCAGGCGGGAACACAGTTGTTCTGAAACCATCAGAATATACTATAAATCTTGAAAAAGTAATAATTAAAATGATAAAAGATGCGTTTAATGAAGAGTACATAGCTGTAGTTAGTGGAGATTATCAAGTAAACAGCGCATTACTAGATTTAGAATTTGATTATATATTTTTTACAGGAAGTGTAAATGTAGGGAAAATAGTAATGGAAAAAGCAAGTAAAAACTTAATACCAATAACCCTAGAATTAGGTGGTAAATCACCTGTAATAGTTGACAATAGTGCTAACTTAAAAATAAGTGCAAAAAGAATTATATGGGGAAAACTTATAAATGCAGGGCAAACTTGTGTAGCTCCAGACTATGTACTTGCACATGAAGACATATATGATGATTTAGTTAAAGAATTTATAAAAGTAATAAAAGAATTTTACGGTGAAGACATAAAAAACAATAAGGAATTTGGACGTATAGTAAATGATAAACATATGAACAGGTTAAAAAATATTCTTGAACATGATAAAAACAAGATAGTATATGGAGGAGAAATTGATTTTGAAAATAGATTTATATCTCCAACAATACTTAAAAATGTAGACTTAAATGATAAAGTTATGAGTGAAGAATTATTTGGACCAATACTTCCTGTTATAAAGTATAAGAATATGGAAGATATAAAGTACTATATATCTAAACATAAAAATCCACTAGCTTTATATGTTTTCTCTGAAAATAAAGCTTTTAGTGAAGATGTAATAACTAGATTTTCATTTGGTGGAGGATGTGTAAATGATACTATAAGCCATGTTGCATCTAATTACTTACCTTTTGGTGGAATAGGTTCATCTGGTATGGGTAGTTATCATGGAAAGAGTAGTTTTGATACATTTACTCATAGTAAAAGTATTGTTAAAAAGAGTACTAAATTAGATATTAAACTAGTGTTCCCACCATATAAAAATAGAATAAATACTATAAAGAAAGTTATGAAATAAAGTAAAAGTGCCTAAGTTAGAAATTAGGCACTTTTATTTTTGGCTATGTTAGCTTACTTTGTGATAAATAATTAAATTTGTGATATTATTATATTAATCAACTTTCGTAATTGTTATATATTATGATATATATAAATATTAATTTGTAAAATTAGGGGGAATAGGGTGAAAAAATTAATTTTAGGAGCATTAGTAGTAGTAACATTTACACTTACGGGATGTCAAATCATAGGATATAAAAATAATGATAGTGAAACAAATGTAACACAGAATATAATAACAAATAATTGGGTTATATATGAAGATTCAGGTGAAAATTATATTTTATTAAACACCAAGACAAATGAAAAAATAACAGATGTATATGATGAAGGTAATGAAAGATTTCTTTCAGCACAGGAAGCAGTAGATGCTCTTAATAACAAATTTAATCGTTAAGTATATCAATACATTAAAATCTATTGTAAAGATTATCTACACCTATTTGGCAGACTTGAAATATAGTCTGCTTTTTTAAACAAGAAATAAAAAATAATTTTTAATTTTTTATGAACTTTTTTTAATTTTAGGTGTCTTAATAGTGTATAGTAAAATAGTAAGTTAGAAAATGGGACGAGGTGTTAAGCAGTTTTGGAGGAGAAAGAGCTTTTAGATAAAGCCAGGCAGGGAAATAAACATTGTTTAAATTTATTACTGCAAAATAATTATCAAATGCTCTATGGATTTTTAATAAAGTTGACAGGAGATAAAGATTTAGCAGAAGATTTAGTACAAGATACCTTGTTAAAAGCGTCTTTAAATATAACTAAGTTTAGAGGGGAGAGTAAATTTTCCAGTTATTTAATTAAAATTGGTATAAATACTCATAAGAATTATCTTAGGAAAAATAAAATAAGAACAGAACATGATGATTTTGAATTTAAAACTAGTTATGATATGGAAGATGATTTAATAAATCATATTAGGTTCAAAGAAGCTTTAAATCATTTGAATAACATGTCTTATGAAAAAAGAATCTCTTTTATTTTGAAACATTATTATGGTTACTCAATTGAAGAAATATCAGAAATACTTAAGGTATCCGAGGGTACTACAAAATCTAGAATACATAATACTATTAAAAAGTTAAGAGAATTATTAAGCTAAAAGGAGGTCGTAAATTGGATTATTTAAATGACGATAAATTAGAAGAAATGGGATATATAAAAGAAATAGATACTTTAGCTATAGTTGAAAAAGCATCTAAAATAACCGAAAAAAAAAGAAATAAACTACTAGTCATTAGTTTTACTTTAATGATAATTACTTCAGTTTTAGGTCAAGGTTTATTCGTGATTTTATTTGGAGGAAATAATTTAGTCAAACTGGGAATAAAAATATATATTTTCGTATTACTAGTAGTTTCATTAATTTTAATAGATAAGAGAGAGGAGAGTTTATGTTAATAGGTAGTAAGCAGATTATAATGATATTTATTGTATTTTTCTTAATATTTTCTTTTGCAATTGGGCAAGTTGTGTGGATATATTTAGATAGTAAAAAAAGAGAAGATAAGTGGGGAATACTATGGTCTATATTGGCTATAACACCAATTTTTTTACCGATATTACTACCTTTACCGTTGATAGTTTATTTGTTAGTAACGAGAGCATTTTCAACAAAATGTCCTAATTGTAAAGTGAAAATATCTAGCAAATTTTCTTCTTGTCCAAGCTGTGGATGTAAGTTAAAAGAAAAGTGCAAATCTTGTGGAAGTCCATTGAAAGATGAGTGGAAATACTGTCCATATTGTAATGACAAAATAGAGGGAGAATAATTATGAAAATAATAAAAAACAATAAGAATGTTTTTGTAGGAGTGACTATAGTAGCAGCTTTAATTGCAATTATACCAACTACATTAATGTATATGTTTTCTAAAATGTCTATAGGTATTGAAGAAGGAGACAGTATTGAAGTAGTAGAAGAGAAGATTAATTCTTATTTTGATGATGGTGGGTTTGAAAAAGATATAGAAAAGGCCCTTAGAAAAAAGCCAAGTGGTGACTTTAATATATATACATATACTTCTGGCAGTGAGGAATCTATGGAGATAGAAGAAAAGATGAATATAATTTGTCCACAGTTAATTGAAGTAAGTAGATTGGAATTAGGTAAAGAATATAACATAAAATTGTATTCAGACTTCTATGAAGGGGATAAAAAAGTAAGCACTGAAGAATTACTGTCAAAAGATATTTTTGGAACACCTAAGTTACAAATAATTTATAGTGATACTTTCATGGAAGGTAAAAGTAAAAGAGATATGACAATACACTTTATTCAAAATAATAAAATACTTGAAAGTGTAAAATATTACTGCCCTACAAATTATAATGAAGCTGCATATACTCAAGATGCAGATTTAAATGTAAATGAAGATATTCCAATTATGGGATTTACAAGGGGAATAAAAGTAAATGGAAAATATAAAACTTACTCTGCTGACTTTCATAAAAATAAAGATAAAATAGAAAAATCTATTCAAAATAATTTAAGTAAAAATGAAAAAATGGTTATTTTAAGATTAGAAATATCTGATAGGGCTAAATCTGTCTAAAATAAATAAGATATATTTAAATTTGGAAAACTGAATTAGTGAATAATAGTTATAAATTGTGAATTAATAATAAAGATAAGGGGATTAAAAAAATGATAAATGAAGAGGCTAATAAATCTTGGGCTATTAGAACATATACAGATGAGTTACTAAACTTTATTATATTTACTGGATGTATGTATAATTTAATTGATGATGAAAATTTTGATGAATCAAATACACCTTGGCCAACTAAACTATCAAATTCAGACTTTGAAAATTTACATATTAATAAGTTAAAATCACAGTGGAAACTATGGTTTAATGATGTTATAGAAGAAAGATGTAATAACATTAATCTTGATAAAATGTGTGTATTTGTTAATGAAATATATAATATAAATGATTTCTTAGAACTGTAATATACAGAGCTTAGAGAGTGTTGTAAAAAATCATATCCACATTTTATTGATTGGTGGGATATGCAAGCAGGAGGTAAAAGCGCTATTTCTTTTTATGAAATTATGGGTGGTAGTAAATTTTGTGATTATATCGAGGAATTAGAATGTAAATTAAATAAAAAAGCTAAGCCATTTAATCTTTATATAGATATAGTATATACAGGAGTGCCTAATGTATTAGATATAAATGATAAATATATTGTAGTAACTCCTAATGGCTATCTTAATTTAACCAAGGATTGGTGGATGAAAAAATTAATTAAATTAATATAATGATTACTTCGTAATATTATAATATATTATAAACAATTTATATAAAATAGATAAACAACCATACAAAATAATTTAAAATACTTTGGCATGGTTGTTTATCTATTTTTATTATCACAAATTAAGCTAACACAGCCTTATTTTTATATACTTTATAATCTCATTTTTACATGAGGAATACCAACTTCATCATAAACATCTGATATTTCTTTAAACCCTAAAGATTTATATAAATCTTTTATGTAATATTGAGCTGATAAAGTTATATGTTCTTCATTAAGGTTATTAGTTATAAACTCAATAGAGTTCATCATTAATTTTTTAGCTAACCCATTTCTTCTATAATTTTTATTTACAAGTACTCTTCCAATAGAAGTATCTTCATAGCTACTATATTCTTTAGGTATTATCCTTGCATATGATGTAATGGTATTATTATCTAAAGAAAAAATATGATAACATTTTTTATCAATATCATCAAAATCATTTTCCTGGGTAATTTTTTGTTCACATGCAAAAACTTCATATCTAGCTTTAGCTATTTCAAAAAACTCATCTACACTCAGATCTTTAAAGTGTTTTACTAGAAACATTGATTATCCTCCTTTTATACTTTTTATAAGTTTTATTATAGCATTTTAAAATAAGAATATTAATACATTAAGAAGAAGATATACAAAATATAGTATAATTTAAAGTACTTATAAAGATAATGAAGGGATAAAGAAGTTTAGATAGAATTTATACTTTTATATAAGACATATTATACATCAAATTAAACTACATGTAGCTAAATGGAATGAAAAAGCAGTAATGCTTTATGAAAAGAATGGGCTTAAAGTTATAAAAGTAGAGAAAATTAGATAATTATAGTTTTTTATCAAAGCTACTTGATAGTTAGATTTCTAATTAGATTTTATTATAAAGAAATGATATAATTAATATTTATAAGTATTAATTAATAAGATTTGGAGATGTTTAACTTGAATGATACTAAAAAAATGACAGAAGCTGCACTTATGTCTGCTTTATTTGTTGTAGGAACTATATTCTTTGTATCCACTGGACTTGGATACTCATTTTACTTAGATTTTATAGTACCAATATTTTTTGTTGTAATATGCTTAAAATGTAATTTTAAATATAGCGTATTAGCAGGTGTAACTTCACTTGTAATAGTAGGTTTAGTATTAGGTAATATTGGGACAGCTATTTGGGCAAGTCAAAGTGTTATTCTAGGAATAATATGTGGTGTTCTTTTGCAAAATAATACAACTATAATGGATGACTTAGTATATGGATCTATACTATCTGTACTTTTAATGGTATTTATAGATATATATGCTTCAAAGTTAATTGGTTATAGCTTTATGCAGGAATTTAAGGGGTATATAAAATTAGTAAATAATAAAGAAGTTGCAAATACAATTTATTACTTACTAATTGCAATGTTTCCATTTGGAATGATGTTTAGTGTATATTATTTAGGATTAATATTTAGTAATAAATTAAAAATATTAAAATCTAACGCTAAAAGAAAGTATAATATTATTAGAAATTTTAGAACATATTCTAGGTTTATATCTTGTTCAAAAAAAGTATTTTATGGATGTTCATTATATTTATTAAGTTATGAAATATTTAGATTTACGAATATAGAAATAAATAATACATACTTAATAACTATATTTACATGTGTTAGCTATTTATGTGTTTATTTTATAATTAGAGATGGATATACTGTAATTCAAAACTATATACTATCGAAATATCAAAAAGTATCTTATGCAAGATATATGTCATTAGTAACAATATTAATATTAGTATTAGCACTAAAAATAGCTATTTTATTTATAATATTATTTAATATTGTATTAGATAAAAGAATAGATATAAGAGTAAGGCAAAATTATATATTAGATAATTTAATGAATTAGCATTAGGTAAAGTTAAGAATTACAAGATAATAATATAACATTTGAAAATTTTTTGCCAAAATAAATTATATTATAGGTTGACAAAATTATTACGTATTAATATAATGAAGTAAATATAATAATTATTTATAAATGCTATGAAAAGAATAAGTAAGATTAATGTAGTCTTTCAGAGAGTTTCCGGTTGGTGAAAGGAAATAGATAAGTTAATTTGAATACATCTTAGAGCAGTAATCCCCAAAGATAACAACTAGTAGGGATTAACGTATTGGCACACGTTATAGTGCTAAAGTATAACCAAGTTTTGGCGTACTTATTAAGGTCAATATTGTGAGATATTGATGAACTAAGGTGGTAACACGTAAGCAATGCTTTCGTCCTTTATATAGGGACGAGAGCTTTTTTTATTTAAAAATAATTATAAGGAGTGAATAGTAATGACTATGACGGTATACGATGAATTAGTTGCTAGAGGATTAGTTGCTCAAGTAACTGATGAAGATGAATTAAAAGAACTTATAAATGCAGGTAAAGCAAAATTTTATATAGGATTTGATGCTACTGCAGATAGTTTACACGTTGGTCACTTCATGACTTTATGTTTAATGAAGAGATTACAAATGGCAGGAAATAAGCCTATAGCACTTGTTGGTGGAGGAACAACTATGATAGGTGACCCATCAGGAAGAACAGATATGAGACAAATGATGACTCCAGAGCAAATAAATCATAACTGTGAATGTTTCAAAAAGCAAATGAGTAAATTTATAGATTTTGGAGAAGATAAAGCTTTATTAGTTAACAATGCTGATTGGTTATTAGACTTAAACTATGTTGATTTATTAAGAGAAGTAGGAGCTCAATTTAGTGTTAACAGAATGCTTACTGCTGAATGTTATAAAAACAGAATGGAAAGAGGACTTAGCTTCTTAGAATTCAACTACATGATAATGCAAGCTTACGACTTCTATCATTTATATGAAAAATATGGATGCCAAATGCAATTAGGTGGAAATGACCAATGGAGTAACATGCTTGCTGGTACTGATTTAATAAGACGTAAATTAGGTGAAAATGCATATGCAATGACTATAACTTTACTTCTTAACTCAGAAGGAAATAAAATGGGTAAAACTGCAAATGGTGCAGTATGGTTAGATCCAAACAAAACATCTCCATTTGAATTCTACCAATACTGGAGAAATGTTGCTGATGCTGATGTATTCAAATGTATGCGTATGTTAACATTCTTATCACTTGAAGAAATAGAAGAAATAGAAAAGTGGGAAGGAAACAGAATAAACGAAGCTAAAGAAGTATTAGCATTTGAATTAACTAAACTTGTTCATAGTGAAGAAGAAGCTATAAAAGCACAAGAAAGTTCAAGAGCTTTATTCTCAGGAGCAGCTCATGCTGATATGCCTACAACTGAAATAGAAGAAGCAGACTTAACTGATGGAGTTATAGATTTAATATCTTTATTAGTTAAAGCAGAACTTGCACCAACTAGATCTGAAGCTAGAAGAAACATAGAACAAGGTGGAGTAACTGTAGACGGAGAAAAGGTATCTGATGTAAAAGCTACATTTACTAAAGATACTTTAGCTGGTGACGGTATGGTTATAAAACGTGGAAAGAAAAAATTCAAGAAAGTAGTTTTAAAATAATCTTATTTTATATAATCCCTAGAGATAAAACTCTAGGGATTTTTACGTATAATAGAATTAAAATATAAAAGCTATGTGATATATAAATAATAATCATATCAATATTTAAACATTAAATGAATCATCAGCTCTTAACCTAAGTTCTTTAGGTGTAACTTTATACTTTTCCTTAAAACTTCTTATAAAATAAGATACATTTGAAAATCCTACATCAAAAGAAATTTGAGTAACAGGCAAATCTGTATTTTTAAGTAAATTATATGCTTTTTCTAGTCTATAATTTTTTATAAATTGAATACATGTTTTACCTGTGTATTTCTTAAAAAATCTCATAAAATGATATTCATTATAGTGACAAATATTAGCTAATGTAGTTATATTTATATCATTTCTATAGTTATTTTCTATATATTTTATAACATCTTTTATTTTAAAAACTTTACTGTCATCTGATAATATAGAATCTTTTTTTATTACTAAGTTTTCTCTAAATATATTAGCAAAAAAACTAAATAATAAAGCTTTAATTTCTAGTTCAAAACCATAATATTTATGACTATAAACTTGGATAATTTTTAGAAATATTTCCTTTAAATTATTATAAATATTAGAATTTTCATTTATTATTGTTGGAAGTTTAAATTTTTTATTTATAATAGGTGTTATAAAGTTAACTGATGAGCTATCAAGTATAGAGCTATTTAGTTGAGAAATATCAAATACTAAGCTTGTAAATTCACTATATACACTTTCTTTAGCAATTAAGTAATGAAGTTCCTCACAATTTATAATAACTATATCACCACATTTACAAGTATAAAAATCAGAATTAATTTGTAAATTAAATTCACCTGTGTTTACTAGTATTATTTCGATTTCTTTATGCCAATGGGCAGATATTGAATATTCTTTATCCCCTAAATCAACATCATAAATGCCAAGAGGCAATAAAAAGTTACCATGTTTTCTTTTCTCCTCAAGTTTATCGTTTACCATAATAATCCCCTTAAAGTCAGTTTTGTGTTATTAATTATCAATATATTTATAGAATTTAATGCTTTTACTTTATTATAATAGCATTATATATATATTACAATTAAATAAAAATTAGGGGGAAAAATATGTTAGAGAAAAAATGGTGGCATAGCTCAGTAGTTTATCAAATTTATCCAAGAAGTTTTTGTGATAGTAACAATGATGGTATAGGGGATTTAAAAGGAATAATATCGAAACTTGATTATTTAAAAGAACTAGGAATAGATGTAATATGGTTATCGCCAGTATACAAATCTCCAAATGATGACAATGGATATGATATAAGTGATTATAGAGATATAATGGATGAGTTTGGTACTATGGAAGATATGGACAATTTATTAAAAGAAGCTAATGATAGAGGAATAAAGATATTAATGGACTTAGTATTAAATCATACTTCAGATGAACATAAGTGGTTTATAGAAGCTAAGAACAATCCAAATAGTAAATACAGAGACTATTATGTATTTAGAAAGCCAGTAGATGGTAAAGAGCCAAATGAAATGAAATCAACATTTAGCGGAAGTGCATGGGAATTAGATAAAGATAGTAATGAATACTATTTACATTTATTTTCTAAAAAACAACCAGATTTAAATTGGGAAAACAAAGAAGTTAGAAATGAGCTATACGATATGATAAACTTCTGGATAGACAAAGGAGTAGGTGGATTTAGATTAGATGTTATAGATTTAGTAGGAAAAGAACCTGATAAGTTAATAACTGCTAATGGACCAAAGCTTCATGAATACATAAATGAAATGAATGTAAATACCTTTGGAAAAAAAGACTTATTAACAGTAGGAGAAACTTGGGGTGCTACTCCAGAAATAGCTAAATTATATAGCAACCCGATAAGAAATGAACTTAGTATGGTATTCCAATTTGAACACATATCTTTAGATGAAATACCAGGTAAAACTAAGTGGGATTTAGCTCCTCTTAATTTTATAAAATTAAAAGAAGTATTTAATAAGTGGCAAACTGAATTGGATAATGAAGGATGGAATAGTTTATTTTGGAATAATCATGACCTTCCAAGAATAGTTTCAAGATGGGGAAATGATAGCAAAGAATACAGAGAGTTAAGTGCTAAAATGTTAGCAACAGTACTACATATGCAAAAGGGAACTCCTTATATATATCAAGGTGAAGAAATAGGAATGACTAATGTAGTATTTGATAGTATTGATGAATACAATGATATAGAACTTTTAAACATGTACAAAGAGCGTATAAGTGAAGGTTATAAAGAAGAAGATATAATGAAATCTATATATGCTAAAGGAAGAGATAACGCAAGAACACCTATGCAATGGGATGATAGCTTAAATGGTGGATTTAGTAAAGTAAAACCATGGTTAAAAGTTAATCCAAATTATGTAGATATAAATGTTAAGAATAATTTAGAAGATGAAAACTCAATATTTAATCATTATAAGAAACTTATAAAAATAAGAAAGAATGAAGATGTAGTTGTATATGGTGATTTTAAATTATTCTATAAAGATCATAACTCAATATTTTCATATATAAGAGAATTAAATGATGAAAAAATATTAGTAGTAGCTAACTTCTATGACAAAAATGAAGAATTCGTATTAGATAAGTCTATAAAGTATGAAAGTTGTGAAATTTTATTAAGTAACTATAAGGATTCAAGCGAAAATATAGAGAAAATAAACTTAAGACCTTATGAAGCTATAATATATAAATTAAAATAGATATAATAAGGGGAATAAATATCATGACAGAAAAAGAAAAAATGATAATGGGTGAATTATATTTAGCTTTTGGTGAAGAATTAACTAATGAAAGACAGCATGCTAAGGAAGTTTTATATGAGTATAATATGCTTAAGCCAAATGAAATAGAAAAAAGAGATAACTTATTAAGAGGTTTATTTGGATCAGTTGGAGAAAAATTTTATATAGAGCCACCTTTTAGATGCGATTATGGATATAACATACACTGGGGTGAAAATTCTTATGCAAACTATAATTTAACAGTACTTGATTGTGCTAAGGTAGTTATAGGTGATGATGTATTAATAGGTCCTAATGTAAATATATTTACAGCAGCTCACCCTATATTACCATCGCAAAGAAAGTCAGGTCTTGAATTTGCTAAAGATATAGAAATAGGAGATGGTTCTTGGATAGGTGGAGGAACTACAATAAATCCTGGTGTTAAAATAGGTAAAAATGTTATTATAGGTTCAGGTAGTGTTGTAACTAAGGATATACCTGATAATACTATTGCAGTTGGAAATCCATGTAGGGTTATAAAAACTATAGATAAAGAGTAAAATAAATCAAATTGATAAAAGTATAGAATATTATTTTAATATAGATAACTTAGTAGTAGTGGATATATAATTAGATAAAGTAAAAAAGATGGTTATTAATAACCATCTTTTTTAGTAAGTATTTAGTGATATGTATACCACTAAAGTTAATTAAATTATTATAGCCAACTTTTTAATAAGAAACTTGCAATATTTTCATAAGGAATAGTTTCAGATTTTAAAAGACCTTGAACAACAAGACCATCCACTACAGATACTAATAAAAATGAAAGTGCTTCAGCATCCTTATTATCTTTAACAGTCTTAGAAATTTCTTGTTTCAAAGTATTTCTCCATTCAAAATATTTAACTTTAATTGACTCCTTTAGAGTATCATTTTCCGTTATAGCTTCACATAAAAGGTACATATGTATTCTTCCTCTACCTTCTATAGAAGATATTTTTTCCATTATTAAATTTACCATATTAACAGAAGAATCATCAGTGCCTATGCCATGAACACAATCTAGTACTGCCTTTGTTATAACTTCTAAATGCATGTCTGCAATAGCGCATATTAAATCATTTTTTGAAGAATAGTGATAATATAGTGTACCTTTACTTATATTTGATGCTTTAGCTATATCAGCTAAAGAAGTGTTCTTTACCCCTTGTTTTATTATCAAATCTGTAGCTGCTGATAAAATTGTTTCTTTCATATTATTTTGTTTCATACAAATACCATCCTAGAATTTCGCATTTTACTAAATAAATTATAAATATAGTAAATATTATTGTCAATTAATTATATATATTATAGTTAATGTAATAAAAAGGCTATTTTCACATTAAAAATCTACTAAAAGTAAATAAACTATACATAGAATTAATACAATCAATTTAATTATTGACTTTAGCGTAAATTGAGTATACAATAAAAATAAATAACAGTCAACTGGCCGACTGAAAATATTTGATTATATTAAATGGAGTGAGATATATGAAAAAGATTAGAATAGTAACAGATAGCTCTTGTGATTTAAATAAGGATATAGTTGAAAAATATAATATAGAAATAGTACCTCTTAATGTAGCTTTTGGAGATGATATATATACAGATGGGGAGATAGAAAAAGATGAATTTTACAAAATGATGGCTAATTCACCAGTTCTTCCAAAAACGTCTTGTCCTTCTCCAGAAAGATTTATGAGAAGCTATGAAGGGGAAGAAGATGAGATATTAGTAATAACTTTAGCTTCAAAGTTATCAGGAACATATTCAACAGCAGTTCTTGCTAAAAATATGTTTGAGGAAGAATATCCAAACAAAAAAGTTACAGTTATAGATACTGAAACAGGTTCTATAGGTCAAGGACTTTTAATAGTTAAAGCAGCACAATTAGCAGAAGAAGGAAAAAGTTTAGATGAGATAGTAAATATTATAGAATCTATAAAGAAAGATGTAGTATTTTATGGTTCATTAGAAACTTTAGAAAATGCTATAAAAGGTGGAAGAATAAATGCTTTAGCTGGTAAGCTTATAAATGCTTTAAACTTCAAAGTTATAGTGAAAATAGGAAATGGTGAAGTTAAGCCTTGTGATAAGGCTAGAGGGGATAACAATTCAATGAAAAAAGTAGTTGAAAATGTATGTGATTCAATAAAAGAAGGAGAAGTTAAGTCATTAGCTATAGCACATGCAAATTGTTTAGATAAAGCTCTTAAAGTAAAAGAAATGATGCTTAAAAATCATGACTTTGAAAGTGTTATGATATCCGATCTAGGAGCAGTTATGGGTACATATACATCAAAAGGAGCAATATTAATAAGTGTATTATAAAAAAGGTTAGCATTTGCTAACCTTTTTTATAATACTATTAGTCTCACCATAGGTTTATAAACATAAACTTCATTTACTTTTATAAATATAATAATATTATGCTATGTATAATTATTTTTAAAAGTTTAATTTTTATAATAATATAAATAAACTTGTTTAATATATTAAATAATAAATAATATACTTTATGAAATATACAATAAAAATATATATTAATAGAATGAATTTTAATAGAAATTATTAATTGTAATCTCACATTTAATATGATAATATCATATTATCTAGTAATAAAAAAGGAGGTAAAAAGTTAGTATGGAATCTGATTCGCATAGGCATTCAAATCAACCAATATTAATATTTTTACTAACAATTCAAAAGAAAATAGTTTCAATCCTATCAATAATACTTAGACCATTTTTAAAAATTATTACATTTATTAAATCTAATATATTAAAAAAAGAAAATGGTAAAGTATCTGAAGAGTATATAAAGTCTTTAATATGTAAATCCGAAGAAGAAGGAATAATACAGACTTATGAAAAAAATATGATAGAAAGTATTTTTAAATTTAATGATACAAAGTCAAAAGATATTATGACTTCTAGAAAAGATACTTTTTCAATAAACATAGATGATGATATTGAAGAAAATATAGATAAACTTTTAAACTCTAACTATTCAAGAATACCTGTATATAAAGATAATATCGATAATATAATAGGAATAGTTCATGTTAGGGATATACTTATACAGGCAAAAGATAGAGGGTTTGAAAATATTAACTTAGAAGAAATAATGCATAAACCATATTTTGTTCCAACAAGTGAAAAAACTAATGAATTATTTAAAATTTTACAGAACAACAAAATACACATGGCTATACTTATTGATGAATATGGTGGATTTTGTGGTATAGTTACAATGGAAGATTTAGTAGAAGAAATTGTTGGTGATATTGAAGATGAGTATGACAAAGAAAATAATAATATTTTAAAAATTAATGAAAGAATATTTATAGTTGATTGTAGTATAGAGCTTGATGAATTTAATGAAGCCTTTAATTTAGAATTAGAAGAAGGTGAATATAATACTTTAAATGGTTATATAATAAACCAATTAGGAGAAATACCAAAATCTAATGAAAAAGTAGAAATAAAAGTAGATAATGTTAATATAGAAGTTATAAAGGTTAGTAATAAAAAAATTGAAAAAGTAAAAGTAAGTTATATTAATTAATTTAACAAAAAAGAGCATGCTGGCTAAATATAAGTAAGCGTGCTCTTTTATTTTAAAATAACAACTATAAAAAATTTTATTATGCTTTATAATTTAATGCAAAAAATTTCAAAATAAGATGTATATTTTTAATTTAGATGGACTTTAGTCAAGATAAATCTGATACACTGTATTTAGGAAGAATTTTTTATTAAAGGGGGGGAACTTTGTGAAAAAATATATTGGAGAAATAGGATTATTTTTAACAGCAATTGTATGGGGGATGGGGTTTGTAGGAACAAAGCTTTCCTTAGATGGAGGATTAACACCACTTCAACTAATAACAATTAGATTTTTAATAGCATCTATTTTTATAAATTTAATATTTTATAAGCGAATAAAAGAAAATATAAGTAAAGAAGCTATTAAATGTGGAGCGATACTTGGAGCATTTTTATTTATAGCTTTTGTAGTTCAAACAATAGGACTTGTATATACTACTCCGTCTAAAAATGCATTTTTAACAGCTGTAAATGTAGTTATTGTTCCATTTATAGGATTCTTTATATATAGAAGGAAATTAGATAGAATAGGTGTAATAAGTAGTTTACTTACATTAATAGGCATTGGTATACTTTCTTTAGAGAAAGATTTATCTATTAATATAGGAGACTTTTTAACTATAATATGTGCTTTTGGATATGCACTACATATATTCTTTACAGGTGAGTTTACTAAAAAGCATGATCCAATAGTATTAACTGGAGTTCAATTTACAGTAACTTTTGTACTTTCTTTGATAGTTCAAATCTTACTTGGAGAAGGTAGTTTAAATGCAAATATTAAAGGATATATTGGAGCTTTATATCTTGGAGTATTTAGTACAACTTTAGCATTTTTAGTTCAAACAATATGCCAAAAAAGAGTGGATGGAATAAAAACAGCTATAATACTTTCTACAGAAGCAGTATTTGGAACTTTGTTTTCTATAATATTATTGCATGAAGTTGTAACGGGTAGAATTATTATAGGAAGTATAATAATATTTACTTCTATTATAATGTCTGAAACAAAGTTATCTTTTTTAAAAAGAAAGAAGTTAAATTTAGAACCAGTTAATATAGAAGCTATAGAGGAGTAGTTATAAATATGCAAATATAAAATATATAGTGCATTTTGAAATGATTTAGTAGATCTTTTAGATACTAATAAGATTATTTTAAGGTGCACTTTTTATACATTAACATATTCTAAAATACGAAACTTGTGGATAATAGATATAATTCTATAGAATGTTTAAATATAATAAAAATATATTTGAGTAAATTATAGAATTTAAACTGTAAAAGTATTTGATAATAATAAATTATAAAAGATAATAATTTTCGTTTACATAAAGTTAAATATTTGATATTATATAAATAGTTAGACACCTAATGATTAGATGTCTAATTAATTTAAAATGGAGAGTATAATATGTTAAAAAAAAATATAAGAACAAATACACTACATGGTAGTTTAATAAGATTAAATAAAATTCATAGAAAAATGGCGAAAAGAGAATTTCAAAAAGTAGATTTAACAGAAGGAAAACCAAGATTACTAGACTTTATTATTAGCAATCCTGGTTGTAGCCAAAGAGAAATTGCATCTTGTTGTAAAATAGAGCCAGCTACAGCTACGAGTATACTATCATCTATGGAAAAAGAAGAACTTATATATAGAGAAAGAAATACAAAGGATAAAAGAATATTAAATGTATTTCTAACTGAAAAAGGAATAGAAGCCCAAAAAAAAGTTGAAAAAGTATTTTTAGAATTAGATGAAATTTGCTTTGATGGATTTTCAGAAAAAGAAAGAATTGACGCTATAAATACTTTAAATAGATTATATGAAAACTTAGCAAAAAAGAAAAAAGAATAATTTTAAATTAAATACGAGGAGGAGATTGACTTTGATAAAATTGCTAAAGTATTTAAAAGGATCAGCAATTATATGTGCAATACTTGCACCACTAACAATGTGTTTAGAAGTTGCAATGGACTTATTACAGCCAACATTATTATCTAAAATAATTGATACAGGTGTGGCAAATGGAGACTTAAACTATGTACTTTATATAGGTATACAAATGGTTATTGCAGCAGTAGTTGGTTTAATAGCAGGATCTGCATGTTCATATTTTGCTGCAGTTGCATCTATGAACTTAGGGCAAGAGGTAAGACAAGGACTATTTGATAAAATTCAAACATTATCTTTCGTTGAGTTAGATAAACTTAAAACTTCATCATTAATAACAAGACTTACAAATGATATAACACAAGTACAAATGATGATGAATATGGCACTTAGAATGATGGTAAGAGCACCTCTTACTGCAATTGGTGGGATAATTATGGCTTATATACTTAGTCCTAAATTATCTACTATATTTTTAATAGCTATACCAATAATTACAGTTTCAGTATTATTTATATTAAAAAAATCATTACCATTATTCACTAAGGTTCAACAAAATATAGATAATGTAAATACCGTAATGAGAGAAAGTATATTAGGAGTTAAGGTAATAAAGGCATTTGCAATAGAAAATACTCAAAAAAGTAGATTTATAGAAGCAAACGAAGAATTAACTAATACTAGTATCAAATCTCAAAATATGAACTTAATACTATGGCCTATGGCTACATTAATAATGAACTTAACTGTTGTTTGTGTATTATGGTTTGGTGGTAATATGGTAAATGCAGGAGATTTAGAAATAGGTAAAATAGTAGCATTTATTAATTACTTACTTCAAATAATGGGTTCTGTAGTAATGGTTATCAATATAATGATAGGTTACTCAAGAGCTAAAGCATCAGCTACAAGAATAAATGAAGTATTTGAAACTGAAACTAGTATAAAAGATAAAGAAAATACTAAGACAATAGAAAACTTTGATATTGAATTTAAAAATGTATCATTTAGATACAATGAACATAGTGAAAATGTATTAGAAAATATATCTTTTACTGCTAAACAAGGAGAGACTATAGGAATTATAGGATCAACTGGTTGTGGAAAGAGTTCATTTGTAAATTTAATACCAAGACTATATGATGTAAGTTCAGGTGAAATTTTAATAGGTAAAACTAATATAAAAGATATATCTTTAAGTCAACTTAGAGAAAATATAGGAATAGTACTTCAAGAAAATATACTATTTAGCGGAACTATTGAAAGTAATATAAGATTTGGTAATGAAAATGCATCTAAAGAGATGATAGTTGATAGTGCAGTTAATGCTCAAGCTTATGAATTTATTAATAATAAAGAAGATAAATTTGACAGTGAAGTAGAACAAAGGGCTAAAAACTTATCAGGAGGACAAAAACAGCGTCTTTCAATTGCGAGAACTTTAATAAGAAATCCAAAAATATTTATAATGGATGATTCATCAAGTGCGTTAGATATGGCTACAGAAGCAAAACTTCAAAATTCTATAAAAGAAACTATGAAAGATTCTACTGTTATAGTAATTGCACAAAGAATATCCGGTGTTATGGATGCAGATAAGATAATAGTAATGGATGATGGAAAAATAGCCAATATAGGAACACATAAAGAATTATTAAAAACTAGTGAAATATATAGAAGTATAGCTGTATCACAATTAGGTGAGGAGGTGCTTTAGAGTGTCGGCTAAATCAGTACCACAACCAAGAATAGGAAAAGGACCAGGAATAAATTTTGAAAAGAGTAATGAAAAATTAAATAATCCTAAAGAAACAACTTTTAGAATATTAAAATATATAGGAAATAAAAGATTATCTCTTATGCTTATATTTGTATTTTGTGTAATAACAACATTAGTAAGTATAATGGGTACAAAATTAAATGGAGATATAGTAGATAAATATATATCAGTAGGAGATATAAGTGGTTTATTTAGAATATGTATAGTACTTGTATTTATGTATCTAGTAGCAACATTATCTACATTTATACAAAATAGATTAATGGTAAGTATAGCTCAAAAAACTTCAGCAGAAATAAGAAAAGACTTATATGAAAAAATGCAACATTTACCATTAAAATACTTTGATACTCACTCAAGTGGAGATTTAATGAGTAGACTTACAAATGACATAGACAATATAAATATGACTATGTCACAAAGTATAACTCAATTAATATCAGGGGTTATAAATATAGTAGGTATGCTTATAGCAATGCTTATGTTAAATAAAACATTGACTATAATAGGCTTAATTATAACACCTATTACAATATTTGCAACTAAAGCTTTAATAAAATATACTCAACCATTTTTCGTAAAAAAGCAAAGTGGATTAGGTGAACTTAATGGGTATATAGAAGAAATGGTATCGGGACAAAAAGCTGTTTTACTATTTTCTCAAGAAGAAAAAGTAAAGAAAGAATTTAGTGAGATAAATAAAAAGATAACTAAAAATTCAATACTAGCAGAAGCTATATCAGGATGTATGGGTCCTATAAATAACTTTATAAATAACTTAACATATTTAATATTAGCTATTTGTGGTGGAGTGTTCCTTTTAAAAGGTATGGATATAACTGTTGGGGTAATATTCTCAATAATATTATATATGAGAAACTTTAATCAACCTATAAACCAAATACTTAATATATCAAATAGTTTACAAGGTGCACTAGCAGGAGCAGAAAGAGTATTTGAGGTAATGGATGAAGAAGCAGAAGTAGATAAACAGGATGCTATAGACGTAGAAAAATTAGATGGCGAAGTTAAGTTAGAAAATGTTGATTTCTCTTATAATAAAAATAAGAAAGTCTTAAATAAAATAAGCTTAACTGCACACAAAGGTCAAACTATAGCAATAGTAGGTCCTACGGGCTCTGGTAAAACTACTATAATAAATTTACTAAACAAGTTTTATCATATAGATAGCGGAACTATAACTATAGATGGTGTAGATATAGATAATATAACTATGGAAAGCTTAAGAAAATCAGTTGCAGTAGTATTACAAGATACTTATCTATTCTCAGTAAGTATAAGAGAGAACTTAAGATATGGTAATTTAAATGCAACTGATGAAGAAATAATAAAGGCAGCAAAACTTGCAAATGCACATCATTTTATTATGCAACTTGAAGATGGTTATGATACTGTACTTAGCGATAATGGAAGCAACTTATCACAAGGTCAAAGACAGTTATTAGCTATAGCTAGAGCTATACTTTCTAAATCATCAATACTTATACTTGATGAGGCTACTTCATCTATAGATACTAGAACAGAGGTACACATACAAAATGCTATGGTTAATTTAATGGAGGGTAAAACTACATTTATAATTGCTCATAGATTAAGTACTATAAGAAATGCAGATGTTATTTTAGCAGTAAAAGATGGAGAGATAATTGAAAAAGGAATTCATGATGAGCTTTTAGAAGCTGAAGGTTTTTATGCAAATCTTTATAATAGCCAATTTAGAAGTGGACTTAGTATATAATAAAAAAGATGATTCTTTATCTAAAGAATCATCTTTTTTATTAATTAACTTGTTGTGTTAGTATAATTAGCACAACAGATTAAATAAGGATTATAAATGTAAAATTAACAAAAGAAGTAAAAATAAAGCGTTGATAAAAAAATGGAAAATATGCTAAAATATGTTTATAAATGTTTTTTATTTGATATTTATTGTTTAAGATATATTTTAAAGGGTATATATAAAATATATCTTAAGTAATGAAAATTACATTGATGATTATATATTAGGAGGGAAAATATTATGAAAAAATTCGTATGTGTAGTATGTGGATATATACATGAGGGAGAAACTGCTCCAGAATTATGTCCAGTATGTAAAGTAGGAGCTGACAAGTTCGAAGAAATGAAAGGTGAAATGAAGTGGGCTGACGAACACAGAATAGGTGTAGCTGCTGGTGTAGACGAAGAAATATTAGAAGGATTAAGAGCAAACTTCGTTGGAGAATGTACAGAAGTAGGAATGTACTTAGCAATGAGTAGACAAGCTGATAGAGAAGGATACCCAGAAGTTGCTGAAGCTTACAAGAGAATAGCATTTGAAGAAGCAGAACATGCTGCTAAATTTGCTGAATTATTAGGAGAAGTTGTTGTTGCAGATACTCAAGCTAACTTAAAAGCAAGAGTTGAAGCTGAATACGGAGCAACTGAAGGAAAATTAAAAATAGCTAAGAGAGCTAAAGAACTAGGATTAGATGCTATACATGATACAGTTCATGAAATGTGTAAAGATGAAGCTAGACACGGTAAAGCATTCTTAGGATTATTAGAAAGACATTTCACAAAGTAATATAGATTTAAAATACATTCTTTTATAAGGATGTTGACTATAAAGTAAAGTGTGTATTCTTCATTTAGATAATCAAATTAGATTATTCAAATGAAGGTACACACTTTTTGTGTTAAATAAAAGTAAAATTCCTATCAAGTAAGCACTCATAAAAGCATTTTAGCCTATTAAAGCTATATTAAAACAAAGAAATAAAAGATTAGTGATGCTTCAATATATATAATATTTTATTTAAATAATATGAAGTGAAACAAATGTCAAAAGTCGTATTTTTTTCATATTATATAACACCATTATATTTTTAATGGAAATTTTATATAAGAAGGAGAATTATATTTTGGCAAAGAAAGTTTTTATAGATCCAGGTCATGGAGGAAACGATAGTGGTGCAGTAGGTATAAATAATTTATTAGAAAAAGATATTACGTTATCTGTAGCAAAAAAGGTTTATGATTTTCTTAAAAAACAAGGTTTAGAAATAAAGTTAAGCAGAACTGATGATAAAACATTATCGTTGAAGGATAGAACATCTGCTGCAAACTCTTGGAAAGCTGATTGTTTTATATCTATACACTGTAATGCTTTTAATGGAAATGCAAGTGGAGTAGAAACCTACTCATACACTACAATTACCGATGATTTAGCAGCTAATATTCATGAAGAAGTATTGAAAACTAAATGTTATACTAAAAATAGAGGTACTAAGACAGCTAACTTTTATGTAATAAAATATACAAATATGAGAGCTTGTCTTATAGAACTAGCATTCATAGATAATATTGAAGACTCAAAAATATTACTTCAAAAACAAGATGAGTTAGCAGAGGCTATAGCAAAAGGAATATGTAAGTATCTAGGAGTAGAGTATAAATTTATAGAAGATAATGATAATACTGAAGATATACCGGTTATAGATGAAAATACTTTTTATAGAGTTGTATGTGGTTCATTTAATAATAGAGTTTATGCAGAAGAAAGATTAGAGCAGTTAAAAGAATTAGGTATAGAAGATTCTTTTATAGTCATATATAATAAAGAATAAAAATAGAATAAATATTAAGTAAATTAAGGGCTATTAAATATAGCCCTTTATGTATTAATAATTTAACTTGTTGTGATATTCAAATATTATTATTTAAAATACTAGTTTTTAACAAACTACATTTTTATAGTTAAAAAATTTATGTAGTAATTTCAATATACTTAACAAAATAATTATCACAATAGATTATTTTTGATATATTTTTGGTATATATATTGTAACATTATCTAACCTAGTAATAGAATTATAGATAAATTCAGCATTATCTTCTATATTATTAATATTAAGATTTAAGCTTAATATAATATCACTAAATAAATAAACATCTAGTATATTTGAATTATCTCTAAATACTAATTTCATTCCCTTATTGCATTTAAGTAAATTTTGTAAAATATCATAAGTAATTTTCATATCCTACCCCCTATATATGATAATTTTATAATATAATAAATACCAATAAAGTTCAAACTTAAATCATTAGTATAAATTAAATTTGATTTATATCAATACATTTTATATAATTAACTTATTATACCTTGGAGGGAATCTTATGGAAGTTAATATAAAATTAGATAACCTAAGAAAAAGGCTATTAGAATTAGAAAATGTAGCAATAGCTTATTCAGGAGGTGTAGATAGTAACTTTTTACTTAAGGTAGCAAAAGATACTTTAAAAGATAAAGTTATTGCAGTAACCCTTCATGCTATGATGCACTCAGATAGAGAAATAGAGGAATCTAAAAATTATGCCAAGGAATTTGGTGTTAATCATATAGTTGTTAATGTTGATAATTTTAAAGATGAAAAGTTTATAGAAAATAATAGTGATAGATGTTATCACTGTAAAAAAGAAGTATTTAAAGTCGTAAAAGAGATTGCAGCTAAACATAATATAAAGTATGTATTAGATGGGACTAATTTAGATGATTTAAGTGATTTTAGGCCAGGTCTTAAAGCACTTGAAGAACTAAATATAATAAGTCCTCTTAAAGAGTGTGGATTAACAAAAGATGATATAAGACAACTTTCAAAAGATATGGAACTTAATACTCATAATAAGCCTGCTTTTGCATGTCTTGCAACTAGAATACCATATGGTACAAAAATAACTAAAGAATTGCTTAAAAAAATAGAAAAAAGTGAAGAATACTTAATAAGTGTAGGATTTAAACAATTTAGAGTAAGAGCACACAATGATATTGCAAGAATAGAAGTTGGTAAGGATGAAATACATAAATTTTTCAATGAAGATTTATTAAATAAAACTAATAAAAAACTAAAAGAAATAGGATTTAAATATGTTACCCTAGATATGGCAGGATATGAAATGGGAAGCATGAATAAGTAGTACATTTAGGAGGATGACATGAAGAAAAGTTATACATTAATATCGCCTTGCTTTTTTGGTATGGAAAAAATGCTAGCAAGAGAGATAAAGGATTTAGGATTTGAAATAATAAAAACAGAAGATGGAAGAATTACATATAAAACTGGTGAAGATGGAATAGCTAAAGCTAACATGTGGTTAAGATGTGCAGAAAGAGTTCATCTTAAGGTAGCAGAATTTGAAGCAAAAACATTTGATGAATTATTTGAAAATACTAAAAGAATAAATTGGTCAAGATATATTCCATATGGAGCACAATTTCCAGTTTCAAAAGCATCATCTATAAAATCAAAACTATATTCTACAACAGATATACAGGCTATAGTAAAAAAAGCTATAGTAGATAGCCTTAAGAAAAGTTACATGGAAAGTGGAATGTTAAAGGAAGACAAAGAAAAGTATCCAATATATGTATTCTTACATAAGGATAAAGTTACTATATCAATAGATACAACTGGAGATGCACTTCATAAAAGAGGATATAGAGAAAAAGCAAATAAAGCACCAATAAGAGAAACATTAGCTGCAGGGATAATGAGTTTAGTACCATGGAAACCAGGAAGAATATTAGTAGATCCAATGTGTGGATCTGGAACTATGCTTATAGAAGCTGCCATGATGGGTATAAATATGGCACCTGGTCTTAATCGTGAGTTTATATCAGAAAAATGGAGAACATTAGATAAAAAAATCTGGTGGGATACTAGAAAAGATGCTTTTGATAAAATAGATAACGATGTGGAATTTAAAATATATGGATATGATATAGATGAAGAAGCATTAGAAATTGCAAAAGAAAATGCTGAAATAGCAGGAGTAGATGAATATATAGAGTTTAAATTAGGAAATGCTATAGATTTTACAAGTGACGAAGAATATGGATTTATAGTTACAAATCCTCCATATGGAGAAAGATTAGAAGATAAAGAAAGTGTACAAAGTTTATATAAACACTTAGGATATACATTTAGAAAATTAAAGAATTGGTCATACTATTTAATAACTTCATATGAGGACTTTGAAAAAGAATTTGGGCAAGAAGCAGATAAAAGAAGAAAGCTATACAATGGAATGCTTAAAACTAACTTGTATCAATATATAGGACCACGACCACCTAAAAAATAATTAATAATTTCCCCCTTAAGATAATATATATAACATAAAGAGTATTTTAAGGGGGTGTAATTATGTTAAGACTAAGTAGTAGAAGCCGTAATAGAAATGTAAAAAATAAGCACTCAAAAAAAATAGAAAAAAATACACAAGAAAAATCAAAATATGAAGAAGATTACAATGAGATAATATTAAATGACTTAGTACCAGAGGAAAATAAAAAAGAGTTTGGGTTAGATAATGAATCTAATCAAAAAAAACAAGGTGGGCTTAAATTAAATTTTGCTTTAGGTGGTAAAAAAAGACCTAATAAAAAGCAACATCATAATCCGCACCACCAACATCAAAATCAAGATCAAGAAACTTCAGATGTAGTAGAAGATGTTCAGACTAACAAACAGCAATCACAAGAGAATATGGCAGAAACTAATAAAACTAAAAAGTCACCTAGACCTAAAAAAAGACCTAACCATAAAAAGTCATCAAATAATAATCAAGAAACTCAAAGCAATGAAAACTTAAAAAATAGTAAAACTGAACATAATAATAAAGAACAACATGGACATAATAAATCCAGCCAAAGTGAAGAAAGTCAAGGTAAACCTGGTTATGGAAAACAAGCTCATCATAAAAATGGATTAGGGAAAAGCAGTAAAAAAGCTCATGGTAAATTGAAAAAGTCACAAAATGATGATAAAGAATCTATAAGCTCTCCACAAGAAAAAAATAAAAGTTCAAATCAAAAGGTAATAAATCCTAAAAAAAGAAAAGGACCACATACTCATAAAGAAGAAATAGAAGATGAAGTAAGAAGTTTAGAAGAAGTAGAACCTGAAGCTGAAATAGAAGTTAAAGAAGACGATAGTAAAGATATAATAACATTTAGAGGAGATGAAACTACTGAAGAAAATAATAATATAGAAGAATCTCAACAAAAAGCTTCAGAGATAAAAGAAGTACAAAGTAAATTTGAAAATATTGTTTGGTCAGAGGATAAGTTTCCTAAAAAATAATAATAAATCTATATAAATAGTGTTAAAATATAAAAGCTTAGTATTTATACTAAGCTTATTTATTTTTGAGCAGTGAATGTATCTGAAATGATTTCTCACATGTTGCTCAAGGGAAGCAAATTTTAATATTTAAAAGGGTGATTTTATGAACAATAAAGAGCTATTTGAAAAAATAAATGAAATTTTATTAAAAAGTTTGAAACCATCTGAGGATTTAGAACGTCTAATAATAGAGGGGTATTTAGATAAAGAGCCATTTAATAAAATAAAAAAGCTAAACAATATAGAACAAAATCCCAAATATCATCCAGAAGGAAGTGTTTTAAAACACGTGCTTTTGGTAGTGGATTTAGCAAGTGAATATAAAAAATATTCAAATGATGAAAAAGTATTTATGTGGGCAGCACTTTTACATGATATAGGAAAGTTAACTACTACAAGAGTTAGAAAAAATAGAATAACTTCATATAACCATGATACAGAAGGTAAAGATATAGCAATGAATATTTTAAATGAACTAACTGATGATGAAGAATTTAAACAAAAGGTATCTAAGTTAGTAAGATGGCATATGCAACCATTATTTTATGATAAAAATCTTCCATTTTTTCAACCACAAGATATGATAAATGATGTAGAATATAAAGAGGTAGCATTACTATCTTTATGTGATAGGCTTGGAAGAGGAAATTTAGATGAAGATAAGATAAAAGATGAAAAAGAAAGGATAGAAAGTTTTAAAGCGTATTTTGAAAAATAACTAAATAGGGAGGTTTTGGATGAAGTTATTTAAGTTAACTGTTTTATCAGCTTTGTTAATGATTACATTAAGTGGATGTAGCTTAAACTCTGAATCACCAGAACAACTTATAAAGGAAAAACCAGTTTATAGTGAAGAAAGTTTGAAATTATATAAACAAATAGAGAAGATTTTACCATCTCTAAATTCTTCGTTATTGCTTCCACGAAACTCAAGTGAAGTTGCAAAAATAAATGAGGTTGACCTAAATAAAGATGGAGAAAAAGAGTTAGTAGTTTTTGAAAAAAAAGAAGATGTAAATGAAAATAAAACTGAAGTAGGATTTATGGTACTTAAGAAGGATAAAAATGGAGAATATCAAGAAGAAGGAAACGTATTAGAAGGTGGGGAGACAATAGAATATGCGAATTTTTATGACTTAGATAAAGATAACCATTTAGAAATAATTCTTCTTATAAAAAAACAAGATAAAACGAATATGTACATATATAAGTTTGAAGATAATGAGTTAAGTAAAGTAGATACTTTAAACCCATATTGGATAAAAGACAAAGATAATATTACTGATATGAAAATTAAGATAGAGTATATCGATAATGATGATATTTTAGATATATTGGTTTTAAACTATAATCCTAAAACAAATAAAGTTTATTCAAGTTTATTAAACTTTGATGGTAAAATTAAATTATTAGATTATATAGAGCATGAAAATGTTAAAAATCTTAATAACCTATATATAACATATGGACAAGTAGATACTAATAAAAATGGAATTGTACTAGATATTCCAAATCTAAAAGATAATAATTATAGAACTCAAATATTATATACTAAGGATAAAAAGTTAGAAAAGGTATTTAAAGATGATGATAAAAATTTAACGAAACCATACTATATAGCAGTTGAAGATATAAATAAAGACAAAGTTCTTGAAATACCAATAGTAGCAGGAAGTAGTAGTATATATACATTACAATCATCATCTACAGTAAGTTGGTATAGATGGAATGGAAAGTATAATGAAGATGCTAGATTGGTATTTAATAGTAGAATATATTATAATTATAAATATAATTTTAAATTAGATATACCAAATAACTTGGTAAATAAAATATATAGTGAACAAGAGTATCAAGGTGAAAATACTTTATTTAAGTTCTACTATCATGATTCAGTAGAAAATGAACCTAAAAATATTTTTACTATAATTGTATCTCCTAAGCCTGTTGCAGATGAAGGAAAAAATATAACTAATAAATCATCTATGATACTTGCTGAAAATTATGATAATACATTTATATTACAAAAAAATAATGAAGAATTGTTAAAAGCTTTAAATATAACTACAGAAGCATTAATGGAGTATTTTTCATTAATTTATTAATATTTGTTTGGGAGGATTTGTATGAAGGAAAAAATATTAATATTAGAAGATGAAATAGGAATAAGAAGTTTTGTAAGTATAAATTTAAAAAGAGAAGGATATGAGGTAATAGAAGCTGGATGTGGACAAGAAGCTATAGATAAGATAAAAAATGAAAAAAATATATCTTTAGCACTTTTAGATGTAATGTTACCTGATATGAGTGGAATAGAAGTTTGTAAATATATAAGACAAAATTTTGACCAAGTTGGAATTATAATGCTTACGGCTAAAGCACAAGAAGAAGATAAAATAGAAGGATTTATATCTGGTGCCGATGACTATATGGTAAAGCCATTTAGTATAAAGGAGTTATTATTTAGAATAAGTGCGTTACTTAGAAGAATCAAAAAAGATGATACTATAAACACTAATGAAATAATATCGCTACCTTTTACTCTTAACTTAGATAAAAGAAAGCTATTTAAAGATGGTAAAGAAATAGAACTTACACCAACAGAGTTTTCAATAGTAAAATATTTAATAACTAATGCAAAGAAATCTTTAAGTAGAGATCAAATACTTGAAGAAGTTTGGGGAAGTAACTATCTTTATGATTTTAAAATAGTAGATGTAAATATAAGAAGAATAAGAAATAAAATAGAGGATGACCCATCAAAACCTAAATATATACAAACTGTTTGGGGATATGGATATTGTTTTAGAAAGGAAGAACAATAGTGCTACATTTTGAAGGGTTAAGAAAAAGAGTAATTAAAAATTATTTTATAATAATTATAACAACAGTTACTTTATTTGAAGGATTATTTATATTTTATGTTCAGAATTATTATTATGACTCTGTAAGACAAAATTTAAAAAATCAAGTTGAATATACAAACTCTGTATATAATACAAGTATAAATAACATAGAGAATACTACTTTTGATGAAAAAGTAAGTAATATACTAGATAAACAAAGAGTTGTAGGAAGCTCAAAGTATGCAACACAGGTAATAAATAAAGATAAGTATATTATAATTGATCAGTATGGAATAAAAAAACATGAGAAAATAGAAGCTGAAGATGTAGATAAGGCATTAATGGGTGGAAAGGATTTATATCCAATAACTCATAAGATAGAATCTACTAATGAACATGTAATGAGTGTATCTGTACCAATAAAGATAAATAATGTAATAGAAGGTGCAATAAGATACACTGTGTCATTAACAGAGATAGATGCTACTATATTTAAGTTGGCACTTGGATTAATACTTGCAGGGATATTTATATTAATAATAGCTATATCTTTAAGTCTAAGATTTGCAGAAACTATAATTCAGCCACTTATAGAACTAAAAGAATTTGCAAATGAGTTAGCACATGGTAACTTTAGTATAAAATTAAAAGACACTAGTATATCAGATGATGAGATAGGAGATTTGGCCAAAACATTTGTACATATGGCCGCTGAAATAGATAAAAGTGAAAAATTAAAAGAAGAGTTCATATCATCAATATCTCATGAACTTAGAACGCCACTTACATCAATAAAGGGATGGAGTGAAACTTTAGGATATGAAGGTATAACAAGAGATGAACTTGACTTAGGGCTTGGAATAATTCAAGATGAAACTGAAAGACTTATAAAGCTAGTTGAAGAGTTACTTGATTTTTCAAGACTAGCATCTGATAGAATAAAGTTAAAAATAGATACTGTAGATATAAAAAGGCTAGCAATAGGCGTTGTGAATCAGCTTAAGGTAAAATCGAGCGAGAAGGATATAAGCTTAAATGTAGAGTTTAAAACTGAAAATATTGATTTAATCCAAGGGGATAAGGATAGACTTAGACAGGTATTAATAAATTTAATTCAGAACTCTATAAAATTTACTGACGAAGGTGGATTTATAAATATTATAGTATCTCAAGATGAAGAGTACACAACTATGAAGGTAGTAGATAATGGAGCTGGTATAGAAAAAGAAAATTTAGAAAAAGTCTTAGATAAATTCTTCCAAGAAGATTACAATAAAGCAGGTAGTGGTTTGGGACTTGCTATAAGTAATGAAATAGTAAAACTTCATGGAGGTAAGATGATACTTAACAGTAAAAAAGGAGTAGGAACTTCTATAACTGTAAAAATAAAAAATACACTTATAAAATCTATATAAGCTGAAAATAGAAAGAGGAACAATATGAGAAACATAAAGATGACTATAAGATATGATGGCTCAAGGTATAAAGGGTTTCAGAGGCTAAAAGACAATGATATGACAATACAAGGTAAGATAGAAGATGTCTTAAGCAAAATGGCTAATGAAAGTATAGAGATAATTGGATCTGGAAGAACAGATATGGGAGTTCATGCATATGGACAAGTTGCTAATTTTAAAACAGCTTCTAATTTATCTGTAGATAAAATGAAAACATATTTATATGAGTATTTACCAGAAGATATAGTAATAACTAGCTTAGAAGAAGTAGATGGAAGATTTCATAGTAGATACAATGCAAAATCAAAAGTATACTTATATAAAATATACAATAATAAATTTCATGATCCATTCTTAAGAAAGTATACTACTCATATACCTAAGAAGTTAGACATAGAATTAATGAAAGAGGCAAGTGAATATTTTATAGGAGAGCATGATTTTACTAGTTTTGCATCATCTAAATCTAAGAAAAAATCAAATGTAAGAAGCATATATTCTATAAATATAACAGAAACTAATGGTTTAGTAGAAATATACTTTGAAGGTAATGGATTTTTATATAATATGGTAAGAATAATGACTTGTGCTTTAATAGATGTTGGACATAAAAAAATAGCACCTGAAGATATTAAAACAATGCTTGAAGAAAAATATAGAACCAAAGCTGCAGATACTGCTCCAGCTAAAGGGCTATATTTGTATAAAGTGAGTTATTAAAAAATAGGCTTTTAAAGCCTATTTTTTATTAGAATATATGGTTTAAATCACATTTTTCTGATTCTAAAATATTATTTAAGAGCATCTTTATAGTCTCAACTTGTTCTAATGCATTTAACTTATCATCGTATTTTATACTTTGTTCAATAATATTAAGAGATAAACATATATCATCAAAGTACTCATGATTAACTATTTTATACCAAATTTCTTTTTCTTTATGCCAGGATTTAGACCATTTTTTTATATCATTAGAAACTTTTTCAAGATTATCATCTTCAATATTTTTTTGAATAAGTTCAATTTCAGATTTAAATTTATTAGTAAAATCATATATTTTATTTTCAGAATAAATACCTAAAGATATAAATAATAAAGTCCATATTAAAACGCCAATAATTCGTTTCATATTATATCACCTCATTTATTCTTTTTTTCTTTGTATAAAGATATCATCATTTTCATCTATCATAAAAATTAAGACATCTTTAACCTTTTTTATATTTTTAGATTTTAAAGTTTTTAAAATCCATTTTTCATCCTTATTTAATTCATTTAAATTATCTTTTATAACTTTGCCATCTATTATAACTGGAATAGGTAAATGTTTAAAATCAGTTGCTTTACTAGAATCATAAGATGGTGATGGAACAATACTTAGATTTCCATCAGTTTCAAGTAGTGCATATTGAACATCTTTAAGGTTGAAATATCCTTGAGAACGTAATGACTCAAGCAACTCCTCAATAGATATACGTTCTTTTTTCAATTGTTTGTAATTTAGTTTACTTTTATTTATAAGTACAGTAGGGCTACCGGATAAAATCTTACTAACAGTTCTACTTTTTAAAGCTATATAAGAAATTAAAATTTCTATAAATACAAGTGCAGTAATTGATGAAATTCCATATATAATAGGTATAGAATTATCTTGCATTGGAATAGCTGCAACTTCTGAAAGAAGTAATGTTATTACTAAGTCAAAAGCATTCATTTCAGCTATTTCACCTTTTCCCATAACCCTTAAAGCTATTAAAACGGCTATATATAGTATTATACTTCTAATAAAAACAACAAGCACCTTATCACCTCTAAAAACATTATATAACTTAATATAACCAAATTTAAATGTTAAATACTCAAATATAAAATGATGTCTTTAAAATAATGGTAGAATTTGATATAATATGACTTACTTAGTAGTAAGGAGGTTACGATTATGAGCAAAAGAAAACAAGTACAAGTTCCTATAGAGAAAATACAAGAACAAGATAGATTTATAGAAGCAATAGCTGAAAAAAATTCAAGATTTTATGCAATACATCAAACAAAGCCAAAGTATATGATACAAACTTTTGGATGCCAAATGAATGAACATGACTCAGAAAAGTTATGTGCAATGCTTGATGATATGGGTTACCAAAGAACTATGCTTGCTGCAGAGTGCGACCTTATAATATATAACACTTGTGCAGTAAGAGAAAATGCAGAACTTAAAGTTTATGGAAACTTAGGTCAATTAAAGTTTAATAAACGTAAAAATCCAGATTTAAAAATAGCTGTTTGTGGATGTATGATGCAACAGCCTCATGTTGTTAAAGAACTAAAGTCTAAATATAATCATGTTGATTTAGTATTTGGAACACACAACCTTTATAAATTCCCAGAATTATTAGCTTCATCAATGGAATCAGAAGGTATGTTAGTAGATGTTTGGGATGTAGATGGAGAAGTAGTAGAAGGTCTTAGAAGTAGTAGAAAATTTGAACTTAAAGCATTTGTAAATATAATGTATGGATGCAATAACTTCTGTACTTATTGTATAGTACCGTACACTAGAGGTAGAGAAAGAAGTAGAACTGTTGAAGATATAGTTAATGAAATAAAAGAATTAGTGGCAAATGGAACTAAGGAAGTAACATTACTTGGTCAAAATGTAGATTCATATGGTAAGACTTTAGACAATCCTGTAACATTTGCTGAGCTTCTAAGAATAGTAAATGAAATAGAAGGTTTAGAGAGAATAAGATTTATGACATCTCACCCTAAAGATATATCTGATGAAGTTATATATGCTATGAGAGATTGTGATAAAGTATGTGAATTTATGCACTTACCAGTACAATGTGGAAGTACAAGATTACTTAAGAAAATGAATAGACATTATAGTAAAGAACATTACTTAGAAATAATAGAAAAAGCTAAGAAAGAAATTCCTGATATAGCATTTTCAACTGACCTTATGATAGGATTCCCAGGTGAAACTGAAGAGGATTTACTAGATACTATAGATGTAGTTAGAAAAGTAAAATACGATACAGCATTTACATTTATATACTCAAAGAGAGAAGGAACTCCAGCTGCAAAGATGGAAGACCAAATACCAGAAGATGTAAAACATGAAAGATTTAATAGAGTGTTAGCTGTAGTAAATGAAGAAATAGCTAAGATAAATGAAAGCTACCAAGATAAAGTTGTTGAAGTTTTAGTTGAAGGAAAGAGTAAAACTGATGATAATGTATTAACAGGTAGAACTAGACAAAATAAACTAGTAAACTTTACTGGTGGAAGTGAAGATATAGTTGGTAAGTTAGTTAATGTAAAAATAACATCACCAAAAACTTTCTCATTACAAGGAGAATTAGTTAAGTAATTATAGAAAATGTGCCTTAAATATTTAAGGCACATTTTTTTAGCAATGGATGAAGTCGTTGACGATATGAATCAAGTGAATTTTATACTTCTAAAAACTCTAGGAAATTTTCTAATATTTTAGCTGTTATACCCCAAATTACATAATTTTCATATTTATAAAATAAAACTCTATAATTACTAGTAGCAAATTTGTAATCCTTTTTATTTGGAATAATATCATAAGGGAAATTATCATTTGGAATAACTTTAACTTCATTATTATAAAGAAAAGGCTTATGGTTTAATAAGTAGGATACTGGAACTAAAAAAATATGGTCAACCTCATCTTTATTTATATTAAGGCTATCTATATTATTTATATATCCCACAAAAGGGTGAATTATCATATTACCAGGTGTTATAAGTAAATCTATTTCAGAGATAATATTTACATTTTTAACATTTGTTCCAAGTTCTTCGCAAGTTTCTCTTATAGCGGCATCAAGAGGACTTTCATTATTTTCTATTTTTCCTCCAGGAAAAGATATTTCATTTGGTTGACTTTTTAAATTTTTAGACCTTACCTGAAATAATATATAATGCATGTTATCTTTTTTTACTATGGGAATTAAAACTGAAGCTCTTTTCATATTTTTATATCCATTTATATACGGTTTATAGTTTTCAAATTTATGCTTTAAGTCTTCTATCATATAACTACTCCTTTAATTATTAAAGTATAGTATTATATTATATACAATTATAAATCAAAATAATACAAATAATACGATTATTATAGATTATTTCTTACCTCATATGTATAATATAAATTAGTTATATAGTAAGGAGAGACATAAATGAGATTATATACAAAAGAAGATGACATATATATAAATATACCAAGTAATATGATAAATAATATCGATGAAGATAATATTTTATTAAAAGAATATATAAGAATTTATAAGAATGTAGAGAAGCTTAAAGAATATATAATTAAATATTTATTTGAAAAAGATAGCTCAATAACTCAAAAGAATATTGGGGATTTATTACTTAATATAAAATCTGAAGAAAATTTAGATAAATTTATAAATTATATAGATGTAGATATACATTCTTTAGAAGAAAAGTTTAAAAATTTAAATATACACTTAGGTGTAAATATAGATGAGATAAATTTAGCAAAAGAAGAAATTAAAAATGAATATGTAAACAATTCATATAACGAAGACTTTATAGTTAATAAAGAATATATAGATGAGATAATAAATTGTATAAAAGATGAAAATATGTATTCATTAAGACAAAAATCTAGATATGGAAGCTTAAACATAGAAGGGAAACTAAAATACCTAGAGGATATAGAAGATTTTAATGAAGATGAAAAGGGTGGAATGTATAGTCCTATACTTGTTATATATAGACCGGCTAAGTATTTAAGAGGAAGTTATATACTAGAAGATACTTATTATGTATATATAAAAAGACAACCACTAAATGCGCTTATTAATCAAGAAAAGCTTAACGAAAAAGGTATTGATGGTATGGGAAGTATTATATATAAAAAGCTAAAGCATGACCTTACAAATGAAAACTTACAGGAAATATTAGCTGAAATATATATATATGCAAATAAAAATAATTTAAACTTTGAAAATATAAAATTAACTGATATAAGTTCTAATAGATTATGGCTTACAAGTGAAAGGCTCAAAAAAGAATTTAAAGAACTTAGATATTATCATAAAAATTTAACACAAAAAATAAAAGATATATATGATTCTACAGGTGCATACTATACACAACTAGGTGGAAAATATATTTTTAATACTAGAGAATTTGCTCATTGTTATAAAACATATAAAGCAAAAGATATAAATGGATAAATTTCATAAGATAAAAGGTTTTGAAATTATACAAAAGTCCTTATATAAAGATATATTTATGTAGGGACTTTTATATATAAAGAAATTATAAACTATTTTAAAATAACTAAATTTTAATTATTTTAAAATACTATACTAAATAATGATTTTTATAAATGAATATGAGTTAATCATATAAATTAGAAAATAGTAAGATTTATGATATTATAATAAAAAGTAAGAGATATAAAGGGGGGAATCTAATGATTAGAAAAGCTAAAATAAGTGACGTAGGTACTATAATGACTATAATAAATGAAACTGTAAAAGAAATGAAATCCTATGGGAATAATCAATGGGATGAGAATTATCCTAATAGTGAAACGTTTATAAATGATATAAAAAATGATAGCTTATATGTTTATGAAGAAGACAACAATATAAAAGGTTTTATATGTATTGATTGTAATCAAGCCAAAGAATATGAGAATTTAAAATGGTCATTAAATGAAAAATGTATGGTAGCACATAGAATAGCTGTTAATACTAAATTTAGAAATGCTGGAATAGCTACTAAGTTAATGAGTTTTTGTGAGGAGTTAGCATCAAAGGAAGGAATAAGATATATAAAAACAGATACTTACTCATTAAATACAAAAATGAACTCTTTATTTAAAAAACTTGGATACAAATTTATTGGAGAAGTAAAATTTTTAAGTAAAGAGAAGGCATTTTATTGTTATGAAAAAATATTAAAATAATATAAAAATATACGTATAAATTAAGATATAATAAGAATTTAATTATTAATATAGAAGTAATCTGGGTATTAAAAATACTTAGATTATTTTTTATTATTAATGTATTATAAAATAGCTACTTTTGATAACGTATAATTAAATAGTTATTTTGAGCAACGGATGTATCCGTAGTGATAACAAGGATGTATCGTTGGCGAAATGAGCGAAGCGAATTTTTTTATCCAAACTTAATAAAGCTTATTAGTTATGGTATAATAATTAACTAGACAATATAATTACTAAAGATTTAAGGAGGGTGAGTATGAACATAGATAGAAATAAACTTACTCCAATGATGAAACAATACTTTGAAGTTAAAGATAGATACCCTGACTGTATATTATTCTTTAGACTTGGAGACTTTTATGAAATGTTTTTTGAAGATGCTATAGTAGCTTCAAAAACACTTGAAATAGCATTAACAGGAAAATCATGTGGCCTAGAAGAAAGAGCCCCTATGTGTGGGATACCATTTCACAGTGCCAATTCATATATATCAAAATTAGTAGAAGCAGGATACAAAGTTGCAATAGGTGAACAATTAGATGATCCACAAACAACTAAAGGTATAGTAAGAAGAGATGTTATAAGAGTTGTAACACCAGGTACTGTACTTGAAGGAAGTTTACTTGAAAATAAGAAAAATAACTATCTTTTATCACTATATATAAAAGGTGATTTATGTGGATTAACTTATGTTGATATAAGTACGGGAGAAGCAAATGCAACATACCTTTCTACTGATAAAATAGTAGAAGAAATTGCTAAGGTTCATCCAACAGAAATAATAATAAATGACTTAAACTTTATACCTAAACTTCAAAATATAGCAACAATAAGCAATATATATATAAATGAAAGTTTTGATGAAAAATATTTAGATGATAGTATTCTTAATGAGTATTTTAGCGATGAATATTTAAGCAATATAAAATTTGATGATAAAGATTTAATAAAATATAGCTTATCTATACTTTTAAACTATATATTTAACACTCAAAAGCAAGTTACATCAAATATAAATAATATAAATATATACAACTCAAGTGAATATATGGTACTTGATATGTTTACAAGAGTTAACCTTGAACTTACGGGGACTATAAGAGGAAATAAGAAAAAAGGTTCACTTTTACATGTATTAGATAAAACATCTACTGCTATGGGGGGAAGACTTCTTAGAAAGTATGTAGAAGAGCCATTAGTTAATAAAGCTAAAATAGATGAAAGATTAAATGTTATACAAGAAATTAAAGATGACTTTATGCTTCGTGAAGACTTAAATGAAATCTTAAAAAATGTATACGATATAGAAAGAATATGTGGAAAAATTGCCTTTGAAAAAGTAACACCAAAGGAAATGATTCACCTTAAAAATTCTATAGAAAAATTACCGATATTAAAAGATACTATAAATTCATCAAGTGCATCTATGCTTAAAGAGTATATAAAAGACTTAGATGATTTAAATGATTTATACAACCTTATTAATCAGTCTATACTTGAAGAACCATCAATAACATTAAAGGATGGTAATATAATAAAATCAGATTTTAATGAAGAATTAAAAGAGCTTCGTGACATCTCTAAAAACGGAGCATATATGATAAAAGAAATCGAAAATGAAGAAAGAGAAAAAACTGGTGTTAAATCCCTTAAAATAGGATTTAATAAAGTGTTTGGTTACTTTATCGAAATAACTAAAGCTAATTTAAATACTGCTAAAATTGATGAGTCTTATATAAGAAAGCAAACACTAAGTAATGCAGAACGATTTATAACTCCGAAGCTTAAGGAAATAGAAGATAAAATACTAAATGCTGAAGAAAAGATTAAGTCTTTAGAATATGAAATATTTGTAAATATAAGGAATGAAATATATAAAAATATAGATAGAATACAAAAAGTATCTAAAACTATAGCAAATATAGATGTATTTGTATCATTAGCTACTGTAGCTTATATAAACAATTATGTAAGACCTAATATAAATGAAGATGATAAATTAGATATAAAAAATGGTCGTCATCCAGTAGTTGAAAATATAGTGGGAGAAGAAAATTTCGTTCCGAATGACACTTATTTAAATACTGGTGAAAATATAATAAACATAATAACAGGACCAAACATGGCAGGTAAGTCAACATATATGAGACAAACTGCAGTAATTGCTTTAATGGCACATATTGGATCATTTGTACCAGCAGAATATGCAAATATACCAATACTTGATAGAATATTTACAAGAGTTGGGGCAAGTGATGACTTGTCTCAAGGACAATCAACATTTATGGTTGAAATGAGTGAAGTGTCTCATATACTTAAAAATGCTACAGATAAAAGTCTAGTAATACTTGATGAAATCGGAAGAGGGACAAGTACTTATGATGGTATAAGCTTAGCATGGTCGATAGTTGAGTATATTCAAAGTAAAATAAAATGTAAAACATTATTTGCAACACATTATCATGAATTAACTGACCTTGAAAATGAATTTAGTGAAGTTAAAAACTATTCAATAGCAGTTAAAGAAGATGATGATAACATAATATTCTTAAGAAAAATAATACCAACTGGAGCGGATAAGAGTTATGGTATATATGTTGCAAAACTTGCAAAGCTTCCAGATGAAGTTATAAATAGATCAAGAGAAATATTAAGTGATTTAGAAAAAAATCACATATACAATAGTGTAGCTATAAATAAAGATAGTGATAGAGTTTTAGAAACTATAAATAATGCAGAAATTTCATCAAGCAATAATGATAAATTATATATTGAGAATATAGCAAAACTAGAAAAAGAAATAAGTTATTTAAAAGAAAATAGCTTTAAAAAAGAATTTGAAAGTTTAAAATTACAACATGAATCTTTAGTTAAAAACTATGAAGATATTAAATCTAAAAATGATAAATTAACTATAGAAAATAAAGATTTATCTAAAAAAATTAAAGATAATGAAGCAAATTCACAAATAGCAGTAACTCAAATGAGTTTCGACACTATAGGTGATAACAATTTAAAGGATGAAATATTAAACTTAGACTTGCTTAATATGACTCCGCTAGATGCAATAAATGCATTATATTCATTACAAAAGAAAGCTAAAAACAATTAAGAGTTGAAGAACCCTAAAATTAATTTTAAATTAGCGAAATATAATAAGCTAATACGTTAGAAAAAGGGGAGGACAATATGAATAGAATTAATATACTAGATGATTTAACTATAAATAAAATAGCTGCAGGAGAGGTCGTTGAAAGACCTTCTTCTGTAGTTAAAGAATTAATAGAAAATTCTATTGATGCAGGAAGTACTAAAGTAGTTATAGATATACAAGATGGTGGAAAAAAACTTATAAGAATAACTGACAATGGTTGCGGGATAGCATCTAGTGAAGTTGATAAATCATTTTTAAGACATGCTACAAGTAAGATTAAAAATATAGATGATTTATATGATTTATATTCTCTTGGATTTAGAGGAGAAGCATTAGCATCTATTAGTGCTGTATCAAAACTTGAAATGATAACTAAAACAAAGGATGAGCCTATAGGAACTAAAGTAATTGTTGAAGGTGGAAATGTAGTATCTAAAGAGCCAGTAGGAACTCATAATGGTACAACTATTATAATAAAAGATATATTTTTTAATACACCAGCTCGTCAAAAGTTCTTAAAATCAACTCATGCTGAAACTATAAATATAAGTGATTTAATAAATAAACTTGCAATAGGAAATCCACATGTTCAATTTAAATATGTTAATAATAATAAATCTATGCTTACAACACCAGGAGATAACAAATTATTAAGTGTTATAAGAAGTATATATGGAAAAGAAATTTGTGAGAATTTAATAGAGATAAATCATGAGTGTAAATATTTTAAGATAAGTGGATATATAGGAAACAACAATATATATAGATCTAATAAAAATTTACAACATATATATATAAACAAAAGATTTGTAAAAAGCAAGATAGTTTTAGATGCTATAAGCGAAGCTTATAAAGGTATTATACCTATCAATAAACATTCAATATGTTTTATACAGTTAACTATAAATCCAGCTAGTATAGATGTAAATATACATCCAACAAAGCTTGAAGTTAAATTTGAAAATGAAAAGGAAATGTATATTGAACTTAGAGATATACTAAGAAAAACTTTACTCTCAGTATCATTAATAGGAAAATATGAAACATATGATAAAAAAGAAGAAACTAAAAATATTTTAGTAAAAGAAAATAGCAATCAAAGTAAAAACATATATGAAAATAAAGAGTTTGAGGATATAAAAGTAATTGAGAAAAATTACGAAAGGCCAATAGATTCATTTATGTCATTTAATGATATTATAAAAAGTGAAAATAACACAGAAAAAGATAAAGAATATATATATGAGAAAAAATCAATAGCTAATATAAATGAATTAGATAATATAAAGATAATAAAAGAAGATTCTAGTTCTGAATATATAATAGAAGGTAATATTAGCTTAGAAAATTCTTTTTCTATTGAAGATATAGAAAAGTTAGATAAAGAAAAAGAATATCAAGAAAGCTTATATAATCAGGATAATGAGTATGAAGAAAATAATTTAAATTATAAGTCTAGTAGTGAATATATAAATAAAGATGAATATAGTAGTAAATTTACAAAAGAAATAGGAAAAATAGAGGACAATATTCAAGAACAATTTTTTGAAGAAACTCCATCTAATAAGTTTTCATTAGCAGGATATAATGTTATAGGAACAATATTTGATACCTATATAATATTGTCTAAAGGAAACTCTATGTATTTGCTTGATCAACATGCAGCCCATGAGAAAATACTTTATGAAAGATATATGGACAAGTTCTATAAATCAAGTATAAATATGCAGATGTTACTAGATCCAATAGTGCTTGAATTATCTAATATAGATATGTTACATGTTGAAAATAATTTAGATTTATTTATGAAATTTGGTTTTGAAATTGAATTATTTGGTAAAAATCATATAATGATAAGATGTGTACCAACTATATTCGGTGTTCCTGAATCTGAAAAATTTATACTACAAATAATAGATAATATAGAAGAAATAAAAAACAACTATGAGTTAAAAGGAGAAAAATTTGCATCTATGGCGTGTAGAGCAGCTATAAAAGCAAATGACAGAATTCAAAGTATGGAAATAAGAAGTTTACTTAATGAACTTGAAACTTGTGAAAATCCTTTTACATGTCCTCATGGTAGACCAACAATAGTAGAAATAACGAAAACAGAAATAGAAAAAATGTTCAAACGAATTATGTAGTTTAGAGAGGATTAATATGAAAAAAATTCCAATTATAATACTTACAGGACCAACAGCAGTTGGAAAAACTAACTTATCAATAGACCTTGCAAAAGAGCTAAATGCT
>OMGY01000233.1_pt1 | contig 66274 bp, 44 predicted proteins | sample 1674461 | NCBI WGS metagenome assembly OMGY01 (sample SAMN05578579, study PRJEB25193) | human gut metagenome | biome: Human Microbiome; feature: human-associated habitat; material: feces | host: Homo sapiens | place: USA:Birmingham | reverse complement strand
GTGCCGAAGTGAAACACGAAATCCGCCTCGGCAAACCGAAACTGACCGACAGCGGGCTTACCCGCTACGTATGGATTCGCGCTTTTAACGAACTCTTCGATTTATAAAAGTAAGCAAATACAATGCCGCTGAAAGGCATATCAAGCTACGGCTTAGCCGATGAACCATCTTTCGATTCGTGATATTTTCCGAACGTTATTTTATTGCTGTTTTCTGTCAAATAGCGGCAAAGAAGTGGTAAATTCAATCAATTTTCCTTCGCGTAGAAAAAATCGCAAAGCCGACCTTGTTACCTGTTTCGAAAGCCGCACGGCTACGCCGCCGCTCGTTTCAGCGCGCGTATTCAGAGGAATTTTCTGCCCGATCGGGTACGGTTCGGAAAGCTTTAAAAGAAGCGCGTCGCCCGCCGCATACAGATTTTCCGCGGAAAAAACGCCGTTTTCGGTGTAAAAAAGGCTTAAAACGCCGTTTTTTATCAAAACGTCGGTCAGTTTTCCGCAATACGTGCCCGCCGTGGAATACACGGGCTTGCCGAGAATCAGACGTTGCGTGCCTTTCGGCGAGCACGGTCGATTCGATTCGGGCACTACGCGCCACGCGGAAATTTTCGAAGCCGCAAACGGCAAATACAGTTCCGCTTCGCCGCCCATTTTCACAATCAGGTGTCTGATTCTGCCTCCCGTAGCCGAAAACGTAACTCCCCCAAAAGGCAACAGCGCTCCGTCGGAAGAAATTACGGGTTTATTCATCAGTTGACTGAGTTTCAGTTTCGGAAGCTCGCCCAAACGGTATTCGGCGCGCCGAGGTTGTTGTTCTTCTGCGGCGTTGTCGAGGAAAATATTTTCATCGGAAGCAGAAGCGGGAGCCGTAGCGACGGCAGTATCGCTTATAGTACGCACGCGCGCGAGCGACGGCGAAAAATCGGTAATTTGCATAAAAAAGCCTCCATTTCTTGATTTTAAAAGCATTATACCATAAATTTTTCGTTGAAAAAGAGGAATAAAAAAAATTTTTTTGACGTTTTTCGCAAAAGTGATATAAATCGCTTGCCAAAAATAAAAAATTTTGATAAAACAATAAATCTACGTTTGAGAAACGGGCGGCTTAGGTAATTTAAGGTAAGGATATTGGATATAAAAATTATGCGTGTATTTAAAAAGTCAAAATGGATATGGATTAGTAATGAATTGAATAAAGATGAATACGGAGAGTTTTTTACTTCTTTCTATTGTGAAGGCTCGAATGCCGAATGTCGTATATCGTGTGACGGGGACTATACGATGTTTGTTAACGGTAATATGGTGGAAAGTAATCAGTATGGAGATTTTGAACATTATAAGATATTCGATGAAATTGACATAAGTAAATATATAAAGCGAGGGAAAAATACTTTAGCTGTTTTGGTGTGGCATTTCGGAGAGGATTTTCAACGTTATAAAACGGCTCAGGCAGGAGTTATATTTGAAATTACTTCACAAGAGAAATTATTGCTTTGCAGTGACGAGCACGTTCGTGCAAGAAGGAGCCGAACGTACGCTTGCGGAAGATGTAAAAAAATTACCAATCAACTCGGATTTAGTTTTTTATATGACGCGACGAAAGAGGACGGGTGGGAGTATAACGGATTCTCTGACGGAGGTTTTGCTGTTGCGGTCAACAAAAATTGTTCTTTTTATTTGCGACCTGATAGTAAGCTTCAACGAAATGAAGAGAAATTGTCGCGAGTAATAAAAAACGGTGGCAATTATTGTCTCGTCGATCTCGGAGAAGAAAGTGTCGGGTTGCCGTCTTTTGAATTAATTTCTTCTACCGTACAGAAAATCACCGTCTTTTGGGGCGAAGATTTGAGCAACGGTCACGTACGGGGAATAATCAATGATAGAAATTTTAGTTATGAATACGTTGCAAAAGCAGGTAAGAATAAATTTACGAACTATATGTTACGTTTGGGGTGTCGCTATCTCGAATTGTATTCCGAAAACCAAATCGAGTTGCTGTATCTGGGGATTATACCTCAAACATATCCGGTAAAGAGGAAAACGTTCAGGATAAAAGGCGCTGTCGAACAGAAAATCTATGATATATGCGTCAATACTTTACAATTGTCAATGATGGAACATTACGTTGATACACCGTGGAGGGAGCAGTGCTTATATGTTTTTGACTCAAGGAATCAGATGTTATGTGGGTATTATGCTTTTGAAGGCGGCAACACTGAGTATGCGAGAAGCAATTTAATATTGCTTTCAAAAGATAAACGAAGCGACGGATTACTTTCGATTTGTTCGCCCTGCGGCATAGATTTAACAATTCCTTCCTTTTCGCTTTATTATTTTATAGCGGTCGGGGAATACTTGAAGTACACAAAAGATGCTACTTTAATTGATGAGATTTACACAAAATTAATTTCGTTGACAGAGACGTTTGTCGGTAACATGCATAACGGATTGGTGTATAAATTTATCGGTAAGAATCATTGGAATTTTTATGATTGGTCGGAATATCTTGAGGGAAAACTTTTTGCGGATGAAGAATATAAACCGGACTTGATTATTAACTGTTTATTTGTTATCGCTCTTAATAACTTACGGGATATTTTACTTGCTATCGGAAAAGAATTTACATACGAAAAAATATTAAAAGAAGTCAAAAAATCTATCGAAAAGGCATTCTATAACAAAGACAAAAAAGCATACTCCTTAACTATTGGAGGCTTGGACTTTACGGTTTTAGGGAATTCTCTGGCAATAATAGCCGGGATTGCAAATAACCCGCAAGAATTGTGTGAATTGATAGCATCCGGAACTTTCGGTGAACCTTCATTAAGTATGAAGTGTTTTAAGTATGACGCATTGCTGATAACGGATTCCGCGAAATGGACGCCGTATATTCTTGATGAAATTAAGCGCGATTATACCGTAATGTTAGATTGCGGTGCAACAAGTGTGTGGGAAACCATTGACGGTGCAGCAGCTTTTGACGGAGCGGGAAGTCTTTGTCATGGGTGGAGTGCTATGCCGGCATATTATTACCATATTCTATATAAAAAATAAAAGTTATTGTAAGGTAGATCATACAGATTTAGCGAAAATTAAACAATTAACACAAGATGTCCTTATTCAAATGAATAAAGCAGTGATGAAAGAGTCTGGTATACACGTTCAGTTTCAAGGGGATAGGGAATCTGCTATTTTGCTATCTCAGGTGAACAAAAAAGATGCCTGAGCAAAAAGCCTGATTTTATCAGGCTTTTTTGCTATCGAAATCACGAAAATTTCAGAGCGTTTTTCGTAGATGCTTTAAGTTCTCTTTCGGCGAAATGTTTGAACTTACGGACAGCGGAAGGTATTCCGTAAAGGCAACCAACCGTTTCGGTTGGTCGGAGCCGTTTTCCGTCATTATATCTCGCAATGCGCCCGTAATTAAAGCGGATAAAAATACAGATGATAAAAGACTTGATATTTCGATCGGCGAAAGCGAAGATAATCTCGGCTCGATTCAATCGATAGAGATTTATAAGTCGACCGACGGACGGGGAAGATTACGCCCACGCTCGTTATAACCGGTGTTGAAAACGACGGGCAGACTTCGGGCGGAGTTACGCTTTCGGAACTCTTGGAAGAATCGACCGTAACGGTTAAACTGAACGACGAAACTATCAAATACGAAATAGGCGAAACCTTGACGAAAGTCGTCAAATATACCGTAACCGTTACCGACGAATGCGGAAATGAAAGCGTTTATGAATTCGAAATCATAAAGGCTATAAAGTCCGTAAACGTCGGATTGATTATTGCTTTCGTCACAAGGGCATAGTGTTTGTTTTATCTGACAGGCGGCAGGTGTCTCTATGGAAGGAGAATGTGAACCACCCATTTTAACTATCAAAAGCAGAAGAAAAAGTTTGTGGACTGTTATTTGATTTTTACAAATCGAGAGCTTTAGTGTTGGAGAGTTTTTAGATGTATCAACAATATATTAGTTTTTTTACTTTCTATATTGCCCCGGTGTTACTCCGAATTTATTTTTAAACACTATGTTGAACTGCGCCAGGTTGGAGTATCCTATGGCGTTGGCAATCGCTATTGTGCTAAGATCTGTGTTGTCAAGCAGGTTTTTTGCATACAGTAATCTGTTTGCAAGTAAGTAGTCGTGCGGCGTTGCGCCGAAGTGTTGCTTAAACATTCGGCTTAACTGCATGCGAGAGTAGTTTAATTTGCGGCAAAGGTCTGTTACGGTACAGGTGAAAAAGTCCTCGCTATGTTTCATTTCATTAAGAGTTTGTATCCACAAAGGTTCGTTTGGGTTGTCTTCCGATTGTAATTTGATAATAATAAATTGCAAAAAGTCCATTACCAGAGAGACGATTATGTCGTTGGATTTTTCGTATTGCTCCAGCGGGATAAGGTTTAACGTGTGCAGAGTCCTGTCGATTGTCGAAAATATTTCGGAGGGCAGAGTGTATATTTGGTTGTTGTCGTACAACTTATCCACGGTCTGGGCGGATAGGGGAGCGAGCAGTTGTAATACGGTAGGCAGCGCAACGGTAAAATTGACGTAGCGAATGTTGTTGTCGTCGCATGCCAGACTGTGCACGTCCTTTGTAGTGCAGTAAAACATCGTACCGGGTGGACAAACAAATGTTTCGCCGTTGAGGTGGTTGTGGATTGTGCCGCTCATAACAACGGAAAACTCCCAATAGTCCTCGTGGCTGTGCATAGCGCGGAAGTCGGCCTGGTTGATCCAGAACTGCGCCGTCACATTGCTTTTGTCGCGTAAAAGAACTTTTACGTTTTCTATAAAGTATTTTTTTATCATAGTTGCGTTGTCCTCTGTCACAGTTGCGTCCGTTCTGGTTCCGGACAAACCATGCGGCAATTCGGTTACATTACAATTATGCTGCCAAAAGCCCGAAAAGTCAACTGTTTTGAGTAGAAATGTTACAAAACAATATAAATATGCGACGAAACACTATTGAATTGCACAGCGGAAAAGTGTATAATGTTTAAAAAAAGGAGACGTATACGCCGTAATGGGGGCAGTCGGGTTTTATGACATATTCGAATATGAGATCTGAGATTTCACAAATCGACAATTTTCAATATATTGCCGCAAGCAAGGATTTTAACACTCGGCAAAAACATGTCAACGCGCCTTTGTTCCGCAAGCAGTTCCGGTGCGACGGTCTGCCGGAACAAGCCATATTGCGTGTTGCATGCGTAGGGTTGTATCTGCTGTACGTAAACGGTACGGAGATTACCAAGGGGTACCTTGCTCCGTACATAAGCAACTGCAACGACACGGTTTATTATGACGAATACGATATAACTCCATTATTGCTTGCAGATGCCGATAATGTGGTGTGCGTGATACTGGGCAACGGTTTTGCCAATGCTATCGATTTTGACATATGGCAGTTCGAGTCCTCGCCGTTCCGTCGCGCTCCGTGTTTTGCGCTTACGCTGACGTACAACGGCAAGCAGATTCTGCAAACCGATGGATCGTTTGAATTATACGACTCGGCAATCATGTTTGATGACATACGCGCAGGCGAACGATACGACGCGCGTTTGCGTCGCACCGAGTTGTTTGCTCCGTCGAGCAAGGCATTGCCGGGTTGCAAAAAACCTATTATCGTCGAAACTCCGCACGGTGAACTCCGCAAGTGCAATGTCGAGCCGATACGTGAACAACGACGGTTTTCGGCTCAAAGAGTAATCTCGTCGCGTGACGGCTACATCTACGACTTCGGCGAGAACAATGCCGGAGTGGTGTGCTTGCGTGTAAAGGGCGAGAGCGGACAAAAAATCACGTTTGACTTCGGCGAGGTGGTAATTGACGGCAAACTCAACAAAGATAACATTGTGTGTGATTTTGTTTGCGACGACTACAAATGGGATTATGTCCAACACGACGAATACATTTGTACCGACGGTTGGCAAACGTGGACTCCGTCTTTTACTTACCACGGATTCCGTTACGTTTATGTTACCGGTTTGACATCGGAACAAGCTACCATTGACGCACTGCAATGCGTCGTATTGCATAGCGATGTCAAGCAAAGGGGAAACTTCCGTTGCAGCAACCAAACGCTCAACCGTATATACGACATTACTTTACGTAGCGACTTGTCTAATTTATTTTATTTACCGACCGACTGCCCGCAAAGAGAAAAGAATGGTTGGACGGCAGACGCGGCACTGTCTGCCGAGCAGTTTTTGTATAACTTCGATTGCGGAAAAACGCTTGCAGAATGGCTTGTAAACGTTTGCAAGGCGCAACGATCCGACGGCATGATGCCGGGGATTGTTCCTACTTGTGGTTGGGGATATCAGTGGGGCAACGGACCGGCATGGGACTGCGTAATTACGGAAATACCCTACCAACTGTGCCGTTTTTACGGTGATACGTCGGTTATTGAGAATGCTTTGCCGACAATATTGCGGTATTTCGATTTTATATCTACCGTTATAAACGCCGACGGACTTGTCGATTTCGGTTTGGGCGATTGGTGCGAAGCGGAGACCGAGCAATGTCATGATTATTCCACGCCGGTGCAGTATACAAACGCGCTTACGTTGCTCGACATGGCAAACAAAACACTGCGTATGCTTGACGTTTTGCAAGGCGACTACATAACGCAAAGGGCAAAGATGGAGGAGGAGAAACAGCGTTTTACGCAATCCTTCCGCAATAACTACGTCAAGGCAGGTCGCATTACGGTGCAAACGCAAACGGCGCTTGCCATGGCAATTACAAGCGGCGTGTTGACCGCAGATGAAAAGAAGCAGGCGCATATCGACCTGGCAGGGTTGTTAAAAGCGCGTAACTATCGTTTTCGTGTAGGCGTCATCGGTGCAAAACACCTGTTCGACGCGTTGACCATGTTCGGAGATACCGACGTAGCGATTAGAACAATTGTCGGTCCCGATTATCCGTCATACGGATACATGCTTGCCAACGGCGCAACCACGCTGTGGGAATCGTTCTACAAATTGCGCGCAGACGGTGCGATGTGGCGTAGTAACGGGCAAAAGGTCGATTCGCTTAACCATCACTTTTGGGGCAGTGTGGTAAGTTGGTTTTACCGAGTTATCGGCGGACTTGACGTCCGTTCGGTAAACGAAGTGCTCGTTACCGTACCCCAAACGCAACTCGTAACCAATGCTGAGATATCTTATACTTGCGGAGACAAACACATAACCGTCGTTTGGCAACGCAACGAAGCAAAAGGCACGCTGACGATACACAACGTCGGCTTTGTCGGAAAAATAAGGGTACCTGAGGGAGAAATCCCTTTACATCAAGGCGACAACGAAGTTGCCTTCCAAACAAATAAAAATCAGGAGTGAATATTATGAAAAAAGTCAGAATTTTTTCGTTAGCAATGGTCTTACTGCTGGCATTTGCCTCATTTGCTGCATGTGGACCGGTTGTCGATCCCGATAACGGGCAAGAAGTCGACGAAACAAAAACCCAACTGTATGTGTACGTAGCTCAATGGGGCTTCGGCACCGAGTGGTTTAAGCAGGCCAAAACCGAATACGAGGAACTCAACAAGGATCGCGAATTCGAAAAAGGCAAAAAAGGTATACAAATCATACCGCAATATCGGCAGAGCAACCTGTCGGTTTCGGAAATCCGCGGAGATAAAATCAACGAAGTGTTTTTTCTCGAAGCCGTTCCGTATTACAGCTACTATACAGAAAAATTGTTTACCGATATCACAAGTTATATCATGGGCGAGAATCCGTATGAAAAAGGCGCGTCCATCGAAAGCAAGATGACCGCTCAACAAAAAGACGGCTTGAAGATTGACGGCAAATACTATGCCGTGCCGGGTTATTCGGGAAGCTACGGTCTTATCTATAATGCCGAGTTGTTTGACCAATACCAATGGTATTTCAATGCCGCAGGAGAAATGATTTGCGAACAACGCGTCACAGACAAAGTTAAAGGAGCAGGACCCAACGGCTATATTGGAGACTACGATGACGGTTTGCCGCAAACTTATAAACAATTCTTTAAGTTGTGCGATAAGATCGCCGCATATCAGGACTTTACGCCTGTCAGTTGGCCGGGTACTTATGCCGCGCAACATCTGGAAGGGTTGCTCGAAACGCTTGTTGCCGATTACGAGGGCGCGGAGAATATCTCTCGTCGTATCAATTTTAGCGGTAGCGAGAATCTTGCCTCGTTTGACGCCGACGGCAAAGTCGGTATCGATGACGACGGAAAAGTCGTACTTGATTCTACGGCAACGACTATAAGTGCCGACAATGGTTACGATGTGTTCCGTCAGGCAGGTATTTACTACGGTCTGAGTTTTATCGAAAAGTTGATAAAGACAAGCAAGTATTATAACGAAAAAACGGCTTTCGGCACATACAGCCAACGCGATGCGCAGGATGACTTTATCTATGCAGGCAAGGACGGCAAGGGCAGAATGATTCCTGCAATGATTGTAGACGGAGACTGGTGGCAAAGCGAAGCAAGCGACACGTTTGAAGATACCAAGAAGTACGGCACTAAGTACGAGCGAAATTTCAAGTACATGCCGCTGCCAAAGGCAACGGCGGAACAAATCGGCGAAAACGCCTGCAATATCGACTTTGATTTCGCTTACTCATTTGTCAGCGCAAACACCGTGAAAGACAAGGTATCGATTGCGGCGGACTTTATCCAGTTTTTGCATACCAACGAACAAATGGTGAAATTTACTAAAATTACGAATACGATCAAGGCGCTCAACTACACAATGAGTAACGACGATCTGGCAGAACTTACGCCGTATGGTAAATCGCTGTTCCAATACAAAAAGAGCGGAAAATCAGACACGATAATTCTTACGGGTTCCAATGCTAAATTCCTGAGTTATTTCGGTAAAATCAAGAAGCCTTATTCGGCGTCTTACACCGTCAACAATAAAACGCTGACATATTCTCCGGTGCAAGCCTTCCACGAGATACCCGACAATGCCAACGCAAAGAATTATTTCGAAAATATGTATGCCGAGTGGAAAAAAATCTGGAAATAACAATTCGTCCGGACGAAGGATAAAACTATGCCAAACAAATCAAAAAGCAAAATAGGGCAAACGGGTAATAAATGGGTATACGCATTGCTAATGGCGTTTCCCCTATTGCACTTTTGTGTGTTCTACGTGTATGTCAACGCAAACTCCATTGCAATGGCGTTTCAAAACGTTGACCCCGTAACAGGCGAAAGAGTATTGGTGTTTTCCAATTTTGCCGAGCAGTTTAAGTTTCTTGCCACGGGACCTGCGTTAAATATGTTGCGCGTGTCGTTGTTGGGCTACGTAGTCCACTTGGTGGTTGGATTGACCACGGGGGTATTGTTTGCATACTACGTGTACAAAAAGCGCGTAATGTCAGGCACGTTCCGCGTGCTGATGTTTTTGCCGTCCATCATACCGGCTATTGTTTTTGTAACAATCTACCGCTATTTTACCGACAACGCTTTTCCCGAGATAATTGCCGGGTTGTTTAAGCTGAAGGATGTTCCGCAAGGTTTGTTTTCAAACAAGGAGACCAGGCTTGTCGTCATTATATTCTACGACATATTCGTATCTTTCGGTACGTCGGTACTTATGTATACTAACAAAATGGACTCCATCGAACCGTCGCTGACAGAAGCGGCAAGAATCGATGGCGCAACGCCGTTTGAGGAGTTCTGGTATGTCGTATTACCGATGACGTTTTCTACGATCAGCGTATTTTTGGTCACGGGTGTGGCAAGCATATTTATGAATCAGATGTTCCTGTTTTCATTCTATGGTTGGGCGCCCCCTGCGGATCTTGACACCTTCGGGTATTATTTCTTTCGTAAAACAAGCGAGGCAACGACCTACAACGATAAACAGGCATTGTGCGTTCTGTCGGCGTTGGGCCTTATTTTCAGTGCGATGGCAATACCTCTTACTTTTGGTGTAAGGTATTTGCTCAACAGATACGGACCTAAGGAGGACTGACAATGACAAAAAAAACCTGTGCAAAACGCGCTAAAACAAGTCCGTTCTTCGTGGCGCTGTTTGTTTTGTTGGCAATTTACTCGCTAATGCTTGTCGGTTTGCTCGTTTGGGCAATGATTTCATCATTAAAAGCGCCGCGCGACTTTCAGACCAACCCCGTGGGACTACCCGAAAAAATAGTCAATAACTTTGCTGCGGCAATCAAACTGTACAAGATACAGGTCGGCGGCATCAAGGGGCAACCGCTGTACGCTATGTTTCCGCAGATGCTGTACAACTCTGTCATGTATTCGGTAGGGTGTGCGCTCATTAACACGGCGGTAACATGCATAACGGCGTACTGTTGCGCTCGCTACAAGTATAACTTGTCCAGGATTGTGTATGTGGTGGTGCTGGTCACAATGACAATACCGATTGTTGGCTCGCTCCCTTCGCAGATACAGGTTGCTCAGGGTTTGCATATTTATAATACGATTTGGGGTATGTGGTTGCAAAGCGCGTCTTTTCTGGGGCTGTATTTTCTTGTGTTTTACGAGACGTTTGCTTCTTTGCCGAACTCTTTCTTCGAGGCGGCAAGACTCGACGGAGCAGGGGATCTGTCTCTATTGTTCCGTATAGCGTTGCCCCTTGCGGGAAACGTGTTTTTGACAATATTCCTGCTTAACTTCATCACTTACTGGAACGACTATCAAACGCCGTTGCTGTTCTTGAAGCCTATGCCGGTACTGTCGTACGGTTTGTATCTCATTACGCAGTCCAATGCCTATGTGCCGATGATTATGTCTGCGGCAACAGTGGTGTTGGTGCCTGTCATTGTAATCTTTATATTTGCCAACAAAAAGTTGATGGGGAATCTGACCGTCGGAGGAGTAAAGGGCTGATACCGACAACATGGCAAATGTTCGCAACGGAGATTTACTCCGCAGGCGACTTCGGCTACGACAAAATGTAGCAATTTATTCGGAGGGAATATGAAATTTACTACAACAAAAGCCAAGACAATCATAATTGTGCTTGCGTCGCTGTTGCTGTTTTGCACCATAGCTGCGGTACTGCCCGTTATTGCAGACGCGGGTACTCCCAAGTACATTTGGACGGGCGAAACGGTTGCTGACAAGTATTCGTACGGACAAACGTTTGCCGTACCCGAAAGACGACTTGACGGCGTACAAACCGACGTGTCCCACACATTAGTGTTTCCCGACGGCACTTCGTCCTATGCCGACGAAGTTATGTTAAAACACAGCGGCAAGTACAAACTTACCTACACGGCAAGCATAGGCGGCAAGGTTTACAGTGAAACGCACGAATTTTCCGTCAATCATGTAACCTATTCGGTTAAAGACAAAAACTCTTCCGCTGTATATAAAACGCCGGACAATGTACGAGACAAGAACATTAAGGGTGTGGTGGTTTCGCTTGCGCAAAAGGATGAATTTGTGGTCAATCAAGCCATTTCCGTGAGTAACTTTACCGCCGACAATTACTTTGTAGAAGGCTTTGTAATCAACCAAACGGTGGGTATGGGCGCCTTTACGCGATTTATTGTTACGTTGACCGACTTCGAAAACCCCGATGTGTACATTAAGATTGTCGTTAACGAGCGTACTTCTCAAGACGAGAAGGGCGTTGCCTTTGCTGCAGCTTGCGGTAACGGGCAAAAACCCGTAGGTTTGGAAAATTATGTTCCGGGTACGATGGATAACATTACCACCGTACACAAAAACGATGGGTTTGGGCAGTGGATCAACATGCCGTTACGCGGACAGAATACAATTGTCGGTTCGGGGAGGTATACCTACGATATTTATAACGACGACTACCCGTTCCGTTTCAGTTATGATCCGACAACGCAACAGATTTGGCATGCAACCAATTTCAATGCTCCCGCCGACAAAAACTACAGCGATCCCAACCCGCATAAGGACAAAGTTCGTATAGAAAGTACGAATTTTAAAAAGATTGTTACCGACCTTGACGACTCTCGTTATTACGAGTCGCTGTGGAGCGGATTCAAGAGCGGTTATGTCAAGTTGTCGATTACTGCGGAAAACTATACATCCACCCATGCACAATTTTGCATTACCAAGGTTGCCGGTGTGGATTTGTCAAACGACGGATTTGAAGTGACGGAACAACCGACGATCACCGTCGATACCGATTATGATGTGATGCCCGAAGCTGTTGTAGGGAAGAGTTATCCCGTACCGACTGCCACGGCGCACGACCTTTACAGCGACGATGTTGAAGTGAACGTTAACGTATGGTACAACTATGCAAGCAACGATAGGATATCAGTCAGTTTTGTTGACGGCAAGTTTATCGCTAAGTATGCGGGTTACTATGCGATCGTCTACACGGCAACCAATCGTAGCGGTATTACGGCGCAAAAAGTGCTGTGGGTACATGCCAAGACCGAGCCGAACCCGATAACAATCGATCTGTCGCCCGACAGAATAACTTCGTGCAAGGCGGGCGAATTTATGCAATATGCCGCGGCTACGATAAGCGGCGGCAACGGTAACGTGAGTTTGTCGGTATACGCCAAGAACGGTGACACGGTATTGCGCACCGACGGAGGTTTTCGTCCCGAAAAAACAGGTACATGGCAAATTGTGTACACGGCTGTCGACTACGTCGGCAACAGCAAAATCGTCGGTTACGATGTTACGGTAACGGCAAACGAGCTTCCGGTTTTAGTGGACAATATTACATTGCCTCAGATGTTTATTTCCGAAGCGTCTTTCATTTTGCCTCAAGCGTACGCCAATAAATACGATCAGGACGGGGTGCACAAACTTCTTTGCGCCGTGCGTGTGGAGTATGACGGTAAGACGGAAACATACGACAGCGGCGAAAGTTTCATACCGAGGGGCGCAACCAACGGCGGAACAATCAAGGTGACATACCTCTGCGAAGGAATCGAATTGTTCAGTAAACAAGTACCGTGCGTTGTAATATACGAGAAAGGCTATCTTAAATATGAAAACTACTTTGTGGCGACGAACGCCACGGGAGATAAGTCCTCTGATAACGGTTATGTTTTGACGGCTGCAACAGATGGTGTAATGAGCGTAACCTACGCAAACGCCATTGTCGCCGAGCAGTCAAACTTCGTGTTCCGTTGCTTTGGCGGCATATGTAACTATACGCAAGCGGTGGTAACCATTACCGATGCGGCAAACGCCGATAATGCCGTGCAGGCGGTGTTCAGACAAGTGGACGGTAAAGTATGGTTTTTTGTGGGCGGTAAGTCCTACCGCACCGATTACAGTTTTGTCGGTAAATCGTTTGATATTTCTCTCGCTTTCGAGAACGGCGCGTTTGTCTACGACGGTGCGGCGTTTGCACCCGTCGAGACGGTAATCGGAGATAAGTTTACCGGGTTCGATTCGGATAAGGTGTATTTATCTTTTGAACTGACAGATGCCAAGAAGGGTGATAAATTCTCCGTCATGTCGATTCGTAAATATAAGTTTGAAGGGCAGGACGAGGATCTTGTTCGCCCGTATATAGTTATAAACGGCGAAGTTGCCTCTATCGGCAAGCTTGGCGATGTTATTCACATGCCGTCGATAAGCGTCGGCGATGTGATTTGTCCTAATGTCAGTGTACTTATGCAAGTGTTTGCTCCGGACGGGACTTTTGTCAAGGATGTCAACGGTGTTGAACTGAACGGTTGCGACGCAGGCGTTGAGTATGACTTTATTGTGAAACAGTCGGGCGCTTACAAGGTACAATACTTCGTCAAAGAGGCTGAATTGTTTCTATACGTTGAGCCGTTTGACAACGAATGGTCGTACGAAATTGCCGTGTACGACTCTGTCGAGCCGACAATTACCGTTATTTCTTCCGTGCCTGCTACCGTCAAATCCGGAGAAAAGGTGCTTGTACCGAAGTTTACCGTGACCGACGACTTTACGGCAACCGATGATCTGGTGGTATTCGTGTATCTTACAACCCCCACCGGACAAAAACAACTTGTCAATAAAGAAGCCGTGGTGTGTAGTCAAAAGGGCATTTACAGTTTTACAATTACAGCAATTGACGAGGCCGGCAACATCGGAACGAAAATAATTTATTTCAGGGTGGTGTAACGCATGAAAAAAAGATTATTGCAAGTAATTGCTTTTGTATGTGTGACGGTTACGTCGTTTTTACAGTGCTCATGCGGCAAAAAAAACGATTCGGGCAATAACCTCGACGCCGAAAATATACGTGCCGAACATAAGGTAACCAACAGCTTGCACAAGGGGGTTGAAAACATTCCCGACACAGGTAAGCCGTTTATTGTGGACGGCGCGTCGGAGTATAAGATTGTGGCAAGCAATTACGGCAGCCATAAAAATGCCGTTGCCAAAGCTGCGGGATTCATTTCTTCTCACATTAACAGCGCAACAGGCGTTGCGTTGGAAGTAATTGACGGCGACAGTGATATTGAATGGAGTAGCTCCGCTAAATTGGTTGTTGTAGGCAGCGAAAAACTGCAACAAGCGGCAGGCTTTCGCAAAACGGCTGATGATATCGGGTTGGCAGGGTATCAAATACAAACGGTCGGCAACAGCGTGTTTGTCTGGGCTGACGGCGACAACGGTTACAATCTTGCCGCTCTTGCGTTGTTACGCGTATTGGTTGGTTACGACTGTCTGGATCTTGACACTTATATCTACACCAAAGATGGCTCTTACCTGCCTGAGATGGATATCGTCGAACGTCCGGACTTCGACTATCGCGTAGACCAGACGTTATACACTGTGGCTGCGCCCAGAGCCTACTCTATGGGGTTCAATCAGGGTGAACCGTATATGACTGACGACCCGTGTCATACCACGTTTTACTTCTTGCCGCCCAAAGTTTACGAAAGCGAAAACAAGGATTGGTTCAGTAATCAGCGTTGCAACTTCGTGGACGACCAGGATAACTACCTTGTGCATGCCGCGCAACTGTGTTACACGGCGCACGGCAAACCCGAGGAACTCAAAAAGATGCAGGAGTTGATCGCCGATCAGATAATGTATCTTACTCTCGAAAAGTATCCCGACAGAAACCTTGTCACCGTCGGACAACAGGACGAAGATGTCGTGTGCAATTGCGACAGTTGCATGGCTGTTGTGGATAAGTATGGATCAATTGCCGCGGCTATAATTCCGTTTATCAACGGCATCGATGACATTGTTCAGTCAAGATTGAAAGCGTATGCCGAAGAACACAACCAACCTGTTAAGGAAACAAACATTTTGTTTCTTTCTTATCAATCCACGAGATTCGCGCCAAAGTTCGACGACAGTCTTAAATTTAACGACCACGTAGGCGTGCTGATTTGCAGTAGTAAAACACGCTACTCCTACACATTTTGGGATGATATCAACGTTGTCGATAAGGAACAAACGGAAAATTGGCAACCCTTCGGGAATGTGTACTATTTCTATTACGAAATCAACAGTAACAACTACTTTGTGCCGTGCAATACTTTCCGTGCCTGCGTGGAGAACTATCGATTTGCCAAGATTAACAACGGCAGATTAATGACAAGTATGGGTAACTGGAAAACGCCGTATACCTCAAGTTTTACGGCATTCAAGAGTTACTTGAACAGCAGACTGTGGTTCAACGTTAACTACGATTATGTAGACCTTGAAAAGACTTTTTTTGACAATTATTACGGCGACGGCGGCGTATACATGAAGAAATTTTTCGACGAAATGACGTCATACATGGACTACATGCGTGACAGCGGCAACGCCGACTTCAACGGCGTCGTAGTCAACGAGTTTACATACACTGCAAAGTACTGGCCGATAAAAATGCTTCAACGTTGGAATAACTACTGCGATCTGGCGCTGAAAAAAATCGAAAAGACCAAGGCTCTTAACGACGGTACCTATGAAGCATTACACGATCGCATATTGCTGGAAACGCTTTTTCCTCGGTATATCATTTGCAAGTATCATGCGGCGAAGTTCTCCGAGACGGAAATTGCATCTATGCGCAAGGCGTTCTATGATGATACGCAGTATTTTAATCTGACGCATGAAAGCCAATACGAAACCTTCGAATCGTTGTGGAAAGTATGGGGGTTAAAATGAAAAATAATTTACGCAAATATGCGTTGGCGGCATTGTTTGTGTGCCTGATTTGCTCGTTTGCTTTTGTCGCTTGCAAGAAAAATCCGGGCGCGTCGACCGATAATCCGAGCAATCCGTCGATTGAAGAAGTAAAGGTGGAGCTCAGCGACAGCGTATTGACGATGGACATCAACGATACGGCAACGCTGACGGTGAGAGAGGGCGGCAGTGAAAATCTGAAGTGGAAAAGCAGTAATACCGCTGTAGCAACGGTTGACGATAACGGCACGGTCGCAGCAATCGCCGAAGGCACTGCCGAGATCGAAGTGACCACGGCAAACGGCAAGGCAACCTGCACAGTATTGGTTGTAAACAGTTACGTTGCGCCGGTGCTTACCGTCAGTACAGACGAGATAACTTTAACCATCGGCGACGACTATTTGTTGCTTCCAAAACTTATCTACAAGGGGCATGACTGTACAGCCGAAGCGCAATTCGGTTGTACCGTTGCCGACGGCGAAAAAGACAGTATCGTAACGGTTGTAAAAAATGCCGACGGTTTTCTGTTTACGGCGCAGACATATGGCGCGACGAAGTACGTTGTACACGTTGAGTATGCGGGCGTAGCGTTGAGTACAGTCGTAAACGTGTCGGTGATTGATGCCGGTATAGTGTTTGACGTAGTGAATATTGCGCCGACGACCGATGGTTATTGTGCGCAACTCAGTACTTACGCAATCGGCGATTACGTGACGGCAATTACTCCCGTGGTAAATGTTATTGAAAAAGGACAAACGACAAACAATGCGGAAATATCATACACGACGGATAATGAACGGGTTGCTACTGTAGTTGACGGAAAAATTGTAGCTGTGGATGCCGGCACGACAAAGGTGCGCGGCACATATAAGGAAAGCGGTTTTATCATAAACGTAACCGTTGATAAGCCTGTTTTTGAAGTTGTCGCAACAAACGGTGTCGTTGAGGTCGGCAGGCTTGCCGACGTTGCTTTCGACATTCGTCTTGAGGGTAGTTTGGTTTCGGCGACGATCGGCAACGCACAAGTCGGAAAGTCTATTACCGACGGTATGCTTACGCTTGATCGCGAAAAACTGGAGGCGATGCCCGTTGCTAACTATGGCGAACATGTAGCGTTGTTCATTGAGACTAACCTTGTCAAATACAGTACGGAAATCGAGTTATACACTCTTGTCGTCAAAAACAAACAGGACTATATGAGTATCGGCTCGCTTTCCAAGGCGGCGTGCAAGAATAACGACAAGTTGTTTGGCGGTTACTTTGTGTTCGCTGACAATATTACCGTCAACGGCGGTATGTCGGAGTTTATCGATCGTACCAAAACGGATTTCAACGGCAACGGCAGTCAGGGATTTTGCGGTATCATAGACGGCAGAGGTTACGTTATCAGCGGACTTACAAAAACAACGGACAACGGTAACGCTTTCATCTCCGTTATGCACACTGACGGCGTGTTGAAAAATCTCGGCTTTATACATGCCAAATTTGAAACAGACAGCGGCTCTTTTCTTGTTCATACCGGCGCAGGCACTGTGGAAAACGTATATGTGCAGTATGACAAAATCAGCGGCGGAAGTTCTGAAGGTTATAGTGGAACGATCTACAACGCAAATCTTTCGTTGAACAAAATGGTTGTCGATGTTACTAATGCGCAAATAAGCGGAAACGGAAGCAATTTTGCGCTTATGACCGTCAATCGCAACGCCAATCTTAAAAACTTTATTTGTTTATTCGGAAACAACTACACATTGAAAGACGTCATCGACGGCAACGTGACGGTAGAAAACGACCAGGATTTTACAAACGACGACTATAAGAGGGCTTTCGATAAAAAAGTTTTCTTCGGTTTTGCGGCGTTGCAACAAAGCGAGTTTTTCACAAGTATGTCGGAATGGAACGGTAATTTGTGGCACATTGACGTTGACGAAGGCAAAATCGATTTCGGCGTAAAAGAATATGTCGAGCCGGAATTCAGATATGCAACAATCAACGTGCAGGAAAGCGACCGTGTTCGTGCGGAACTCGATATAAATAACAACGGTACGCTGAACAACGGTAAGATTATCTACATCGATATTGCAAACATCATCGATACGAGTGATTACACGCTGGTGTCTGTCAACGGCAACGGTGCGGCGAGTAACAATGTTACCGCAGATCTGTTCGGCTATCTATACGGTAACCAAACCGTACAGCTCGTAGTCGACGCGGAGGATACAAGGTATACAATCAATTTGCCTATGTTGCTTATCAGCAAGGTGATCAGAACTGTGGACGACTATGCCGCGTGGGTTAAGATTGCTATAGCGTGCGAAAACAACGGTAAAACGGAGGGCAGTCACAATTACGGCGGATATTTCGAACTGGGCAATAACATTAAGAGTGAAAGCGGAAGTATTCCGATGGCTTACGCAGATCAGGACGCATGGGACGGCGCGGGTGGTTTCAGCGGTACGTTTGACGGTTGCGGATACGTAATAGATGGGCTTGAGGCAAGCGTTGCAAAAGATCACGCAACGTTTGTCGGCGAAATGAAACCTGATGCCGTACTGAAAAACATCGGCTTTACCAACGTGAAAATGAGCGGCGTTACGCTTCTTACTCGTACGCAAAACGGAACAATTTCGAATATTTACGTTCAATACAAAAAGATTGCCGTAACAAGCGGACAAACGTTACTTGCTCGCGACAATGCAATTGTAGAAAATATATTTGTGGATGCGTCGGCTGCGGAAATCGTCGGCGGTAGCGCATACGCAATACTCGGCAGCAGACACGCGGATGAAAAGCAATACTCTATTTACGGTATTGTGCCGCAAGGTTGTGTAAGTTACGTCGATCGCGGCACAAGCGGTTGCGGACACGGATTTGCAAGCACGGAAACATTGAAATCCGATGACGCTGCCTGGAGTGCGGTGCAAGCATTTGAAACGGCTTGCAACTATTGGCACATAGACACCGAAACGGGCGATGTAACATTTGGTAAGTAAATGTATTAAATCGTGCAAACTTTTAAGAGGTGAAGTATGATTACTTCGGTGAAAAAACAAGGTTACGACATTATTGTAGTAGGCGGTGGTATTGCGGGCTGTTGTGCCGCGCTTGCCGCCGCAAGAGAAAACAAAAGCGTATTGCTTGTAGAAAAACACATCAATCTCGGCGGACTTGCAACGATTGGGCTTATCAGTTGGTTCGAGCCGTTGTGCGACGGCGAAGGCCGAAAAATGATGGGCGGCATGGCGGAAGAAATGATACGTCTTGCGGTCGGTTGCGGCTACGACAACTTACCCGAAATCTGGGGCGGTACAAGCGGAAACGCGCAATCAAGCGACAGATATTCCACTCACTTTTCGCCGACGTTTTTCTCGCTGGCGCTCGATGATATACTACGTAAGAACGGCGTTACGATATTGTACGACGCACTTGCAACCTATCCGGAAGTGGACAATAACGTGATTGTCGGCATAACTGTGGAAAACATCGACGGGCGGTTATTATATCCGTGTAAGGCGGTAATCGATTGTACAGGCGATGCGACTGTCGCAAGTCGTGCCGGCGTGCCGACAAGGACGTACGACAATACGCAAACATACGTTGTGCACGACACAAATCGCCGGCACGCGGCGGAGTTTGTCGACAGCGGCAACATGACAAAGTTGCGCCATTGGCAGTGGTTTAAGCCGGGAGCGGAAACAATCGGAGAAGTGACGTCTGCCATTGAAAACGACTACTTGCGTCGAAGCAAGCAAATGACCTTGGCTTACTACGTCGGCACCGATAAGAACGAGCGCGAAATTTTGACTCTTCCGGAGTTACCTCAAATACGGCTTCTTCGCGCTATTATCGGAGCGGAAACTTTTCTCGGTCGTGTGGAGGACATAGATAAACACGTGGCAAATTCCATCGGCAGCACCGGTGATTTTGCCCATTGCGACTATCGCTTTGACGTGCCGTACGGTTGTTTATATAATACCGATTTTCCTAATTTGCTGTGTGCCGGACGTATTGTCAGTGCCGACGGAAACGGTGCGCATGTGTTGCGTGTCGTGCCGTGCTGTTGCCTGACGGGACAGGCGGCAGGTATTGCGGCGGCTGTGGCTATCGAGCAAAATAAGTCGGTTGCCGACGTATACGACCTGGTAAAACCGCGCCTTGTATCAAGCGGGGTTGCGTTTGAAATCAAGTAAAACATAATTAAGAGAGAAAAGCTGAATCACGATTAAAAATCGGCGGTTTGTGCGCGAAACGGTAGACTGTATGATAGAAAATGCAAAGTGGATTGCCGCGACGGAAGCGGAACAGGCACCCTGCATCGAAAAAAAGTTTTCGGTGGGTAAGGTGCGGTCGGCAATATTGGATATTACGGGATTAGGGTATTTCTACGCCGAAATTAACGGAAAGAAAGTTACCGACGATTTATTTAACCCTGTTTTTTCCGACTACCGCGCACGCTCGCTTAATAATTTGCTATATCCGATTGCGGACAAAATGACTCATCGTGTGTATTTTTGTCGCTACGACGTTGCAGAAATGCTTAAATGCGGCGACAATGTATTGTCGGTTTACCTGGGCAACGGGTGGTACCGTCAGACAAAGCGCACAGCCGAAGGTCATCTGGAATTCGGAAACAAACTTATTGCTCGGTTCAGCCTGCGCTATGTTGACGAACAGGGTTGCGAACGTGAAATACTGTCTGACGGTACCGAGGTCTGGCGACAAACGGAAATTACGGACAACAATATTTTTTACGGCGAAACGCAGGACTTACGGGTACTCGTAAAGACGTCGAAATACGGCGATGTAACCGTCGAAGACGATTTTGAAACAATATTTACGCTTCAAACCTGTCCTGCCGAACGAGTGATACGCACGATTGCGCCAAGACTTGTAAAACAAAACGGCAACAAATGTGTGTACGATGCGGGCGAGACTGTCAGCGGTAGGGTATGTTTGCGTGCGTATGGTAACAGCGGCGATGTTGTTATGGTAAACCACAGCGAGTGCATTGCCAAGGACGGTACGCTCGATGTCAACTCGTCCGGCGGAGATATCTTAAACGACCGTGGCGAGAAGCAACTTCAATTGACGAAATATGTGCTTGACGGAACGAAGCGTGAACTTTACCCTAAGTTTTGTAAGCAAGCGTTCAGATATTTCGAGGTGGAAGGCGCAGCCGAAGTTGTGTGCGTGGAAGTGATACATGCCTGCTTGTCGGAGCGTACGACTTTCGCGTGTAGCAACAGCGTTCTCAATTGGTTGTATACCGCATACAAACGCACGCAACTAATCAATATGCACGACGGTTTCCCGTCGGACTGTCCGCACAGGGAGCGGCTCGGTTATACCGGAGACGGGCAAATAACGGCGTCTGCGGCAATGACGATGTTTGATTGCGAGTCTTTTTACCGCAAATGGATACGAGACATTTGTGATTGTCAGAATATCGATAACGGTCACATACAACACACCGCGCCATTTTATGGCGGCGGCGGAGGGCCTGTCGGATGGGGCGGCGCAGTGGTTCAAGTGCCATACGTTTTTTATATGCACTACGGTGATAAATCGTTGGTGCAAGAAGTGTTGCCGCACATTGCCGAATGGGTGGATTACATTGTATCGCGTACGGACAACGGACTTGTTTGCCGTGAGGAAAACGGCGGGTGGTGTCTTGGTGATTGGGCGACGTCGGCCGTGGTCATACCGCAGGAGTTTGTAAACACGACGTTATTTGTGTGCATGCTTGAAAAAGCCGCTTTTCTTGCAGAACAAGTCGAAAATTACGACTTGGTAAACAGGTTTACAGAGTTGAGCAAACAATATCGAACATCGGTAACGAAGGAGTTTTTTGATGACGAAACAGGCAGTTTTGCGGGCGGTGTACAAGGTGCGGACGCTTTTGCATTGGCGGCAGGCTTGTGTGACAGACGCACGCTTGATAACCTTGTTGCAAAGTATACCGTAAACCGTCGTTTCGATACCGGTTTTATAGGCACGTATGTACTTGTGGAACAACTGCTTGCGCACGACAAAGTCGACGTTGCGTTTTATTTGTTGTCGGCAACCGCGAAAGGATCATTCGGTTACCTGAAGCGACTCGGCGAAACAACTATTTGGGAATATCTCGACACAAAGTGGTGTTCCCATGCGCACCCGATGTTCGGTGCGGTTGCGGAGTTTTTGCCTAAGGTGTTATTGGGCTTGCCCGATAAAGAACGTACAAACGAAGTGGTATTACGACCGCGCTTTCCGCGCAAGTTGAGTTACGCCGAGGGCAGTGCGCTGTATAACGGAAAGCCTGTCGAAGTGCGGTGGAGGAAGAAGAATAATACGATACGTTACAAAGTTTTCGTTGCGAACGGACTTAATGTAAGTGTAGTTTGTAACGGCAAAACTACCGTATTAAGCGAAGGGAAAAACGAACTGACGATACAATTATTGGATGACAAAAATGAGTAAAATAAAACTTGTAAATAAAATTATCGACATAGATAATTCAAGAATTATCTACAACAAACCGCTTGATGACTCCTGGCAAGACGATTGGCAGGTAATGGCAGGCGAGTGGAGCGTGCAAGACGGTTGTCTTGTGGGAGTGGAGCGCGGAAATAAAGGCGGCGTGCTGTTTTTTAAACAACGTTTTGACGGTATCAACGTAATGCTGACTTGCAAAATCAGTACTATTTTGCCTGCCACACGCGATGTAAACGGCATTTTCTGCGCCGAATGGGACGATAAAACCGACTATCTCGGCGATTACTATGTGTGCGGACTAAACGGTTGGTACGACGACAAGTCGGGTATTGAAGGATACAAGGCTGGTTTGGGCGACTTCTGCGGAATGTCTGAAACCGCTTATAAGTATAAGGCCGGTGAGGAAATCGAATTTACTTTCGGCTCGATTAACGGTCATTGCTTCATGCTTGTAGACGGCAAACTTGTTGCCGAGCATCTTGACGGTATACTAAAACTTAACAAGGGACATATCGGCTTTTCCCCATACTGCACAATGCTCAGAATTCGTGACATCGTGATTCGTGAAATCAGTTATGTTAACAATCAACAGCACTACGATCCCGAGTACTGACACGAATGATATCGGGCTTTTATCAAATGAAATACCTATTAAAAAACAATCGCGACGGTGCTGCCTCCGTATACAGAACGACGGTGGAGGTGTCGCAGGACGAACGAAACATATATTTTAACTTTGTGGCGGAACATAGTAATTATTACTGCCCATACCACAACTACAACGATATACACTCTTGCGGCGACGCTGTGGAAATTCTTATCGGTATTGATCCTGCGCGTAAAACATATTACGAGTTGGAAGTAAATCCCGACAATTCCAAAATGCTTGCAAAAATGACGGTGACGGAACTTGACGGAGACGGCGCGGCAAAGTTGAATATAGAATTTGTCGACGAAAAGGACTGTTTTTTTACTTCAAGCGCTGCCAAAACGTCCGGTGGCTACATTGCTTGCATTGTCATAGACAAGGTTAGGCTAAACATGCCCGTCGAACAAATCTACTTTAATGCCTATCGTTTGGAAACCGACGGGGGCGAGACGGAAAAGCACCTGTTTGCACTAAACCCGACAATGTGCGGTAAGTTTCACGTACCGACCCGTTACGTGATGTTACGTGACTACTTATCGCCTGAAAAATAAAAATAAAATAAAAAAATAACGACCATGAAAAAAATTGTATATTTACCGCTTGACGAACGTCCGTGCAACAATACTTTTTGTCAATTTCTCGCACAGAATAACAACGAAATAAATCTGGTTTGTCCGCCGTTGTCGATTCTCGGACTTAAAAAGAAACCCGCAGACTATCAAAACATTGCAGCGTTTTTGACCGAACAATGCGCTGACGCCGATTACCTGATACTTGCCGTAGATATGTTGTTGTACGGCGGTCTGGTACCGTCAAGACTGCATTATATGGACGTAGAAGAAGTTTCGTCGCGCATCGAAGTAATCAAGACAATTAAGCGCAATAATCCCAAGCTGAAGATTTTTGCCTTTTCGCTTGTAATGCGTTGCCCGACATACTCCTCTTCCGACGAAGAACCGGACTATTACGAACAATACGGCGAGCGAATCTTCAAGTACGGCGTCAACGAGCATAAGTATCTGGACGGCTTGATCGACAAACAAGAGTATTTGTCGCAGAAAGCCTTGTTAAACGTACCACAATCAGTAATTGAAGATTACACTAACAGACGTAGTGTAAACATCAAGGTGCTTACCGAAGTGCTTAAACTTGTCGGCGACGTAATAAACGAGTTTGTCATTTTGCAGGACGATTCTAACCCATACGGCTACACTGCGCTTGACCAACGCATTGTAAAAAAATGTCTTAGAGACAACAATATCGATATTGACATTTATCCCGGTTCGGACGAGGGCGGATTGACGTTGCTTGCCAGAGTGCTGACAAAAATAAAAGGCTACTCACCCAAGATTTGTCCCGTCTATCCAAAACCGGAGTGCAGGGACGTTGTTCCGCTGTTCGAGGACAGGGCGGTGTACAAGAGTATAACCGCACAGATAGAAAGCGCAGGGTGCACGGTTTCCGAAGAAAACGACGCCGACATTTATCTGTTTTGCAATTTGCCGGTTGGACAAATGCTGGACTTTTGCGGTTTGTATATCGGCAAGGCAAACGGCGTTGACAATGTTGTCAACAAGCAGTATGTCGATCGCGACTTGCCAAAGTTTGTTTCAAAACTTGCCGAACTTCATGCAAAAGGCAAGGCCGTTGCCGTTGCCGACATAGCGTATGCCAACGGAGGCGACGCAGAAATTGCCCGCATGATTTCCGAGTCGGTAGGACTGCTTAACATCGCAGGTTACGCAGGGTGGAACACTTCGTCCAATACGTTGGGTACGGTTATTTGTCAGGCAGTGTTTTACAACTTTTTCAAAAACACGCCTACGCACAGACGTTTTACTGCTGAGCGTGTGTACGAGGATATTGCATATTGCGCTCACGTCAGAGGCAGCGTTACCGCAAACGAGTTGGCGAAACTCGGTTACAACTACTTCGATGTCGGCGAACAACGCGGCAAAGTTTCCGACGTGGTGGCTCGGCAATTGGATAAATTTGTTGGAGATAATTTCCTTGAAATTTACACCGAGTACAAAATTTCCGACTGCTATATGCCTTGGAGAAGAATGTTTGAAGTCGGCCTTGCCGTGGAGGAAAAAAAGTGATGCGGGATATAAAAAAATTACAACGGTACAAAATTTTTTATCATCGGGCATTGCTTGACGACGCGATGCCGTTTTGGAAAAATCCGACCTTATCGACACCGATTTGCTGCAACTGTTGTAACGCAAGCCATACAGAGGAAGAAAAAATATGACAGAATTGAAACTGAACAAGAGATGGACGGTGGATTTCGACGGAAAGAAGTTGCCTGCCGTCGTACCCGGAGATGTGACCCTCGACTTGTGGCACAACAACGTAATTGACAATCCGTACTTCGGAATGAATCACAAACAGTTGCATTGGATAATCAACCGCGATTTTACGTATAAAACTTCTTTCGATGTGTCCGACGAACTGTTTGACGAGCAAGAAATATTGTTGGAGTTCGACGGAATTGACACCTATGCCGACATATATCTCAACGATAATTATCTGGGGCATACCCAAAATATGTTCTTGAAGTACACCTATTCGGTGAAGGACGTAATCAAAAAAAACGACAACGTGCTTATCGTCAAGATGTTATCGACAGGACAAGTGATGGACAGCATCGACACTCGAGGCTATCACGGCGTTTTTAACGTTAAACGTTTGTTTATGCGCAAGGCACAGTGTCACTTCGGTTGGGACTGGGCGCCCGATATGCCGGGGTACGGTATCTGCGGCGAGGTAAGGTTAGTCGGATGTAAGAAAAACCGTATCGGTGATGTTCATTATCGCGCATATAATAACGGAAAATTGAGCATATTTACTGATCTTAATTACACCGTTCGCGAACATGTGACAGAAGACAAACAGCTAAGACAGTGTTCCCCGGAGTGCATAAACGACGCGCTTCGTTATATAGTGGCGAAACGCCCCGACGAGCAGATTTCGGATAACAACTGTATCGTTTTCGAAACCAAAGTTTCGGGTGAAAAGAATTTTGCAAACTTTACTATCGAAAATCCTGCGCTGTGGTGGCCAAACGGTTACGGCAAACAACCATTATACGAGTACAAGGTGCAACTTGTGCGTAACGGTAAGGTTGCGGATGAGCGAGAGGGAAAGTTTGCTTTCCGAGAGATATCTTTGTGTCAACAACCGTACGATCAAACGCGTATGCAGTACCAACTGCAAATCAACGGCAAAAACGTGTTTGTCAAGGGGAGTAACTGGGTGCCTGCCGAGTGTTTTATCGGCAGTATTACTACGGAAAAATATCAACGATTGATCGGGCAAGCCGCCAAGGCTAACTTCAATATGTTGCGTGTGTGGGGTGGCGGACTGTACGAAAAGGACGTTTTTTACGATATTTGCGATCGTAACGGTATCATGGTGTGGCAGGATTTTATGTTTGCCTGCTCCGATATACCCGAAGACGACGCAGGGTTTGTTGATGCTTGCCAGAAGGAGATTACCTATCAGGTTTGCAGACTGCGCAACCATCCGTCACTGGTATATTGGTGCGGAGGCAATGAAAAAACAGGATCCTACGGGATGAAAATCACCAAGGGAGACTACTTTGTTGACGTAATTCTGCGCGGTACGGTAGATAATTATGACGGTACGCGTCCTTATGCACGTCAAAGTCCTTGTTCGCTTACCGACGTCGGCAACGACAGAACTTCGGGCGAGTCGCATGCGGGCAGTTACGAAAGCAGTCTTATCTCCGGGGTTCTTAACTATCGCAACAAAGTCAGCGAGTCGGGTGTTATGTTTGTATCGGAATGCGCCAATATGGGGCCGGGAACGTTAGAGATATACAAACGGATGTTTCCCGAGGATAAACTGTGGCCGATGAACGAGTATTGGAGAGACCGCCTGATGGAAAATCCATATTCGGAATTCAAGGTGCCGTTTTGCGAGAGGCAAATATTGTATGCCGACACGCTGTATGGCAAGAGCGACACTTTGCGACAATTTGTGGCAAAGGGCATGACGAGTCACGCCGAATCAATGCGCGCCGAAATAGAGTTTGCTCGTGCAAACCCTGCATGTGGCGGCTTTATGAACTGGATGTACAGCGATATCTGGCCGTCGGCAACGTGGGCGGTAGTGGATTATTATTGCGAGCCGAAGCAAGCTTATTATCAAATGAAGCGCAGTTATGCTCCGATTGTCGTCACGTATGTGCAAAACGAAGATAAACGGTTGCAACTTGTTTTACTAAATGACGATTTACGTGAAGTTACGGTAGACGTAACATACGGAATGCGGACGCTTGACGGCAAAACCGTGTGGAAACACACAGTAACGCTTACGTCTGCAGGCTACAGTGCCGTTGATATTGGAGACGCATACAACGCGTCCGACAGTTATTTGTTTGCCGAGTACGACATGGATGGAGTAAAACACGTTACGGTGTTCTCATACGATATGTGGCACACGTGTCGTTTTGCAAGCGATTATACTTATAAGGTGGAGAAATTGTCCGATTGTTACGCTGTTACCATTGCAGCAAAACAATTTGCGAAGGGCGTAATTGTGCGTATGAAAGACAATTACAGGTTTACCTATTCGGATAATTACGTAGATTTACAGGCAGGCGAACAAATCACTTTGTACATCTACGGAGCAACAGACAAAGATATTGAAACGATTGAAGTAACGGATTTTGCAAAGGAGACTGCATGAAAAGGTTAATCGGCAAAAGTCTCGGCAATGTGGTTTTTACCGAACAAAACGGTAATTTGTACGGTAATTTAACGAACTATGGCGTAAACGCGTCATATTTGATAAAACCTGTGGGCTTTTTCGGTCCGGCGAAAGCAATACTTATGGACTTGGACGGAACCACTCTTACAAGCGAGGACTTTTGGGTGTTTGTAATAGAGCAGACAATGCAAAAACTGCTCGGCAACGGCAAGTTTTCGCTTGAGGAATCCGATATACCGTTTGTTTCGGGTTTCACAACGGTTGATCATCTAAATTATTGTCTTAACAAATATATGCCGGACGAGGATATAAATTCAGCGGTAGAGTGCTATCACAATATAGCAGAGTTTCAACTCAAAGAAATAATGCAAGGCAGGGGGCATGTCGACGCATTTAAGCCTGCAGACGGGCTGAAAGATTTTCTGACGGAAGTAAAAAAACGAAATATTAAAATAGGTCTGGCGACAAGCGGTCTGGACTATAAAGCCATTCCCGAAATCGTTGCGGCGTTTCGTACGCTTAATATGGGCGACCCGAGAAATTACTATGACGCAATTATTACCGGAGGACGCCGCAAAGATGTCGGCGATTACGGCACTTTGGGCGAAGTTGCTTCAAAACCGCATCCGTGGATTTATACCGAACTGGCATATTTTGGATTAAAAGTAACCGATCCGACAACTGTCATCGGTATCGAAGACAGTGCTGCCGGTGTGTTATCGTTGCGGTTTTCCGGGTTCCCCGTCGTTGGACTTAACGGCGGCAACATAACTCAAAGCGGGTTGGATTGCTTGTGTTGCAAAAAAGTAAATAAACTTGAAGAAATTATGCAAATAATTTAATGCTCTTTTATACATTTTGATTTTTTATGATAAATAAGTAAGGACATAACGGAAATTACGCATTGCAGAACACCTGACAATGCGAAAAAATAACTGGAGGAAATGATATGAAAAAAATTCTCAGTGTGTTGACGGTCTTTTTTGCATTAGCGGCTGTGTTTGTCATGTTTGCCGCATGCGAGATAGAAGAGTTAAAAACACAGTTGGAAACTCCTACCGTTGCTTCGCAGGTCTACACGGGCAGTAAATTAACCGCGGTAGTACCGCAAAACGATGGCTACGAGATTGTTTTCAACGAAGGCGGTACGGATGTAGGAGAATACGACGTTGTACTGAAACTGTCCGATGAAACAAAGTACGAATGGGCAACGCCTGACAGCGATGATGCAACCAAGGTTACTTTGAAGTTCGCTATTACCAAGGCGCCTAACCAAATCACGGCTTTGTCGTTGGAAGGTTGGACATACGGCGAAGAACCCAAAATGCCCGTTGCCGCGGCGCAGTTCGGCACGCCGACGTTTGCTTACAGCGCGACTGCCGACGGGACGTTTATCGAAACCGTTCCGACAATGGCAGGTAATTACTTTGTCAAAGCAAAGGTTGTCGCAACGGCGAACTACGACGGAGCGGAAAAGACGGCGGAATTTAATATCGCTCGTGCAAAAACCGCACTTACAACGAAACCGACGGCTGTTGCAAACCTTGTTTACACAGGCGATGCTCTTAATCTGATTACGGCAGGCGTTGTTGACGGCGGTACAATGCAGTATAAACTCGGAGTCGACGGCATTTGGTCGTCTGAAATACCCACGGCGACAAACGCAGGCGAATACACCGTGTACTACAAAGTTCTCGGCGACGACAGCCACAGTGACTTAATCGATGACGAAAAGCAACAACTTACCGTAACCATAGCAAAAGCCGACGCGCAAGTAACCGCTCCCACGGCAAAGACGGGTTTGACATACAACGGCGAATCGCAGGCGCTTGTCGTTGCCGGCAGTGCGATCGGCGCGACAATCGAATACAAACTCGGTGACGGCGAGTGGACGACAGACATACCCGCGGCAACCGACGCGGGCGAGTATTCGGTTGTTTACAGAGCTGTAGCCGACGCTAACTACAATGTTGTCAATGGTGAACAACAACTTACCGTAACCATTGCCAAAATTGCCGACAGCATCGACTTTTCTCTTGACAACGTAACCGTACGCTGCGGAGATTCCGTCCCTGAGCTTACGGCAACTTCCGCAAGCGGCACGGCGGTAACGTTTACTTATTCCGACAACGGTAACGATTACTATACAAAAGAACAGCTCGCAGACTTCGCCTTTATCTATGGTACAACCTATTATGTCAAGGCTGCAGTTGCCGACAGTTTAAACTACACGGGCGCGGAAAAAGTTTTAACGATAACTCCGCAACACAACATTACGGTAAGCGAAAGCGATGGTTTGCATACGGAGGCTTGCAAATGCGGCAAAAAGGACGTTACCGGTACTCTCGGCACCAAACAAATGATTGATCTTGCTGCGACCGTGGACAACGGAAATGGAAAAGCGACCGATGGTAAACTCGATCTGACAACCATAGGATACAACGGAAATGCGGAAGTAACGCTTACTGCAGACGAAGCGACTTACCATGCAACAGCTCAGAACGGCGTCGTCAGTCTTGCCACTGTTTTGCCGCTCGGTATATACGGAGAAAAGGCGTTTGGCATAAGCGTAACCGACAAAAACGAAACATACAACGTTACAATAAACGCTCTTGTCGTTACAATGACGATCACGACCTCCGACCAATATGCAAATTGGATTACCATTGCCAAGGCGTGCGAGCAAAGTGCAACTTTGTGGGGCGGGTATTTCCGCTTGGGCGCAAACATTACGGCAACGTCAATGGTTGTGTTTAATCGCGGTAAGACCGACGGAAGCGAAGGCTTTAAGGGTGTGTTCGACGGTTGCGGTTATATCATCGACGGGCTTAACAGAAACGGTTTTTACACTAACGCATTTGTTACTACGATGACCGAGAGCGGAGTACTTAAAAATATTGCGTTCACTAACGTCAGAATCACCGGTGAGGGTAACTTCCTTACGTCCGGAGGTAAAGGCGCAATCGAAAACGTATACGTGCAGTATAAGGAAATTTCAGCAGGTAGCCAATACAACGGAACCATTGCCAATTTCAAAGACGGTTGCGCTATGCGTAACGTATTTGTTGACGCAAGTAAAGCAACTGTCGTCGGAAACGGGGCAACGTTCAGAATTTTGACGTCCGGCACGGCAAGCGGGTTTGGCGGAGTGTTCGGCGTTTGTCCGAGTGAAAATTACAACCCCGAGCAATCTATCGGCGACAGGGGCAACAACTATGCGGCTATTGCATACTTTGCAAACTTTGATGAACTTAAAGCCAATGATCAAACGCAAGAGGCGTTGGCAGGCTGGAATAACAACGGCTTCTGGAACGTTAACGACGGCATACCCGCACCTGAAAAATATGTCGTAAATAGTATTGATCTCGGTGCAAAGGATATCGACCTCGATATACTCGTAGACAACGACACCGTTAAACTTAATGACAACGCCTTGAAAATCGATTGTACGGCAGTAGGCTTTACGTTCGGAACCGTCGCTTCTGTTACAATGGAAGGTAATGTGCTCGATGCAAGCGGTTTTACCTTTGCAAACGGCAAGTTGACTGTCGCTCGTTCGGCGTTCGGTTACAATTACGGAAAAAAAGAAATTGTCGTGACAGACGATAGCGGTAAAACAATAACGATTGCTGCAACGCTTATAAGCAAAGTTTTGAAGAATGCTACCGACTATGCAAACTGGATAAAGATTGCAAATGCGTGTGAAACCGAAAATCAAATTCTCGGCGGGTACTTCAAACTGGGAGCAAATATCACGGTCGAAACTATGGTTACGTTCGAGCGTTATGACGTTGACGGATTATATGGATTCAAAGGTGTATTCGACGGTTGTGGGTATGCTCTCGACGGATTGACTGCTACGGGGAATGCGTTTATCAGTTGCATGACTAAAGACGGGGTGTTAAGAAATATTGCGTTTACAAATGCAAAGGTTGCCGGCGAAAGCAACTTCCTTTGCTCGGGCGGGCTTGGTACGATAGAAAACGTTTACGTGCAGTACGTATCTATTTCCGCAGGCAGCGACAATAACGGAACTATATATAACCATTGCAGACTCGGGCAAGAAGGAGGCAAGATTACCGGTATATTTGTAGACGCAAGTCAGGCCGCCCTTTCGGGAACGGGCGCGTCGTTCAGACTTATCGGCGGCAACAACAACGGTTATAATGGGATATTTGCGGTTTGTCCCGAGAATTACACCATTACGCAAGCTCGCGATACTGGTACATTTGCCGATCACGCTGTTTGTGCATTTGCTGATTTTGCCGGACTTAAAGCAAACGCAACGACGCAAGGCGTACTCAAAGGTTGGAATAGTACCTATTGGACAATCGTCGACGGAGTTCCCGTATTTGTAACGAAATAATTTAGGCAAGGGAAACAAAACTAAACATAAACAGTGAGCAATTATTTATTAACGTGCTCCACTTCTGCAGTTAAGCAGAGCAATAACACTGTTCGGGTTGTCGCAAGAAAACTGAGTATTTCTTGCGACAGCCTTATTTTTAAGAAACCGAAGCAATTTTTTTATTGAAAATAAAATAGAATTATGACGAAAAATCTAAAAATGATTGAAAAAGATCGTTATTTATGCTATACTATAAAAAAACTGTTGTCGTGAGGGAGATTCGATAGATTTTCGGTTGAAGATCGGCTGAAATCGACGGCGGCTCCGATCGGGGCATGCCGGGCAAGGTTCGTATTGCACATGTCCGGCAACCTATGAAATAAGAAATTATTTGCCGACGGAAGAAAAGTTGAACGGGTTTTAAATTTAAAGTCAAATTTTGCGTCGGCTGAATATTTTAGGGAGAAATTATGAACGGAGTAAGGGCAAAAAAAAGAAAATTGTCGTTAGTTACCGTTTTTGCTTTGATAGAAATAATCATCATTTTTCTGTTCGGGCTACTGATATCGGTAAATCTATTCGTATCGAACAGAACGGCAAAAAACAGAACGAGACAAATCGTGGAAGACAGCTATGCCGCGTTGACGGAGAATCTTGCGAATGATATCAAAAATATATCGAGAGCGGGATTTTCGCTGATGAACAGCGATACCGTTGTTCGCCTTAAAGCTTATTATTACGATAAAATATCGGGTGATTCCTATGCGCGTAATGCCGCGATTAACAGAACGATAGACGAGCTCGTTTCGTTGACGACCTATTACGACGTAATCGATTCGTGCGCGCTATGGATTGCTCCCGACGGGGAATTATCGTATAACACGCTATACACTTTTGTCAGCGACGATTTTCGTAAGCAGTTGCTTGATAAGGCCATAGAAGAACATCGCTATTCGCCTACTTACGAAGGCAATCTCAGAAATAACGGTGAAATATTGATCACGTTGTCGTTGTCCGAACAGGATAATTCCGTATTGGCAGTTTTGCTCGATGCGGATCATATCGCAAAAACCTTGGCGCTTACGGCTTTTCCGAAAGTGCAGACGAAGCCTTATGCGGAAGATGGTTCTTTATTGATCATCTGTTCGGACGAAGACGTCGTGCCGGGAACTGTTTTATCGGAAGAAGCAACGGACAAACCGATTCTCAGAAACGGAAGGATTGTTTACTATACAAAGCTGATGAGCATACTTCCGTTATATGTAAATTTCGACGCCGCGTCTGCAGATCCCGCTTTAAGCTCGTTTACAATATATTTCATCGTAGCATCCGTATTGCTTTGTTTTGTGGCTTTTGCTTTGTTTATAATGTTCCGGCATTTTTTCAGCCGTCCGTATTCACGGTTGCTCGGCGCGATGCGGCTGGTGAGCAACGGAGATTTCGACGTCCGCATAGAGGATAACATTACGTCCGATTTTCAGAATATATACGACGGATTCAATTATATGACTTCTTCGATATCGAGTTATATCGAAGAAAATTACAGGCAGAAGTCGATGCGCGTCGAAAGCGAGTTCAAGGCGTTACAAGCGCAGATAAATCCTCATTTTTTATACAATTGTTTTGCGAATATCCGCAGTCTTTGCAAAATGGGCGACATAGAAAGCGTAGAGCGCATGACCGGCGGATTGTCGAAACTATTCTTATATATTACGCGCAATGCCGAGCCGATCGTAAAACTTTGCGACGAAGCCGATAATATGCGCGATTATCTCGAAATACAAAGAATACGTTTTAACGAGCGTGTGGATTTGCAAATCGATTCTCCGCCGGAAGAGTTTCGTAATATGCCTATTCCGAAGTTATGCATGCAGCCCATTGCCGAAAACGCTTATAAATATGCATTTGCAAATAAAGAAGAGGGCGGGATATTCAGAGTGCGTTATTTTGCGGAAGGAAACAATCTGAGAATAGAATTCGACGATAACGGCGATATCCGCGATGCGCAGATCGAAGAGTTGTCCGAAAAACTCGTGAATCCGGAAGAAACGTCCGGATTGGTTAACGTAAGCAGAAGATTGCTTCATTATGCCGGCGGGCGCGGCGAGCTGTTTGTGAAGCGCAGCGATCTCGGAGGATTGAAAGTAACGATTTATCTGTGTTCTCAACGGGAGGATTGAAAGATGACGATATTGGTGGTTGATGATGAGAGAAATATAGCCGATTCGATAGCCGGCACTTTGATTGCCGAGTTAAATACGGACGCCGAAGTGCACGTTTGTTACGGATCGCAGCAGGCTAAAGATTTTTCCGCAACGCATTATATAGATATAATCGTATGCGATATCGATATGCCGAAATGCAACGGGATATCGCTATGTAAATCGCTTTTGACCTCGTATCCGGATCTGAAAATTATTTTTCTCACCGGGTACAGCGATTTTTCCTATGCGTATGAGGCGTTGAAGTTTCCGGAGGCGTCGTATGTCTTGAAATTGGAAGATGACGCCGTTTTACTGAAAGCGGTTCACGAAAAAATCGCCGAGGCGGAGAAACAAAGACGAGGAGAATCGGAATTGGCTTTTCAGGTACGGCTGAACGATGAATTATCGGCGGAAGTCAACGGTATGAAATTGCGGCGATCTGTAGAAGAAAACGGCGAAGAATACTCCGGACGGTTGTTTTTGTTTATGATTTTTTCGGAAGCCAAGACGGATATGGCGAATATTCTCCGCAATACTTTTGGAAAAGAAGTAGCGGTATTTTGTAAAGAAAACGTGTGGTTTGCAGCGATTCCCGTTTCCGAAAATGCGAACGTGGCGATCGAGCGGGCTAAAAGACTGCAACAGGATATTTTCGAGCGGGACGGTAACTATTCTGTTTTTGCCGTAGATCTGCCGCGAGGAGAGAAAGACGGAATACGATATTCCCGTCTGGAAAGTTTATGCGGCGGAAATAAGAACGGATGCCGTTTTATCGGCGACGGGCAGGAAGCGAAAAACGTTTCGGAAGAATGCGGCGACGAAATTATCGAATCGGTTAAAAAGTATATAGATACGCATCTCGGCGACGATCTTTCGCTGACGACGTTGGCTTCGGCAGTTTATTACAATCCCGCATATTTATCTCGTAAATTCAAGGCTGTCGTCGGCGAAAATTTACACTCGTATATTTTGGGGCAGCGAATGAGATTTGCGGAACGATTGCTTATCGAATCGGATGATTTTGTGTCGAATATCGCGAAAAAATGCGGTTTTGCCAACCCCGCGCAATTCGGGATTGCTTTTGCAAAATTGCACGGCTGTGCGCCGATGGCATATCGGAGAAAAAACACTTAGCGTATATAAAATGAAATAAAGATGATTTTTTTCGGCTTTTCTCGGGAAAAGCTTTTTTTTGCGCTTAAAATAGTAAAAAAAACAAAAGGATGTAAAAAAAAAGGATATTGAATTTGAAGCGTATTCGTAGTATAATTAAATCAAAGAAAATAATCGACGGAGGAAGATTATGAGTAAAAAACATTTAAAATTTGTCAGTTTTATTCTGGCGGCTTTATGCGCGATCGGCTTTTGCGCCTGCGGCAAAAACGGCGGGAACGCGGGACCGGATTATGACGATCCCACCCGCGATCCGTTCGGGAAGTACGAAACTACCGTTAAAATTACGGGCGTAATGGAGTATCAGGCACACAATGACAGCCGCGTGCCTCAGAATATAACGCCCGATAATCAGCAGTTCATCAAGCTGATGAAAGAAAGATTGAATCTGGAGTTTTCCTATTTGTGGAAAGTTCCTCCCACGCAATACAGCGAAAAACTGAGCCTTTCCATGTTATCGAACGAATTGCCGGATATTTTTAAGGTTACGGCAAACGATTATGCTTCGCTGAAAAAGGCGGGCATGCTGAAAAATCTTTCCACGGCATACGAATATGCGTCCGACGACGTAAAGACGTTTTTGAATCGCGATCCCGAGGTTATCAAACGGCTTACCGACGCCGACGGCGGAATTTATGCCGTGCCTCAGTATTCCGATAATCGCCGCGGCGTTCCCGTGATGTATATCCGTCAGGATTGGCTGAACGAACTTAAACTTTCCGTTCCCGAAAATCCGGAAGAATTGTACGAAGTGTTGAAGGCGTTCAAACAAAAGAAAGGGGCAACGTGCGGGCTTGCGATGAGCAATGCGATTGCCGGTTCTTATTTTTCGATCGACAGATATATGAATATGTTCGGGTCGAGTCCTTATGCCTGGCTTTTGGGCAGCGACGGGCAACTGCATGCGGACGAAGTATCCGAAAACAGTAAGACTGCCTTGAAATGGCTGAACAGACTTTATAACGAAGGCATTTTAACGAAAGACGTTGCCGCGGCGACGGTTGACGCCGTGCAAGCGGACGTTCTCGGCGATAAATGCGGCGTTGTAATCGGACCGTGGTGGCAATTCGAATATCCTCTCGGTACGGCAATCGGAAACGACGCCGACTGGGTTGCGGCAAAAATGCCTCTTGCCGAAGGTAAAAACGTAGTAATCGATCGTCAGCAGGTGGAGTTCTACTATGTCGTAAACAAAAAGTGCAGAAATCCGGAAGCATTGTTCAAGATGATCAATATGTATATCGCCCTCGACGGTACGCCGGAAGCGGCGCCGGAAAACGGTTACGTATGGAGTTGGTGCCCTACGCAATTTTATGATCCGTATGATATCAACGAACAATATGTAAATATTAACAAGCAGTTGGAAATCGACCCGAAAGCGGAGGGCGAAGCGCCCGAAACCTGGACGGCGCACATGAAAAAACTGTGGAACGCTTATCCGGAATATCTTGTGTGGAAAGCTGATCATTTCGCTACGAAGTATCAGGAAAACATGTTTGCGAACATTATGACGCGTGTGAATAAAGACGGGGCATGGGCGCAGATTCTGAAGATCTACGATGATGAAAAACGTGTATCTTATGATGAATTTTACGGAATTTCGACGCCTGCCATGTCAAGCAAAGGCGCGTTGATGGCTCAGGAAGTTTCGGAATACTATCTGAAAGCGATTATGGGCGAGAAAAATATCGACGCCACCTGGGATTCGTTTGTTTCATCGTGGAAAAAAATCGGCGGAGACGAAGTTACCGCGGAAGTGAACGCATGGTATGCCGAACAGGCGAAATAAATATGAAAACAAATATATTACAACAAAGTACCTCGTCTAAATTCGGGCGATTCGTAAAAAAACAATGGGTGTGGTGGCTGATGCTGCTTCCGGGCGTTGTTCTCACGGTGGTTTTTAAATACGGCTCTATGTTCGGCATCGTGATGGCGTTTCAGAAATTCGATATTTTCAAAGGAACGTTTTTCGGTCAGGAATGGGCAAGCAATCACGGCTTCGGAAACTTTATTTATCTTTTTAAAATGGAAAAATTCTGGAACTCGGTGCGTAATACGTTACTGATTTCCGGGATAAAGATAGCTCTCGGAATCATTGTGCCGTTGTTGTTGGCGATTTTAATCAACGAAGTAAGTAAAAAATGGTTTTCGCGGTTTGCTCAGACAATGTATTTTTTGCCGTTCTTTCTCAGTTGGATCATTTTAGGCAGTATTCTGCTTGAAATGTTCGCTTACGGCGGCATTGTGAATACTATGTTGGAGAAATTATTCGGAACGAGAATTATGTTTTTTCTCGACAACGGTTGGTTTCGGGTGCTGGTAATTTTATCGGACGTATGGAAAGGCATGGGTTACAATATGGTAATCTTTCTTGCCGCCATTATGGGTGTGGACGAAACTTTGTACGAGGCGACCGAAATCGACGGCGGCGGCAGATTCCGACAGATTATTAACGTTATGCTTCCGAGCATCGCTCCCGTTGTGGCAATGGTCATGACTTTATCTATCGGCGGAATATTGAACGGCGGGTTCGATCAGGTGTTGGTACTTTATAACCCGATGGTTTACGAAGGCGGAGATATTATAGATACGTTTGTATATCGGCTCGGTATGTTCGGCAATCGTCAGGTAGACGTTGCAAGCGCCGTAAACCTCGCAAAGGCTGTCGTAACTCTCGTGCTTATGGGCGGAACGTATTATTTTGCCTACAAAAAGTTTGATTACAGATTGTTCTGAGGTGGCGTGAGATGAAAATCAAAAAAAGTAAAGGAAGAATCGCTTTCGAAATTATAAACTATACGGTACTTACCTTATTGGCGTTGATTTGTATTCTTCCGTTCATTCATCTTCTCGCGATGTCGTTTTCATCCGATGAATTTACAAGCAAAGGCGTGGTGTTTCTTCTGCCGAAAGGGTTCACGTTGCAGGCATATAAGTACCTTCTGCAAAAAAATGAATTCTTTACGTCGCTCGCGATCAGTGTGATGAGAGTGATATTCGGTACGTCGGCTTCGCTCATCGTAGTGGTGCTTACGGCATATCCGCTGTCGAAAACGGACGGCAGATTCAAAGGAAGAACCGGATTTACGTGGTTTTTTCTGGTTACCATGTTTTTGAGCGGCGGATTGTTCGCTACGTATTTCCTGTATAAACAACTCGGCTTGCTGAACAGTTTTTTGATTTACGTTTTGCCGGGGGCATGCGACGTCTGGTTTGTGCTGATGCTGATGAATTTCTTCAGAGGCATTCCGCGAGATATCGAAGAGGCGGCTTTATTAGACAGAGCGGGGCAATTTACCATTTTGTTTAAAATATATATTCCGCTTTCAATGCCTTCAATCGCTACAATTGTTTTATTTACGGCGGTGGGACAATGGAACAGTTGGTTTGACGGAATCATGTTTATGAACGATCCTTCTTTGTATCCGTTGCAGTCTTATTTGTATACGATGATCGTTTCAAGCGATCCTACGAAGCAATCGGGATTTACGCTTACGCCCGAACAGTTGGAAGCCTTGAAAAATATCGGAGGAAAAAATTTGCAGGCGGCGCAGATATTCCTGGGAGTATTGCCGATCGCGCTCGTATTCCCGTTTTTGCAGCGTTATTTCGTAAAAGGGATTACTGTGGGAAGCGTAAAGGGGTAAACATGAAAATAACCAAATTTGTAGCGGCGGCGTTATCGTTGATTCTTGTAGGTTCCGTATGTTCCTGCTCGCCGAAAAACGAAGCGGACGCAAAAGTATTGCTTTGTTATGCGGGCGATAGCAACGACGAATTCGGCGGCGGCGTATATGCTGCCGCCAAAGACGAGGCAAAATGCGGATTCAAAACGCTTGAACTCGGAAAAAACGCAGATAATTATCGCCGTGCGGTGGAGGAAGAAATAGCAAAGGGCGGAATCGAAACGGTTGCCATCGTGGGGAGAGACGCATATAACGGGTTGTCCGGTTATGTGAAAAGTTTCAAAGGAATGAATTTTATCGTTTTGGACGCGGCTCTTAGCGAAATCAGAGAGAACGTGTGCGCGTTGGAATTTCAACCCGAGGAATACGGATATCTCGGCGGACGGGCGATTGCGGAAAGCGGCGCAAAAAAAGCGGGATATGTTTCCGTATATGAAAACGGTTTCGATAATCGTGTGTTGTACGGCTTTTTGCAAGGTGTCGGCAACGCTTCGGTAAGCGTAAAGTACATCGAAGAGCAAACGAACGTGGTAAAAGCCGAAGATTATGCTTCTTCGGCATATCAGAACGGGGTAACGGCGATTTTCGAAACAAGCGGGCGGAGCGCGCTCGGCAGTCTGGACGCGGCAAAGAAAAACGGCGGAACGATATATTTCGGCGGTGTAAATCTGAAAAAAGCGGCGAAAGAATCAAGAGACGACGCCACGTTGGAAACGGTTCGCGGCGGAATCGAAAAAAACTATGCCGAGGCGATGAATACGATACGCGATATGGCGAAAAACGGATTCGAAACCGGAACGACGAAATATCTTTCGGCAAAAGACGATGCTTTCATTTGCGACTTGTCCGCAGAAAACGTCAAGCTTTTATCGGATAATCCGCAGGATTTCGAGCGGTTAAGCGATGAAAAAATCGCTAAGGACGACTCGGCATACACGCCGAAACATTCCGTAGACAGCGCGTATCACGAAGCCGTACCCTCTTGCGCCGATACCAACGACTGGAAATATCATCCGAGGGCGGGTTCCGGTAACGGCAACAAACCGCTCGGCTGGAAGGGCGTGGGAATCTGGTCTACGATATATCTTCAGAACGGACAAAATCCCGTTTCAAATACGGGTATCGAATTTCAGAACATGAAAATATGGGCGTATACGAAATCTTCCGGTTGGGTTTTGCTTGAACATGCCAATCCGAAAGGATCGTTTTACGATGAAAACTTCGGAAACGACGCGCATAAAAACTTTCTGTCAAACAGTATCAATTATGCCGAAGAAAAACGTACCAGAATCAAACTCGATTATGCTACGCTCGGTTATAACTATCACCCGTTCGGAAGTCAGATCGATCTGGTTGAGATGGGACTTCTTAACGCGGATGGCAGCGTAAAAAACAACGAAACTTTGTATATTTTGTCCGAGATGGATATAAGACTGTGCGTATGGGACGCGTCGCAACCTTCCGATATCGACGAAGCGAAATACGTAGCGAATATCGGAGCGGACTGGTGGCGCGAAAAAGGATTGCAGTGGACGCCCGACTGGAACAGCAATAAAGATGTTTGCGTCGGACAATTCCGCACAATCACGAAAGACTGGAAACGTTTGTACATGACGAATGTTCCGTCTGCAATCTATGAGGAGATCTTTAAAGATTTTCCGTTTAATCAATGAGGCCTTAATTAAATATATATATTTGGAGGAAAACTAATATGAACAAAAAAGGCAAACTTTTAGCGCTCGCAATGACGCTCACACTGTCGGTAACGTCGGTCTTTGCTGTCGGATGCAGCGGACCCAAGACGATTCAACCGGGGACTTCTTCATCGATCACGCTCGATAAAGAGAACCTTAGTCTGGATGCGGGCAGAAGCGAAAAACTTTCGGCAAGCAGTGCCGAAGTGAACTGGAAAACAAGCGATCCCGGCGTGGCTACCGTAGATGAAAACGGTAACGTAACGGGGGTAAACGAAGGTACGTGTAAGATAACCGCGTCTACGAAAGACGGAAAATTCGAAAGCGAATGCGTCGTTGTGGTTTCCGGTTATCGCCTCAGCAAAAACGTCGTGTCCGGAATCAACAAAATCGAGAACAACACTTATAACGGAGAAATCAATTACGCCGTGAACGGCAGCGATGACAATGCGTTTGTGGTATCTTACGACAGAAGCAAAATGACGAATACCTGGACAAGCCTTGTCCTTTGGTATGACGCAACCATGGCGGCAACGAGTTTCGAGCTCGATTTCGAAGTAACGAAAGGAAGTTTGCCCGTCATACAGTTTGAATTCGGCGGCGAAAGCAGTTTCAAACAGTATCAGCGGTATGCCGTTCAACCCGGAAAAAATTCGGTTCGTCTGAATACAACCGACGTGGATCTCGACGGCGATGGAAGCTGGAAAGCCGTATACCTCGAATTGAATAATCCTTGTCCGTTGGAAGGCACGACCGACAAAACGAAAGGGGAAACCGAAATTAAGTTCACTAAGATTGCCATGGTAGCGGGTGAAAAACAGGCTCCCGAAGCGCCCGGTTACGCCGAAGTGAAAGACGGCGTCGTTTATTGGGAACGTGTTTTTGCGGCTTCGGCATACGAATTGGAAGTGGACGGAAGCGCGATTACCGACCTTACGCAACGTACGCGTCCTTCGGGCGACGCTCCGATGATGTACCGCGCGTATAAACCCACAGAAGAAAAAGCGTTTGCCGTAGGCGAGCATAGTGCGAAGATTCGCAGTAAAAACAGCGCGGGCGTTTCCGAATGGAAAGAGTTTACGTTTACCGTTGCGGCGCCTTCGCAGGAAGAAGCGAAAACCTTCCGCGGGATAACGGGGCATGGCAATAACGAATATAATGACCCGAAAGATTTTTATACCGCGACGATAAATAAGGACAAATCCGTAAAAGTCGGATTTACCGCCGCGGCTAAAAACGAGTGGAGTACATATGTCTTTAAATTCAATACCGCTACCATAGAAGCAACCAAGTTGCACATTAAGGTGCGTCTCGTCAGCGGAGATCTTGAAAAAGTGCGGTTTCAGATAGACAAATGGGATTCCGAGACTTCGTCTTCCAAAACGGTTTACGGAGAGGATCTCGTGTTTGATAACGGGGTAGCCGAATTGACGATAGACGTCGAGAGCGCAAAACTTGCCGCTTCCACCGGTTCGGTTATGCTTTTCCTGAATAAATACGCTACTGCGGGAAAAACGTTCGAAATCGAAATCACAGACGTTTCGCTTTTCTGAAATAAATGATAACGGCGGCGGACTTAACGATATGCTAAGTCCGCCGTTTTTCGGGAGATACTATGACTGTTCGGGAATATATTAGCAATAGCTGGGAAAAAAGTTTAAGAAAAAAAGGACACCGCGCCGACGGAATTCCGTTGCCGTATCCTTATAACTCGCCTTGCGCGGAAGGAATTTTCGACGAGTTTTATTATTGGGATACCTGTTTTATCAATAAAGGTCTGCTCGCCGATAAAAAAATCGAAGCCGCGCTCCGTAACGCTCTCGATATGGCGTTTCTGATACAAAAGTACGGATATATGCCAAACGCCGCGGTTACGGGAATGCTTAATCGCACGCAGCCGCCCGTGTTCGGTATTATGGTCTGCGATCTGCTTCCGTATATCGACGGCGAAAATGCCGCGATTCTTTTATCCGCTATGGAACGAGAATACGATTACTGGATGAAAGAACGCGTTTTACCGTGCGGTTTGAATCATTACGGCAATTCCGCAGACGCTAAGACGAAAATATTTATGGCGGACGAAGCCGAAGTCAGATTGAAACGTAAATTCGAAAACGCCGACAGAGAAGCAATAGGAAATAATATTCTTGCCGAATGCGAATCGGGGTGGGATTTTTCACCGAGATTCGATTTCCGTTGCAGCGAATTTGCCGCCGTCGATCTTAACAGCCTGTTATACCGTTACGAAACGACGCTTGCAAGGTACGGCGAAAAAACAAAACGTGCCGGATATATTGCCGCCGCCGAAAGACGGAAAGAAACGATGTATCGTTTTTGTTTCGACGGGCAAAAACTTACCGACGCCGTTCCCGGAGGACAATTCGGTTGCGTTACGTCCGTTGCGGACATGCTTCCGTTCTGGGCGGGGATAAGTAACGATAAAGACGTTTTATTGCGGATTCTGAAAAAGTTGGAATATCCTTACGGTATTGCGGCTTGCGAAAAAACAGACGAGAATTTCGCCGGGCAATGGGGATATCCTAACATGTGGGCTCCGCTTGTATGGTTCGCGTTTTACGCGCTTAAAGCAGTCGGCGCGCCTGAAGAAGCCGGGCGGATAGGAAAGAAATATCTTTTTACCGTGGAAGATTGCTTTGCGAATACGGGAAAGCTGTGGGAAAAATACGACGCGGTAAACGGCGGAAAAGCCACGGCGAACGAGTATACGGAAACGGAGATGTTAGGCTGGACGGCAGGAGTTTATAACGATATTTATGAAAAATTCAATCAATGAAAAAATAATTGCGGTAACGGGGCGGGATAATTGGTCTACGGCGGAAGTATGCGGACTTCCGTCGCTCAGAGTTTCCGACGGTCCTCACGGGTTGCGTTTTGTAACCGAAGAGAAAGACGGCGAGCAGATTGCCGCGGAATCTGTTTGTTATCCTACGCTTTCCGCGCTCGGCAATTCTTTCGACGAGTCGCTTGTATACGCCGTAGGGCAGGCTATCGCCGAAGATTGCATAAAACATGACGTGGCAATCATTCTCGGCCCCGGCGTGAATCTGAAACGCACGCCGCTTTGCGGACGAAATTTCGAATACTTTTCCGAGGACGGAGTTCTTGCGGGAAAGCTTGCAGCCGCTTATATCGAAGGCGTTCAAAGCAAGGGAATAGGCACGTCGCTGAAACATTTTGCGGCAAACAATCGCGAATACGATCGTTTTTTTCAAAGCAGCGAAATGGACGAGAGAACTTTGCGCGAAACGTATTGCCGCGCGTTTGAAATCGCGTTGAATGCAAAGCCCTGGACAGTGATGTGCAGTTATAATCCCGTAAACGGCGTTTACGCTTCCGAAAACAAGCACCTTTTAAACGATATTCTTCGCAACGAACTCGGTTTTGACGGGGTAATCGTTTCCGATTGGGGCGCGGTGAAGCATCGCGCGAAGTCGCTGAAAGCGGGCATCGATCTTGCGATGCCGTATAGTGCCGATTACGAAAAACAACTTACGGATTGGTATGAAAAAGGACTGATCGGCGAAGACGATCTTGACAGGAGCGTCGGAAAACTTCGCGAACTTGCTGAAAAATATAGTTCTGCGGTTTCCCGGAGAAGAGTTACGATGACGGAGGAACAAAAGCATGAACTTGCGGTTCGCGCCGCCGAGGAAAGCGCCGTACTTCTGAAGAACGACGACGATATCCTGCCCGTATGCAGAGATAAGCGAATCGCCGTGATCGGCGGTTTTGCGGAAAATCCCGAATTTCAGGGCGGCGGATCGTCCAGAGTAAACGCCAAGGCGGATCAATCGTTATGCGATTGTCTGAAACAGCTCGGTTTTAACGCGGATTTTGCCTTAGGTTATATGATCAGATATAATCTTCTCACGCCGTTCGGAATTCGTTACGCCGTGGAAACGGCGGCAAAAAACGATTGCGCCGTGGTGTGCGTGGGAAATACGTGGCTTACGGAGAAAGAGGAAACCGATCGTTTTTCGTTGAAACTGAATCCCGCGGCGGAAGATCTTATTCTCGACGTCGCGCAGGTAAACCCGAATGTGATAGTGGTTATTTACGCAGGCTCCGCCGTCGACGTTTCCGCGTTCGAAGGGAAGGTAAAAGCAATACTCTATATGGGGTATTGCGGCGAAGGAGCAAACGAAGCGGCGGCCGATCTGATTTCGGGGAGAGTTTCGCCATGCGGAAAACTTGCCGAAACTTTTCCGAGATGCCTTGAAGATACGGCTACGGCAGAGCGGCGCGGCAACGGCTATACGGAAAGATATCCGGAGGGGGTTCTCGTCGGATATAAGTATTACGAATACAACGGGATTGCGCCTGCCTATCCGTTCGGCTACGGTTTGTCGTATACAACGTTCCGATACGGAGATATGCAGGTGAAAAAACTTGGCGAAACGGATTATTATATCTCTTTTTCCGTACAAAACGTCGGTCGGCATGCGGCTGCGGAAATCGTGCAGGTGTATATTTCCGATGACGCGAGTATGGTAACGCGTCCGAGAAAAGAACTTGTCGCTTTCGGAAAAAAACGCCTCGAAGTCGGCGAAACGTGTACGTTCGGGTTCAATCTTACCGAAAGAGATTTTGCGTATTTCAGCCCCGTTTTAAATGAATTTTATGTGGAAAACGGAACTTTTACGATATCGGTCGGCGCAAGCAGTGCGGATATCTGGTTACAGGAAAAAGTGGAAATAGAATTGCCTGACGAGAAGCAGTTTTCACGGTATTGAGGAAGAATATGAAGTTAACAATCGATTATCTTGAAGAAGAACATTTTTTCGGCGGAACGGTAAACGACGGCATTTTTATGCCGTATTCCGCAGGTTTTTCGCGCGACCTGCGCGTGTGGCACGCAGGAAATCAGGCGTCCTCGTTTTTATTGTCGGATAGAGGCAGAGCGGTTTATTCGGAAAAACCGTTTAAATATGAATTCTGTTCCGACCATATCGAAGTCGAAGGGGACGATATCTTAGTGGAACGCAACGGCGATACGCTGAAAAGCGCATATATGGCGATGTGTAAAAAATTCGCTTCTGCGGGGAAGAATACGATTCCTCCCGAGATCATGTTTTCGAGTCCGCAATATAATACGTGGATAGAAATGGAATGGGATTGCACGCAGGATAAAGTGCTTGAATACGCCGATCGGATACTTTCGCACGGCTATCCGGCAGGAGTTTTAATGATCGACGATTGCTGGTGCAGGGCATACGGAGACTGGAAGTTCAATGCCGCGTCTTTTCCCGATCCGAAAGCAATGATAGATAAATTGCATCGTTCGGGTTTTAAGGTTATGTTGTGGTGTTGTCCGTTCGTCAGTCCCGATACGGCGGTTTTCCGCGAACTGGAAAAACTCGGCGCGCTTGTAAAAAAATCGGACGGAACAACCGCGATTTCTCATTGGTGGAACGGATACAGCGCGGTACTTGATCTGACGAATCCGGCAGCAACGGCGTGGTTTGATAAGCAGGCTTCCGCTTTGATGGACGATTTCGGTATAGACGGTTTTAAATTCGACGCCGCAGACCCTGAGTATTATGACGACGACTTTGTGTTTTTCGATGGTTCGGATCGTTCGATGCAGGCGAAAATATGGGCTGAAATCGGCGCAAAATACTCGTTTAACGAATTGCGCGCCGGATTTAACGCGGGGTGGCTTCCCGTTGTCAATCGTCTGCGGGATAAAAATCATTCCTGGAATGACGACGGGTTGAATACTTTGGTCCCCGACGGAATCGCGATGGGTTTATGCGGTTATCAATATCTTTGCCCCGATATGATCGGCGGCGGAATGGTTCCGGATTTTCATCGCGACGGATTTGTTTTCGACGAAGAATTGTTCGTGCGTTATTGTCAGGTGGCGGCAATGTTCCCCATGATGCAGTTTTCGCGTGCGCCGTGGAAAGTTTTATCCGAAAAAAATCAGAAAATTTGTCTTGATGCGGTCGGATTGCACGGCGATCTGGCGGAGTATATCATACAGACGGCAAAGCGTTGCGCCGCTTCGGGCGAGCCCATGATAAGAAATCTCGAATATGCTTATCCTCATAGCGGTTATGCTATGGTGAACGACGAATTTTTGCTGGGCGAAGATATTCTGGTCGCCCCGCAGTTGAAAAAGGGTATGAGTACAAGACAGGTAGTTATTCCCGACGGAATATGGGAAGATTCGGCGGGGAATAGTTACCGTAAAGGCATCTATCCGGTCGATACGCCGATAACGGCAATCCCGGTATTCAGAAGGATCGGCAAATAAAGTTCAGCACAGACGGAAACAGGTGCGGGCTTTAACGAGAAATCGCCGAAACCTGCCTGAAAACGATATAATGCAATAGTAGATTGTCGTAATAAAAAGAGCGTTGATATTTTGCGACGGAAAACCCCGACTGTAAGTGCGCAGTCGGGGTTTTTAATAGATGTTTGTGCTTTGTTGCCTATGTAAAATCTTTGTATCGGACGGCTGCACTTTTGAGGCGGGGCGTAAAAACATTGTTGCGTTTTCAAGAGGGCTTTCATCCGTCGTTTTTTAATCTGACCTCCGTCGGCGCCGGAAGTCGCAGCTTCCCTTGCCGGGATTGCTTTTTCCTCAACCCGACGAGGGGAGTTTCAAAAGGGAGAGCGAAGGTTGTTCAGCCGATGATGATTTCATCGCCCGATACCTGTATGGACGAAGCGAAAAACGCGCGGATGCCCGAACGCATGGAGGCGTAGTCCGCGATGGCGAAACTTTCGCAGGCGGAGTGCATCGCAAACTGTGCGATGCCGATATCCGCGCTTAACAGGCTGACTTTGGAAAGGGAGATGGAGCCGAGCGTGCTGCCGCTGCGTACATCCGAACGGTTATAAAATTTCTGGAAAGGAACGTCCGCGTTTCTGAAAATTTCTTCGATTGCCGCGGCGGAAAGCGCGCAGGTGGTGTACGCTTTATCCGCGTGGAATTTAATCACAACGCCGCCGCCCGCAACGGGGCGGTTGGTGGGGTCGCATTTTTCGGGATGGTTGGGGTGCAGCGCGTGCGCGTTATCCGCCGAAAGCAGAAACGAGGAGTGCAGCGCTTTGTAATATTCGTCGTCGTCGAATTTCAGCGCGCTTGTCAATCGGCGCAGCGTACGTTCGAGAAAGTCTCCGCCGGCGCCCTCCAGCGTGCGGCTGCCCACTTCTTCGTTATCGAAAATCGCCGCGACGCAAACGCCGCTTGCCGCGCGCACGCTTGTAAGCGCTTCTACCGAGGCAAAAACGCTGGTTAAGTTATCGACGCGGGGGGAAGCGAGAAATTCTCCGTTTCTGCCGAAAACGTACGGCGACTGCGCGTTGACGAGGTAGAGATCGTACGCCGCCACGGGCGCGGAGGAAAACGAGGAAACGAGATCGCCGCCCTGCCGCGCGAGGGAGTAAAGCGGGCAGAGATCCGTCTGCGCGTTGACGGCGAAGCCCTCGTTTACGCCGCGGTTCTGGTGCACGGCGACGGAGGGGATAGTTACGAAGTAATCGGATTCCACCACGCGGGAACGAAGAACGCCCTTTTCGCTTTCCACGATTCTACCAGCGATTTTTAAGGGGCGATCGAAGAAAGAATACCAGATGCCGCCGCCGTAACATTCGGCGTTGAGCTTTTCGTATGCGCCCGTGGCGAATACGGCGTTATCTTTCAGTTTCAGCGCGGGAGAATCGGCGTGCGAAGCCGCAATTCTGAAAGCGAGTCCGTTATCGAGCGCGCCTACGGAAAACGCGATGAGCGAACTGCCGCCGCGCGTTACAAAGTATTTTCCGCCTTCTTCCACGTTCCAGTCCTCGCCTTCGGAAAGGAGAGAAAAGCCGTTGGCAATGAGGTATTCCGCCGTGTTTTTTACGGCATGATATGCGGTGTAAGACGTTTCGAGAAATTCGTTAAGAGCAGACATAAATTTTCCTTTCGGGCGGCGCGGGATCGTATTGCGCATGCTTCGTAATACAGGGGAAAGTTTTTTATTTTCCGCGAATATTTAAGCGGCGCGTCCGCGCAACGTAAAATTATAACCGATAACTATATTATAGCATGCTTTTTTTGATTTGACAAGCATTTTGAACGGACGGCAGGGCGGGAAAAAGAAGCGGCGTTCGGGCGTTTCTGCAAGCGGTTTTTTATCGGGTATTCAAGCAAAATCGTATCGTTTAAAAAAACATTTTGAAAAGTTTTAAAGCCGAAAAAACGCGGTTTTTGGGGCTTTTTTAGGCAAATTGTCTAAAAAAAACGGTTAAAAATGAAAATATCGTGAAATCATACAAAAGCTATTATATTTTTGTTGACAATTTCTGAAATCGGCGTATAATAAAGGTGTCCTTGTCGATTCGACAAAAAAATCAGGACCGGAGCGGGAGGTATAACTATGACCGGAGAAACGTATTTAGGCAAAATTCAGAACATGACGCGCACGATGCAGAACGTTGTGTTCGTCAGAGGAAAGAAGTCTTTCAACAATTCCGAAATGAGAATGCTGGAAGAGATCGTTGCGGCGGATAAGAAGGGCGAGCGCCTGATTTCCACCGAGCTTGCGGATAAAGTGGGCGTTACCCGCTCGGCGATTTCGCAGATGGTAAACCGTCTTTCGGCGAAAGGGCTGGTAAAGCGCGTTCCCGACGACGTGGATAAGAAAATCGCGTACATCGAGCTGGACGGAAAGGCGAAAGAAATGTATCTTGCGCAGAGAAAGAAGATGGGCGAAGTGGTAAACAAGGTCATCAACGATTTCGGCGTAGACAAGGCGAATCAGATGATCAAACTCGTGGAAGAGTTCTCCGATTCCGTTTATAGAAACGTAAGATAAATTCCGAAGTAAACGCCGTGTCTGCGGGCACGTGAGAATGAACAGGTTTTTCCGGCAAAGCGAAGAGTAGCTCTTCGCTTTGTTTCGTATAACGGCGTAAGATACCGCCGAAGCATAGGTTAATCGGTTTGCGCGGGATGGTTGCGGGCGATGTGAAAAGCCGTCGCCGGCGGGTACAAAAACATCCCGGCGCGGAATAATCGGCAAAATCGGCGCTGCGAAACGTTTTGCGCGGCGCCTTGCCAAAACGATTTTTTTCAGAAAAAGAAATCTTAAGTAACGGAGAGAAACTATGTTACGACTTAAAAACATCACAAAAGATTACGGCGGCGCCGGCAATACGGTGCACGCGCTGAAAGGGATTTCTCTGGACTTCAGAAAGAACGAATTCGTGTCGATTCTGGGGCAGTCCGGGTGCGGAAAGACCACGCTTTTAAACATCATCGGCGGTCTGGATAAATATACGTCCGGCGATCTGGAAATCTGCGGCGTTTCCACGAAAAATTTTACGGACGGCGACTGGGACGTGTACAGAAACCACCGCATCGGGTTTGTGTTTCAATCGTACAATCTGATTCCGCACCAGACGATTCTCGGCAACGTGGAAATCGCGCTGACGATTGCGGGCGTATCGAAAGCGGAGCGGAAAAAACGCGCCGCCGAAGCCCTGAAACGGGTGGGGCTGGAAAAGGAAATGAACAAAAAACCGAACCAGCTTTCCGGCGGGCAGATGCAGCGCGTGGCGATTGCGCGGGCGCTGGTAAACAGTCCCGAAATATTGCTTGCCGACGAGCCGACGGGGGCACTGGACAGCGCGACGAGCGTACAGATCATGGAACTGATCCGCGAAATTGCGGGCGAACGGCTGGTGATTATGGTTACGCACAACCCGGAACTGGCGGAAAAGTATTCTTCGCGCATCGTGCAGCTTTCCGACGGGCGCGTGGTATCCGATTCCAACCCGTACGACGCGGACGAGGAGCGGAAAGGTCTGCTGGAAGCGGTGAAAGCGAAAAATCTGACGGACGAAGAAATTTCGCGGAAACTGGCGGCGTTCCGCGCGGAAAAGAAAGCGAAGAGAAAACAAGGCGGAAAGAAGCGGGAAAAAGCGGCGATGTCGTTCGGGACGTCGCTGGGGCTTTCGGCGCGGAATCTTAAAACGAAGAAAGGGCGGACGACGCTGACTTCTGTGGCGGGGAGCATCGGCATCATCAGCGTATGCCTTGTGCTGGCGCTTTCAAATGGGTTTAATTCATACATCAGAAAGACGGAAGAAAACATGCTTTCGCGCTATCCGTTGCAGATAACGGAAACGTCTGTGGATTTTTCGGCGGTGATGACGGGCATGAGCACGCGCGCGGAGGATTTGCCCGATTTATCGAAAATCGGCGATCAGGTGTACGTGGATTCGTTCGTAACGAAGATTGCGGGCGGCATGACGGTGAAAAACGACATTTCGGACGAATATCTTGCCTATGTGGCGGCGATGGACGATAAAATTTATAACGCCGTGAGTTACGATTTCGGCGAATCGTTTTCCGACAATCTTTTTACGGACGTACAGGTGGGCGCGACGGAGGCGGAGCTGCATACGGAATACCGCTCGCTTTCCTCGCTGAAACAGTTTTATACCGACGAGCTGACGAAGAACGCGGAGCAGTATAAAGAGCTGGCAGGCATGGTGAATATGCTGGGCGCGGTGGTTTCGAAAATGCCGGGAACAAGCGATTTTTCCGACGCGCGCTACGGCGAATACGTGCTTTCGCAGTACAACATTGTGGCGGGGGAATTTCCCGAAAAAGAAAACGAATGCGTGCTTGTGATCGGCAGAGATAACACGGCGATAGATCTTCTGATGGCGCAGCTGGGCTTTATAGAAGAAACGAAATTTTTAACCTATTTCGATAACGCGCCGGAAGACGGAACCGTTGCCGGAAAGGATCCGGAAGCTTCTAAACTGATTCCGTATTCCACCCTGCTTTCGAAGCGGTACACGCTTTATTACAACGATGCCGTGTATAAGGAAAACGCCCCGTCGGATACCTATCCGTTTACCTATTCGGGCGTGCGGACGGGCGCGGACGCAAACCTGGACGCGGCGGACGGCGCGGGCGTGAAGCTGACGGTGAAAGGGATACTTAAACTGAAAGACGGGCTGGATTACGGGTGTTTGCAGAAAGGGCTGAACGTTACGGAAAGTCTGGCGAAAAAGTTTGTGGAAGAAAATAAAAAGTCCGCAATCGTGAAGTGGGTGAACGAGAAGAGCAACATCAAAGATTCCGTGAACGAACTCATCGATTTGCACAACGCGGGCGTGCCCGACGGGCAGAAGCTGGCGCGGCTGGAAACGGATATTTACCGCTCGCCGGCGCAGCATCTGAACGATTCGTATGTTTCGGGCGAAATCATGAAAAATTATTTCCCGTCCGCAGGAGTAGGTTCCGCGGAATCGGGCATGCTGGACGCGTTTTTGAAAGATAAATATTTCAACGTTTCCGTAGATAAGGCGTTGCAGGCGCTGAGCGGCAGCGACAAAGTGCGCAAGATTTCCGTTTATCCTTCCGATTTCGATACGAAAGCAAAGGTGATTTCTTATCTTGACGCGTGGAACGATTCGCACGATACGGCGCAGAAAGTTACTTATACCGATACGGTGGGCACGATGATGAGCATGGTGCAGACGATGCTGAACGCGGTAACGTACGTGCTGGTTGCCTTCACCGCCATTTCGCTGGTTGTTTCTTCGGTGATGATAGGCATTATCACATATGTTTCCGTGGTGGAACGCACGAAAGAAATCGGCGTGTTGCGTTCGCTTGGCGCGCGGAAGAAGGATATCCGCCATCTGTTCAACGCGGAAACGTTTTTAATCGGCTTGTTTGCGGGAACGTTCGGCGTAGCGGTAACGTATCTGCTGTCGTTGCCGATCAATCGGTTGCTGAAACGTCTTACGGGCGTCGGTTCGCTGGCGTCGCTGCCTTTCGGGCAAGGTCTGCTTATGATTGCGGTAAGCGTTGCGCTGACGTTGATTTCCGGGCTGATTCCCGCGTCCTCGGCGGCGAAGAAAGATCCCGTGGTGGCTTTGCGTACCGAATAAAACAAAAAACAGAACGAATCTACGGAAAAACGCGGCGCTTGCGGTTGACAAGCTCCGCGTTTTTGTTATATAATAAATACGTAACAAAAAAGGCAGGAAGAAGAAATGAAAATTTCGGACAATGTGAAAAGCAAACTGTACGAAGCGGGGCTGGTGCCCGTCATCAAGCCCGTTGCGGGCACGGACGGCGCGGCTCTTGCCGACGCATTATACCGGGGCGGCGTGTACGCGGCGGAAGTAACTTTCCGCGCGGCGGGTGCGGCGGAGCTGATTGCCGCGATGCGCAAGGCGCGCCCCGAACTTACGGTGGGCGCGGGAACGGTGCTTACCGAGGATCAGGCGGACGAAGCCGTCGAAGCGGGCGCGCAGTTCTGCGTGGCGCCCGGCTTCAACCAACGCGTTGCGGCGCATTGCATTTCTCTGGGCGTGCCGTTCGTGCCGGGGGTATCGAGCGCGACGCAGATAGAAGCGGCGATGGAAGCGGGGCTGGACTTCGTGAAATTTTTCCCGGCGGAACAATCGGGCGGGCTGGCGGCGATCAAAGCGCTTTCCGCGCCTTATCGCGATATGAGTTTTATGCCGACGGGCGGAATCAACGAGGAGAACCTGAACGGGTATCTCGCGTTTAAAAAAGTCGTGTGTTGCGGCGGCAGCTGGCTGACGCCGGAAACGCTGATGAAAAACGGCGATTACGCGGGGATTACGGCGCTTTGCGAAAAGGCGACGAGAAAAATGCTGGGGTATTCCGTGGCGCATATCGGGATAAACTGCGCGGGCGACAAAGAGGCGTTTGCGGGCGCGGAACTTTTAAAAAAGGCGTTCGGATTCGAACCGCGCGAAACGCCCGTCAGCGTGTTTGCGGAAGATAAGGCGGAGCTGATGAAAAACGGCGGCAGAGGCAGATGCGGGCACGTGGCGATAGGCACCACGAACGCGGAACGCGCGATGGCGAGAATCAGGGCGGCGGGCTTCATGTTTGACGAATCGTCGTTCAAGCGCGACGAATCGGGGCATATTTATTTTGCCTATCTGAACGAAGAAATCTGCGGGTTTGCCTGGCATTTGATTGAAAACAAATAACGGCGTTGTGCGGCGGAGGCGTTCCGAAAAGGGATGAAACCTTTCGACGTCATTGAAATCAAAAAATACGGATAACAGGTAAAAAAACGATGAAAGTTGTAACGTTCGGGGAAATTATGCTGCGGCTGACGCCGCAAAATCACAATCGCATCGGCAGAACGCCCGTGTACGAGGCGACGTACGGCGGGGCGGAAAGCAATGTGGCGTGTTCGCTTGCGCAGCTGGGCATACCTGCGGAATTTGTAACGAAACTGCCCCAAAACGCGGTGGCGGACGGGGCGGTTTCCGTGCTGAAAAGTTTCGGCGTAGGCACGGATTTTATCGCGCGCGGCGGCAACCGGATGGGCGTTTACTATCTGGAACGCGGCTCTTCGGTGCGCGCTTCGAAAGTGGTATACGACCGCGCGGATTCGGCGATCGCGCAGGCGGAAGAAGCCGATTTTAACTGGGACGAGATTTTTCGCGGCGCCACGTGGTTTCATTTTACGGGCATTACGGCGGGCATTTCCGAAAACGCGTTGAAGCTTTGCAAAATTGCCGTAAAAAAGGCGAAAGAGGCAGGGCTTACCGTTTCGTTCGACCCGAATTACCGTGCGAAATTGTGGACGAAAGAGACTGCCCGCGAGGCGATGAAAGAACTCACGCCGTATGTGGACGTACTCATTTCCAACGCGCCGCAGACGCTGGACGTGTACGGGCTGCAATGCGAAACCGAGGAGAAAACGATGCGCGCGCTGGCGGAAAAATTCCGTCTTTCGTGCGTGGTGTTTACCGACCGGATTTCGCGTTCGGCAGACGACAACGGCTATGCGGCTTCGTGTTTCGCGGGCGGGAAATACTACGTTTCGAAGCGGTACGAGCTGCACCCGATTGTGGACAGAGTGGGCGGCGGCGACGCGTTTGCGGCGGGGTATATTTTTGCGGCGAACAAGTACGCGGACGTACAGAAGCGGCTGGATTTCGCGGTGGCTGCCGCGGCGATAAAACACACGATAGACGGCGACGTCAATCTGGCGGACGAGGCGGAAATAGAGGCGCTTGCGGGCGGCGACGGCGCGGGAAGAGTGCAGCGATAATTTGCCGCCTTTTCAGGTACGTTCAAGTTTATTTTCATTCGGCTAAATCTTCTACTTCGAATCCTTGACAAAACACACGGCTTGTAGTATAATAAAAAACAGAAAGACGTTTCGGGGAACAAACGAAAAAAATCCCGCGGAGCGAGGAGGATATTATGGCAAAATGGTTTTATAAGCAGAACATGTTGATTCAGATTATTCTGATGCTGATTCCCGGTGTAAACTGGGTGGTGGAACTTTGCGTTCGCTGGTCGGCGTATATGTCGCGCCCCACGCTGCCTACGCTGATTTGCGCTATCCTTACGATTCCTTTCGGTATCATTTTCGGCTGGGTAGACCTCGTATGGCTGTTGCTGTTTAATCACCTGCTGTTTGCGAAGGCGTAAAGGCTGCAGAATAAAACAATTAAAAAACGAGTAAAATAAGCCGCCGTCGGAGAAATGTTCCGGCGGCGGTTTTGCGTTGAAAAATTTCAGAAGCGCGTGTTGGCGGGCGTACTTGTTTGCTTGCGGGCATAGGCGCGCCTGTGTTTTTTTGCGCTTACGGGGCGCATATGCTTCGGGCGCGTGCCGTTATTTTTTCGGGCGATTCGTTTTTTTACGATTCCCGCGATTTCACTACGATTTTTTCAAGCGTAGCCACCACGGCGTACATGCCCGCGGCAAGCACGCACAGTACGAACACCGACGCCATGACGAGATCGAGTTTGAAAACCTGCCCGCCGTACACGATTAAATAGCCGATGCCTGCTTTCGAAACGATGTATTCGCCCATAATCGAGCCGATCCACGCCATGCCCACGCTGATTTTCAGCATGGAAATGAACGCGGGCAGCGACGAGGGCACCACGAGTTTTAACAGAATCTGCATTTTGTCGGCGCCCAGCGAACGGAGAAGCAGCAGTTTGTTTTCGTCCGTCGCCATAAATCCGCCCAGCATGTTCATCGTGGCTACGATGATGCCCACCAGCACGGTCATGCAGATAATCGCTTCTTTCCCGGTGCCGAACCAGATGATGACGAGCGGTCCCAGCGCGATTTTGGGCAGCGCGTTGATGACTACGAGATACGGTTCGGCTGTGCGGCGCACGCCGTCGCTCCACCATAACAGCAGCGCCAGAACGTAACCGCCCGCGACGGCGATGAAAAAGCCGATCAGCGTTTCGGATAGCGTTACGCCGATATGATAAAACAGCGTGCCCGCGCGGTACAGTTCGCCCAGAGTTTTCGCTACGCGCGAGGGCGACGAGGTTACGAACGGATTCACCCAATTCAGACGCGCGGCGAGTTCCCATATGCCGAGCAGGGCGAAAAGAATCAGCGCGCGGGCGAAGATGACGGCGATGTTTTTGCGACGTACGGACGCTAAATATAATAAATGTTCTTTGGTGTATACGTTTTTTTTCATACGTTCAGATCCTTCCAAAGCCGTTCGAACCACAGGGAAAACGCGGGGTTTTCGCGGCGTTTCAACGGCGTTTCTTCGCCGAAAGGCAGGGCATATTCGGCTACGAGCGTGGCGGGACGGCGGGAAAGCACGATGGCTTCGTCGGCAACGGAAACGGCTTCGGAAATATCGTGCGTGATTAAAACCGCCGTCTTTTTTTCGCTTTTGATGATGCGGTATACGTCGTCGCAGACGTTCAGGCGCGTCTGATAATCGAGGGCGGAAAACGGCTCGTCGAGAAGCAGCACGTCGGGCTCGGCGGCAAGGGTGCGGATGAGCGCGGCGCGCTGGCGCATGCCGCCGGAAAGTTCGCGCGGGAAGCTTTTCAGAAAATCTTTCAAGCCGTATTTTTCCGCGAGAGAAAGCACTTTCTGCCGCCGTTCGGGCGTGTTGCGCCTTTGGATTTCCAGCGGCAGAAATACGTTTTTTTCGATGGTGCGCCAAGGGAAAAGTTCGTCTTTCTGCAACATGTACCCGAAGGTAACGCCGCCGTTTTCGATTTTGCCCGCCGATGGTTTCAAAAGTCCCGCGGCGAGCGATAACAAGGTGGTTTTTCCGCAGCCGGACGGACCGACCACGGCGAGAAATTCGCCCTGTTTCACCGAAAACGAAAGGTCTTTTACCGCCACCGTTTCGCCGTTTTTCGTATGGTAACGCATTTCAACGCGTTCGAATTTCAATACTTCTTTCATCGGTATATCGTCCTTTGTGTTTTCTGCCGCCGCCGGCGTTTTTTTACGCCGTGAACACCTCTTTATACACGGCTTCGGCGAGATCGTTTTTCGTGAGTTCGGCAAGCGTTACCCGCCGCGTGAGTTCGCCCGCGCCCGAAATGATGTCCTGCAGGCGGTTCAAAGAATCTTCCGTCATGGCGGGGTTCTTCATCCAGGCGTCGATTTTTTTGTAACTCTTCACCGAAGCGGCGAGGGCGGTTTCGCTTGTGCCGTCGAAATAGGGTTTCAGAAGTTCCGCAAGGCGGCTATCCTCCGTTTCGAGGGCGTATTTCACGGCTTTCGTAACGGCGCGGAGCAAACCTTTCGCCGTGGTTTCGTTCTTTTCGAGCCACGAATTTTTTGCGCAGAAGCATGTGTAAGGCACTTCGCCCGAAGCTTCGCCCACCGAAGCCACGATGTATCCTTTGCCCGCCGCCTGATATTCCGAAGCCGTGGGTTCGAACATGGTGCAGTAATCCGCCGTGCCCGCTTCGAACGCGCCCGTCATCAGATTAAACGCCACGTCGTAATTAAGGGTAACGTCGGCGTTGTTTGCGGGGCTGAGCCCCGCGTTTTTCAATACGTATTCAAACGTCATTGCGGGAACGCCGCCCTTTCTGCCGGCAAGAATTTCTTTGCCGCGCAAATCCGTCCACTTGAAATCGGGTTCGGCTTTGCGGGAAACGAGGAACGAGCCGTCGCGTTTCGTCAGCTGTCCGAACACTTTCGGCGCGTCGGTGGAGCCGCCCACAAGCACGTACAGCGCGGCTTCGGGACCGCAGAAGCCGACGTCCGCCCCGCCCGAAAGCACGGCGGACATCACGTTGTCGGCGCCGCCGCCGTTGGAAAGTTCGACGGTTATGTTTTCCTCGCCGAAGTAGCCGAGCGCGTCGGCGAGATAGAGCGGCGCATAGAAAACGGAATGGGTAACTTCGCTGATTTTCACCGTTGTTTTTCCGTCGTCCGGCTTTTTGCAGGCGGAAAGCGGCAGCGTGGAAAAGAGCAGAGATAAAAATGCGATAAACAGTTTTTTCACGATAATAATGTACTCCCGGATAAAAAATTTTGGAATAATATATTATATGTGGCGGCAAGAATTATTGACATAGCGAAAAAAAAGAGGTATAATAATTAAACTACACTATTAAACTGCGTTAAAGCGCGTTTTTGCGCGCACGCCGGGCAAAAACGGCGGGGAATAAAGAAAAATCAAAGAAAAACGCCGACAGGAGGACAAGGTAGCGGCTATGGATATGCAAAAGACGTACGATCCGAAAAATTTCGAGGACAGAATTTATGATCAGTGGGAAAAATCGGGGCTTTTCCGCGCCGAAATCGACGAGAACAAAGTGCCGTTCACCATTATGATGCCGCCCCCCAACATTACGGGACAGCTGCACATGGGGCACGCGATGGACGCCACCATGCAGGATACGCTGATCCGTTTCAAACGCATGCAGGGTTACGCCGCGCTGTGGCTGCCCGGCTGCGATCACGCTTCCATCGCCACGGAAGTGAAGATCGTGGAGCAGATGAAAAAGGAAGAGGGGCTGACGAAAGCGGACGTGGGGCGCGAGGGCTTTTTAAAGCGCGCCTGGGCGTGGAAAGAAAAATACGGCAACCGCATCATGCAGCAGCAGCGCAAAATGGGCACTTCGTGCGACTGGTCGCGTCAGGCGTTCACGATGGACGAAAAATGTTCGAAAGCGGTGCGCGAAGTTTTCGTGAATCTGTATGAAAAAGGGTTGATTTATCAGGGGAACCGCATCATCAACTGGTGCCCCTGCTGCAAAACCGCGCTTTCGGACGCGGAAGTGGAATATGCGGAAGAACCCGGTTCGTTCTGGCAGATCCGCTATCCTTCGGCGGACGGCGGACAGGACGTGATTGTGGCTACGACGCGTCCCGAAACGATGTTCGGCGATACCGCCGTGGCGGTGAACCCCGCGGACGAGCGTTATACCGCGCTGGTGGGGAAAACTCTGAAACTGCCGCTTACAAACAGGGAAATCCCCGTGGTGGCGGACGAGTACGTGGATATAGAATTCGGCACGGGCTGCGTGAAGATTACGCCCGCGCACGATCCGAACGACTTCGAGGTGGGCAAGCGCCACAATCTGGAAGTCATCCGCGTGATGAACGACGACGGAACGATGAACGAAAACGCCGGCGAAAAATATAACGGGCTGGACAGATACGAAGCGAGAAAGCGCGTGGTGGAAGATCTGAAAGCGGGCGGCTATCTTGTTTCCATTCAGCCGCACGTGCATAACGTGGGGCATTGCTACCGCTGCCACAATATCGTGGAGCCGATTGTTTCGAAACAGTGGTTCGTGAAAATGGAGCCGCTGGCAAAACCCGCGATTGCGGCGGTAATGAAAAACCGCGTGCGCTTCGTTCCCGAACGGTTTTCGAAAATTTACTACAACTGGATGGAAAACGTACGCGACTGGTGCATTTCCCGTCAGCTGTGGTGGGGGCACCGCATCCCCGTGTGGTATTGCAAAGACTGCGGTAAAACCATCTGCGTGAAAGAGGACCCCGCGTGCTGCCCCGATTGCGGCAGCAAAAACATCGTACAGGACGAGGACGTGCTGGATACCTGGTTTTCTTCGGCGCTGTGGCCGTTCTCTACGCTCGGCTTCCCCGATAAAACGGACGATTATAAATATTTCTACCCGACGGACGTGCTGGTAACGGGCTACGACATCATCTTTTTCTGGGTGGCGCGCATGATTTTTTCCGGCATCGAACATACGGGCAAGGCGCCTTTCCACGACGTGCTGATTCACGGCATAGTGCGGGACGAGCAGGGCAGAAAAATGAGCAAATCGCTCGGTAACGGCATCGATCCGCTGGAAGTCATCGATAAGTACGGCGCGGATTCGCTGCGGCTTTCTCTGATGACGGGCGTCGCGCCCGGAAACGACACGCGTTATTCCGATACGAAAGTGGAGGCGGCGCGCAACTTTATCAACAAACTGTGGAACGCTTCGCGTTTCGTGCTGATGAACGCCGAAGGCAAGAAGATTCCCGCGATAGAAAACGTGAAACTTACGCCGGCGGACAAGTGGATTATTTCCAGATTGCAGACGTGCATCCGCGAAGTTACGGCAAACCTTACGAAATACGAACTCGGGGTTGCCGGCGATCTTGCGACAAGCTTCGTGTGGGATAACTTCTGCGACTGGTACATCGAACTTACGAAACCCGCGCTGTACGGCGAGGACGAAAACAAGAAGCTGGGCGCGCTTTCCGTGCTGTGCTTCGTGCTGGAAAATGCGTTGAAGTTGCTGCATCCGTTTATTCCGTTCGTTACGGAGGAAATTTATTCGAATCTGCCCGTTTTCGAGGGCGGAGAAAAGCGCGGCAGCATTATGGTGGCGGATTTTCCCAGATACAATTCGCGCATGTCCTATAAAAAAGAAGCGCGCACGTTCGAGGGCGTGATGGACGTCATCAAAGCGGTGCGCAACATGAAAACGGCGGCGGAGTGCCCGCCTTCGAGAAAGGTGGAAGTGTATCTTTCCACCGAAAGCAAGCGGCTGATGAAGCTGAACGAGGATTGTATTCTGCGTCTGGCGGGGGCGTCCGCGTTGAAATTCACCGACGGCGCGGAGAGCATCGGAGAGAAAACCGTATCGCAGGTAACGGAAACGGCGGTGATTTACGTGCCCCTCGGCGAGTTGGTGGATATGGAAAAAGAAAAAGCTCGTCTGACGGCGGAATCCGAGCGCATCAAAGGTGAAATCGCGCGGGCGGAAGGAAAACTTGCCAACGTGAATTTTGTGAACAAGGCGCCCGCGAAGCTGGTGGAGGACGAGCGCGAAAAGGTGAAAAAATATCGCGATATGCTGGAAAAGTGCGAGGCGCAGCTGAAAGACCTTCTTTCGTAAACGCTTATGAAAACGCACGGCGGTTTTTCTTTTTCCGCCGTGCGTTTTCGCAAGGAAAAATCGCCGCGGCGTTTAAACGGGTGCCGGCGCGTTTATATAATATAACGTCGGCGGCAGAAAAAACGTGCCGCGATTTATCGCAAGAAAAACAGGAGATGTTTGATTATGAGTGAAATCAAGAAATTTTTCACGAAACTGAAATGGGAAAAGCTGGTTACCGCGATTGTGGCGATTGTGCTTGGAATCGTATTCGTTGCCGACCCGAACGGTTCGGGCGACGCGGTGTGCAAGGTGGCGGGCGTTGCGATGATAGTGCTTGCCGCGGCGATGCTGATAAGATATTTTACTTCGGCGCAGTTGTTCCCCGAAAATCTGATTTTTTCGGCGGTTTTATTGCTGCTCGGTATTTTCTTTATCGCAAAATCCGGCGTTGTGATGACGGTGCTGGGGTTGTTCTTCGGGATTTTTCTTGTAATCGACGGCGCAAGTAAAATCCGCGACGGTATCGACGCGGCGAAAGCGAAAATACAGGGCTGGTGGATCTGGTTTCTTCTGGCGTTGCTGACAATCGTGCTCGGTGTTCTCGTAATGTTCGGCGAATCGGTGATGACGCTTCTCGGCGTATCGCTGATTGTGGACGGCGTAAGCGATATCGTTACCACGCTGTGGCTGAGCGCGGGCGTACGTAAAGTAAAAAAAGAAATCGAAAAAGACGAGAAAGACCTCGGCGAAATGGACGAAGTAAAATAAAAACGGAACGGTTCGGCGGACGGCGCGTTTGGGGCGTTGTCCGCCGATTTTTTAATTTTCGGGTTTGTTTTTCCGAAGCGAAAACAAGCGAAAGGAGCAAACGGATGACGATTCATCACGATAAACTGTTATACGGAAAACTGACGAGTCTGCAAAGCGATATATCGGATGCGGATTTGCGGGCGATGGCGGAAGCGCTGGAAAATTGCGGTTATGACGAAGAGGCGGATACGGAGCAAAAAGAAGATTTTGCGGGCGATTCGGCGGGGACCGGCGAAAACGGCGTTCGAAATGACGGCGGCGCCCGAAGGGCGAAAACCGGCGGAAGAGAAAAAAATACACGAAAAAGCGATTAAAATTCTTGCCAACGCGGGCGGGGTATGATATAATTAAGTAGCCGAATGAAACTTTAGCGTTTCATTCGGCTAAAAAGGACCGGACGGGATACGTCCGCGAAATTTCGGAGGGGAAATATGAGAAAACGCATTTTAAGCGTTGCGCTTTGCGTTACGGCGCTGGGCGCGCTGACGTTCGCCGCGTGCAGGCAGTCGGATTTGCCGGACGTGTATTATACGGTGTCGTTCGTGATGCCGGACGGTTCGGTGAAAGACGTTACGGTGAAAAAGGGAGATTCGCTGCGCTCGGAACAGATTCCCGCGATAGAAATCGAGGGGTACGAGGGCGCGAAGTGGAGTCGGGATTTATTCGATAACATCACGGAAAATTTGCGCGTCGTGGTGGATAAATCGCAGATGAAAGCGATTGAATATACCGTGAAATACGATACGGACGGCGGCGAAGCGCTTGCCGAATCCAAGGTTACGTACGATGCGGAATATACTTTGCGGGAACCCGTCGCGCCGTACGGCAAGTATTTTTATTACTGGTACAACGTGGACGATCCGTGCCTGAAAAACGACGATCCCGCCGACGATTACAAGGCGAACGTGGCTCTGACGGGCGTCTGGAAGATTGCGGGCGAAAACAAAACGGTCAATCTGAAAGCCGCATATAAGAACGACGAAGGGATTATGGTTACGTTCATGCAGACGGGGTATGCGCCGCAGCAGCTGAAAATCGAAAAGGGCAAGAAGATTACGGCGGAACAGCTGGCAAGTATCCGCATCGTGCAGGACGAAGGATACGAACCCTATGAATGGGATTTCGATTTTGAAAACACGCCGATTACCGAAACGATACAGATTGCGTTAAAACCGGCGGTGGCAAAAACGTTTACGATTACATACGAGCTCGGAGAAGTCGCAAACGCGAAACTGTACGATGCCGAAAAGAACGAAACGAAAGAATTCACACAGCGGGCGAAATACGGCGAAAACGTTGTTGTGGGGTATGCGGAAGCGCCGCTGAATCAGCATAAAAAGTTTCTCGGCTGGAAAGTGAAAGGCGAAGACGGTAAGGAATTCGCAACCAACCAGAAGTACGAATTTACGAAAGATATTACGCTTGTGGCGCAGTGGCGAAACATGACGGATAAGGAAATTTCGGAAGCGGAGGACGCGGACGAGAAAAACTGGACGGGTTTTTATTGATTCCGCGAAGTTCGCTTGATTTCAGCGAATGCCGCCGTCGTGGATTGAATACGGTGCGTCCAATCTTTATCGGCAGACCTCTCGCCTTAACGGCGGTTTGCACAGCAACTTGCTAACTTGCGGATCGAAGCGCCGGGCGTTCGGTGAAAACGGACGGTCAGCCGATGTTTGCGGCGCCGAGAAAATATTCTGCATGGCAGATGGATAAGGCAATAAAAAGAAACTCCGTCGAACGGAAAAAGTTCGTCGGAGTTAGTTTTATGTTTGTTGGATTTCGGCAGAATCCTCAAAGATTTCTTTAAGCGGGTGAAAACCGCACTGCGTTGCCGCGTACGGTTTTCAAGGTATGTACTATGACTGTGAGCGAAGTGAATTAAGATAACCTTGTTTTTTTGGCTATCGGTCCGGCGGCGCGCCGTCAAGGCGGTTCCGCTGTTTTTTGAATAAGTCATTCCGGATTTTTATTGGATATACAATTCAAAAACACAATATAATTTTATCATATTTACAAAAAAATCGCAAGAAAAAAACAGTGGATTTTCAAAAATAATTTGAAAATTTTTGATTTTTGTAAAAAATTTCCTCCGAAAAATCAATAGGAAACGAGTGTCGGACAGATTTTGTCTGTTTTATCGGACGAAATATCAAAATGGCGAAATTTATCCGACTATCAGACGATGCGGTATTTGTTTTTTTGCGCGTACGGCGTTTTTCCGGCGCGGCGTTTTTTCACACGCGCGCGTACGTGTATGTGGGCATATGCGCGCCCGCACACACCTGTGCAACGCATGCGCATTTATTATGGGCGCGAGAAGAACGGAATTTCAGCTGTTGCCGTTTTATGATTGTTTTGCGGAACTTTTCATCCGGCGAGCTCCCAAAAAGCAAAATTGCGGAATTTTCGGAGGGGGGACAGTGCCGAAGCTTGCAAAATTCCGGTAAAATCGTGAAATTTGGCTTGAAACGGCTGAGAAACGGCTTTTTGCGGCGATGAAAGGGCGATATTCGTCAGAAAGAACGGTAAAACGGCGTAAACCGGCGAAAAAAAGGGGAAAAAGAAAAAAAACGAAAAAAAATTAAAAAATTTTAAAAAAAGGCGAAAAAACAGTTGACAAGGGGTATATAAGTGTGGTATTATAGTCAAGCTGACGAACGAGAGGACGTCAACCGCAGGCAGAACGCCTGTGAAACAAGCAGATTAAAAATAGAATAAGAAAGAAATGAGAAATTTTTGACAAGCAAAACAACAAAGAAAAAATTTCCGTTAATTTCAAAGAAAACAGACTTTGATAACTTGTTCTTTAATGGACAAGAGAAATCGAAGCGTACTTTGAAGCAAGTCAGCAAAAGATAACGAAACAAAGTTAGAGCCGTTGGAACTTGTGTATAGAGATATGGACAAGCAACAACTTTAAACAATTAAACTTAAGAGTTTGATTCTGGCTCAGGATGAACGCTGGCGGCATGCTTAACACATGCAAGTCGAACGAGGGTAGCAATACCCGAGTGGCGGACGGGTGAGTAACGCGTGAACAATCTGCCTATGTCAGGGGGATAACGTTGAGAAATCGACGCTAATACCGCATAAGACCACGGATGGGCATCCATCGGGGGTAAAAGAATTATCGGACATAGATGAGTTCGCGTCCCATTAGGTAGTTGGTGAGGTAACGGCCCACCAAGCCGACGATGGGTAGCCGACCTGAGAGGGTGATCGGCCACATTGGAACTGAGAGACGGTCCAGACTCCTACGGGAGGCAGCAGTGGGGAATATTGGGCAATGGAGGGAACTCTGACCCAGCAATGCCGCGTGAGTGAAGAAGGTTTTCGGATTGTAAAACTCTTTAAGCAGGGACGAAGAAAGTGACGGTACCTGCAGAATAAGCATCGGCTAACTACGTGCCAGCAGCCGCGGTAATACGTAGGATGCAAGCGTTATCCGGAATGACTGGGCGTAAAGGGTGCGTAGGCGGTAAATCAAGTTGGCAGCGTAATTCCGGGGCTTAACTCCGGAACTACTGCCAAAACTGGTGAACTAGAGTGTGTCAGGGGTAAGTGGAATTCCTAGTGTAGCGGTGGAATGCGTAGATATTAGGAGGAACACCGGAGGCGAAAGCGACTTACTGGGGCACAACTGACGCTGAGGCACGAAAGCGTGGGGAGCAAACAGGATTAGATACCCTGGTAGTCCACGCCGTAAACGATGAATACTAGGTGTAGGGGGTATCGACTCCCTCTGTGCCGTCGCAAACGCAATAAGTATTCCGCCTGGGGAGTACGACCGCAAGGTTGAAACTCAAAGAAATTGACGGGGACCCGCACAAGCAGCGGAGCATGGGGTTTAATTCGACGCAACGCGAAAAACCTTACCGGAACTTGACATCGAGTGAAGAACTCTGTAATGGAGTTCGTCCCTTCGGGGACACGAAGACAGGTGTTGCATGGTTGTCGTCAGCTCGTGTCGTGAGATGTTAGGTTAAGTCCTGCAACGAGCGCAACCCTCATATACAGTTGCCAATATTCAGTTAGGAACTCTGTATAGACTGCCGTGGTTAACACGGAGGAAGGTGGGGATGACGTCAAATCATCACGGCCCTTACGTTCCGGGCCACACCCGTGCTACAATGGCTATTACAAAGAGCAGCGAGATAGTAATATGGAGCGAATCTCATAAAGATAGTCTCAGTTCAGACTGTGGGCTGCAACTCGCCCACACGAAGTAGGAGTTGCTAGTAATCCCGAATCAGCATGTCGGGGTGAATGCGTTCCCGGGTCTT